>ENA-ORXC01000325-ORXC01000325.1-marine-metagenome-genome-assembly--contig:-NODE-325-length-36675-cov-3.257009_pt1 | contig 36675 bp, 31 predicted proteins | sample MGYA00237865_ERZ511478 | MGnify/ENA metagenome assembly ERZ511478
CCAGGATTTCTTCTATCGTACTTCCGTATTTCCGTTTCAACTGATTAATTTCGTTCAGCCTGTCCTCAATTTCATTCAAGCGCTGAGGGTCATATTCAAGAGAATCCAGTTCATTCCTGATTGTCCTTGCAGCATCTTCAAGCATATAAAAACTGTTCGCTACTGCGTCAGCAACATTCTTATAGTCAGGGTCCAATTCTGCTGCATTCTGAAGATTGTCCATGACCAGACCAATCCAATCAAGGCCCTTTTGCTCCCCTTGCAATGCTGTATAACTGGTCTGAATACTCTCAAAAATCTTTTCAAAGTTGCTAAGCTTGCGCTTCTCTTCGAAAAGCTCCTCATCCTCATTGATCCTTAAATCAGCCGTGAGGATTTCATCATGCTGGAATTGGATTAAGTCAAGTCTGTGAGCCATTTGCTGCTCATTTTCACTTAAGTTCTTCAGCTTTTTTTGTGTCTGTTCAAACGAACGGAAAACGTGCTGGTATTCCTGTAGGGCAGGAAGGATTTCATCTGCTCCGAATTGATCAAGAAGAGTGATATGCTTCGTCTCATCCATCAATTCCTGGTGCTCATGCTGACCATGAATATCGATCAAAGTCGAGCCTACCTCACGCAGGACAGCAATCGTGACGAGCTTGCCGTTGATTCGGCAAACACTTTTCCCGCTGGCTGAAATATCCCTTCTCAAGACAATCATGGCGTCTTCAATTTCAATGCCAAACTCAGATGCCTTCGCATAACTTGGATGATTTTCCCCTTCAAGATGGAACAGACCTTCAATTTCTGCCTTATCTTCGCCATGGCGGACGAATTCGGCCGAGCCTCTCCCACCCACTAGAAGGTGGATGGCATCGATGATAATGGACTTCCCTGCACCTGTCTCCCCGGTGAGTACGGTTAGTCCTTTATTAAAAGAAACGGATAATGATTCAATAATGGCAAAGTTTCGAATCGATAATTCATTTAACAAGCAAACGTCACCTCATTTACAACATGTCGAGAAAACGATTTGTGACTTGCTCAGTATCCTCTGGAGTACGGCAAATAATCAAGATGGTATCGTCCCCACAAATCGTGCCAAGAATATCTTCCCAATCGAGATTATCAATCAATGCCCCAATCGCATTAGCATTGCCAGGCAAGGTTTTCATCACTAAAAGGTGGCCTGCCTGATCGATGCGGATAAAAGCATCCATTAATGACCTTTTTAGTTTTTGCAATGGATTGAAACGCTGGTCTGCCGGGAGGCTGTATTTGTATCTGCCATCGATCAAAGGAACCTTCACAAGATGGAGCTCTTTGATGTCTCGGGAAACTGTTGCCTGTGTAACATTAAAGCCGGCAGCTTTCAGCCGGTCCACCAGTTCATCCTGCGTCTCGATATCCTTGCTTGCGATCAACTCGCGGATTTTTATATGTCGCTGTCCTTTATTCATAAATATCACCCCTGGATATATCCGAAACATTCATATACTCATATGTTAGCCGATTTCAACAGAATGTACAATCATTCGTGGACTTTCGGCAAAAGTTATCGGCGGAATTGACGAAGTGGTGAACTGTTTTTAGGAGAAATTTATTTAACTCAAGGTTAAACTTTTGCCCCTCGGGCCGGAAACTGTTTAAATCACACAAAAAAGAACAGGCTGATCCAGCCTATTCTTCCTCGCTAGTTTGCTTTGATTTTAGTTCATTATGCGCTTCGGTAACGACTGCTTCAGGCTGAGTATTCAGCAGCAGTTTCCCTTTTTCTTCTCCGATGCCGTTCCACTGCAGGTGAAGCAGGAATTCAATATTGCCATCTCCGCCGGTGATTGGCGAGAAGCTCAAATCGATCACATCATAGCCCTCTGCAATAGAAAAAGAAATGATCCTGTCCAGGACTTGTTCATGAACTTTCCTGTCACGCACGATTCCTTTTTTGCCGACCTGTTCTCTTCCCGCCTCAAATTGCGGCTTGACAAGAGCGACGATATCGCTGCCTGCTGTCAGCAGTGTTTTGAGCACGGGCAGAATTAGACGAAGGGATATGAAAGATACATCAATGCTTGCGAAATTCGGCATCCCTTTGATGAGATCCTCCGGTTTCACATAACGGAAATTTGTTCGCTCCATCACGACGACACGTTCATCCTGACGCAGCTTCCATGCAAGCTGATTGTAGCCAACATCCAAAGCATAGGACATCTCAGCTCCGTTTTGAAGGGCACAATCGGTAAAGCCGCCGGTCGAAGCCCCGATATCCAGCAGTGTTTTCCCTTGGACATCAAGGTCAAAAACCTTTAGTGCCTTTTCAAGCTTCAGTCCTCCACGGCTCACATATGGAAGGACATTCCCTTTTACCGTCAGGGGAATGTCACTGCTGACCTTTTCTCCCGGTTTGTCCAGCCGATTTTCATTCGTATAGACGAGCCCTGCCATGATTGTCCGTTTGGCTTTCTCCCTTGTCTCCGCCAGGCCGCGTTCAACAAGCAGTACATCTAATCTTTCCTTTTTGATTTTCATTTGCTACGCCCTTTTTTGTTTCTGTCTCGCAAGCTTTTGCATCCGCAAGACGACATCTTCTGTTGTCATTCCAATTTCCTCAAGAAGCTTATCGACACTGCCATGCTCAATGAATTGATCAGGAATACCCATCCTGTCTATCTCTACATGCTGGTAGCCCAGGTCATGCGACGTCTCGAGCACGAAGCTTCCAAATCCACCCTGCAGGACAGCTTCCTCGATTGTCAGGATCGGCATGTTTTTATTCAGGATGCCCACCAGCATCTCTTCGTCGAGAGGCTTGATAAAGCGGGTATTGACTACTTTTACTGATACGCCCTGCCTTGCAAGTATGTCTGCTGCTTCCATAGCCATCGGGATCGTTGTGCCAAATGTCAGGATAGCCGCGTCTTCACCTTCACGAAGTACTTCCCAGGTACCAATCGGGATTTCTTTCAGCTCTTCATCCATCGGTACACCTAGTCCATTGCCTCGAGGATAACGCATTGCAATTGGGCCCTCATCGTATTTTATTGCAGTGTATACCATATGCTGTCCTTCATTTTCATCCTTTGGCATCATCAATACCATATTAGGCAAGTGCCTTAAAAAGGCAATGTCAAATACGCCTTGGTGTGTTTCCCCGTCAGCGCCCACAAGTCCTGCGCGGTCAATACCAATGAACACATTCAAGTTCTGGCGGCAAATATCGTGGACCACCTGATCATATGCGCGCTGCAGGAAGGTTGAATAAATCGCCAGGAATGGCTTCATTTTTTGCGTCGCCAGACCGGCTGCAAAAGTTGTCGCATGCTGTTCTGCAATCCCGACATCAATCATCCGGTCAGGGAATTCGCTGGCAAAGCCCTCAAGCTTAGAACCGACAGGCATCGCCGGTGTCACAGCCACAATCCGTTCATCGGTCCTCGCGATTTTCCTTACTGTCTCACTAACCAGCTTACTCCAGGCTGGTGGTGCGAATTCTGGCTTGACAAAATCACCGGTTTCCATCTTATAAGGTCCGGTTCCATGCCATGTGCCAATTTTATCGTTTTCAGCCGGGTTATACCCTTTGCCCTTTTTCGTAATGACATGCAATAATACAGGTCCTTCCTGCTTTTTTGCATATGCAAGGTTTTCAAACAGATCATCATAATCATGTCCATCTACTGGCCCAAGATAAGTAAACCCTAATTCCTCGAAAAAGATTCCTGATACAAAGAGATACTTTAAGCTGTCCTTTATTCTTTCAGCAGTCGCCGCGAGCTGACCACCAATAGCAGGCACCTTTTTTAACAAATATTCAAGTTCATCTTTTACCCAATGGTACTTACCGGCAGTCCGAAGGCGGCCGAGCACACTATGCAATGCGCCCACATTAGGGGCAATCGACATTTCATTATCATTCAAAATGACAATAAGCTTCTTTTTTTCATGACCGATATGATTTAACGCCTCTAAAGCCATGCCTCCTGTAAGGGCACCATCACCGATAATCGGAACGATGTGGGAGTTTTCGCCCTTCAGGTCCCGGGCAATTGCCATCCCCATTGCAGCTGAAAGTGAAGTCGAACTATGTCCCGTTTCCCAGACATCATGCTCACTTTCAACCATTTTGGGAAAACCGCACAGTCCTTTATGCTGCCTTAGCGTGTCAAACTGACACGCTCTTCCAGTCAGGATTTTATGTACGTATGATTGGTGCCCAACATCCCAAAGAAACTTATCCTTCGGGCTGTCAAAACACTTATGGAGCGCAATCGTCAGTTCGACAACACCCAGATTAGGTCCGATGTGCCCGCCCGTAACTGATAACTTTTCAATCAAAAACTGCCGAATCTCCCCGCTTAACTCTTCCAATTCCTTAGTCGAAAGATTTTTCAAGAAGGAAGGGTCTTTTATTGATAAAAGATCCATTTCGGACCACTCACTTTCATTTCTGACTTATTATTCCGCACTTTTTATCCTATAACTAAAAAAGTTGTTAGTAATAACATATATTAAGTAAAGAATGGTTTTCAAGCTATACATGGAAATATCGCTTATTTATGTAGTGTTCTTTTCGTAATCTCTTATTTTGGACCGATTTGATCATTATTCCAGTTCAGAACTGTCCACATAAGGAGTCTCGATTACCTTTTAATAAACGGGTAGATGTATATGCACGAAAAGCATGCTCAATGCGAATACAGCTTTATGTAAAAAAGCTGCCAACACTACCGTGCTAACAGCCAATTATAGCACACTATCGAACTATTCTCAATGACTGCTCTAATGATTACGCAGTCCGATTAAATCCGTAATCTGTTCAAGAATCCCCACCTCAAGACCGCTTGTGCTTAGGGATTCTTTCGCACTCCGCAAATGGTAATCAAGTGCTTCTTTTGCCCCAGCCAACCCAAGCAACGCAGGATAAGTGCTCTTTTCGTTAGCTGTATCGCTTCCAACCGGCTTGCCGATCATTTCCTCGCTGCCCTCAAGGTCGAGAATATCATCACGTATTTGGAATGCAAGGCCAATATGGTAGGCAAATTTGGACAGTACTTCCTTTTGACCGGCAGTTGCCCCGGCAATTTCTGCTCCGGCAATGATACTGTATTCCAATAATTTCCCCGTTTTATTTATATGGATATATTCTAGCTGCTCAATTGTAAGCCTCTTGTTTTCCCCTTCCATATCTGCAACCTGTCCGCCCACCATACCAGCAGCACCTGCAGCGACAGATAATCCCTTGATCAATGCCAGTTTAACGTTAGCTGGTGCCGATTCCTCAGGAATGTCTGCAAGCATGTTAAAACTTAATGTCAAAAGAGCATCTCCTGCAAGGATGGCAGTCGCTTCACCGAATACTTTATGGTTCGTCGGCTTTCCCCTTCTTAGATCATCATCGTCCATGCTCGGAAGGTCATCATGAATCAACGAATACGTATGGACCATTTCGATCGCAGCGGCAGCATCTACTCCATTTTGCGGGTCTTTTCCAAATGCATCGATTACAGCGAATACCAGCAGCGGCCGAATCCTTTTCCCCCCAGCCTCCAGCGAATAAAGCATCGCCTTCGCAAGATTCTCCGGCGTCTCAAGGGCACCAACCGCCTCCCTTAACCGTTCCTCGACAAGAGTTTTATATTTTATGGTAAAAGAGTCAAGTGAAACAGGATGCAATACTATTCCTCCTCATTTATGGAGAAACCTTCAGTCCGTCCATCTTCTGTAATGATCTGGGCTAGCTGTTCTTCCACATTCTTTAGCTTATCATGGCAAAGCTTGGATAATTCCATTCCTTCTTTATAAAAAGAGATCGCTTCTTCCAAAGGCACATCGCCCTCTTCCAGCTTCTCAACAATGCTTTCCAGTTGGTCCATTGCCTGCTCAAAACTTAGTTTTTTTTCATCTGCCATCATTATCACTCTCCTCGATATCTGTCACAATACATTGAATGCTTCCATCAGAAAGCTTTACATTTATTTTCCGATCGGGTTTTACCTGGGTGACTGTCTTAATCAGTTCCCCTTCGTCTGTATATGCCAGGCTATAGCCACGGTCCATGATCTTCAGCGGGCTTAATGCTTCAAGTGTAGAAACGATACCGTTGAACTCTTTTCGCTTCTCAGACAGGACGGCGGTCATGGCCCGGTTTAAATCCCTTGTACTCCTTTGGTGCCTTTCAGCAGAAAGCTTCCGCAGTTCTTCCGGATGGCTTCGATCCAATCTCCTCTTCAGCTGAACAAGAGCATCATTTTTTGAAGCATATAGTTTCCCGGCCCCTCGGGTCAGCGATTCTGTCAGCTTGTCGACTTGTTCAAGCTTTTGCTCATACAGCTTCCTTGGATAGCGGAAAGCGTAAGACCTGATCAGCCGCTGGTAGCGCTCCTGCTGGAAGAACACTTTCTCCCTCATCGCCCTCATCAGTCTGGTTTCCCTGTTCATTACCCTTTCGACCAGTTCCTGGATATGAGGGACAGCCAATTCAGCCGCACCAGTTGGCGTAGGAGCTCTCATATCTGCAACGAAATCAGCGATGGTGAAGTCTGTTTCATGGCCAACAGCAGAAATAATTGGGATTTTCGATGCAAAAATCGCTCTTGCTACGGTTTCCTCATTGAAGTTCCAGAGTTCCTCAATCGATCCGCCTCCGCGTCCGATGATCAGAACATCAATGTCTGCCCTTTCATTCGCCTTCTCGATTGCCCTCACGATAGAAGGCCCTCCCTGGTCTCCCTGTACCAGGGCCGGGAAAATAAGCACCTTGGTAATGGGATATCTTCTCTTGATTGTCGTTAATATATCGCGGATTGCTGCCCCCGTTGGCGAAGTAACAATGCCGACAGCTTTTGGATATTTCGGAATAGGCTGCTTGTATTTTGGTGAAAAAAGGCCTTCCTGCTCAAGCTTTTTCTTCAGCTGCTCATAAGCGACAAATAAGTCGCCCACTCCATCGGTTTTCATTTCTTTTATGTATACCTGGTACTGGCCGCTGCCTTCGTACACTGAGATATCTCCCCTGACCAGGACTTTCATGCCATTTTCAGGCTTGAACTTCATGGATCTGGCGGCTCCCGCGAACATGACCGCAAGGATTCTGGCTTTCTCATCCTTGAGAGTAAAATACATATGGCCGCTTGAATGCCTTTTGAAGTTGGAGATTTCCCCTTTAATATAAACGCCCTGAAGATGCGGGTCGGCATCGAATTTTCGCTTTATGTATTTGGTTAACGCGTTGACGGTTAGATAACGCTGATTATCCATTCACAAACTCCTTTTGTGGGACTTTTAATTAGAAAAGCGCAAGCGCCTTGGTCAGCTCCGACAAGCGCTGGAGGACCTGACAGTGAAGTCGTTCTTTGACTTCATTGGCAGGACCGAAGTGTCTCGAGGGGCTAGGCGCTGGAGCTGGATTAAGACACCCACATGCAGTTATCCCACCCAAAAACACTTTTATAATTTCCTATAAAAGAACAGAAATCCCGCCCTGGTTACAGGCGGGATTTTTTGCAATGTCCCTGGAATTTCTAAATAATCTTGGGTTGTTAACGTTATTCTGCTGCCTTAATCTAGCCTCAGCCTCCAAAAAAGAAATCCAGTAGATTAGATCCGGCAGATGCTTCTTTGTTGTAAAACTCCGAGTATCCGCAATCCCTGCAGTATACGACAGTGAACTGGTTATTTTGGATATCAAACATTTTGGACAAGCCCGTTCCCGTCATTGCCACATCCTTCTGACCTGCATCTGTGCTTCCGCATTTAATACAACCATTTCCCTTCATGTATTCCAACTCCCTTTTTTTAAGCTATATTACATTTACGTATCAGGTAAAGTTTAGTTTCACTTTTTCACCCTATCGAGGGGCTTCTGATCTCGCCACACTTTTGTTTGCCAAGATGCAAACTTTCCGAAAAGAGGCAACATAAAAGAAGCCTAAAAGGGATAACTTATGCTTATCCTATTTTCAAACTAGAGGTGGATACATGGAGTGGTTTGGTCACAGCAATGAAGTTTTCGATTTTGATATGTTCTCTGCGAGTCATTATGCGATCATCACTATCTTTGTCTTGGTTAGTACCTGTATTTTCACGAACCGAAAGAAATTAAGTGATGATAAATGGAGAAGAGCCGAGCTGGGAACTGCCCTGTCATTAATCTTGATTGAGATTACCAACCATCTTTGGATGTACAAGCATGCTGTCTGGAAATTGGGGCGGTCAATGCCGCTTGAATTATGCAATATTGGGCTGTTGCTCGCAATTGGTTTATTACTGACCAGGAAGAAAATATTTTTCGAGCTTTTGTTTTTCATTGCTTTATTAGGGGCGACGCAAGCTATCATCACACCTGCATTAACCTATGATTTTCCCCATTTCCGCTTTTTTCACTTTTTCTATGCCCATATGATGATTGTATGGGTGACCCTTTATTTCCTATGGGCTAAAGGTTATTACCCAACCTTCAGTTCTGTCATCAAAGTTGTTCTCTTTATCAATCTGCTGCTGCCAGCTATCTTGTTCATTAATAAGGCAGCTGACGGAAATTACTGGTTTTTACGCCATAAACCAAAAAGTCCAAGCTTTATGGATTTACTCGGCCCGTATCCGTGGTACATTTTTTCATTGGAGAGTTTACTGGTGTTATTGAGTTTAATTTCCTGGCTCTGTATGCGGACCTGGCTAAAAGGAGAGAAAAAACCTTCTTATTCAGAGTCATGAGTGATCTAGTAATTGTACAAAATGGTTCGTAAAAAAAGCTTGCGGCAGAACCCGCAAGCCAAGTAGACATTCACTTACCTTCTAAAGTTGTTTTTTAATGAAATCGAGCGTTTTATCAATGATCAATTGCTGGTCGTTATCCAATGTAGCAACATGATAACTTTCTTTCAGCTGGTGGATCTCTTTTGTTTCTGAGGTGATATGATCATAGATAGTTTGCGAATTATCAGGCGGGACAACATGGTCTTCGTCCGAAACAAAGATTAAGGCTGGACAAGAAACCTTTGATAAATCTTCTTTTACAGCTTTCATAAATGGCAATATTTCTTTAATGGATTGAACCGGGGTTTTTTCGTAAGCAAGCTCCGTGACATCCGGCTTCTTGATGTCGGATCCAATGGCATCCAGGAATCTTGTTCCTTCCAGCTGCTGGAGGACTGGTTCCATTGCCGGTATCTCAATAGCAGCATTGATCAGGACAATCCCTCTGATTTCAGGATATTTTTCAGCCATATATAAAGTCAGCGTTCCGCCCATTGACAGGCCCGTTACAAAAATCGTATCACAACGCTCTTTTAACCACTGAAACCCTTCTTCAACCGATGCAATCCAATCCTGGTAGGTTGATTGCTCCATGTCCTCATAGTGTGTACCGTGTCCCTTCAAACGCGGTCCGCAAACGGTATATCCTGCAGCAGCATATGCCTCACCCAGCGGCCTCATACTTTGTGTTGAACCCGTAAAACCATGCGATACCAATATACCTACCGAATTCCCTTCAAAACAAAATGGCTCTGCCCCTTGCAGAACTGGATAATCTCCTGCCATACTCAATCCCTCCAATCTTAAATACCATCCATTAAAGGTTTCGACTGGGGCTTTTGAAAACCCTTCATGCATTTAAAAAACTTCCATTTCACCCGCTATAAATGCAAAAGCACAGCGAACACGAGGTCCGCTGTGCTAACTTTCTTATTCCATCCATTCAGTGTGGAAAATACCTTCTTTATCGATGCGCTGATAGGTGTGAGCACCGAAATAATCGCGCTGGGCCTGGATCAGGTTAGCCGGCAATGTTTCTGTTCTATAGCTGTCAAAGTATGAAAGTGCAGCCGAGAAGCTAGGCACTGGAATACCGTTCATGACAGCGGCTGAGATAATTTCGCGTAAAGACTGCTGGTAGCTCTCTGCGATTTCCTTGAAATATGGATCAAGCAGCAGGTTTTTCAGTGCTGGATCGCGGTCGTAAGCTTCCTTGATTTTTTGGAGGAACTGAGCTCGGATAATGCAGCCGCCACGGAAGATCATTGCGATATCTCCGTAGCTTAAATCCCAGCCATATTCTTCGGACGCAGCTCTCATTTGCGCGAAGCCTTGTGCGTAAGAACAAATTTTACTCAAGTAAAGCGCCTTGCGAATGGATTCAATGAAAGCCTCACGGTCGCCATCGAATGGCTTCGTTTCAGGGCCAGAGAGGACTTTGCTTGCTTCCACACGCTCTTGTTTCATGGCGGAGATAAAGCGGGCGAAAACAGATTCTGTGATGATTGGCAGCGGTACCCCAAGGTCAAGAGCACTCTGGCTTGTCCATTTACCAGTTCCCTTTTGGCCAGCGGTATCAAGAATCACATCAACAAGCGGTTTGCCCGTCTCGTCATCCTTCTTCGTAAAAATATCAGCCGTTATTTCAATCAAGTAGCTGTCAAGCTCACCTTTATTCCATTCCGCAAACACTTTGTGCAGCTCTTCAGCATTTAAGCCAAGAACATGCTTTAACATAAAATAGGATTCGGAAATGAGCTGCATGTCGCCGTATTCGATTCCGTTGTGTACCATTTTTACATAATGTCCGGCTCCATCCGGACCAATGTAAGTTGTGCAAGCTTCACCATTCACCTTTGCAGCGATATCCTGGAAAATTGGCGCAACCAGGTCATACGCTTCTTTTTGGCCGCCTGGCATGATGGAAGGTCCATGAAGTGCACCCTCCTCCCCACCGGAAACCCCAGTACCGATGAAGTGAAGCCCAAGCTCGCTCAATTCCTGGTTTCGACGCTGAGTATCAGCAAAATATGTATTGCCGCCGTCAATGATGATATCTCCCTTGTCCAGATGCGGTTTTAATTGCTCGATTGTCGCATCCGTCGCTGCTCCAGCTTTAACCATCAGCAAGATCTTTCGCGGCTTTTCTAGTGATTGAACAAACTCCTCAATGGAAAAAGTTCCGACGATCTTCTTGCCTTTCGTTTCTTCAAGCATTTCATCCGTCTTTTCCCTGGAGCGATTATACACTGATACAGAATAGCCTCTGCTTTCGATATTCATGGCGAGGTTTTTCCCCATGACAGCAAGGCCAATAACTCCAATTTGCTGTTTTGACATATGTTAACTTCCCTTCTATCTAGAATTAAGTATTTAAAATCATACAAACTAATTTAACAATGAACCCATACTTGTGCAAACAATCTGGTTTGTCCCTTTTTATTTTGACTTAAGATGGTCATGCTAAACCATTAAAAATCTTTTTTATCATTCCTGCGATCCTGGAGGAAATCCTTATTAAAGCTCGTCCCTGCCCCGGCATTCTCCCTGGTTGGGAGCTTTTTGACCTGGGAGCCGGCACTTTCAATGATACTTTTACCATATTTCTCACGCAGCTGGCTCATCGTATTGATCAGCGGCTCCTTTTTGGCATCCTGCTCATAAGAAAATAAATCGAGCTGCTTCACTGCTTTGTCCGCTTCAAGCAGATCGGTGCCTGTAATCCCCAGCAGCCTGATAGGGTCTCCATTCCAATGCTTCAGAAAAAGCGATTTGGCGGCCGCGGCTATTTCGTCCTGCTTCGATACAGGGTTCTGCAGCTTCTGGCTCCTGGTAATCGTTTTCCTGTCCTTAAAGCGGATCATCACACTAATGCTTGTGGCGACCGCCTCCTTCCTCTTCATCCTTGCTGCTACTTGCTCTGACAATCGATCAAGAACCTTAAGAAGCTCGTGCTGATTCGAAATATCACGAGGCAGTGTAGTCGAATTGCCGATGCTTTTAAAATCGTAGACAGAATCAGGATCTACCTGGCGGTTGTCCTGGCCATTAGCTCTTTCTCTCAATTTTATTCCGTTGATGCCCAGCAGCCCTTTCAGCTGGATTTCATTTGCTGCCGCTAAATCGCCAATTGTATTGATTCCAATACTTTTTAGTTTGTCCGCTGTTTTTGTTCCTACTCCATGCATTTCCCCGACCTCGAGCGGCCAGAGTACCCTTGAGATGTCACGCTTTCTTAAAACAGTGATTCCCATTGGTTTTTTCATATCGGAAGCTGTTTTCGCCAGGAATTTATTTGGCGCTACTCCTATGCTGCACGGCAAGTCAAGCTGGTCAAGAATTCTTTTTTGAATGCTTTCTGCGATTTCCAGAGGCGCCCCAAGGTCTGAGCAATCCGTTATATCCATATATCCTTCATCAATGGAAACAGGTTCGACAACCTCTGTGTATTGGCGCAAAATATCGAACATAGCAGCAGATGCTGTGCGGTATCGGTCAAAGTTCGGTTTTTTTATGATTAAGTCCGGGCAAAGTTTTTTGGCTTCCCATAACGGCATTGTAGTCTTGACGCCGAATTTCCTCGCTTCATAGCTGCAGGTAACAATTATTCCCCGTCTTTCTTCCGGATTGCCGGCAATCGCCAGAGGCTTTCCCTTCAATTCAGCATCGTAAGCCATTTCTACTGACGCATAGAAGCTATTCATATCAACATGCAAAATGACTTTGCCCTTTTTTGGATACATTTCTTTCATGATCCCACTTCCCAAATATACGTTCCCTTCTAGTTTATCAAAAAAACTCTCTCATTACTTATATAGAGATCAATTTTACGGTTTATCGAGTTATGAACATTATGTGAAGAAAAGCGCCAAAACATTAAATATCTTTACTGATAAACCGATAAGAAAATATAAGGATATAGAAAAATGGGGGAAATTTTTATGCAGCATTGGTCGATTGGCAGAAAGTATGCAAGCGTTTTCGCATTCATCATGGTCATTTTTTTGGGCAGCTTCATCTACTTGACGACTGTTTTATCCAACCTTCAGAATGCGATTAATCTTGCGGAGGAGAAAAGTGATTATGCAATAATGGTTAGTGAAATGGGGGCTTCTTTCCGCCAGAAGTATATCATTATCACAGACTACATAACCGAACCGAAACCAGAGCTTCTGACACTCTACAAAACAGAAAGTGAACAATTTAACAATTCAGCTGAAAAGCTTAAAAACAACGTAAAAACAGAGGAAGCCCAAACTTTGTTCAATTCAATTGTCAAAACAGATAAGCATATGGATAAAATCTGGGAAGATGAGATTTTAAAAACTGTTGAAGATTTCAAGAAAAACGGCGAACAGGTTGATATTTTTACCCAGATCAGTCTTGCCAACAAGGCTGAAACAATCCGCGATATGAACATCGATAAGCTGAATGCGCTAAGGACAACGATACTTGATGACCGAACAACAATCATGAAGGAAACTCATTCATCAATCGCGTCAATGATCCGGAATACATTCATCATTATCATCATCGCGTTCATCATTTCTTCAGTGGCGATGTACTTTGTCTCACGCAATATCAGCAAAAACCTGAAGGATGTTGTTGCTTACTGCAAGAAACTCGCAGCCGGTGAGTTGAATGCAAAGGCATTGCAGGCCAAGAGTAAGGACGAGGTCGGCCAGATCATCTTGGCAATGAATCAATTATCCGGGAATCTAAAAGCCTCCATTTCAAGCATCCTTGCGTCATCTGACCAGGTTAATGAAATGTCAAGGAACCTGAAGCTAAATGCTGAAGCGACAACAGAAGCGAACAACGAAATCACGACATCAATCATGCAAGTTGCCTCTGCCTCTGATGAGCAGGTGAAGATTTCCGAACGCACGAACGAAGCAGTCGAAAATGTTTCTTCACAATTGGTAGAAGTGACTGGTTCTCTTAAAGAGACAATCCATACGACAACAAGCACGAAGGAAAAAATCGAGCAAGGTAAACTGTATGCTTTCAATGTCACCGAACAGATGGATGAAATCAATGGAAAGGTCACTGAATTAGCCAATGTGATCCATTCCCTTAAAAATAATTCTCAGGAAATCCATCGAATCATTGAAATCATTACTGATATTTCAAATCAAACGAATTTACTCGCATTGAATGCCGCGATTGAAGCAGCAAGAGCTGGTGAGCATGGCAAAGGCTTTGGTGTCGTCGCCCAGGAGGTCCGCAAGCTCGCTGAGCAATCAGCTGGTGCTGCAGAGAGTATCCGAACCATCCTTGAGCAGACTGGAAAAGAGACGAACCTTGCAGTGAATGTTATGGATGAAAGTCAGACAACCGTACAAAAAGGCAATGAACTGGTCGAGAAAGTAGCCGAAATTTTCACCGATATCGCTCAATCGATCGAGGAAGTCAGCCAAAAAGGAAATACCGCAAGCAGTGCCGTCATGAATGCAAACGATAGGATGGAGTTCATGGCACATGCTGCAACCGAAGTAATCACCGCCTCTTCCAAGTCGGCACAATTCCTCGAACAGGTAGCTGCCACAACAGAAGAACAAAACGCCACAATGCAGGAGCTGTTGGAATCATCCAGCAAGCTGTCAAACATGGCTGAAGACCTGAGGAAATCATTCTCCAGCTTTAAACTGTAGCTGCAAAAAAACAAGCTGACCAATCGGTCAGCTTGTTTTTATTCAAACGAAGTAAGTAAAGCTCTAGTTATGTAATTGTTGTTTTTGGTTTTTCATATATTCCTTTATTTGTTTGATACCTTCAAGTGATTGAATCAATGTTTCCGGGTCTATTAACATGATCATGCGTTTATCAAAATTGGCCACACCGGTAATGAACCTTGTCTTCTGATAAGCAACAAGGCCTGGCTGCTTAATGTTTTCAGCAGGAATTTCAAGAATTTCCTTTGCATCCCTCACCAGGGCCCCTATTGATATTTCCGAAGTTTCTATCACGATCAGCCTTGTTTTGTCTTCAACTTGAATATCTCGATTATAAAGCACCTTTTCCAGGTCAATGACCGGAATCAAGTCTCCTCTTACTTTTGTTAAGCCTGTTACATAATCAGGCATATGCGGGATCGCTGTCATCCCTTCCATTTTTTCAATCGAAATGACATAAAGAATTGGAAAAGCATATTCTTCATTCCCTGCCTGGAATACAACCGTCTTATTGCTATCAGCCATTGGAGTACACTCCTTTTTTTTATATTCCTTCTAACACTCTATTTAATTCGGGGTGAATACTAGTGAATCATTCCAAGTATTATATCGGATTCTTTAGAGTCATCTTTAGGACAATTGAGGGGGTAGTGTATTTAAGTTTAATGGACATTTTGACTTTTTGTTCTCCCCAAAATGTCTAATAAAGCTTGGTTTATGGACATTTTGACGACCTGCTCCTCCCGAAATGTCTATTAAAACGTAATTCTTGGACATTTTGACAGCCTGCTCCTCCCGAAATGTCTATTAAACCGTAGTTCTTAGACATTTTGATGGTCTGCTCCTCCCGAAATGTCTATTAAACCGTATTTCTTAGACATTTTGGTGGCCTGCGCTTCCCGAAATGTCTATTAAAACGTAGTTCTTAGACATTTTGACAGCCTGCTCGCCCCGAAATGTCTATTAAAACGTAGTTCTTAGACATTTTGATGACCTGCTTGCCCCGAAATGTCTATTAAAACAAGTTTCATGAACCTCTGACCCCTACTCTCTGAAATGTCTTCCAAAGTCATTATCACTCAGATCCTTAAAGGGGCGAAATCTATTTCTGTTCCATGAAAAAAGGGCTTTCCCAGTAGGGAAGCCCTTCCTCGTATTATTGTGCTGCTACTTCTTCTATCAATGCGATGACCATCTCGGCAAGCTTGTTTAGCTCTTCGATTGGCATTCTTTCATTCGTTGTGTGAATTTCTTCATATCCTACTGCGAGGTTGACGGTCGGCACGCCAAAGCCGGCAATGACGTTTGCATCGCTTCCGCCGCCGCTGTGCAGCAATTCTGAGCTTCTGCCGATTTTTGCAGCTGCTTTTTTAGCGAGCTCAACGACCAGGTCACCTTCGCCAAATTTGAAGCCAGGGTACATGACCTGTACATCGACATCTGCTTTGCCGCCCATTTCCTGTGCAGCGGATTCAAATGCTTCCTTCATTTTTGCAACTTGCGCTTCCATCTTTTCAGGAATAAGAGAACGTGCTTCTGCAAGAATCTCTACATGGTCGCAGACTATATTTGTCTGTGTACCGCCCTGAAAACGTCCGATATTCGCAGTCGTTTCCTCATCAATGCGGCCAAGCGGCATTCTTGCGACAGCCTTTGCCGCAATCGTAATGGCTGAAACACCTTTTTCTGGAGCAACACCAGCATGTGCCGTTTTACCATGGATGACAGCTGCTACTTTTGCCTGTGTAGGTGCTGCTACGATAATGTTCCCTACCTTGCCGTCACTGTCCAGCGCATAACCATATTTCGCTTTTACCAGTGAAGAATCTAATGCCTTTGCACCAACCAGGCCTGATTCTTCCCCGACAGTAATGATGAACTGGATTGTACCATGCGGAATCGATTGTTCCTTTAAAACACGCACTGTTTCAAGCATGACAGCCAGTCCAGTCTTATCATCAGCACCAAGGATCGTTGTTCCATCAGTCACGACATAACCATCTTTAATGGATGGCTTCACGCCATTTGCAGGAACGACAGTATCCATGTGGGAAGTAAAGTAGATTGTATCTACTCCTTCTTTTGTACCTGGTAAAGTACAGATCAGGTTGCCTGCTCCGTGGCCAGTTTGTGCCGTTGTATCGTCCTCGAAAACCTCTACGCCGAGGTCCTCGAATTTTTTCTTAAGGACACGTGCAATTTCAGTTTCATACTTTGTTTCAGAGTCAATTTGGACAAGCTCTAAAAACTCATTCAATAAACGTTCGTTATTAATCATCCTAGCCGACCTCCAATTATGTATATACTACTAGAGTATAACGCTAATTGAATCTTAACACCAAACACAAAATCCTACAGCGGGATGTTGCCGTGCTTCTTGCCTGGTCTGTCTTCCTTTTTCGTGCGGAGCATTTCCAGTGACTGAATCAGTTTGATTCGTGTTTCTCGCGGATCGATGACATCATCGACCATTCCCTGGCTTGCCGCGACATATGGATTCGCAAATTTTTCACGATACTCATCGATTTTCTGCTGCCTTGTCTGTTCAGGATTATCGCTGTTCTGGATTTCCTTCGCAAAAATTATATTCGCAGCTCCCTGTGGTCCCATAACGGCAATTTCAGCATTCGGCCATGCAAACACCAGATCCGCCCCGATGGATTTACTGTTCAGGGCCACATATGCGCCACCGTAAGCTTTTCGCAAAATCACGGTGAGCTTAGGAACGGTTGCTTCTGAATAAGCATAAAGGATTTTTGCGCCATGGCGGATGATGCCGCCATGCTCCTGCTTGATCCCTGGGAAGAATCCTGTGACATCTTCAAAAGTGATGATTGGGATATTGAAAGAATCACAGAATCTGATGAAACGGGCTGCTTTATCAGAAGAGTCGATATCAAGCCCGCCTGCCATCACCTTCGGCTGGTTGCAGACAAGACCGACGACCTCCCCTTTAATTCTTGCCAAACCAATGACAATGTTTTTGGCAAAGTCCTTCTGTATCTCCAGGAATGAGTCGGTATCAACTACCTGCTCAATCACTTTACGCACGTCATACGGCCTTATTGCATCGAATGGAATGGCATCCGTTAAATCTGGCCTGTAGTCATCTTTTGCATCCGCTTCTAACCTCGGCGGCTTTTCTTCATAGCTTTGCGGCAGATAGCTTAACAGCAGTCTGACCTGCTCTAGTGTTTCTTCTTCAGACTGGCCATGGAAATGAGCATTGCCGCTGATCGTGTTATGTACAATCGCACCGCCAAGGTCCTCTGCAGAAATTTTCTCGCCGGTCACCGTTTCAATTACTTTAGGGCCGGTGATGAACATCTGGCTCGTTTTTTCGACCATGAAAACAAAATCCGTAATAGCTGGAGAGTAAACTGCCCCGCCGGCACAAGGACCCATGATTACGGAAATTTGCGGGATTACTCCAGAGTAAATAGAGTTGCGGTAAAAAATATGCCCATATCCATCGAGTGATACGACACCCTCCTGGATTCTCGCCCCGCCGGAATCGTTCAGACCAACAAATGGAGCACCATTTTTAGCTGCCAGATCCATTACATTGGCGATTTTCTTTGCATGCATTTCACCTAAGGCGCCGCCAAACACGGTGAAATCCTGCGAAAACAAATAAATCGGCCTCCCATTCACCTTACCGTAACCGGTTACAACTCCATCCCCAGGCCCCTTCTGGTTCTCAAGTCCAAAGTCCGTGCTGCGGTGCTGGATGAATGGATTCAACTCCACAAAGGTCCCTGGATCAACTAATAAATCGATTCGTTCACGAGCAGTCAGCTTTCCTTTTTCATGCTGCTTTTCGATCCGTTCGTCACCGCCGCCTAGTTCAATTTCCCTGCGTTTATCGTATAGTTCATTAATTTTTTCATAGATGTCTGGCATTTCTATTCAGCCTCCCCGTTTTTCTCGCAAAGTTCGTATAGAACGCTTCCAGTCGATTTTGGATGCATGAATGCCACTAAAGCTCCACCTGCACCTTTCTTAGGAACATCCTGAATCATTTTGATTCCATTTTCCTTCATATCATTGATTCTTTCCTGGATCGAATCTACCCCAAGGGCAACATGGTGGATGCCTTCCCCACGCTTTTCGATAAAGCCAGCAATGGCGCTTTCCTCAGATAAAGGTTCAAGGAGCTCAAGCTTCGTTTCTCCCGCTTTCAAGAAAGCTACTCTGACCTTCTCACTGTCTACTTCCTCTATCCCAAGTAATGGCAGTTTTAGCACATCTGTATAAAATGGGAGGGCATGCTCAATAGATTTGACAGCAATGCCGATATGGTCGACCTTTTTAATCATGTAATTCCCTCCAAATATTATTTAAATATATTTAACTGTTTTAATATTCGACAAAAATGTCACAATTCCTCCTTAATTAAATGAAGAATGGGGTTAATAAAGAAATTATGATTGATATAATATTAAAGTTGCTTTATTTTTACCCTATCATAATTTTATTCAGTGCCCTATTAATGCATTGCTAAAAGGGTTGTTGAAATCATCCTGGGGATGTAAAATAATAGAGGAAGAATGCATATGCTTTGGAAGGGGGATTTCTTTATGCGTAAGCCAAATATCAGGAAGGTCGTAGTATACATCATGCTTTTTACTATGCTTGCTTCAACCCTTCTTATGGGATTATCAACATTCCTATAATAACTATAAATAAATCAAAGGGCTGTCATCTGACAGCCCTTTTTATTCGTTGATTGCTCCATATTCTTTACCTAATTCTATAAAATCTTTAGAACTAGAAGTAACTAGAATCTTTGTGCCTAATGGTATGTATTCATACAATGATTCGACTGCCTCATTTTGAAGGCGGATGCAGCCCTGGGATACTTTTTTTCCAATGCTCAAGGGGTCATTTGTTCCATGGATTCCGTATGTTCGGCCATCAGTATCCTCTGCATCGAACCCAATCCACCTGGTGCCAAGAGGATTGTTGGGATGACCGCCAGGAATATCCTTTTTACGGTAATAAGGGTCGGGAGCTTTGACAGTGACGGTAAATAAACCTTCAGGTGTCAGTTCTTCTGATTTACCAGTTGCTGCGCTGACCACCGTCTGGACTCTGTTCTCATTGATCAGTGCGACTTCATTCGTCTGTTTATTCACAATCACAAATGGATCTCCAGGCAGCGGGTTTGTTCCAAGCGGCCAAATAGGTGAAAATATAAACGCTGCTAGAAGCATAGAAATAAACATTGGCATGTTAATCCCTCCATGGTCTATTTCCGTTAGTTTGTCACGGCTGCTTCTTTTTTATCCTCACTTGTCTTAAGTCCTTTGAATGACCGTTTCAACAAAAGGAATTGTTCCATTTCATTAACAAAATGAAGAAGTGCGGCCCGCGCTTCAAACTCTTCCCTTGTTTTAGGAAGCTCCATATTCTCAAACTCCGTTTTCATCCTCATTAATTTTTCCAGGTAAATAAGAACTGTATTACCAGGGTGAATCCCTCTAGATAGCGACTCGACAAACTCAGCAACAATATTGGCCTGTTCAACATGCTGCGGAATAGAAGTGATGGAAGGAAGAACTCTTTCAATGATTTCGAATTGCTTTTCCCTGATTTTAAAATATTGATAATATAAATTTTCATCTCTTAAAAAATGATTTTCTACGTCCTGGATGGCAAGTGCCTTTGCCTTTTCAATCAGCGTCGCAGTCTCAGTCAGCTCCCGGCCATCCCAGCTTGAATCCTGGTTTTTAAGATATTGGGTGATTTCACGGAAAATCATCTTAAAATTTGCTTCTATTCCTATTTGGTATTCCTCGAGCTTATTATCGACACTCGGCATATACAAATTCATGACCAATGCCACACCTATTCCAATCGTAATAATTCCCAGCTCGTTCAACAATAGTTGTCCAGTAAACTTTTCCGCAGAGTAAATATGCATGATGATGACACTGCTTGTGACTACGCCTTCCTTTGCTTTAAACATGACCACGGTCGGGATGAAAAACAGCAGTAACAACCCGATGACAATTGGATGGTAAGCAATTCCCTCAAAAAACACCGCTGAGAATGCCATCGCAATAATACAGGCCAGGAACCGATGCCATGAAGCCTGGAGTGAACGCTTCTTTGTCACCTGTATACAAAGAATCGTCAGGATCCCCGCAGACACATAATTCTCCAAGCCAAGGTACTGGGCAATGATGATGGAAATCGCTGTTCCCAGCGCTGTTTTTAAAGTCCGATAACCAATTCTGAATTTCACAATGTATTCTCCTATCAAAAAACTTATACTGTTCAAAACACTGCATACTACACGAAAGACTTTGGATCTATCTATTCAGACAAACCTCTAACAAATAAAAAGATGACCATACCATTTTTGATATGATCATCCATTAGTTTATCAGATTCGTCATCCATTATAAAAGCAAGGCTAGTGTCTTACAGCATTTTTTCAAGGAACTCTTTTGCCCTGCTGCTCTTCGGACTGCTGAAGAATTCTGCTGGCGGGGCATCTTCGACCAATACTCCGCCATCGAGGAAAAGTACTCGATCGGCGACTTCACGAGCAAAGCCCATTTCATGGGTCACAATTGCCATTGTCATTCCGGTATGGGCCAGTGACTTCATAACCTCAAGCACCTCTTTGACCATTTCCGGATCCAATGCGGAGGTTGGTTCGTCGAACAGCATGACTTCAGGGTTCATTGCAAGGGCCCTGGCGATTGCTACCCGCTGCTTTTGGCCTCCAGACAGCCTGTTCGGATATTCATTTGCCTTTTCGGAGAGTCCTACTTTTTTTAGAAGCTCCAGTCCATGCTCATCGGCTTCAGCCTTCACCGTCCCTTTAACCTTTATCGGTGCATACGTAATGTTTTGCAGCACGGTCATATGCGGGAAAAGGTGAAAGTGCTGGAACACCATTCCGACATTTTCACGGACTTTCATGATGTTTGTTTTCTTGTCGGTAATATCATCTGAGCCAATCATGATCTGCCCGCTTGTCGGCTGTTCAAGCAAATTTAGACAGCGGAGGAAAGTCGATTTCCCTGAACCTGATGGCCCGATGATGGCAACAACTTCACCGTTCTCGATCGTAGTTGTGATTCCCTTTAGAACTTCCAGCTTGCCAAATGATTTATGAAGGTTTTGTACTTTAATCACTTTGTCTCATTCTCCTTTCAACTAGCTTGCCAATGAATGTCAAGGAGATGACCATGAGATAATAGATCAGGCCGGCAAAAATCAACGGCTCAAAAAATCTATACTGCTCCCCGCCAACAATATATGCTCTCCGCATAATATCATTTGCTGCAATAACCGTTACAATCGCCGATTCCTTCGTCAGAGTGATAAATTCATTCATCAAGGCAGGCAGGATATTTTTTAAAGCCTGAGGCAGGATGATGTCCCGCATCATACGATTTCCGGGAACACCAAGAGCCATCGCTGCTTCTTTCTGTCCTTTATCCACCGCTAAAATTCCAGCGCGAATGATTTCCGAAATATAGGCTGCTGAATTTAAAGAAAAAGAAGCTACAGCAGCTGTGTAGGATGAAATTTCAAAGCCGATAATCTGCGGAGCTCCGTAATAAATGATCATCAATTGCAAAATGAGCGGAGTGCCGCGAAAGATGGATGTATAAACATCTGCGAACCAATGGAGCGCCTTGTATTTGCTAATTTTTAAGATTGCAAGGATGATTCCAAATGCAAAGCCCAGAAGCCCTGCTACTAAAACTATTTTCAGTGTGACGCCAATTCCCTTCAGGATATACGGCAACGAAGGAAGGATGGCGGTAAAATCAAGATCCATATTCTTAACAGCCCTCTCTGTCTATTTCATGAAGGAGAAAGGCGCCCAGAAGACATTAGCATTCTGAACGCCTGTTTTAATTCTTACTTTTCTCCGCCAAACCATTTAACGATCAATTTGTCTACTTCACCGTTTTCCATTTTTTCTTTCAGAACCTTGTTGAATTCCTCTGTCAGCTTGCTGCCCTTAGGGAATGCGATTGCTGAACCGGCTTCTTCTTCACTTCCGTCCTCAATCGTAAAACCAGCAAGATCAGGATTATTCTTGAAGTACCCTTCTGCTACTGTATCTTCAATAATCGCTGCATCAATACGTCCAGCTTTAATTTCCTGCACCAATTCAGGGATTCTTGTGCGTTTCTCAATTTTGATATCTACTGTCTCGGCAATTTTTTCAGCTTCTTCTTCCTGAATGGATGATAGCTGGACACCAACAGTCTTTCCTTTTAAATCTTCGATTGATTTAATGTTGCTGTCTTTAGAAGAAACAATCATATGCTTCGCTGTATAGTAAACATCAGTGAAATCAACGTTTTCTTTACGCTCAGGTGTTGGAGTCATGCCTGCCATAACAAAATCAACGCGGTCTGCCTGTATTGCACCGATAAGGCCGTTAAAATCCATATCCTTAATTTCTACTTCATACCCCAGTTCACTTGCAATCAGATTGGCTAAGTCTACGTCAAAACCGATGATTTCATCACTTGTAGCTGTTTCCACGTATTCAAATGGAGGATAGTCTGCTGAAGTCCCCATAGTTAGGACTTTCTTTTCCTCACTGCCGGCACCGGAAGTTTTTTCAGTGCTTGTCCCGCATGCAGCGAGAATTCCCATTAATAAAATGCTCATCATCAGTACCGAAATTGCTTTTTTCATTTGTTTATTTTCCCCCTATAATGTTCATTCTGTAATTTTATACAAGTTTATTAATATATCAGCTATTAAACTTATAATTCTCTGTATAACAACTAATAATTATTAACTAAGATGTATTTTAACACATATTAATAAATATGCAATAATATTTTTAAATATAAATTATATGAGTTTTACCAATAAAAAAGAACCCCGGCAAAACCGGAGTTCTTCAAAAACTTATATTTCTTCGCAATATTCTTCGAATGCATTTTGCAGTTTGTTCACTACTTGCATTGGGTCATGACCTTCGATTTCGTGGCGTTCGACCATTGTGCAAAGCTTGCCGTCCTTCAACAATGCGAAAGATGGAGATGATGGCGGGTAGCCCGTAAAATAGCTTCGTGCTTTTTCTGTTGCCTCTTTATCCTGGCCAGCGAAAACAGTCACAAGATTGTCTGGGCGCTTATCATAATGAACAGCATGTGCTGCTGCAGGACGGGCAATGCCTCCGGCGCAACCGCAAACTGAGTTTACCATGACAAGTGTTGTGCCTTCTTTAGCCAATGCTTGTTCTACTTCCTCACTCGTTGTTAATTCTGTATATCCAGCTGCCACGATTTCCTGGCGTGCCTGGCGGACTACATCATTCATGAAAAAATTGAAATCCATGCTCATCGTTCGATCTCTCCTCTGCTGAAAAATAACTGGTACATAAATACATGATACCAATTAAAATAAATTTTTCAAAGTATGTTTAACTCTCTGGAATTCCGGGAAAGGTAACATTACAGCTAGATCCATACCCCTAAACTCCCTAGATGAAGGACAACGGAACATTCCGTTGTCCGCTTTTTTTTATAATAACGAAAAGCTGTCCAGATCGGACAGCTTATTTTTTCGCCTCGAAAAAGGCTTTGAATAACTCATCGACTCCAGATGCAACTGGCCTGTTTCCCGAAATCACTTCTTTTTCTACCTTTGGAAGCAAACTCTTAATTGCAGGATGTTGGAAAAAATTCATCTGAAGCTGATCGATAATCATATCATTCAGCCACTCTTTTGTCTGGAATCTTCTTCTTTCATCGAAGGTCCCGCTTTTTTTCGTGAACTTTTCAAAGGCAGTGATTGTTTCCCAGATCTCATCAATACCTTTGTTCTGAATCGCTGAACTGGTCATGGAAGCGGTCTGCCAGCCTTTTGTCGCAGGCTGCAGGAAATGCAGGATCCGGTTATACTCTTCTTTGGCTTTTTTCGCTGATTGTTCATTTGGGCCATCTGCCTTATTCACAATCACCGCATCCGCAAGCTCCATGATTCCTTTTTTCATTCCCTGAAGTTCATCGCCGGCACCTGTCAGGACGAGGAGCATGAAGAAATCGACCATATCCCTGACAATAACCTCACTTTGACCTACCCCTACCGTTTCAACCAGGATGACATCGAAGCCGGCTGCTTCACATAAAAGCATCGTTTCCCGTGTTTTCCGGTGGACACCACCAAGCTTTCCTCCCGAAGGTGATGGCCGGATGAATGCCCGTGGATTCCGCGCCAGCTTTTCCATCCTCGTTTTATCGCCAAGAATGCTCCCTCCAGTCAGGCTGGAGGTCGGATCAACCGCAAGAACCGCAACCTTATGCCCTCTATCGCATAAATAGCTGCCAAAGCTCTCGATAAACGTGCTCTTGCCAGCTCCTGGAACACCTGTGATTCCAATCCTGATGGAGCGTCCCGACTCAGGCAAAAGCTTGTGCAGGAGGGTTTGGGCTGTTTGAAAGTCATGCTCAGCATTGCTTTCAATCAATGTAATCCCTTTTGCCAGTGCTGTCCTGCCCCCGGTCTTGATTTCATCTGCAAGTGACGCCGGATCCAAGCTGGGAGTATTTTTTTTCTTAACAAAACGTCCGGCTTTCGCTGCCGGTCTATCGGCATTTACACCCGCCACTCCAGGCTTCACAACACTTGAAAACGAATCAGCCTTTCCTGGTTCGAACCATTCCGGCTTTTTCTCATCTGCCATTAACTGGACACTTCCTCATAGCCCAAACGCTCATAAATGGTCCGTAAGACCTTCTGAGCCGCCACTGGGATGACCGTTCCAGGTCCAAAAATCGCGCTTGCTCCGTTATCGTAAAGGAATTGATAATCCTGGGCAGGAATGACGCCCCCGACAATGACGACAATATCCTCCCGGCCTAATTTTTTCAGCTCCTTCACAAGCTGAGGCAATAATGTTTTATGTCCAGCTGCCAAAGAGCTGATTCCGATGGCATGGACATCATTTTCAACTGCCTGAATCGCTGTTTCTTCAGGCGTTTGGAATAGCGGGCCAATATCCACGTCGAAACCTAAATCAGCGAATGCGGTAGAAATGACCTTTGCTCCGCGGTCATGTCCATCCTGTCCCATTTTCGCAATCATGATGCGCGGCCTGCGTCCTTCGTTTTCAAGGAACTCCTCAGTCATTTGCTGCACCTCGGCAATTTCCTCCCCATTTGTGAACGCTGTGCTATACACCCCGCTGACTGATCGAATGATTGCTTTATGTCTTCCAGCTGCCTTTTCGATTGCATCTGAAATTTCTCCAAGTGTCGCCCTTTCGCGAGCAGCCCTTACCGCATATTCCAAAAGGTTGCCTTCGCCACTTTCAGCGACTCTTGCCAAATCATTCAGAGCTTCCTGGGCTTTTTCATCATTGCGATTCTCTTTCAGCTGTTTGAGCCTTTCAAGCTGTTTCGCACGGACAGCGGTATTATCGATATCCAGGATTTCCAGTGGGTCCTCCTGGTCCAGCTTAAATTTATTCACGCCGATGATCGTTTCTTTTCCAGAGTCAATCTGTGCCTGACGCCTTGCCGCTGCTTCTTCAATCCTCATTTTAGGAAGTCCGGTCTCAATCGCTTTCGCCATCCCGCCAAGACTTTCGATTTCTTCGATATGCTCCCAGGCACGCTGTATCAATGCATTTGTCAGACTCTCAACATAGTAACTGCCTGCCCATGGATCAATGACATTCGTAATCCCGGTTTCTTCCTGAAGAAATAGTTGTGTATTACGGGCAATGCGTGCTGAAAAATCGGTCGGCAGCGCAATTGCTTCATCCAGTGCATTGGTATGCAATGATTGAGTGTGGCCCATTGCCGCTGCATGTGCCTCTACCAATGTCCGAATAACATTATTATATGGATCCTGCTCAGTCAAACTCCATCCGGACGTTTGCGAATGAGTCCTCAAGGCCATCGACTTTTCATTTTTCGGATTGAATGTCTTGATCATTTTTGCCCAAATAAAGCGTGCTGCCCTCATCTTGGCCACTTCCATGAAATAATTCATGCCGATTGCCCAGAAGAAGCTTAGCCGTGGTGCGAATAAGTCAATATCGATTCCAGCCTTAAGGCCAGTTCTCACATATTCAAGACCATCAGCGAGCGTGTACGCCAATTCGATATCTGCTGGAGCACCCGCTTCCTGCATATGATAGCCGGAAATACTGATTGAGTTGAATTTTGGCATATATTTTGATGTGTACTCAAAAATATCAGCAATGATCTTCATCGACATTTCAGGCGGGTAAATGTATGTGTTCCTGACCATATACTCCTTCAGGATGTCGTTTTGAATCGTCCCTGATAATTGATCCTGTGTCACGCCCTGTTCCTCGGCCGTCACGATGAAAAACGCCATGATGGGGAGGACAGCCCCATTCATTGTCATGGATACGGACATCTGGTCGAGCGGGATTCCGTCGAACAGAATTTTCATATCTAAAATGGAGTCAATCGCTACTCCTGCTTTGCCGACGTCACCCTCAACCCGGGGATGGTCAGAATCATATCCCCTGTGCGTTGCCAGATCAAAGGCAACAGACAAACCCTTTTGGCCCATTGCAAGATTTCGCCTGTAAAACGCGTTGCTTTCTTCAGCAGTTGAAAACCCAGCATACTGCCTTACTGTCCATGGCCGGTTTACATACATCGCTGGATATGGTCCCCTCGTATAAGGAGGAAGGCCAGGCATGCCATCCATATGTTCTGATGCCTTTACATCTTCTTTTGTATACACTGGTTTCACCTTGATCTGCTCATTCGTTTCAAATAACAGATCATCGATGTTCTGCTGTATGTGCTGATTCACTTGTTCCTTGCTGACTTCCTTCTCCTCAGCAAACAAACGGACTTTTCTAAAATCAGGCTTTTGCATTTACTCCCACCTCCATTTCCTGAAGCATAGATGATAGAGTCTGCAACGCATTGCTTCTTACATGCAGGAACTCCTGTATTCCGGCAGTTTTCCATTCGCTCTGCTTTTCATCCGGGATGCCTGCCAGGTAAAGCTTGACATCGTGCTCACTTGTAATCTCCTGTGCCAGATTAGTTCCAAAAGAATTGTAAGCAGACTGATCGCCGCAAATAACAAACTGTTTCGCTTCAGACGAGTTAATAAAATCTATGGCTGCTGAATTGGAGTCCACTTCCCCGCTTCTTTCAGCAATGATTCCTCCGGCCGACAACAATCCGGAAATAAAATCTGCTCTAACCTTATGCTTCTTCAGATCACCCAGGCAAATCAAGCCGACCTTTGGCACTGAACCTTTTTCCTGCAGCTTCCTTGCCCTGAACCTCAATTCTTCATATGGCTCAGCTAATCTTTTTAAATTCAATGGAGCAAAGCTTGGTTCCACTTCTTTAAAACTATCTAACAGAGAGCTGTCTGACGAAAGTTTACCTATGGCAGCTTCAAGTGAGTCGCTCATGTAATGGCTTTTGATCTCCTGGACTACAGGTTCACTGATATCATCTGAAAGGTTGGCATAGACATTTGTTCCAATCATGCTCTTTTTACGCATAGCAATGTCCTGTTCACGGGCTTCTGCTGTCTGGGCTATCTGCTCCTGGAGCCAGCCTGATTTCAACGTTTCATAGATACCGCCCTTTTGATCCATTTCAAGGAACAATTCCCATGCCTTTTCAGCCAGTTCCTTTGTCAATGACTCGACATACCAGGAACCGCCTGCTGGATCGGCCACTTTTTCAAGATGGGCTTCAGATTTGAGCACTAGCTGCGTATTTCTGGCAACTCTTTCGGAAAAAGAATTCACAGTTCCTGCTGGCTCATCAAAGCTTCCACTATGCAGGTACTGAATTCCTCCTAAAACTGCAGCAAAGGCTTCATTGCCGGCCCTAAGCATGTTCACGTATGGATCGAAAATCGTTTTTGTAAACTTCGAGGTTTCAGCTGATATGATCATTTTACGATCTTCAGGCTCTGCTCCAAAAGCTTCTGCTGTTTTACTCCACAAGAGTCTGGCAGCTCTAAGCTTCGCAGTTTCCATAAAAAAGTTTGATCCAATCGCAAAATGGAATACAATTTTTGATAACGCTTTCTTTAATTCCCAACCATTGTCGAGCAGCTTTTGAAGGAGGTAAGCCCCGGTAGATACGGCAATAGCCAGTTCCTGCACGGCATTAGCACTGCTATTATGGTATGGGGCACTATTGACGAGTACAGTCTTAACTTCTGGTAATTGCTGTGCTGCTTCTTCAAGTACCTTTGCCCATTTCATAAAAAATTCATTTTCCCCACCTGGGAGTCCGCCAAGCAAACCTGCTTCGGCAATTGGATCAGCTGCGACGAAACCTGAAAGTCCTACTGCACTGCCAGATTCCTTTCCGGCAAGGACCAAAGCTGCAAGCAATGGCGTCTGTAACAAACCAGCATCCAGAGCTAATGGATACTTATTTTTATAGGAAGAAATGAAAGAAACCAATGCACGGTTATCGGAAAACAACTCCTGTTTTACGTCAAAGGCAATAGCGGTTTGTCCCTTTGATAGCGCATTGTCGAGTTTCTCTTTCAACTCGCCTGCATTAGAGTAAAAAAGGCGGTTTGCAATCTGCCAGGGCTCAGAGTGATATCCTAGAGAATGGATGCCTCTTCTGTAATCGAGCTGACCAGGCAGTTCTCCTGCCAATTCACCTGGAAGATCCCCTTTTGTATAAAGTGGTTTTAAAGTAATATTCTCATATGTATTCGTATAAAGAGAATCAATCGGTTTGCCTTTTAATGAGGCTGCAGCTTTTTCCTGCCAATCTTCAAATGTTGCATCTTTGAACGAGGTAGCTTTCATATTATCAATCGTCATAAACCTTACTGTCCATAGTTCAGACAGCTTTCCCCCCTTCACAAAAATTGTAGTAAAATTCTAATTTTTATACTCTTCTATATTTTAGTATACGATTGCTTTTCTAGCAATGAAGGACATTTGCATGATAAATGTTCGAACAAAATGAAAAACGCCCAGCAATTTTCTGGACGTTTTCGTGTTTAAATAAGAAATGGCTCTGTTAAATTCGGCTGTTGATTTTCGTTCCAGCCGCTTCGCTTTCCGCGGGCAGTCAGGGAGCCTCCTCAGCGCTTTAAGCGCCTGCGGGGTCTCCCTATGACTTGCTAATCCCGCAGGAGTCTACGCGGCTTCCACTACAATCAACAGTGGTTTAGAACAATGGCTATAACTCCAGCCAAAAATAAAAAACTCCATTCGCCATAAAAGGACGAATGGAGTTTGTTCGCGGTACCACCTTTTTTCCCAGCAACGAAATAAACAGTTTTATTGCTGGCTCAAATATGGATAACGGTTCTTCACCGTCGCCTGTTACTGAGAATATTCCGTTCCCAGGCGATGCTCGAGGGCGACCTTCCATGGTTCCGCTTAGAAGTCCTCGCAGCTAATGGACTCCCTCTCTTTAAGCTGGCTGCTCATGTACTCTTCCCTGTCAAAGCTTTGCTTTATTATGTGTTTTGTATATTAGATATACTAACCAAAAAAGTGGATTGACGTCAATCATCATTTCCTATTTTTTATTATTTTATACTTTTTGCTCCTTGATGTGCGAACAATAAGCACTTTTTGGGTCTCTCACTCATAGAATAAAAAAAGGGATACCTGATGTTTGGAGGGATGGCGATGAAGAGACGACGATATAATCCTTATACACTCCCGAGGTGGGCGAGGACGGCGCGGGCAGTATGCGCTCAGCTCATTATTCCTTTTTGTGTCTTCCAGGGAATACGAACCCTGTTTTTTCCGACGACATTTGATGTCTTTCTGTTATCAATATTCATCATAATTGCCCTTGCGATTAAATTCGAAATTATTTAAGGAGCCTGAGAGCATCATTTAGCTCTGGGCTCCTTCTTGTTTTGCCTGCTCCTTTTGTTTTTCCATTTCGTCGATTTTGGTCACTACATAACCCGTATTGCTCAAAAGCCAATATTGTCGCTGCAGTTTTTGGACAAACTTCCTTTCATCCACTTCTGTCTTGCGCTGATGGTACATCTCCGCAACCCGGATAATGCCTGAAGGAAAAGCAAGATAACTCATGAATAGCTGCATTTCATCCTCTCGGAAAGGAAAGTATTTCAGATATAGATAAATCCAGTCGATGACTTCATCCCCATACTTTGGCTGGGTCTTCAGCGACCTTGCCAGGAATGGGAGTAAATCCTGGATTGGCGACCCTTGCCTCGCCTTCTCAAAATTGATGAAATACCCGTATCCTCTTTCATCAAACAGGAAATGTTCAGGAGAGACCTTACCGTGAAGCGTGACCGTTCTCGTTTTCTTTTGCTCCTTCGTTTTTTCATTCCATGTCTCCAGCTTTTGCTTAGCGAACTGGATTGCCTGGCGAATCTGGAAATAATACAGGCAGAATGTCAGTTCAAACGGGGACATATATACCCTGTTCTCACAGCTTTCAAGGAATCCATTAATGAATTCTTCTTCCTTTTCCCATTCTTTTAACGTCTTTTCATAATGCTCCTGCTTCACTTCCGCACTGATTTCCAGTTCCTTGACTGACAATGTATGCATCCTCGCTAATTCCCTGAACAGCTGCTGGTGTCTTTGAGACTGATCCTCTCTTGTATCATTCGGTATCCACGGCATTAGATAATACAGGGACTTATTATGCAACACTGCATATCTTCCGTCATTTGCCGGATAGACTGGGACAATCCTGTTATAGCCTTTTTGATAAAGGTGCTGGATATGTTTGATAAAATCTGTCCCTTCATACGGGTGGATTTTTTTCAAAGCGAATGTCCCCGATTTCGTGTAAACTTTTTTCACTTTGCCAAAATCCTCTGCAAAATACGGATCGATAGGATATTGCTTTAACACTGCAGACTCTTCTTTTAAAAAATTGCGATCATCCATCGAATCTCGCCTACTTTCTGGACATCATATCGAAAAATAAATCTGGGCAGGTGTTAGACACCTGCCCATACTAAAAGCTATAGCAATCCCAGCCAGCAGCCAAGCCAGCCCTGACAACCAGCCTCCATTTGGACAAGGCGTTGCTACAAAGAAAAGCGTAGGCGCCTTGGTCAGCCCTGACAAACGCTGGAGCTGGACATTAAAATTAGCGCAAACACCTTATACTAACTTTTAAGCCGTTAATGATTTTGAACCGCTACGCCTGGGACATACAGTACCTGGCCTTCATGTACCTCATGGTCGATGCTCAGATGATTCACTCTCAGAAGCTGCTGGACTGGCACATCATATCGTTCGGAAATCGATTGAAGTGAATCGCCTTGCTGGACAATGCACACTCTTATTTTAGCAACTACAGTTTCATCTTCCTTACGCGCTAAGAATTCAGCAATCGAAATACCTTGTTTCATATTCGGCTTCTTCTTTTTCAATATTGGAGAGGATGAGCTTTCGGGAGACTCTTCCATTTCAGCAGGCTGATTTTCTGCTTCTGTCTGGTTCTCTGCCTCCAGTTCGACTTCCACTTCCTCTTGCTCTAATTCGACCTCCGCAACGGGCTCCGGCTCACCTCTGAAGTCACTGAAAGCATACTCAGGCACTTGTTGGTGCTCTCTTTGCTCTTGCAATTCAGGTTCAGATGCTTCTTGTGCATCTAGCGATTTCTTTGCTTCTGCCCTAAATGGCGCATACAATTCTTCTTCGTAGGAGTCCTGCTCTTCCTGTTCATTTAATGTTTCATTTTGCTGGACGAAAGAATAGGCAGGAGCTTCCGGGAAGTCTTGTTCATCTCTCTCTTCCAGGCTATCATTCTCTGTATCTTCTTCTGTTTCCGCTGCAACTTCAACATCAACCTCCGCAGTTGCCTCCTCGCGGTAGCTTACTTCCAGTTCCTCCGCCTCTTCACTGTCAGCATCCTGTTCGGCTTCATGCTGCTGTTCTCCGTACAGGCCAGTGATGGCAAGGTCAGCATTCAGCTTCAGGCGGTCTTTTTCCGGAAAAACATAATCAAAACCCTCCACCTGAATATCAATGTCATAGATGCTTTCAATCCGGGTTTTTGGAATTGTGATATCTACCGGGAAACGATGAAGAAATTCATAAACTCCTTCTTCCCTTTCCATGACAGAATGCACGTACTTAAGAGCTGCGATTTCACTATCATCCTCTTGCTGCTGTTCATGGCATGTATATTCCCCAGTCAACTCCAGCGATCCGCGAATGGATACGTATTGTTCATTTTCCTGGATGGTTATATTCGGATCGAGTGAAATCGAGACAAGCTCCGCGACTTCCTGTCCTCTTTGAAACCACACAGACTCTTCTAATGAAAATCGCAGGCACGATTGATTCCCCTGAGACAAAGCGACTCCTCCTTTCATTCCTTAAACGTAAAATCACTATGTCATTAACACTTTATGAGTCTGTATTTACTTTTATGATAATTTAGAACATAAAAAGAGGTTGGTGTATCCGGGGGTTGAAATTATTTGGTCTGTTTTTTACATAGAATGTTATATTCCTTAGAAGTGATATATTCCTTAAAGAGAAGCCTTTATTCCTGAAAAAAATATATTCCGGAAAAAACATTTTTTAAAGCCTGTAATTTCCTTTTTCCATGCAGGTATAAGGATTCATAAGCGGAGAATTTCCGGCTAATTTTTATAGATGACCCTTATAAAGCCAAAATAAGCGGAGATTTTCCGGTAAACTCGCATAAATTTGATAAAATTGAACGATTTGGTTTAAATAAGCGGAAAAACTTCCCTTATTTTTAAGAAATCAAGAGTCATTTCCAATTTAAGCGGAATTTTTCCGTTTATTTTTCAATTATTGTTAAATCAACAATCAGCATAATCAGAGTCTTTCTTAAAAATACCCAATTCTGCATTTTTCATGAAATTGAAAAAGACACCCTTCAATTGAAGAGTGTCTAATCAGCTTATTTATTCTGCAGCTTCGCAAATGCTTTCTCTGCTGCTTCGATTGTTTTTTGCAGGTCTTCGTCTGTGTGTGCTGTTGACAGGAATAATCCTTCGAACTGTGATGGCGGCAGGAAGACTCCTTCGTTCGCCATTTCACGGTAGTAGGCTGCAAAGAATTCCAGGTTCGATTGTTTGGCTACTTCATAATTAATGACATTTTCATTTGTGAAGAAGATGCCGATCATTGAGCCTGCGCGGTTGATTGTATGCGGAATCCCATATTTCTCAGCCGCTGCCTTTAGGCCTTTTTCAAGGATGTCAGCTTTGCGTTCAAATTCTTTGTAGGATTCCGGTGTCAGCTGCTTCAATGTTTCGAGTCCGGCTGTCATCGCCAGTGGGTTGCCTGAAAGTGTCCCCGCCTGGTAAATCGGACCGCTTGGAGCGATTTGCTCCATGATTTCTCTTTTGCCGCCGTACGCACCTACAGGAAGTCCGCCGCCGATTACTTTTCCGAGGCATGTCAGGTCAGGTGTTACATTATAATAGCCCTGTGCGCAGTTATAGCCTACACGGAAGCCTGTCATAACTTCATCAAAAATAAGAACTGTGCCATACTGAGTGGTGATTTCGCGCAGACCTTCCAGGAAGCCTTCAACTGGGGGAACAACACCCATATTCCCTGCTACTGGTTCCACGATCACACCAGCGATATCATCACCAAACTGCTCAAATGCATAACGGACGCTCTCTAGGTCATTGTAAGGTACTGTAATCGTGTTTTTGGCAACTCCTTCTGGAACACCCGGGCTGTCTGGCAAGCCTAGTGTAGCGACCCCTGAGCCAGCTTTAATTAGCAATGAGTCTCCATGTCCATGGTAGCAGCCTTCAAATTTCAGGATTTTATTCCGGCCAGTATACCCGCGCGCAAGGCGCAATGCACTCATCGTTGCCTCAGTTCCCGAAGATACCATCCTTACCATTTCGATCGATGGAACACGGTCAATGACTAATTGTGCAAGCTCATTCTCAACAACTGTCGGTGCACCGAAGCTTGTCCCAAGCTCCGCCACTTTCTTGATTCCCTCTACGACCTTATCGTTCGTGTGTCCAAGGATCAGTGGTCCCCATGACAACACATAGTCAATATACTCATTGCCATCGATGTCATAAATTTTAGAACCTTTTCCTTTTTCCATGAAGATAGGATCCATATCGACAGACTTAAATGCGCGGACGGGACTGTTAACTCCTCCTGGCAAAAGTTCTGTCGCTTCCTTGAAAGCCTCTATCGATTTATCATATGAGCGCATATTATCCCTCATTTCTATTTAATTGGCTCCGTCGATTCAGTTCCAGCATCAGCAAAGCCTTATATCCTTATTGTTCCTTCAGCCAGCGTGCTGCATCCTTCGCATGATAAGTGATGATCAGGTCCGACCCTGCTCGCTTCATACCTGTCAGCATTTCCATCACGATACTTTTTTCGTCGACCCAGCCATTTTGAGCGGCTGCTTTGACCATTGAATATTCACCGCTGACATTATAAATGACAACTGGCAGGTTGAAGTTGTTTTTCACGTCACGGACGATATCCAGGTAAGGCATACCCGGCTTGACGATTAGGAAGTCTGCACCTTCCATGACATCTGATTCAGCTTCGCGCATCGCTTCGATCCGGTTTGCCGGATCCATCTGGTAGGATTTGCGGTCACCGAACTGCGGCGTGCTTTCCGCAGCTTCACGGAATGGACCGTAAAATGCAGAAGAATATTTAACAGCATAAGACATGATCGGCACATCATGGAATCCTGCTTCATCCAAAGCAAAACGAATCGCTGTAACAAAACCATCCATCATATTCGATGGTGCGATGATGTCCGCTCCAGCCTTAGCCTGGCTGACCGCTGTCTTTCCGAGCAGCTCAAGAGATGGATCATTGAGAACCTTGCCATTCTCGATGACGCCGCAATGGCCATGGCTAGTGTATTCACACAGGCATGTATCGGCGATGACAAGCATATCAGGAAAATCTTTTTTAATGACTCGAATTGCTTCCTGCAACACTCCGTGGTCATGATATGCCTGACAGCCTACTTCATCTTTTTCGTCAGGAACGCCGAAAAGCAGCACGGATTTAATGCCCAAAGAATCCACTTCAGTGATTTCTTCTTTCAGGTTATCAAGGGATAGTTGATAGACTCCCGGCATTGAAGAAACTTCTTTTTTCACATTTTCTCCTTCAACGACAAAAAGCGGGTAGATCAGGTCTTCAGTGCGAAGATAGTTTTCACGTACTAGTGCGCGCATATTCGCTGATTGGCGAAGACGGCGGTGACGGCTGAATTCAAGATGTTTCATGGATTACCCTCCAATATTTATAAAATTGGCAACGCTTTTCAGCATCTCTTCAACGGTGTATTTTTCCGGCATGGCATGCACCTTCAATCCCCGCTGCTCTGCTTTCCTTTTGGATACAGGGCCGATGCAGGCAACGATACAGTGCTCCAATTTGTCTCTTAATTGATTTTCCTCCACGATTTTCATAAAGTGGTCAATCGTAGAAGGGCTTGTAAATGTAAGTATATCAAGACTTTCTTCAGATAGCATCTTAACGAGCTTGCCTCTGCTTTCATCAGGCATGAATGTTTCATAGATAATGATTTCATCGACAATTGCGCCCTTTTCTTTCAATGCAGCAGAGATATAGTCCCTGGCCAGGTTCCCTTTTGGAATCAGGATTCTCTCACCCTGATTGACATGTGGTAAGAACTCATCGATAAATCCTTCGGCAACATATTCTTCTGGAACAAAGTCTACCGTTTCACCCATGTCCACGAGGACTTCTTTTGTTTTTTCGCCGATCACGGCTATTTTTGGCAGAAGAGCCTGTCCCTTTTTCAAAAAAGAATAAAAGGTTTCCACCGTCACATTACTCGTAAAAATGATCCAATCGTAGGTATGTAAATTCGCAAGTGTTTTAAGTAGTTTTTCAGATGCTGCAACCGGCTGAAAGGCAATAAGAGGGATCTCCACCGGAATCCCTCCATTGCTTGCAACCAATTCGGAGAAAGACTTCGCGTGAGCCTTTCCCCTTGGAATCATGACCGTTTTATTTTGCAGCGAATGCGCTGGAATCATTCACTATCAAGCTCCTGTTTTACCTGGTCGATAAGGTCCTTCGCTCCCTGGCTGATCAGCTTGTCAGCTGCAAGCTCTCCCAGCTCCTCAGGGTTTGTTCCTGTAACCTGTTCCTTGAAAATGGTCTTTCCATCCGGAGAACCAACAAGTGCTGTCAGGACGATTTCTTCCTTGTCATTAAGATACGCATATCCAGCAATCGGTACCTGGCAGCCGCCCTCCATCTTGTGAAGGAATGCTCTTTCGGCCCTGACTGTCGCACTTGTTTCAG
>ENA-ORXC01000327-ORXC01000327.1-marine-metagenome-genome-assembly--contig:-NODE-327-length-36544-cov-3.837881_pt1 | contig 36544 bp, 39 predicted proteins | sample MGYA00237865_ERZ511478 | MGnify/ENA metagenome assembly ERZ511478
CGCGTGATGCGCGCGACGAGGATGCCGGTAATCGGCAGGTAGATGAGCGCGACGAGCAGTGACGCGGACAGGACGAAGATGAGGGTGATGGGCAGGTAGCGCATGAACTGCCCCGGCATCCCCGGCCAGAACAGCATCGGCAGGAACGCGCACAGCGTGGTGGCGGTCGAGGCGACGATGGGCCAGAACATCCGCCGCGCCGCCTCGCCGTAGGCGACCGAGGGCCGCGCCCCCTGCGCCCGCCGCGTATCGGCGTATTCCGTCACCACGATGGCCCCGTCGACCAGCATCCCCACCGCGAGGATCAGGCCGAACATCACCATATTGTTCACCGTCATCCCCAGCGCCGCCATCAGCGCGAAGGCGAGCAGGAACGACGTTGGGATGGCGAAGGCCACCAGCACCGCCGAGCGGATGCCCAGCGCGGCGACGACCACGATCATCACCAGCCCGATGGCCGTGATGACGCTCGATTCCAGCTGTCCCACCATGTCGGAGACGCGGCTGGCCTCGTCCAGCGAGAATTCCACCCGCACCGAATCGCGCAAGCCGTCGGGCCAGGTCTCCATCACCGCGCCGACCAGCGCGCGCACCTGTTCCACGGTGCCGATGATGTTCTCGCCATTGCGCTTCTTGACCGACAGCGAAATCGTCGGTTCGCCGTTGAAGCGGGCGATACTGGTGCGGTCCTCGAAAGTGCGGCGCACCTCGGCGATGTCGCGCAGGGTCACGACCCGCCCGCCCTGCACCTTGATCGGCAGTTCGTAGATATCCTCCAGCGATTCGATCGACCCGGGCAGCTTGATCGAGAACGCCCCCTGGTCCGTCTGTACCGCCCCCGCCGCGATGACGCGGTTGTTGTTGCTGACGGTCTGGAGCAGTTCGTTGGCGGTGATGCCGTAGCTTTCGAGGCGCGACGGGTCGATCACGATCTCGACCAGTTCGTCGCGCTTGCCGTTGATTTCGGCTTCCAGCACCGAGGAGATGCCCTCGATCGCGTCCTGCATGTCGTTGGCGATGCGCACCAGCGTGCGCTCCGGCGCGTCGCCGGACAGGGTGATATTGAGGATCGGGAATTCGGAGGTGTTGATCTCGATGATGCGTGGCTCGTTCGCGTCGGCGGGGAACTGGGCCTGCGCCTTGTCCACCTCGGAGCGGACCTCGGCGATGATGGCGTCCTTGTCGAAACCGAAGTTGAATTCCAGCGCGACGGAAGCATGCCCCTCGGTCGCCACGCCGGTCATCTCCTTCAGGCCCTCCAAGGTTTTAAGCTGCGTTTCCAGCGGCTTGACCAGCAACCGCTCCGCATCCAGCGCCGAGACGCCGGGATAGTTGACCGAGACGTAGAGGGTCGGGATGTCGATGCTGGGGCTGCCCTCCTTCGGCAGGCCGGTATACGACATCCACCCCGCCACGAGGCTGAGGGCGATGAACGCGACGATCATCCGCGCGCGGTTGATGGCGACGTCGACGAGGCGATTCATGATTGTGTCCCCAGAATCGAGCCGGTTTGCGGCGTTGCGTCGAGGCGGCTGCCTTCGCTGACGTATTCCTGCCCGACGACGATCACGGTCGCCTCGTTGCCGAGACCCGAGACCCAGACGCCGTCCTCGTCGTCGCGCAGGATCTCGACCGGGCGGAAGGCGGCCCGGTCCCCGGCGGCGACCATCACGCCGATCTGCCCCTCGTCGTTCAGGGTCAGCGCGGATTGCGGCAGGCGGTGGGCGGGTTTCGCATCCAGCGGGATCTCGATCCGCGCCGTCACCGCATCGCGCAGGCGATAGTCGGGATTCGGCACGTCGATCTCGACCTCGAACGTGCGGGTGGCGGCGTCGGCGGTCTGGGCGATATAGGTGATGGTGCCGCGCACGCTCTCGCCCGTGACCAGCACCGCGCTGGCCGGGTCGCCGAGGCGCAGCTTGCCGATCTGGAATTCCGGCACGAATCCCGAAACCTTCAGCGGGTCGGGGTCCACAATGGTCGCGCACACGCCGCCCGGTTGCAGCAGCGAGCCGAGTTCGGCGCTCTCGCCCTCGACCACGCCGTCGAAGGGGGCGCGGATTTCGAGCTGGCCGATCTCCACGTCGATCTGCATGATGTCCGAGCGCAGGACTTCGGCATCGACGCGCTTGGCACTGGTGGCATTGGCGGCGGCGAGGCCGCGCTCGCTGAGTTTCTGCTGCGCGCGCGCCTCGATCAGGGCCTGCTGCAACCGCGCCACCGACGCCTCGCGCCGGGCGGAGCGTGCGCCGAGTTGCTGGCGGCAGAGCAGGTCGCCCTGGCGCACCCGGGCGCCCTTGCGCGGGGCGACGGCGACGATGCCGGAGGTTTCGGCCCGCACGTCGACGCGGCGGCTCGCCTCGGTCGCGCCGGTCATCTTGAGGTTCGAGGACAGCGATTCGGCGCGGCTGAGTTTCGTCACCACTTCGATGGCGACGGCCTTCTCCTCCTCTGCGGGTTCGGCGGCGCTGGCCTTCGCCGCCTGCCGCTCCTGCTTGCGGGCCATGGCCTGGCCCATCGCCTGATCGGCGGCACGGGGGATCTGCGCGTAGTCGCCCCCGGTCACGTAGGTCAGGATGCCGAAGGCGATCGCGGCGGCGACCAGCAGTTTGAACACTCCGTTCAGCATGGTTCTACTCCGCTGCGATAGAGGAAGGGGTGAGCCTGCTACGGCCCGCCGCACGGGTTCCGTCGGTTCCGTCCAGGTCGTCGAGGGCGCGGTCGGTCGCATCGGCGAGCACGCGGAAGAAATTCGCCAGCTCCCCCACACGCGCCAATCCGTCGGCCCCCACATCCCCCAGCGAATCCGCATTGCGCAGGATCGCCTCCTGCGCGCGGATCGACCGGGTGCGCTTGCGCTCGACGATCCGGGCATAGGGGTCGGCGGCGAGGCGGAAGAAATCCTGCCGCTCCCCCCGCACCCCGACCCGCTCGATCACGCCGAGGTCTTCGAGCAGGCGGGTATTGGTGCTGACGCTGCCCCGGCTGATCTCCAGCCGTTCGGCCAGTTCCGTGAAGCTGAACGGCCCGCCATGCAGCACGAACAGGCCCATCAGCCGCCCGGCGATGCGGGGCATCCCGTCGCCTTGCAGGATGAGGCCCATCCCTTCGATGAAATCGGTTTCGGCATTCTGTGTCATGGGGGGTGACATAGCGCCCAATTCGTTCAATCAAGACTGAACGAAATAATTCGTGATGCCGGAATGCGGGATCTTGCAGTGCTACGGGATTTCCGTATCATCGCTCCATGAACTTGGAATACGACCCCGAAAAGGACCGCAGCAACCGCGCCAAGCACGGCCTGCGGCTGGCGGATGCCGTCGCGGTCTTCGACGATCCGGCGTATGTCATCATTTCGTCGATCCGCCCGATCGACGGCGAGGAGCGGTTCAAGGCTGTCGGTATGATCGAGTTCCGCTGTTATACGGTCGTCTATGTGCGGCGCAGGGAAATCCATCGGTTCATCTCCTTTCGACGCAGTAATTCATCGGAGATCAAACGCTATGAGCGATCCTGAGACCACCATCGTCATTCCCGCCGATCCGAACGATCCCGAGGATTTCGACGTGACCGAAGCTGCCATGCAGCGCGCGCTCAAAGGGCGGCGCATCCGCATGGCGCGGAATGCGGCGCAGCTGACGCAGGCGGAATTCGCCGAGCGGTTCCGCATCCCCGTCGGCACCCTGCGCGACTGGGAGCAGTCGCGCGCCACGCCGCCCGATTTCGCGATGGTCTACATCGCGCTGATCGAGCGCGACCCCGATCTGGTGGCCGAACTGGCGGCGGCGTAGCGGATGGGCTAGGGTGCCTGCATCCATTGCCTCCAGGAGAGCGCCATGTCGTCGCAGAGCACCCTGTCGAAGAAATCCGCCGTCACCGACCCTGACCAGTCGCCCAAACCCCGCAAGCGGATGACCGTCCCCGGCTTCATGGCGCGCAAGGGGGGCGAGCCGCTGGTGTGCCTGACCGCCTATACCGCCCATGTCGCGAACCTGCTGGACCGGCGCTGCGACCTGCTGCTGGTGGGCGACAGTCTCGGGATGGTGATCCACGGGATGCCGAACACGCTGGGCGTGACGCTGGAGCATATGATCATGCACGGGCAGGGCGTGATGCGCGGGGCGGAAAAGTCCCTCGTGGTCGTCGACATGCCCTTCGGCTCGTTCGAGGAAAGCCCCGAAATCGCCTTCCGCAATGCCGCCCGGGTGGTCAAGGAAACCGGGTGCGCGGCGGTCAAGCTGGAGGGCGGGGCCGAGATGGCCCCGACGATCCGGCACCTGACCCGGCGCGGCATCCCCGTCATGGCGCATATCGGCCTGATGCCCCAGAACATGAACGTCATGGGCGGCTTCAAGGTCGCGGGCCGCGACGAACGCGACTGGCAGGGCATCATCCAGGACGCGCGCGAGGTCGAGAAGGCGGGCGCGTTCTCGGTCGTGGTCGAGGGGGTGACCGAACCGCTGGCGGAGAAGATCACCGAGTCGGTCAGCATCCCGACCATCGGCATCGGCGCTTCGGTGAAGTGCGACGGCCAGATTCTGGTGTTCGAGGACATGATCGGGCTGTTCCCGCGCGTTCCCACATTCGTGAAGCGCTACGGCAATATGCAGGATATGATCGAGGGGGCCGTCGATACCTTCGCCGAGGAAGTGCGTGCCCGGCGCTTTCCCGGCGAGGATCATGTCTACACGCTCAACAAGAAGGACGGCTGACGCGGCGGGGCGCGGATTTCGCGCTATCCCACGGTGTCCTTTCGCGATGCGCCTTTTCGCGGTACAGTGCCGACCCCGGAGGCGAAAGTGCGGCAGTCCTGTCGCCTTGCGGCATGTCCGCGCCGCGCGCACCCGTCGACAGGGCTTGCACGCGGACGGTTCTTGGCTAATGTCCGCGCGTTACGGCGCACGGGTCGCCGCCAGCCCAGAATGATGTCCGGGACGATCCCGGCAGGAGAGAACGCCTTGGCCGAGTCGGACAGCTTTATCCAGGAAGTCAGCGAAGAAGTACGTCGCGACAAGATGTATGCGGTATGGCGGCGCTACGGCCCGTGGCTGATCGCGGTCATCGTGATCGCCGTCTTGCTCGCCGCCGGCAAGGGCTGGATGGAAAGCCGCGACCAGACGCGCAAGGCCGAACTGGGCGGCGCGCTGCTGGCGGCGGATGCCATCGACGATCCGGCGGAGGCTTCTGCCGCGTTCCTGGCCGTGGCGGAGGAGGGCGAGTACGACTACCCCGTCCTCGCCCGCCTGCGCGCCGGGGCCGCGCTGATGCAGGCCGGTCGGCTGGACGAGTCGCAGGAACAGTACGAACTCATCAAGTCCATGGAGGGGGTCGATCCGCGTTTCAGCGAGTTGGCCGATCTGCGCATCGTGATGATGCGGTCCGGGACGATGGACCCCGACGAGATGCTGGGCATCCTCGGCCCGCTGACGGTCGACGGGTCGGTCTGGCGGTTGCCCGCGCTGGAATACGAGGCGGCGGCGCACCTGAAGAAGGGCGATCCGGAGGCCGCGCTCGCCTCCCTGCGCACGATTCTCGACATCCCGCAATTGGCCCCCGCCGCCCAGGGGCGCGCCCGGGAACTGGTGGAGGCGATCGAGGCGACGCTGGAGGTCGACGAGCCGGTCGCGCCCGTGCCTGCGCCGACGGATGCCGCGCCGGGGGAAGAGGAGACTGCGCCCGGGGAAGTGACCCCCGCAGAGCCTGCTGACGAAGAGGCGACCCCGGCAACGGCTGCGCCGGACGAATCTGCCCCGGCAGAGACCGCCCTTGACGAATCTGCCCCCGAAGAAACTGGCCCCGAAGAAATCGCGACCGAGGAGGATTCTTCGCCAGAGGTTACGCCTGAAGAAACACCCCCCGCAGCGGCTGCACCGGTAGAATCCACGGCGGAAGAACCCGCTCCGGCAGAAACCGCCCCCGAAGAAGCCACGCCCGCAGAAGCCGCGACCGAAGAGGTTGCCCCGGCAGAGGCCGCGCCAGAAGAAGAAACGGCCCCCGCCCCCACGCCCGCCGCGCCTGCACGGGATGCGCCCGAAGACGCCACCCCCGAAGAACCCGACACCCCCGATGAAGAAGGAGCCGCCCAATGACCTCCCCGCTTCGCCCTTTTGGCTTCGGTCTCAGTTGCCTGCTGCTTCTCGGCGGGTGCAGCGCGCTCGACATCTTCGGAGACGACGAGGTCCGCCTGAGCGGGGAGCGCATCGCGGTCCGCACGGCTACGGCCGATGCCGCCCCTGCCGCCAGCACGGTCGCCATATCCTTGCCCGCCCCCGTGGCGAACAGCGAATGGGCGCAGTTCAACGGCAATTCCACCCATTCCATCGGCCATGTCGCCGCCGCCGTATCGTTGCAGCAGGTCTGGCGCGCCAGCGTGGGCAGCGGGTCGGGCGGGCGCATCGTGTCGCCGCCCATCGTGGCGGGCGGGCGCGTCTATGCCATGGACGCCGCCGCCACCGTCTCGGCCCATGACGCCAGCAGCGGGGCGCAGGTCTGGAGCGTCGACCTGACCCCCGAATCCGAGAACGCGGTCGACGGCTTCGGCGGCGGCCTCGCGGCGGCGGACGGGCGCGTCTACGTCTCCAGCGGTTTCGGCGTCCTCACCGCCCTCGACGCGGCCAGCGGAGCGCAGGTCTGGACCGGGGCATTGCGCGCGCCCAGCCGCGCCGCCCCCAGCATCGCCGGGGGGCGCATCTTCGCCGTCACCCGCGAAAACCGCCTCTTCGCCTTCGACGCGACCACGGGCGAGGCGGGCTGGAACCGCCAGGGGCTGGAGCAGACCGCCGGTATCCTCGGCGGGGCCGGGCCGGCCGCGACCGACCGCATCGTCGTCGCTCCCTATTCCTCGGGCGAACTGGTCGCCTATCGGACCGGATCGGGGCGCGCGCTCTGGGAAGAGGATCTGACCGGTATTCGCGGCTCCGGCGGCATCGCCGCGCTCAACGACGTGGCGGGCGATCCGGTGATTGCCGACGGCGTCGTCTATGCCGCCAGCCAGTCGGGCCGCCTCGCCGCCATCGGCCTGAGCGACGGGGACCGGCTGTGGACCCGCAATATCGGCGGCTCGCAGGCTCCCTATGTCGCGGGCAATGCCGTGTTCTTCGTCGATAGCAATGGCGACCTGCACGCCCTCGACCGCGAGAGCGGGGATACGGTGTGGCGCGTGGCGCTGGGCGCCTACGAAGACCCCGAGGACCGCGAGGGCGTGATCGTCTGGGCCGGGCCGGTCGCGGCGGGCAACCGGCTGCTGCTGACCTCCAGCACGGGACGGCTCGTCGCCATCGACCCGACCAATGGGCAGATCATGGCCGAAGCACCCCTGCCGGATGGCGCGAGCGTGCCGCCCGTGGTCGCCAACGGCACGATCTACGTCCTCACCGACTCTGCCTCCCTCGTCGCATTTCGATAAGGATAACAAAGACCGATGGCCTTTACCGTCGCGATCATCGGTCGCCCGAATGTCGGGAAATCGACGCTGTTCAACCGCCTCGTGGGCAAGCGCATCGCGCTGGTCGACGACACCCCCGGCGTCACCCGCGACCTGCGCGAGGGCGAGGGGCGGCTGCGCGACCTGCGCTTCGTCGTCGTCGATACGGCGGGGCTGGAGGACGCGACCGACGATTCGCTCCAGGGGCGCATGCGCCGCCTGACCGAACAGGCCATCGACACCGCCGATGTCTCGCTGTTCATGATCGACGCGCGGGCGGGCATCACCTCGACCGACCGCGACCTCGCCGACCTGCTGCGCCGCAAGAATGCGCGGGTGATCGTGCTGGCCAACAAGTCCGAGGGGCGTGCGGGGGACGAGGGGTTCTACGAAGGGTTCGGGCTGGGGCTGGGCGAGCCTGTCCGCGTCTCGTCCGAACACGGCGAGGGGATGATCGAGCTGCGCGACGCGCTCGCCCCCTATGCCGAGGAATTCGAGATGGACGAGGAGACGCTGCCCGAGATCGGCGTCGCCCTCGACCCCGAAACCGGCGAGCCGATCGACGCGCTCGACCCCGGAAAGCCGATCCAGATCGCCATCGTGGGCCGCCCGAATGCGGGCAAGTCCACCCTCGTGAACCGGATCTTGGGCAAGGACAAGATGCTGACCGGTCCCGAGGCCGGGATCACCCGCGATGCCATCGGCACCGTGCATGACTGGAACGGGCAGGCCGTGAAGCTGTTCGACACCGCCGGAATGCGCAAGCGCGCGAAGGTGGTCGCCAAGCTGGAGAAGCTGTCCGTCTCCGACGGGTTGCGCGCGGTGAAATTCTCCGAGGTCGTGGTCGTCCTGCTCGATTCGCAGAACCCGCTGGAGAGCCAGGACCTGCGCATCGCCGATCTGGCCGAGCGCGAGGGGCGCGCGGTGGTGATCGCCATCAACAAGTGGGATCTGGTCACCGAAAAGCAGAAGAAGATGGCCGAACTGAAGCTGCTGGTCGAGCGGTTGCTGCCGCAACTGCGCGGCGTGCCCTTCGTCATGCTCTCGGCCCAGGACGGCAAGGGCATCGACCGGCTGCACGCGGCGGTGATGAAGGCGCACGGGGTCTGGAATGCCCGCGTCTCGACCGCGCGCCTGAACGACTGGCTGATCGAATCGGTCGCTCGCCATCCGCCCCCCGCACCGGGAGGGCGGCGGATCAAGCTGCGCTACATGACCCAGGTGAAGACCCGCCCCCCGACTTTCGTGACGTTCTGTTCGCGGCCCGAAGAGGTCCCGGCGGCGTATCAGCGGTATCTGGTCAACGGCCTGCGCGAGACGTTCGGGCTGGGCGGTACGCCGGTGCGGTTGTTCCTGCGCAAGCGGGATAACCCGTTCGAGCCGGGGAAGAAGAAGACCTGAGGCCCGCCCCGGGCGTCGATGCGGGGCTTTTTCGTCCCGCCCTCCTTCTCTCCCCCGCGCGGATGGCTTATGTTCGCCCCGGGGCATCGAGACAGGAGAGACGACCATGAAGACAGCAATCGTGACACTCTGCGCCGTTCTGGCGGCGACTTCGGCATCGGCGCAAAGTCTTGGCGATCTGTTCGGGCAGGTGCAGACCAATGCGAAGGCCTCCGCCTTCGACGCGGTGGTCGGCAGTCAGGCACCGGCGCTGTCCGGGTTGACGGAGAACCTGTCGGCGGATCAGAAAGCGCAGCTTCTGGATTTCGGCCTCGACAATGCGGGGACGATCGGACAGGTCGCGGCGGGGGCATCGGCCCTCGGCCTCGGAACGGGAATGATGCAGCAGCCTGCCGCCCCGGCCCCGGCCTACGGGACGGTTGCGCCGACGTATCAGCAGCCTGCCGCCCCGGCCCCGGTCTACGGGACGGTTGCGCCGACGTATCAGCAGCCTGCCGCTGCGGCTCCGGTCTACGGGACAGTCGCGCCGGCGTATCAGCAGCCCTCGGCTCCTGCTCCGGTCTACGGGACGGCTACGCCGACGTACCAGCAGCCGATCGTTCCTGCCTACGGCACGACGACCACGACCTATGCGCAGCCTCCCGTCCAGGCTCCGGCCTACGGCACGACCACCCAGCAGACCTATGCCGTTCCCCAGCAGCCTGCCGCCGTCGCTGCGCCAGCGCCCACGCAGCAGGACATGATCAACGGGTTGATCCGGATGGGGCTTCAGTCCCTCGGCAACTGACGGCGATCACAGCAGTGCCAGTACTCCTTGCGCAGCCTCCGCGCAGGGGGTCAGCCTTTCGCGGTTCTCGCTGGGATAGAACCGCGCGCGGGTGCCGGTGGGCATCGGGGGCGGGCGGTGGAAGTGGACCTTCATGCCCGCCTTCCCGGTTTCGGCGGCATAGGCGCGGGCAAAGGCGATGCCCGCCTCCTTGGTCGCGTGATAGGGCGACCACAGCGCCTTGCCCTCCTGCGAATCGGTCACGAAGACCGCCGCCGGGGCCTCGGCCCTGCCGAACAGCGGATCGGTGACGCGCAGCAGGTGCTGCACCGCCCGGGCGTTGATCGCGAAGCATTTATCCAGCGTCCCGGCATCCAGATGCGTGACGGGGGACAGGTGCGGCGCGTGGATGGCGCAATGCACCAGCGTGTCGAGCCGCCCGTGCCGCTGATGGATCGCCTCGGCCATCCGCTCCAGCGCCGCCGCGTCGGTGATGTCGAGGGGCAGCAGGGTCGGGCGCACCCCGCCATCGACCGCAATGCAATCGTCCAGTTCCTCCAGCGCGCCCTGGGTCCGGGCCAGCGCCCAGACCTGCACCCTGCGCCCGGCCAGGGCCCGCGCGACCGCAAAGCCCAGCCCCCGCGATGCGCCCGTGACGAGGGCGACCGACTGCGCGCTCATTCAGCGGCATCCAGCTTGAGGTCGCCGCTCTCGATGGCATCCTGAGGCGTCAGCGGATACTGGCCCGAGAAACAGGCATCGCAGTATTGCGGCGCGTCGGCATTGCGCCCCTCCTCGCCGCAGGCCCGGTACAACCCGTCCATCGACGTGAAGGCGAGGCTGTCGAGGCCCAGATGATCGCGCATCTCCTCGGTCGTCATATGCGAGGCGAGCAGTTTCGACCGGTTCGGCGTGTCGACGCCGTAATAGCAGGGCCACGCGGTCGGGGGCGAGGCGATGCGGAAATGCACCTCCCGCGCGCCGGCATCGCGCACCATCTGCATGATCTTGATCGAGGTGGTGCCGCGCACCAGCGAATCATCCACCAGCACCACGCGCTTTCCCGCGACGACGGCCTTGTTGACGTTCAGCTTCAGCTTCACGCCCAGATTGCGGATGTGGTCGGTCGGCTCGATGAAGGTGCGGCCCGTATACTGGTTGCGGATCACGCCGAAGGCGAAGGGGATGCCGCTTTCCTGGCTGTAGCCGATGGCGGCGGGGGTGCCGCTGTCGGGAACGGGGCAGACGACATCGGCCTCGACCCCGCTTTCGCGGGCCAGTTCCTCGCCGATGCGGCGGCGGGTCTCGTAGACGCTGCGCCCCTCGATCTGGCTGTCGGGGCGCGAGAAATAGACGTATTCGAAGACGCAGAACCGGCTCGGCTTGGGGGCGAAGGGGCGGCTCGTCTCGATACCCTTGACGCCGATCACGACCATCTCGCCCGGCTCGATATCGCGCACGTATTCCGCGCCGATGATGTCCAGCGCGCAGGTCTCGGAACTGAGCACATACGCCCCCCCGAACCGCCCCAGCACCAGCGGACGCACGCCGGAGGGGTCGCGCAGGCCGATCATCTTGGTGCGGGTCATGGCGACGATCGAGAACGCGCCCTCCACCGCGCGCAGGGCATCGGTGATGCGTTCGGGCAGCTTGTTCTGGATCGAGCGCGCCATCAGGTGGACGATGCATTCGGTATCGGAGGAGGACTGGAAGATCGACCCGCGCTTGACGAGATCCTGCCGCAGGCTGGCCGCGTTGGTGATATTGCCGTTATGGGCGATGGCGCAGCCGCCGGGCGCGAATTCCGCGAAGATCGGCTGGATGTCGCGCAGGGCCGTGATCCCCTTGGACCCGGCGGTCGAATAGCGGTTGTGCCCGATGGCCAGCGCGCCGGGAAGGCGGTCGATCGCGCTCTGCTTGGTGAAGGTATCGCGAACGAGGCCGATGCGCCGGTCGTTGTAGAATTCGCCGGTATTGTCGTCGTAGGACACGATTCCCGCCGCCTCCTGCCCCCGGTGTTGCAGCGCATGCAGGCCCAGGGCGACGAGGGCGGCGGCATCCCCCGCCTCGGCCCCGTAGACGCCGAATACGCCGCATTCCTCGTTCAGCTTGTCGTCCAGCAGGGTATGCGCTTCGGCCATGACGGTCTCCGGGTGATCGGGCTGCTTGTTTCGTCGCGATTTCCGGGGCGTGCGTCGGACCCGTCGGCCCTTAAATCGCTCCGGGGCCTCAGATCGGGTTGGGTTCTACCAGTTCGTTGACCGGGGTATTGCTCGCTCCCGGGGCCTTGTCGAACAGGTCGCCCAGGGCTTCTTGCAGGAAACCGGGCATTTCGGTCGGCATCGCGTCGCGCAGGGCGATGGCGGTATCGCCCACGATCTTGCCGCCGTAGGAGGTGGTGATCGCCTCGTCCTGCAACGCCGCCGGATTGGACCCGCCGACGAAAATCCACACCAGGGCCAGCAGCACCAGACCGCGCGCGATTCCGAACAGGAACCCGAGACCCTTGTCGATGGGACCGAGGGCGGAATTGCTGATGAAGGAGGCGATGGCCCCGCCGACGATCATCAGGATGACCAGCGCGATGACGAAGGCGATGACGATGGCCGCCCAGGGGGTCAGGTCGCCCAGATCGACGACATCGCGCAGCACCGGCTCGACCATCGGATAGAAGTTGAGCGCCGCCAGGGCCGCGACGACCCAGATGCCCAGCGTGAACACCTCGCGCGTGAAGCCCCGGCTGTAGGCGAAGAGGGCCGAGAGCAGGACGACGCCCGCGATGACCGCGTCCACGATTGTCGAAGTGAGTTCCATCTGTCTTCCCTGTCGCTCCGCCGTATCCGGCTACGCGGTGCCCGGTTCGGGATCGAACCGTTCCACCAGATTGCGCAGCTCGTCGAATTCCTCGATTCGGACCGCATCCGCGTCCTTGTCTTCCTTGTTGTCGCCCCGGGGGGGGGCGAAAACCATGTCGAAGCCCAGCTTGCGCGCCTCGCGCAGCCGCGCGCCGGATTGCGCCACCGGGCGGATCGCGCCGGACAGGCTGATCTCGCCGAAGACGACCGTGCGCGTCGGCACAGGGGTGTTCGTATAGCTGGAAATCAGCGCCGCCGCTACCGCCAGATCGGCCGCAGGCTCGCTAATCCGCAGGCCGCCCGCGACGTTGAGATAGACGTCGAAGGCCCCGAGTTGCAGCCCGCACCGCGCCTCCAGCACCGCCAGCACCATGGCCAGCCGCCCCGAATCCCACCCCACCACCGCCCGCCGCGACGTGCCGAGGGAGGATTGGGCGACGAGCGCCTGGATTTCGACCAGCACGGGGCGCGTCCCCTCGATCCCCGCGAAGACCACCGATCCGGGCGCGCGCTCGTCGCGGTCGCCGAGGAAGAGGGCGGAGGGGTTGGACACCTCGCGCATGCCGGTGCCGGTCATCTCGAACACGCCGATCTCGTCGGCGGGGCCGAAACGGTTCTTGACCGAGCGCAGGATGCGGAACTGATGCCCGCGCTCGCCCTCGCAGTAGAGGACGGTATCGACCATGTGCTCGACCACGCGCGGACCGGCGATCTGCCCCTCCTTGGTGACATGGCCGACGAGGATGACGGCGACGCCCTTGCGCTTGGCGAAGTTGGTCAGTTCCAGCGCGCAGGCCCGCACCTGGCTGACGGAGCCGGGCGCGCTGTCGATGGTGTCGGACCACATGGTCTGGATCGAATCGATGATGACGAGGGCGGGTTTTTCGGCATCGAGCGTGGTCAGGATATCGCGCAGGCTCGTCTCGGCGGCCAGCAGCACGTCGGTATCGGACACGCCCAGCCGGTCGGCGCGCAGGCGGATCTGGGCGCGCGCCTCCTCGCCCGAGACATAGATCGTCTTGGCCCCGGTGCGGGCGATGGCGGCGGCGGCTTGCAGCAGCAGGGTCGACTTGCCGATCCCCGGATCGCCCCCGACGAGGATGGCGGAGCCGGGGACGAAGCCGTCGCCCAGCACCCGGTCGAACTCGCCGATACCGCTCTGCACCCGGACGGGGGGCGGCTCGCTGGCGGAGAGGGAGGACAGTTCGATCCGGCGTCCCTTGCCCGAGCCGAGGGATTTGGAAGGGGGACCGGCGCTGGCCGACACCTCCTCGGCCAGGGTGTTCCAGCCGCCGCAATCGCTGCATTTCCCGGCCCATTTCGTATGGGTCGTTCCGCAGGAATTGCAGACGTAGCGGACGGATGCGCGCGCCATTCTAGCCGGTGATCCCGCTGGCGATCAGGATGAAGACCGGCACCGCCAGCGCCACCAGTCCCGCAATCGCCGTCACCGCGATGGGGATGTCGAGGGCGCGCCCCTCCGGCAGGCGGGCGAGGCGCTGGTGCGCCACGAAGGTCATGATCGCCGCCACGCAGAGTAGCGGGAACCCCGCCAGTTGCGCCGCCGGAATGATGTCGGCCGCCATGAGGATCACGAACCCCACGACCGCCAGCACGCCCGCTGCCTGCCCCGCCCTGCCGCGCGGAAACAACGTCACGGCACTGACGATGCTCGACCCCAGAATCGCGATCAGCCCGATCAGCCCGATGATGGCGAGGGGCAGGCCGACCGCGAGGCCGAAGAAGATTTCGACGATATGGGTCATCGCAGGGCCTCGATCGGGCCTGTCGCGCGGCCGTTTATGAACTGGTCGACATAGGGGTCGCCGCAGGTTTCCAGATCGCCGACCGGGCCGGACCACTGGATCACGCCGTCATGCAGCATGGCCACCCTGTCGGCGATGCGGCGCACGCTGGTCATGTCGTGGGTGATGGTCAGGGCGGTCGCGCCCATCTCGGTCACCACCTCGCGGATCAGGTCGTTGATGACGTCGGACATGATGGGATCGAGACCCGTCGTCGGTTCGTCAAAGAAGATGATCTCGGGATCGTCGGCGATGGCCCGGGCCAGCCCCACGCGCTTCTGCATCCCGCCCGACAATTCGGCGGGGAAGAGATCGGCGTTCTCGGGGCCGAGGCCGACGCGGCGCAGCTTGATGATGGCCAGGTCGCGGGCATCGGCCTTGTCCATCCGGCGGCGCAGGCGAAAGGCGACATTCTCCCAGACGGACAGCGAATCGAACAGCGCGCCGCCCTGGAACAGCATCCCGAACTTGTCGAGCAGGGCGTCGCGGTTGCCGCCGCGCGCCTTGTCGGCACGGATCTCGTCGACCCAGACCTCGCCCTTGTCGGGGCGCACGAGGCCGAGGACAGATTTGATCGTGATCGACTTGCCCGTGCCGGACCCGCCGATGACGACCATGGATTCGGCGGGCATGACGTCGAGGGTCACGCCGCGCAGCACGCTCTTCGGCCCGAAGCTCTTGTGGACGTCCCGGAGGGAGATCTTGGGGTTTGCGGTCCGGGGCATCATGTCGAGAAGAACAGTTCGGTGAGGATGTAATTGCTCGCGAAGATCAGCACGGAGGCCGATACCACCGCGTTCGTCGTCGCCGCGCCCACGCCCTGCGCGCCGCGCCCCGAATTGTAGCCGTGGTAGCAGCCCATCAGCGTGATGATGAAGCCGAACACCGCCGCCTTGGCCAGCCCGGACAGGATATCCCCGGCCTGGAGGAAATCGACGGTATTCGAGATATAGGTCCCCGCGTTGAAGTTCAGCCGGTTCACCCCGACCAGAAACCCGCCCATCACCCCGATGATATCCGCCACCGCCACCAGCAGCGGCAGCGTCAGCACCCCCGCGATCAGGCGCGGGGCGACGAGGTACTTGAACGGATTGGTGGACAGGGTGGTCAGCGCGTCGATCTGCTCGGTCACGCGCATGGTGCCGATTTCGGCGGCGATGGCGGCGGAGACGCGCCCGGCGACCATCAGCCCGCCCAGCACGGGGCCGAGTTCGCGCACGATGCCGATGGCGACGATGGACGCGACGACCCCCTCGGCATTGAACCGCGACCCGCCGATATAGATCTGCAACGCCAGCACCGCCCCGGTGAACAGCGCGGTCAGCCCCACCACGGGCAGCGAGAAATACCCGATCCGCATCATCTGCCGCAACGTCTCGCGCCAGTACCACGGGGGCAGGAAGCAATGCACGATCCCCTGGGCCGCGAACAGCGTCAGCGCCCCGGTCGCGCGCAGCAGCCCGAGGACGGACGCGCCGATTCCGGCGAGAAAGCCGTGCAGAGCGGAGATCAGGGCCAAGGCGGGCATCCTTCTGGTTCGCCGCCCTTGTAGCGCCTTCGATACCGGGTTCCAAGCGCGGTCAGCATCTCGTAGCCGATTGTTTGCGCATCGGTTGCCAGCATGTCGATGGTCTGGTGCGGGCCGACGATCTCGACCGGCGTGTTTTCGGTTACGCCGGGATGGTCGGTGACATCGACCGTCAGCAGATCCATGCTGACCCGCCCGGCAATCGGGGCGGGGCGACCGTCGATCCAGACGCGGCCCGCATTGCCCAGCGCGCGGTGAAATCCGTCGGCATAGCCCAGCGGCAGGGTGGCGATGCGCGAGGGGCGGGTCGCGGTCCAGCTTGCGCCGTAGCCGATGCTCATGCCCGGCGGCACATTACGGATCTGGATGATGGGCGCGGTCAGCGTCACGACCGGTTCGGCATCCGCAAAGGGAAAACCGCCATAGAGACCGATGCCGCAACGTACCAGATCGTAGTGATACTCCGCCCCCAGCAATGTGCCGCCCGTCGCCGCCAGGCTGGCCCGGGCGGTGGGCAGGGCATCGTGGAGCCGGGCGAGATTGGCATCGAAGGCCCTGTGCTGGGCGATGTTTCGCGGATCGTCCTTTTCATCGGCACAGGCCAGATGGGACAGGATCAGGACGGCGAGGGGCAGGGTGCCCTTGTCCTCGTCGAGCAGCCAGTCCAGATCATCGGGCGAAAAGCCAAGTCGACCCATGCCCGAATCCACCTGCAAAGCGCAGGCCCCACCCTTCGCCGCCCGCCACGCGGCAAGCTGATGCGGGGCATTGAGACAGGGCATCAGGCAATGGGTGCGGGCCGTCTCTGCGGTATCGGTGCCGACGCCGTTGAGGATGAAGATGCCCGACTTGTTACTCAGAGTCTTGCGCAGCCGAATACCCTCATCGACCGTCGCCACGAAGAACGTCCGGCATCCGGCCCGCCATAGCGCCCGCGCCACCGGTTCCAGCCCGCAGCCATAGGCATCCGCCTTGACCGCCGCCGCCGTTTCCGCCGTCCCCGACAACGCATCGAGCGCCTGCCAGTTACGGGCGATGGCCCCGAGGTCGATGGTGAGGGTCGGGGCCGTCACTCGTCAAAACTTCGAGGTGCAGGTTGCTTCTCCCGGCTCTTGCTTTTCGAAAAATCGACTGTGGTTCCGGGTTGGTGAGTCAAACCTACTGGCTTGTCATAGCCTTGGCGAATTGGAGGACTTTCACCATAGCTCCCGTAACGCTCTTCCCGCGCCAGATTGCCGAAGCGCGTGAACTGCGCCTCGAAATGCAGCTTTTCGGTGCCGATGGGACCGTGGCGCTGCTTGCCGATGACGATTTCGGCGACCGCATGCACCTGATCCATCGCCTCGACCCAGGCCAGATGCTCCTGCGTTCCCTCGCGCGGTTCGGTGCGGGAGAGGTAGTATTCCTCGCGGTAGACGAACATCACCACATCCGCATCCTGCTCGATCGACCCGGATTCGCGAAGATCCGAAAGCTGGGGCCGCTTGTCCTCGCGGTCCTCGACCTTGCGCGACAACTGCGACAGGGCGATGACGGGGATATCGAGTTCCTTGGCAATGGCCTTCAGCCCGCGCGTGATCTGGCTGATTTCGTTCACGCGGTTGTCGCTGGCCCGCCCGTCGCCGTTGAGCAGTTGCAGGTAGTCGACGACGATCAGATCCAGCCCCGACTGCCGTTTCAGCCGCCGCGAGCGGGCCGATAGCTGGCCGATGGTCAGGGCGGGGGTGTCGTCGATGTAGAGGGGTTTCGTCTCCAGCACCCGCGCCACCTCGACGAATTTGCGGAATTCGGCCTCGTTCAGGTCGCCGCGCCGGATCTTCTCGGAGGAAATCTCGCATTGCTCGGCCAGGACGCGGGTGGCGAGCTGTTCGGCGCTCATCTCCAGCGAGAAGAAGCCCACGACGCCGCCATCGATGGTCTTGATCCGGCCATTCTCGTCCTCGCCCTGCTTGAACGCCTTCGCGACGTTGAAGGCGATATTGGTGGCCAGCGCCGTCTTGCCCATCGACGGACGCCCGGCGAGAATCAGCAGGTCGGAGCGGTGCAGCCCGCCCAGCTTGGAATCCAGATCGCGCAGGGCGGTGGACAGGCCCGCGAGCATCCCGTCGCGCTGGTAGGCGGCATTCGCCACCTCGACCGCATCGGTCACGACCCGCCCGAAATTCTTGAACCCGCCCTCGATGCGGCCCTTTTCGGCCAGCGAATACAGCTTCTGCTCGGCCTCGGTGATGTGGTCCGACGACACGCTCTCGTCGGTGAAATCCCCCGCCCGGTCCGCGATTTCCTCGCCCAGTTCGATCAGGTGGCGGCGGATCGCCATTTCGTAGACGATGCGCCCGTAATCGAGCACGTTGAAGACGTTGACGGCGGCATCCGCCAGATGCAGCAGGTAGATCGGCCCCCCGAGTTCGGCCAAGCCCGCATCCTTCTCGAACGCCGCGCGAAGCGTGATGGGCGAGGCAATCTGGCCGTTCTGGATGCGCCGCGACGTCACCTCGTAGATGCGCGCATGCACGGGGTCGTAGAAATGCTCGATGTTCAGGAACGAACTCAGCCGGTCCATCGCCTCGTTGTTCACCAGAATCGCGCCGAGAACCGCCTGCTCCGCCTCGATATTGTGCGGCAGCGCGCGCAGGGGGATTTCCGACGTCTCCGGCGGGGGGGTATGCTGGTTCATCGTCGCGCTCCTCGGGGTGAGTCCGGAGCATAGGGTTTTAGGGGGGCTGCGTCATGCGATTCGGGGGGCGTATTGTGCTTGACAGCATGAAGGTCCCCGCCTGTGATCATGGATATCTTTCTGCGCAAGCAAACGTGCCGGTGGATTTTGTGCGCGAGAAGAAAGGACGCCGATGACCCATATCGCGACCCTTGAACCTGAGGACGGACGCATCACCGTGCTTTTCCCCGACCTTCCGGGATGTGGCACGGTCGGCGATACGTTGGACGAGGCGTTGGTTCTGGCCGCCGAAGCACTCGGCGGGCATGTGGAGAGCCTGCGTGAAATCGGCGGCGCTATTCCTGTGCCCCGCTCCCTTCCCAGTATCCGTGCGGAGGTCGATGACCTCGAAAAGCATGCCTTCGAATGCTCGCTGGTATTGAGCGATTTCAAGGGCAACGGGTTCATTGCCCGACTCGGAAATCGCGCCAAAACAAATAGACAGAGCACCCCGAGCGATCCTCGTACCGTTCAGATACTTTAGCATGAAGCCCGAGGGTCAACGCAAAACCGGATGTGTGAATGCAGCAGGGCGAAGACCCGGGGCAGGGCGGACTTTCTGCCTCACCGCCCCGCCCGCATCTCCCGGTTGTCCGCGATCCGCATCGCCGCCAGCGCGAGGCCCGCGCCGAATTCCTGCACCCGCTTGAAGGCCATCGGGTCGGGCTTCGAGACCGGGAACGGCAGGTCGTCGGCGGCCCTGCCCAGCGCGCGGTCGGCCAGCACCCTGCCCATCACCAGCGACATCGCCACGCCCCGCCCGTTATAGCCCAGCCCGGCCAGCAGCCCCGGTTCCGGCTCCATGAATCTGGGGATGCGGTCCCGGGTCAGCGCGATCTGTCCGCCCCAGCGATAGCGCCACGCGACGCCCTTCAGTTGCGGAAAGGTCCGCTCCGCGTCGCGCCGCATCGTCTCGAACCCGTAAGGCTTGCCGTCGAACCCCATCGCCGACGCGCCGCCGTAGACGAAGCGGTTCTGCGGTTCGCGGCGGGAATACATGATCGAGCGGCGGGTATCCGAGATCGTCTGGCCCCCGGGCAGGATATCGGCGATCACGGCATCGGGCAGGCTGTCCGTCCCCATCTGGATCGACGTCACCGATACGACGGTGCGGGCGATATCGGGGCGCAGCGCGCCGGAATAGCCGTTGGTGGCGAGGATCACCTGCTCCGCCGCGACCGTATGCGCGCCGCAGGTCAGCACCCAGCCGCCGTTCCGGCGCTCCAGCCCCTCGACTGCCGTGCGCTCGAAGATCCGCGCCCCCGCCGCCTCTGCCGCAAAGGCCAGCCCGCAGACCAGCGACAGCGGATGCACCGCCCCGCCCTTTGGTGCCAGAATTCCGGAAACATAGGCCGGGGAGCCGCTCAGCCGCGTCACCTCCTCCCCGTCGACGAACCGGAAATCCGCGCCGTATCCGGACCAGAGCGTCGCGCCCTTCCGGGCCGTCTCGCGCGCCTTGGCACAATGATCGACGCGCAGCCACCCCTTCTGCCGCGCATCGCAGTCGATCCGGTGCTTTCGGATCAGGTCGAAGGCCGCATCCGCCGAGCCGAGCGAAACCGCCGCCAGCCGCTCGAAATACCTCGCCCCGACCGCCCGCAGCAGGTCGTCGGGCTTGTAGACCGGCAGCATCGGATTGACCTGTCCGCCATTGCGCCCCGATGCGCCCCACCCCACGCCCCCCGCATCCACCACCACGACCCGCGCGCCGCCTTCGGCCAGATCCAGCGCCGCGCGCAGGCCCGTGAACCCGGCCCCGATCACGGCCACGTCGCAGCGCGCGTCTTCCTCTATCGCCGCGCCCTCGTATCGTTTCGACACTGTCGCGGCCCAGAGCGATTCCTCGGTTCCGGCATAGTTCTTCATGACGTTCGACGCTCCTGTATGCGGTAAAGAATCTGTTCCCTTTTCCGCGCGAATTGCAATATGGTCTGTTCGTCGTTCGATAGAAAACGAGACGGTTTGTTTCAGAATCCGCCCGCAGCGTCGGCACGCCGCCGATATCACGGGATGAAGATCACGGGAGATCACGTACATGACCCTTCGCAAGACGATCGCGGGCCTCGTCGCCGGCGCCACTTTCGCTCTCGGTGCACAGAGCGCCAGCGCGCTGGACGAACTGACCGTCGCCTACTTCCTCGAATGGCCGATGCCCGCCCTCGCGTCCAAGGTCGACGGCACCTACGAAGCCGAACTCGGCATGCCCATCAAGTGGCGCTCGTTCGAGACCGGCACCGCGATGTCCGCCGCCATGGCCTCCGGTGACGTGCACATCTCCCTCAGCCAGGGCCTGCCGCCCTTCGTCGTCGCGGCCTCCTCCGGCCTGCCGATCGAAGTCGTCGACGTCGCTGTCAGCTATTCCGACAACGACAACTGCGTCATCGGCGATGCGCTGGGCGTCGACAAGAGCAACACCGCCGACCTCGAAGGCAAGCGCGTCGCCGTACCCCTCGGCACCGCCGCGCATTACGGCTTCCTGCGCCAGATGGATCATTTCGGCGTCGATATCTCGACCCTGAACGTCGTCGACATGCCTCCCCCCGACGGTGCCATCGCGCTCGCCCAGGGATCGGTCGATTTCGCCTGCGGCTACGGCGGTGGCCTGACCCGCATGAAGGAATCCGGCAAGGTCCTGCTGACCGGTGCCGAAAAGGAAGAACTCGGCATTCTGGTTTTCGACGTGACCTCCACGACGAAGGAATTCGCCGAAGAGAACCCCGAAGTCCTCGCCAAGTTCCTCAAGGTCACGGCAGCCGCCAACGACCGCTGGAATTCGGGCGTAGGCCGTGCGGGCATGCTTGACGCCATCGCGAAGGAGTCCGGCATGGACATGGATGCGGCAGCCGCCTCCATCGGCACCATGAAGTTCCCCTCCCGCGAAGAGCAGCTTTCGGCCAAGTGGTTCGGCGGCGGCATCCAGACGTTCATGAAGGGCGTTGCGGAAGTCTTCAAGGAATCCGGCAGCATCGACGACACGCTCGACTCCTATGCGGATTCGACCAACGCCGTGCCGCTGATCGCCGCGAAGTAAGGCCGCGCCCCGGGCGGCAACGCCCCGGCGATAGCGGATGAAGAGAAGGCCGCTCCCTGCCCGGGGAGCGGCCTTTGTCGTCGGTGGTTCGGGGCGGCGGGCCGGATCGTATCGACGGCGAAGATCGTACCCTGTTTTTCGATTTTCCCGCCCCGGATCGGGGTCCGGGGCGGGTAGATGCTTGCGGAACGGTCGGCTACGAAGACCGTCCTCTCACGCCGCCTTGCGCGCCATGCGCAGCGCGAAGGCGTCCTGTGCTTCCGATGAATAGCACTGCACCTGGCCGCGCCCCCGTTCCTTGGCGTAGTAGAGCGCGATATCGGCGCGGCCCATGATCGCCTGCAGGTCCCGGTCCGCCTCGTCGTGGATCGCGATGCCGATGCTGGCCCCGATGCGGCAGACATGCCCGTCCACCTCGAAGGGCCGCGCCATGCGCTCGATGATGCGCTCGGCCATGACCGACGCCCCCTCGTACCCGCCGAAGGTGCAGTCCACGATCACGAACTCGTCCCCCCCGACCCGCGCGATGAAGTCGCTGCCCCGGGTCGCATTGCGCAATACCGTCGTGGCGTGCAGCAGCACCTTGTCGCCGATGGAATGCCCCAGCGTGTCATTCACGGCCTTGAACCGGTCGAGATCCAGGTGGCAGACCGTCAGCGGCTTGCCCATCCGCGCGCCCTGCGCCAGCATCGTCGGCAGGATCGAATCGAGCATCCGGCGGTTTGCCAGATCGGTCAGGGGATCGTGCATCGCCGCATGGGTCACGGAGTTGCGTGCCTCCTCCAGCGCCCGGGTCTTCTGCTCGACGGTGCGGGCCAGGGGGCGGAAGATCAGCAGCCATTCGGCGAAGAGGGTGACCAGCACGACGATCGCCATGGTCATGCGAATTTGTCGCATCATCGCCACATCGTTCATCGCATCCTTTTCCAACTGCGCGACGGCGGCATCCAGTGACGTGCCCAAGGGACCGATCGTCTCGAAGTAGACGGCGTTGTAGCCCCGCATCCGCTGCGCGTTCTCGCTGTCCAGAAAGGCGTCGATCTTGTCCTTGTATCGCAGGAACTTCGCGTCCAGACGATACGGAGTCTCGAAGAAGACCGCGTGCATCTGCGGCGTCAGGTACCCTTCGCCCCCCTCCGGATGCAGCCGCTCCAGCAGCCACGCATGGGCCTCGGCCATCTTCGCCGCCGTCTGGGCCACATTGTTCGCAGCCATGGCCCGGATCGAGTAATCCGGCGCGGTCACCACATCCGACGAGAACAGCGCGATCCGGTACGAGAGCGTGCGCTGCTCGCTGACGACGTTGAGGGCGGCGGCGGAAGCCTCGAACCGCTTCATCATGATATCCTCGACCACGAACGCCACCAGCGTCGCCAGCGCGATGATGGACAGCGCGAGCATGTAGGCGCGCCTGATCCGGCGCGCGACCCGCGTATCCGACCGGATATCCGATGAGTGTTCGATCATGGGGGCCAGTTTCGCAAGATTGGATTGAGATCGCGTTGACACCGTTCGCCACTACGGGCGGGCGACCTCGAATACCTCTTGCGCAACGGGGCTTCGCGGAGTATCGACCGCACTCTCTCCCCGACAATCGTTCGTGATGGTCCGCTCGTGCATGGGATGGGGAGAGCGTCGCCCCCGTGCTTGGAAGCCGTCGCAGAAACAAGGATACACCCATGCCGCTCTACGAGCATGTGTTCATCACGCGCCAGGATATCTCCGGCGCGCAGGCCGAAGGGATGATCGAGCAGTTCGGCGCCGTCATCACCGAAAACGGCGGAACCGTCATCGGTCACGAATACTGGGGCCTGCGCCCCATGGCCTACAAGATCAACAAGAACCGCAAGGGCCACTACGCCATGATGCGGCTCGACGCCCCCTCCGCCGCCGTGCTGGAGATGGAACGCCAGCAGCGCCTGAACGACAACGTCATGCGCACCGTGTCCTTCCGCGTCGACGCGCACGAGGACGGCCCCAGCCAGATGATGCAGGGCAAGAACGCGCGCGACGAGCGCCGCAACAACCGCCCCGCCGATCGCGGCCCGCGCGAGGAGCGCGCCGAGAAGCCGCAGGAAACCACCACCACCGCGCCGACCGACAAGGTCGCCGGTCCCGCAGGTGACAAGAAAGAGGAGAACGCCTGATGGCCGGACCCCAACGCCGCCCGTTCTTTCGCCGCCGCAAGTCCTGCCCGTTCTCGGGCGACAACGCGCCGGTCATCGACTACAAGGACACGAAACTGCTCCAGCGCTTCATTTCCGAGCGCGGCAAGATCGTCCCCTCCCGCATCACCGCCGTCTCGGCGAAGAAGCAGCGCGAACTGGCCAAGGCCATCAAGCGCGCCCGCTTCCTCGCCCTGCTGCCCTATATCATCAAGTAAGGAGAAGTTCCGATGGAAGTCATCCTGCTCGAACGGGTGGAGAAACTCGGCAATCTGGGCGAGATCGTCTCGGTCAAGCCCGGCTACGCGCGCAACTACCTGCTGCCCTCGGGCCGCGCCCTGCGCTCCAGCAAAGCGAACATGGCGCGATTCGAAGCCGAACGCGCCGGTCTCGAAAAGCTGAACGAGGACAAGAAGGTCGAGGCGCAGACATACGGCGACACGATGGACGGACACCAGTTCGTCGTGATTCGCCAGGCGTCCGAGACCGGCAACCTCTACGGTTCCGTGTCGACCCGCGACGTCGTGGACGCGCTCGGCGATGAAGGATTCAAGGTCGGTCGGTCGCAGATCGAGCTTGAAAACCCGATCAAGGAACTGGGCCTGCACGAGATCCGCGTGATCCTGCACCCCGAAGTCAGCGTCACGGTCACGGCCAATATCGCCCGCTCCGCCGACGAGGCAGAGCTTCAGGCTGACGGCAAGTCGATCGCGGATCTCCGCGCCGAGGAAGACGCGGCCGAAGCCGCCGAATTCGACGTCCGCTCGCTGTTCGACGAGGACGCCGACATCCGCGAGGAAATCCTCAAGGACGACAAGGCCGACAAGGAAGCCGCCGCCGAGGCAGCATCCGAAGACGACGAAGACGCGCCCAAGCCCGGCAAGAAGGACCTGCGCGACACCGGCGACGAGGAATACGCCGACGCCGACTGATCGGCCCGGCCTGCATGAACGATGGAAAGCCGCGGGGGGAGGCCTTCGCGGCTTTTTCGTATCCCCCCCGGACCCGATCCGGGGTGTTCTGCGCGCTCAAACCAGAGGCTTCGACATCCAAGCCCTGTGTATCCGCGACGGGGGCGTAAAGCGACCGCTCCGCGCGGCCTTCCTCCGGAAACTCTGCGCGAGCCTCGAAGGCTGTATCCAAAAGCAGAAGAATCCCCCATCCCCCGGACTCCCTCGCCGCACGGGTCTGCGCCCGGGGCAGAGCGGTCAAAGTGGCGGTCACCCCGCCCATACCGATGCCGGCACGAACACCTCCCCCCGGGCCAGCAGGCGCGCGGTGCGGACCAGCCCGGCGGTGCGGATGGCGAAATTCTCGCCCGGGGTGTAGTCCAGCAGCACGTCGATGTCCCCGGTCGGATGCTCGACGGTCAGGGTGGCGGGCGAGCCGTCCGGCACCTGCGCCATCCCGTCGGCCACCGTACCGGGCATGACGCAGGCGGTGGCGATGCATTGCGCGCCGCTGGCGGCCATGCTGGGGTGGCAGGCTTTCGGCATGAAGTACCGTGCAGTGATCGTCCCGCCCGCTTCGGGAGGGGCCAGAACCGCAAATTTCGGGACGACGGAGGCGGAGACGTCGCCCATCCCCATCCGCTCGCCCGCGACGCGGCGCATCGCCTCCATCCGGGCAAGGAAATCGCGGTTCGCGTCGAGTTCAGTGGCGGTTTCCGTGCCGGTCAGGCCGAAATCCCGCGCCCGGGCGATCACCACCGGCATGGCGACGTCGAGGCACGTGACCTCGATCCCGTCGATCGTCTCGCGCGTCCGGCCGGTCGGCAGCATCGACCCGGTCGCCCCGCCCGCGATATCCGAGAAATTCAGCGTGACCGGCGCGGCGGTGCCCGGGACGCCCGCGATCTCGGCGTCCCCTTCGTAGGCGGGGCGGCCGCCGGGGGTCTGAACGATGCTCTCGACCCGCGCGCCGGTATTGACGGCACGGATGCGCACGCGGGTCCGGGGGCCTGTGGCTGTCACAAGCCCCATCTCCACCGCCGCCGGGCCGACCCCGGCCAGGATATTGCCGCAGGTCGGACGATAATCGACCGCGCGCTCCGCCACCCCGACCTGGGCGAAGAAGTAGTCCACATCGGCCCGGTCGTCTTCGGACCGCGACAGCATCGCCACCTTGGTCGTCACCGCCGTGCCGCCGCCGATGCCGTCGATGGTGTCGGGATGCCCCGCTCCGATCGCGTGGATCAGCACCCGGGACAGCGTTTCCTCGTCGGCGGGCAGGTCGGCGCGGTCGAAATACGGCCCGCGCGAGGTGCCGCCACGCATGAAGAGGTAGGGAATGCCGGTCTGTGCCATCGTCTCGCTCTCCCGCAGGTGCGCCGATATGACATCATACCGCCCCGGGTGCAGATAGCCCGGAACGGGATCGGGGCAAAACGCCCCCTTGAGTCGGCGATACCACTCCGCTAAGGCCACAGGCGAAGGGGCCGGAGCCGATACCCCGGCGTCCCACCATTCGAGAGCGGAGCGATGCCATGGCGATGACCGGAAAACTGGTCGCGGGGGGGATCGTCGTCGTGGCGATCGTGTTCGGTACCGGCATGTGGTACGCGCAGCAGCGCAGCTTTTACGACGTCGTGACCGGGATCGAGAGGGTGCGGGTCAATGGACAGGACTTCGCCGTCACGGAGTACGAGGGGACGGACGGTACCCGCTCGCCCCTGAAACTGCGCGGATGCTTCCGCCTCGCCGACCCCGCCGCCGCGATTGCCGCCGGAGAGCCTGCGCCCGACGCCGTGCCGCTGACCACGCCCGACTGGATCACCTGTTTCGACGAGGAGGCGATCCTGGCCGATATCACCGCAGGCCGCGCGACCCCGATCATGGCGGGGGAGGACGAGGGCGACGGGGCCGATCTCTACATGGCGATCTATCCGGACGGGCGGGCCTATGCGTGGCGGCTGGCGAATGCGAAGTACAAGGAATAGGGCGGGCTACTCGGCGGGTATCCTCGCCTCGATCTTCTCGACCCGCTCCTCGATCTTGAGTTGCTCGCCATAGACGAGGGCGATCATCCCGGCGAGGCCGGAGACCGTGGTCTCGATGGTATCGAGACGCTCGTCGATATCGTCGAGGCGCACATCGAAGGCCGCGAAGCGGTCGTTCATCTCCTTGCGCATCGATTGCTGCCCGTCCTGCAAGTCGCGCAGGATCGTCAGCATCAGTTCGTTGGTCGCTTCTTCGGCCATGCGGCACCTCCCCGGGCAAGTCTACCATGAGGCGATACCTGCCGCCAACTCAATCCTCCGGTTTGGCCTTTAATCCGGTTCCCGCCCCCTTGCGCCGGTGCTTCGGTCCCTCGTCTTCCACCGCGTCGATATCGGCGTCCATCATCAGCCGTTCCGCGCCGGACAGGCATACGAACCGCTTGCCGCGCATGCGCCCGATCAGGGTCAGGTCCACATCGCGCGCGATCTCGACCCCCCAGGCGGTAAAGCCGGAGCGGGAGGCGAGGACGGGGATGCCCATGCTCGCCGTCTTGATCACCATTTCGGAGGTCAGCCGCCCGGTCGTGTAGAGGATATGCGCCCCCGGATCGACCTGGTTCCGGAACATCCAGCCCGCGATCTTGTCGACCGCGTTGTGCCGCCCGACATCCTCCATGTAGACCAGCGGACGATCCGCGCGGCACAGCACCGACCCGTGGATCGCGCCCGCCTCCAGGTACAGGGACGGCACGGTATTGATCCGCTTCGCCAGCGCGTACAGCCAGCTCGTCCGCACCTCGGCGGGGGGCAGGGTCAGGCCCTCCAGCGTCTCCATCATGTCGCCGAAGACGGTGCCGACGGCACAGCCGCTCGTGCGGGTCTTCTTCTTCAGCTTGTCCTCGTAATCGGTCGCCCGCGCGGTGCGCACGACCACCACCTCCAGCTCCTCGTCGTAATCGACCCCCGTCAGCACGTCGTCCCGGTGCAGCATCCCCTGGTTGAGCAGATAGCCGATGGCCAGTTCCTCGGGGTAGTCGCCGATGGTCATGGCCGTCACGATCTCCTGCGCATTCAGGAAGATCGTCAGGGGGCGTTCCTCGACCACGCGCAGATCGACCATCGCGCCGGTATGGTCGGTGCCGGTGACGGCCCGGGTCAGGCGGGGCAGGGCGGGGTCGGGGGCGATCAGGAAATCAGTCATTTCCGGCCCTGTCCATCGACGGTTCCTCCGGCACGTCGCCGGTCTTCAGGAACGCTTCCACATCGTCGGCGACATCGGCACTCAGCGGCAGCCAGCCGTGGATGCTCTCGACCCGCAGGCGCTTGCCCGCCGCCCATCCCCAGGCCGACCGCACGCTGACGAGACCGTCGTTGTACCCGCGCATCCCGTAATGCTGCGACAGCCAGCGCGGCATCGAGGCCCCGGCGATGGCCATCACGTCGGGATCGGGGGCATCCTCCTGGTCCAGATCGTCGGACAGTTCGGACAGGACCGGGCCGAAGAAGTCGCGCGCCAGCCGCATCTCGCTGAGGGTCCGGGCCGCCGCAGAACCCAGATTGGGCGAGCCGAGCTGCACGACGCGATGCACCTTCAGTTCGCTCCGGTCCTGCTTGACGCGCAGGGCCACGACCCCGCCCAGCGAATGGCCGACCAGGTGCAGCGGGCCGCTGCGCTCCATTTTCTCGACCTGCTTGGCGACGGCGTCCACCGCCTCGTTCACCCGCATGCGGCGTGAATCGTACCGGGCAAAAGCGGTGCGAAATCCCGCGCGCCTGAGGCGCATCGACAGCAGGCGCATCGAGGCCTGCGTGCGCGCCAGCCCGTGGATCAGCACAACCAGTCCGTATCCTTGTCCGTGGTCAGTCTCGTCCATGGCGGTCCATTATCGATAAGAAAAGGGTTTTGTCATATTCTTCATTTGTACAGTACTCTCTTTAGGAATTGGTCAAACTTCTCGGAACATACTCGATTATCAGTGGGGGGGGGACAAGACATGGTGATACGGTTCATCGAGGACGAATCAGGGGCGACCCTGATCGAATACGGTCTTATAGCATCCCTGTTCGGCATGATGATGATCGGCGCTATCTCGGCTCTGAAGGTCGAGTACATCAAGATGTACGCGAGTATCGAAACGACTGTCGCCGAGGCGAACACGCGCTGACGGGGCGGCGGCGCGTCCGCGAGGGTTTCCACAGGACTGGCCGGTTTGCCCCTCCCGCAGCAGCGCGGAGGGTGTTTTCGTTGGTCCGAAGATACGCCACGATCCCGAAATGCCATAAACGGTCTTGCCCGGCGCGGGGGCGCGTGCTTTTCCTGCGGACGCGACACTCCCTCCTGCATCCGGACCGGCCCATCCCCCCATGCCCCGCTACAAGCTGACCATCGAATATCACGGGGCCGCGTTCTGCGGCTGGCAGCGGCAGGACAATGGCCGGGGCGTGCAGCAGGCCGTGGAGGAGGCGATCCGGACAATCGAGCCGGATGCGCCGTCGATCGTCGCCGCCGGGCGCACGGATTCGGGGGTGCATGCGATCGGGCAGGTGGCGCATTGCGACCTGTCGAAGGACTGGACCCTGAGCCGGTTGCGCGGGGCGCTGAACCACTTCCTGCACCCCGAGCCGGTATCGGTCGTGGATATCGAGCCGGTGGCCGGGGATTTCCACGCGCGGTTCGATGCCCGGGCGCGGCACTACCGGTACCGCATCCTCGCCCGCTCCGCCCGGCCCGTCCTGCTGGAGGGGCTGGTCTGGCACGTGCACAAGCCGCTGGATGCGGAGGCGATGCGGGCGGGGGCGGCGCATCTGATCGGGCATCACGACTTCACGACCTTCCGCGCGACCCATTGCCAGGCCGCCTCGCCGGTGCGGACGCTCGATGCGCTGGAGATCACCGAACAGGACGGCGAGGTGCGGCTGCATGTGCGCGCCCGCAGCTTTCTGCACAACCAGGTGCGCAGCTTTGCGGGAACGCTGGTGCAGGTCGGCACGGGGCGCTGGTCCCCGGAGCGGGTGGCCGAGGCGCTGGCCGCGAAGGATCGCGCCGCCTGCGGTCCCGTTGCCCCGCCGGACGGGCTGTATCTGGAGCGGGTGATCTACTGAAGCGGCACGACCACCGATTCCCCGCCCCCCTCATGCACCGAATCCAGCGCCCGCACGGTGACTTCGATGATGCCGTCCGGGATGGTCAGGGTGTGCGAGCGGGTGAAGGGCTGTTCCTCTACGTGGGGATGGAACAGGACGCGGGTGCCGAGAACCGTGCCGTCCGGCCCGACGATCTCGAACCCGTCGGCGTAGTGGTCCCAGCCCGTATCCGCGTGCCGGATCGTCGCGCTGATGCGCCACTGCGCGCCTGCCCGCTCGGCGGTGGCCTCGATCACGTCCGCCTCCCCCGCAAGGGCAGGCAGGGGTAGCAGGATGGCGAGCAGGGCGAGGGGGCGCATGGCGGAACTCCGGCTGAAAAGGACGCGCCGAGGATGCCGCGCCGTCATGGCGAAACCGGGGCGGTTTCCTCCGCGACCACCGGCTCCTTCAGCTTCAGCCGCTTGGCCGCCAGCACGATCAGCAGCAGCACCGGCACGCCCAGCGCCGCCGCGATCAGGAAGAAGTTCGAATACCCCACGCTGTCCACCATCGTCCCCGAATACCCGCCGATGATCTTCGGCACCAGGGTCATCAGCGAGCTGAAGATCGCGTATTGCACCGCCGTGAAGCTGACATTCGTGAGGCTGGACAGAAAGGCGACAAAGGCCGCCGAGGCGATGCCCGCCGTCAGGTTGTCCGCCGAGATCACGAGGTACAAGAGCGGCATGCTCGGCCCCGCCTCGTTCAGCACGATGAACAGCAGGTTCGTCACCACCGTCAGCAGCGCGCCCGCGAACAGCACCCGGATCACGCCGTAGCGCACCGCGAGGATGCCGCCGATGAAGCCGCCCGCGATGGTCATGAACAGGCCGAAGGTCTTCACGGTCCCGGCGATCTGCGACTTGGTGAAGCCGATATCCTGATAGAACACGTTCGAGATCACGCCCAGCACGATATCCGAAATCCGGTACAGCCCGATCAGCGCCAGCAGCAGCAGCGCGAGGCTCAGGCCGTAGCGTTCGAAGAAATCGCGCAGGGGCGCGACGTAGGAATCGACGACCATGTCCCGATCCGCCAGCCCGCCGCGCACCCCGATGAAGGCAATTGCCCCCGCGACCGCAATGCCGAGAGCAAGGCGCACAAGCGCGACGACGAACCCGGCCAGCGCGCGGTTGTCGAAGGTTTCGGTCAGCGCCGCGCGGGCCTCCTTGACCACTCCTGCGCTCAGCACGAAAACCGCCACGAACCCTGCGACCGCCAGCAGGAACAGGGCGAGGAAGCGCAGGTAATGGCCGGTATCGTGCTCGTGTCGGTCTGTCCTGGCATGGTCCGGCTCGGGAACCACGAGGGTGGCGGCGACGCCGATCAGCATCGCGGCGGCCATCCACAGATACGCCTGCCGCCAGGCATCGTACACATAGGTTTCGGTGGTCGATCCGAACACCTCCGCCAGATAGATCGCCCCCGCCCCGGCGATCAGCATCCCGATGCGATACCCGGCGATGTAGGTGGCCGACAGCATCGCCTGCAAATCCCGGTCGGCGGATTCGATGCGATAGGCGTCGATCACGATATCCTGCGTGGCGGAGGAAAAGCCCAGCAGCACGGCGGCCATCGCCATCATCGTCAGGCTCGACCCGCCCGAGGCCGGGTCCGTCAGCGCCATCCAGCAGATCGCCGCGATGATGGCGGCCTGCGACACCAGTATCCACGCCCGCCGCCGCCCCATCCGCGCGGTCAGCACCGGCACCGGCAAGCGGTCGATCAGGGGCGCCCAGACGAACTTGAACGAATACCCCAGCGCGGCCCAGCTAAACATGGTCACGGCGGAACGGCTCAGCCCCGCCTCGCGCAGCCACAGCCCCAGCGACGAGAAGATCAGCAGGATCGGCAACCCTGCCGACAACCCCAGGAACAGCATCGCGATGACCCGGGGGTGGATCAGTGTCGCGAGGGATTCCGACCAGCTTCGCGCCCGCACGGGTGTATTCATCGTCCATCCTCCCGGCCCCGCGCGGTATCGGCAGCGGGGCAGTTGTTGCGATTCCGGTGCAGGGTAGCAGAATCCCGGCGCGGGTCATCGTCTTGTTCAGTATCATACGATGAACGGGGAGTGAATGTCAGGAAGTCAGCCTGACGACGCGCTTGCCGAAGGCCTCGCCGCGCAGCAGGCCGATGAAGGCGGCGGGGGCCTGTTCCAGCCCGTCAATCACCTCCTCGCGGTACTGCACCTTGCCCGTCTCGACCCAATCGCCCATCTGTGCGGCGAAGTCCGGATACAGGTGGCCGAAATCGTCGAAGACGATGAAGCCGCGCATCGTCATCCGCTTGCGCAGGATGGTCCCCATCAGCAGGCCGAGGCGGTCCGGGCCGTCGGGCAGGGAGGTGGCATTGTACTGCGAGATCAGCCCGCAGACCGGGATGCGGGCCGAGGGGTTCAGCAGGGGCAGCACCGCGTCGAAGACCGCGCCGCCGACATTCTCGTAATAGATGTCGATACCGTCCGGCACCGCGTCCTTCAGGGCATCGGCAAAACCGTCCGCCTTGTAGTCGATACAGGCATCGAAGCCGAGCGTTCCGACCACATGGGCGCATTTCCGCGCCCCCCCGGCGATGCCGACGACGCGCAGGCCGAGGATCTTCGCGATCTGGCCGACCGTGGCCCCGACCGGGCCGCTGGCCGCCGCCACCACCAGCGTCTCGCCCGGTTTCGGCTGGCCGATCTGTGTCAGGCCCGCCCAGGCGGTCAGCCCCGGCATCCCCAGCACGCCGAGTGCCCAGGAGGGATTGTCGGGGGCCGCGCCGAGATTGAGGACACCTCTGCCGTCCGACAGCGCGTAATCCTGCCAGCCGCCGAACGCGGAAACCCGGTCGCCGGGGGCAAAGCCCTCCACGTCCGACTCCATCACTTCGGCCACCGTACCGCCGACCATCACGCCGCCGATCTCGACGGGCGGGGCGTAGGAGGGGGCATCGCTCATCCGCCCGCGCATGTAGGGGTCGAGGGAGAGGTATTCGTTGCGCAGCAGCATCCGCCCCGCGCCCGGTTCGGGGATATCGGCGGTTTCCAGCCGCAGGGTGCTCTCGTCCGGCTCGCCCCTGGGGCGACGGGCGAGGACGAAACGGCGGTTCCGGGTGGGGGACTGGGGCATGGGGCTTCCTCGTCGGGGTGATGGGGGGGTGAAACACGCCCTTCTCGGGCGATAACGGGGCGAGGGCGTACAGATATGGCGACCACCCGCCCGGGCAATGGCGGGCGGTATCATCCGGTAACGACGGCCTGCGGGGTCGGGCAAAACGTCGCAATGCGGCGCAGGCCCGGGAACGATCCCGCTCGCCCGGGCATTCGTCCTGCATGAAATCACCCGGTGCGCGCCTCGCCCGGGGATCACTTTCGGAAGGAAAGACCATGGATGACTTCCCGTATCTGATCACGTTGTTCATCTTCACGGCGATTGCGGCATTCCTCTATGCCGGAAAGACCAAGCGCAACGCGGAAAAGGCGATGCAGGACGATAGCCCCTCGACCGTGCGCATGGCCGTCGAGCGCAGCCCGTCCGGCAAGATCATGGCCGATTCGATCGAGGAGCGGCGGAACGCTTCGGCGAAGGAAGCCTAGCGGGTTTGCCCGCGCTCATCGAACGAGGACCGCTCTGCTCCGGGCAGGGCGGTCTTTTTCACGACATCACCCATACGCATTCGACGCCGGTGCCGTCACCTCGCGGCCTCCCGCTTCGCGCAGCGCCTGCTTGCCCCGCACCGTCAGGTCCGAGATGAAGGCGAACTGGTCGCGCATGTCGAAGGGATATGCCTTCAGCCTGTAATGCGTCCCCCAGGGCGTCTCCGACAGCATCACGAGGACGGGCCGGTCGTAGTGCAGGTAGGCACTGGTGAGGGCGACCCGGCGCAGGTCGGCGCGGATGCGCGCGGCATCGTGGTCGGGGGCGAGGTAGAAATCGGCCACGCACATCAGCGTCTGCAGGCCGTCGTTGGAATTCGAGATATTGTCCTTCCACAGCCGTTCATGCGCGATGGTCACGGTATCGTCGTCGGGGGTGCGGATGGTGATGGCGCGCAGGCCGACCGACTGCACCTCGCCGTAATCCCCCGCGATCTCGACCCAGTCGCCGGGGCGGTAGGGGCGCTCGAACACGGCGACGATCCCGGCGATGATCGAACTGACGTAATCCTTGAACGCGAAACCGATGGCGACCGAGGCCGCGCCCGCGATGACGAGGAAGTTCTGGAACGTGATGTTGAACAGGATCGGAATGATCCACAGGATCGCGCTGACCAGCACCACCAACCGCACGATCGGCACCGATCCCAGCAGGTACAATCTGACCTGACTCGGCCCCCGTTCGGCGATGAAGGGCAGGGCGCGCTTGGACGCGGCGATGATCAGCCACGCGACGACGGCGACCAGCGCGATCTCGACGAAGCTGATTTCCGCGAATTCGTTGAAGATCTTGGTCGCGCGCTCGGGTTCGGCGGCGGCGTTCTGCGCCGCCGTGGCGGCATCGGAGGCCGCTTTCGCCGCTTCCTCCACGGCTTCTGCGATCTTGGTGGTCGCGTCCCCGGTATCGGCCATCGGCTACAGCACCCCCATCGGAAAACCCGCAGACCCCAGCGCATCGCGGATGACCGGATAGCCCGACGCGACGCAGGCATAGCGCCCCCCCTCGCACCCGACCAGCCCCGCCTGCACCAGCGCCGCCAGCACCGCCGGGCGCTCGTCCAGCGGCAGGACGGCCCCCAGTTCCTGCCGGTCGAGCGTGCCGTGGATCAGCAGGGCGTGCAGGATCAGCAGCGGCATCCGGTCGGTCGTGTCGGGCAGGGTGGCATCGGCGACCTGCGCGATCCACAGGGTATCCTCGCCCTCCACGGTTCCCTTCGACGCCTTCACGTCCTCGCCCTCGTCATCCAGCCCCAGGCGCAGGCTGCGCCGCCACAGGTTCCACGCGACCCACGGAATCCCCCGGCTGCGGGCGGCGAGGGTGACGAGGTAGTCGCATTCCAGTGTCTCCCCGTCTTCGGCCAGGGCGAAGATATCCTCGCCCGTGGTCGTCAGGCGGAACACGTGGTCGGCGGTGCCGTCCTCCTCCGTCAGTTCCCGGAACCAGTCGCGCAGGGCGCGGTCGTCGAAGGCCTGTCCGGCGACCGGGGCGGGCAGGATCATGTGCGCATCCGCCGCCATGCGCAGATAGGCCCAGGCCCAGGCATTGCAGCCGATCACGAAGGGGCGCTCCGCCCCCGTCAACCAGTCCAGCAGTCGCGTCAGGTGGCCGAGGCCGTCGCGGTGGCGCAAGGCCCATTCCTCCAGCCGGGGAAAGACCAGCACGCCGTCACCGCACGGATCGAGGCCGTCGAGGGGCGAGCCTTTGGGGTCGTCCCGCGCCAGCAGGTCGGACCGCAAGGGCGGATGCACGATCCGGTGCCCGTGCCGTCCGGCCCAGTCGGCGATCAGGTCGCCGCTCTCGCAGGGCGGCAGGACGACCAGCTTGCGCCCGCGCGACTGCCCCGCCTCGTCCGCATCCAGTGCCGCCGCGAGTTCGCGCTCCAGCGGGCCGCAGGCGGGGGGCGGGACGATCGTGTCGAGCACGTCGTCCTTCGCGGTGCGCAGGTGGTCGCGGTCGACGAAAGGGGCGTCGTCGCCATCCGAGGAGGCCAGCGTTTCCCGCGCCCGCGACCATAACCGGCGCAGGGTTTCCTCCGTCGGCAGGGCGGGGGGCTGATAGTCGCCCAGGGGTTGGAAGGGGCGCGGTTCGGCGATGGTCGACATGGGGGATTCCATCGCCCCGTCCGCCCCGTCTGTCAAGGACGCAGCCGTCACACCCCCGCCCGGGGTGCCGGTGAGCCGTTGCCCGCCTCGCCGCCCGCTTCGCCCTGCACATCGTCCCGCTCGGCGCCCCGGCGCGAGCGGGGAACCTCGCGGGCATCGTCCTCGGCTAAGGGCCGGCTCCTCGATGTCTTCGGAAATAAAATCGCGAGGGAGAATGAAATGCGGCCCCCACGCATTACGGGGGGCCGGGGATAGAAGGCACCTGCACGCGGCAGGATGCGCGCCCGGGAGATATCGGAGCCGCCCGGGCGCGGCGACCCTACTTGTCGCCGTCGAGGGCGTCCTTCGCGTCGCCGACGAGTTGCTGGCCCTTGCCTTCGGCTTTCTTCGCCTCGCCTTCGGCCTGCATCTGCTCGTTGTCGATGGCATCGCCTGCGGCGGATTTCGCGGAGCCGGCGGCTTCCTTGAGCGAGCCTTTTGCGTGATCTTCGTTCATGATGTTTCCTGTTCGGGATGTGTGGATGGTGTCTGTGTCCACTCAACGGCGAGTCGCCCCGAACGTTCCCGATTTCCTGCCGGAACAAGTAGAAATCCGTTCGGTATGACATTCATGAAGATGAATCCGAACTATCCAAACCGATTATGGATAGTTGCAGACTGTAACCGCACGCTGCCCTGAAATAAATATTCTCCACTTCCGCAGTATCCCTGCGAAAACTTCAACCGATGTGTCATGGCGGCGCGAGGTCCCGGATCGGGCGCGGGACCGGCAAGGGCAGAATATTGCCCTGTAAAAAAACGGCCCGCCCGTTATATCGAGGGGGCGAGGCCGCCCGACCTGATGCATGGATGCCGCTGTGACGTCTCACGACATCGTAACCACCGCGCTACAGGCGCGTGTCGACCCCGGGGCGCTGGTGCGCGGCATCGCGGTCCACCGGCAGGGCAAGGTGCTGCGCGCGACCCTCACCGCCGACGGGAGATCGGAAGAGCACACGTCTGAACTCCAGTCACGCCAATATCTCGTATGCCGTCTTCTGCTTGAAAAAA
>ENA-ORXC01000331-ORXC01000331.1-marine-metagenome-genome-assembly--contig:-NODE-331-length-36193-cov-16.158019_pt1 | contig 36193 bp, 27 predicted proteins | sample MGYA00237865_ERZ511478 | MGnify/ENA metagenome assembly ERZ511478
GCCCCATATAACAAAATCGACAATACTATAGACAATGCTATTAATACATATATTCCAATAAAAATTGAAGTCCACATAAAGTTCGTATTCTAGAAATCACATTTGTCTTTAATGCTATTTAGTTGAAAAATGCTACATGTGATTTGTTACAAGTTACTAGATTTACCAACAATACGGCCATCTTCCATTTGAATGATGTAATCTGTTCGTTTGGCAAAGTCTTCATCATGCGTAACAATAAGCAAAGACAACCCTTCTTCTTCTTTCAATTGCTTGAAAATATTAAAAACATTATCAGAATTGTAACTATCTAAATTACCCGTAGGTTCATCTCCCATAAGTATGGAGGGATTATTTATAAGTGCCCTAGCGATAGCAACACGCTGTTTCTCCCCTCCAGAAATACGAGATGCCTTTTGTTTAGCCAAAGATTCAATACCTAACATTTTCAATTTCTGCATAGCATCGTGTTCAATTTCTTGGTGACTTTTGCGCGCTAACTTTTTTGCCGGCAACATTACATTTTCAACAACACTAAATTCAGATAATAGGTAATGAAATTGAAATACAAATCCAATATTCTCATTTCTTATAAGTGATAACTCGGTTGCAGACAAACCAGTTATCAATTTATTGTTCAACAATAATTCGCCGGTATATTCGGTATCCATAGTTGATAAAATATATAACAATGTAGATTTTCCAGAACCTGACTTCCCCATAATAGAAGCAAATTCCCCATTAAATATTTTAAAGGAAATATCTTTTAAAACATGAAAATCCTTAGGCTTATGAAAGTGCTTATTTATATCTTTTGCTTCTAATACAATGTCCATTTACTATTTATTAAGTACCTCTAATAATTTTTACAGGATCAATATGCTTCGCTTTAATAGAGGGCAACCATCCTGCTATAAAAGTTGAAATTAACGCAAAGACAATACCTATTATATAGTACATGGCACTAAAATGAACAGGATATGTTGTCATTGTAGGTAAAGCCTCTGTCTTAAAAGGAACACCATCAATTATAACAGATAGAATAAAACCTAAAATCAAACCTAAAACGCCACCTATTATACCAATAATCATCGCCTGGCTCATGAAAATGTACTGCACATCCTTACCTGAAAAACCGGTAGCTTTTAAAATGGCGATATCTTTCATTTTTTCATAAATAAGCATATTTAGAATATTATATATTCCAAAACCTGCTACTATTAAAAGTGTTATTGAAACCGCATAGGTTATTAAATTACGAATGTTGGTACCGGTCTCAAATTGGGCATTTGCCTCATTAATATCTGTTGCTGTAACAGCAAATTGTTTTTCGAAACCCTTTGCCAATATCGGGGCATTTTCAATATTGTTTAATTTAATATTTATATCTGTGATATAGTTTTGCGCCTCTCCTAAAATTCGCTGTACGGTTTTTAAGTTACAATAGCTTTGAGAGTTATCAATATCAGCTACTCCGCTCTGGTAGATACCTACTATTTTCAAAGGAAATACAGCTCCTTGGGCGGTACTTATCTGTACTCTATCACCAATCTTCAATGACATTTTACTGGCAAGACCAGAACCTAGTAAAATTCCGTTATCCATAGTATTTAAAGCTTCTGGTGATCCCTCAACAATATAATCGCGCATATTAGAAAGTCGTGTTTCCTCCATAATATCTACACCTATTAAATTACCCGATAATTCTATAGAACCCGATAAATAAAATATCTGTGCGCGTACTTGTGCCGTTGCTCCTTTTACCTCATCCATTTGCTTTAAATGATTTAAAATAGGAAGCGCATTATGAATCTTTTTTTGTCCGTTTTTCGGCTTTATAGAACTGATCATTTGAACCGCGTTATTAAACTGCTCATACAGCGAAACTGGCTGATCAATAGTGGGTTCTATTTCATTATACAAATGAATATGTGGTGTTTGGTTCAATACCAAGTCATCTAACATATCGTTTAGACCGGTCATAAAACTTACCATAGTAATGTAAGCACCTATACCAAATGTAACCCCTAATGCTGCCGTTGCAGTAGATTTCATCTTGGTAAGAAGATGTGTTTTAGCGATATTTAGTATAACTGGCCAATTCATTATTGAACTGGTTTTAAAATCATATCATTTTCGGTAATACCAGAAATAATTTCAACCCTTTCTAAGTTTTCAGCTCCTACTTCTACTACTACGGTACCCTCTTCTGTTATTACTTTATTACCATCCACTAAATAATCTCTAGGTATGGTAAGTGCATTTTCTTTTTCTGAAATTACAATATTACCCTCGCCAGCAAGACCGGGATATAAAACCTTTGGCGGACTTTTAAATAATGCCTCTACCTTGAATGTTTGCGATGTTTCATCTTTTTGAGGATATATCTTGCTCACCGTAGCCGTAAAAACTTCCATTGGGTATGCATCTAAGGTTATCAATGTTTTCTGACCTAATTTAATTTTAATGATATCTACCTCATCTATCAACATTTCTATTTTAAAGTCCGTAGCGCTACCAATTGCACCTAATGGCTCTAGCGTGTTAATTAGTTCACCAGGTTCTTTAAACAAAGCATAAACCTTACCGTTGATCTTGCTATTTATAGTATAATCTTCTGCTATAATTTTTGAGGATGAATAACTGTTTTTAGCTTGCTGTAAAGCAGTCTCTAAATCATTTTTTGTTCTTTCATAACTAGACCTTTGTTGATTTAGTTGATTTCTAGAAAGCTCATAGTTCAACTTTTGAGTATCAAACTCCGCTTTTGATCCTATATTCTGCTCCCAAAGTCGTTTCTGTCTAGCAAAATTGATAGAATCGTTATTAAACTTTAGTTCTGCTGCGTAAATATCATCTTCAATACTTTTTAAAATAGCGGCATTTCCTTGAAAGTTTTCTTTGGACTGCTGTAAGGTCAAATATGCGTTTTCTGAATTTAATTTAGGAGTGCGATTATTTACCTGCAGAATAGGATCTCCCTTTTTGACCAAATCTCCCTCTTCTACTAGGTTATCATCTAAAATACCAGCTACAACAGCATAAACTTGATATATACTATCTGGTTGAACAGTGGCAGACGCATATACCGAAGATATCAATTGAGATTTTTGCGGAAGTACCTTTTCTTGTTTCTCTCCACAGGAAAGAAAAAGTAGAAATAGTACACTAATGTTCAGATATCGCATGAATTATAGATTATTATAATTCAAAATAATAGAAAATCTTTGTGGTATTATATGAGTAAAATCATACCTAGAGGAATCTTGGTATAAACACCATAAAATTTTATAGATATACCACGTGAAGATTAAAGTAGTAATCTCTTAAAATTATAATGAAATTGGCAATTTCTGAGCATAAAAAAACCGAGATGAAAATCTCGGTTTTTTCTATATTATTTTAAAGCTTTTCTAAGTTTTGCTTTTTTATTTTTCAGTCTTTTGACCGATGCGCTTAACTTGCTTTTCATTTTTTTAATCTCACTTTTCTTGGCGTCTTTCTTTTTAGCTTTCTTCAACTTGCTCTTTAGACTTTCTACCTTCTTAGCTGATTTTGTAACTTGTTTAATCTCTGCTTTCATTTTTTTACTTAGTTTAATTTTACTTGATTTCCTCTTATTATTTTTTTCTTTCTTCTTTTTGGAAGTAGATTTTTTCTTGGATTTCTCTTTTTTTAAATTTTCAGGTGTAAGCTCTGCATCTAAATCCGCTTCTAGATTTTCAATAGCATCAACTATGGTTACACCCTGCTCTTGTAACACCGTACTTTCTTGTGATAATGGTTGTTCATCATTTAACACACTATTATTATTCTCTACCACCATTATTCTATTTACTATTTATATACACAAAATTAACATTAAATTTACATAAGACAAATCTATAGCGCGTTTTAATTTATCTTAAGGTCATACTATCTATGGGTATTCTATATCAAGCATAATTTGCTTAAATATTGATTTACACTATTTAAGTCAACCTTTATTAAACCTTTTAACTATAACTGCAGCAAGAAATCCGGGCAGAGAATCGGCAGAAATACAAACACAAACAAAAAGAACAAAACAGCCCATAGAACCCCCATAAGAAGTGGGTAAATTATAATATCTCCTTTAACATTTGGTTTTAAAGAATGGGCTAGCAGACCGTGAATACCCATGCTAAACAAAGTGAAAATGATTGCTGAAATTGTAATTAAATATGCTTTTGAATGTGTGTCTCTAATGGTGAACAAATAAAAACCTAATCCTAATGCAATCGCTATTATAATACTATAAATTCTTCTTGCCATGACTTACTTTTTTAAAGTGCTTGTTTGAAATAAAATAATTGATGATTTGATCCTCTAAAACTTAAGAGCGGTACTCTACCGTAAGATTCCATTTTCTTCACTAAATCTCTATGAAATACGTTTTTTAGAATTCCCTTATGTTCTCTTTCAAGCATTACCACTAAATCTGCATTTGTATCACCTAGGTACATTCTAAGCGTTTCAAATACATCTTCTGTAAACAATAATTCAAAATCAATTTTGTTATAGCTTACTTTTTCATTGAGCATCTCTTTAAACCACTCTAGCTGCATTTCTCCTTTGTATTCATCTTTAGTAGAAATATGAACCACTTTTATAGCTGCTTTTAATTGTTGGGCCATTTCTACCAACTTACGAATGGCATATATATCTTCTTCTTCAAAATCAGTTGCATATACTATATTCTTAATAGGCATATAGGAAGCATCTGACGGTATACTCAATACCGGACAAGGAGCTTTTTCTAATAAGTTTCTAGTAGTACTGCCCATTATCATTTCCCTAATGGCGCTGCCCCCTTTAATACCAAGTATAATTAGATAAGCATGCCATTCTACTGCAACTGAAATGATACCTTGTACAACAGATTTATCTTCATATGCTTCTAATACAACATTAGGGTCTTGCCAAGAACTCCCCAAATGCTCATCGCAGAATTCTTCAAGTTTAAACCTGTGTGATTTATGTGCATTTTTGTCTAGATGCGGAAAAGGTTCGTCAAGATTATCTGTACCCAATATGGTGGGGTAATCAAATACATGACTAATGACCAAACGGGTTTCCATTTGCTTAGCCATATGGTACGCATATTTTAATGCTGCTATAGAATTTTCAGAATAATCAGTACAATATAGTATAGTCTTCACGAGATAATTGTTTTAAATGTTTTATCTAAAGTATTGACTATCAAAACAAAAAAACATGATTAGCATCATGTCTACTAAATTTCATCACGTAAATTGGAAGTCATCTTAAATAGGAATGATTTATCTTAAAATACGGACGAATGATAGTTAACTTTATTGTAATCATGATTTTGGTCATAAATTTTCAACCCTTAGGGCAATAACTTTATACTTTAATTTAAAAGTGTAGAAATGAGCAATTTTAGAAATAGACCAAAAGACAATTATATTCATGAAGCAGACTGGAAATCGCTCTATGTATTGACCGAGCATTGGAAATCTGATCTGGCTTTCTACAATGAAGACTTAAAGTTTTTACATCATTTAATAGATAAATACTTTATGTGGATTTCTAAGAAAGATAATATCGATATGGTTAGAGAAATTGAAGTAAGCCTTATTGATACGGATAAAAAATGCGATACACTAGTTAAAAAGATTGATACGCACCTACATCATTTAGCTGAGTTAATAGATAACCCTTTTGCCTACGATTCTCACATCTTTAGAACTGAACATGAGCAGCTAGAAGACGATCTTACACTATTTGTAAAGCAGTTTAGAGCAAACCGTAAAGAAGTATTTGCTATTACCGAACATGTTATCGATGGCGAAGAAATGGTAAGAAGATTAGGTATTACAAGGGTATAAAAATTAAAGTATTCACTATTAAAACTCAAAGCTTTTCAACTATGAAAAAAGTTATTATTCCTACAGATTTTTCTTTAAATGCGCTAAAGGCAATAGATTACGCTCTTGATCTTTTTAAAAATGAGACGTGCACCTTTTATATTCTTCATGGCTACCATAATGCTCCTTCGTCAGATATGTCTAAATCTGCCACTGAAAAAAAATTAGACCTTTTGGTTAAAAGTTTAGAATTGCAAAATGCTGATAAAGAGTTCTATTTTGAAGGTATTTTGAAAACGGAATCTGTTTTGAATTTAACGAACCAATCTCAAAAAATCATCAATGCAGATTTTATTATTATTGGTACAAGAGGTGCTTCTAACATAAGTCAGATCTTTATTGGCAGCAATGCTTTAGATTTAATTGAGCATCTAGAAAATTCGGCTTTAATTATTGTTCCTCCAGAATATGAGAGCACTAGTTCAAAAGAAATTGTTTTTGCTACCGATTATAAACATACGTTTACAAATGCAGAGTTATCTCCTCTTTTAAAAATGGTTAACTTAAAAAAAACTACATTAAATATTGCGCATGTTAAAACCGAAGAAGTTTTAAGCGATGAACAAAAAGCGAACAAAGAATTATTGAAAAGTGAATTGAAAGAAGTTAAAAATCATTTTTTTGAAATTGAACTTCAAGACAATGTGGCGTACACTCTTTACCAAATTGAAAAGGAAAACCAGCGTATTGACACCATGGTGATTTTGAAAACCAAACATGGCTTTTTCAAACAACTGTTAAGAGAAAATATCATTAAAAATCTAAGTGCTAAAACAAAAATTCCATTATTAGTTTTACCACAAGTCAAATAATTAAAATCAAGGATATGAAGCAATTACATAAAGTTTTAAATGAAATTACAGCGCTGACTACAGATATTGAAACCAACTACCCAGAGCTTTATCGCTCATTAGATGAAAACCCAATGACCTTGCCTGTTAGTCAACACCCACATATGGACAAGGTTGTAATGCAAGAATATTTAGAAAGCTTAAAACAAATGCTGAATCATTATCTTGAAGAGCATAAAAGTTCTAAGTAACAGTAAAAGAATACTCCGCTAATGCTTGGGTAAATTTTTGTTCTTACTATATATTTATAAAAACAACAGACCGTAATAGACCAATACTAAATGGCCATATTAAGAATTCCAACTCAAAAAGAAATAAAGCGGTACGCTACCCTATTCAATGTACTGGTTAAATACGGTTTTGAAGATGTGTTATCACATAGTCCCATTCTTAAAATAATTCCAAAGAAATATTTAGAAAAACATCCGGAAACGAAAACAAATCTTTCCTTTTCTAAATATGAACGTATAAGAATGGTGTTAGAGGAATTAGGTCCTACCTATATAAAACTTGGGCAGATTTTTAGTACTCGTGAAGATATGCTGCCGCTGGAGCTCATAGATGAGCTAGAAAAATTACAAGATCATGTACCCAAGCTTAAAGACTTTGATGTATTAGCTACTGTTGAAGAAGAATTAGGTATTGAAAAGTTCAAGTATTTTGCTACAATTGAATTAGAGCCATTAGCTGCCGCATCTTTAGCACAGGTACATCGTGCACAACTAGTAAACGGCGAAACGGTAATTTTAAAAATTCAAAGACCAAATATCACTGAGATTATTGAAGCCGACCTTATGGTCATGAAACAGGTTGCAGATAGTCTTGAGAAATATAGTTCACAAGCAAAAGCTTTTCAACCTATTCGTATTATAGAATCTTTTGAACGCAGTATAAAAGAAGAACTTCAGTTTGCAAGGGAAATAGACAATACTGAACGTTTTGCCCAAAATTTTGTGGGTAATGAGTTTATTCATGTTCCAGAAGTCTATAAAGAACTTTCTACAAATAGAATTATTTGTATGGAATTTATAGATGGTATTAAAGTATCTAATGTAGAAACATTGATTACCGCCAACATAGACCCAAAGGCAGTTGCCAAAATTGGTGTTGATCTTTATATTGAACAGATTTTAGATTTTGGTTTTTTTCATGCAGACCCGCATCCTGGTAACATATTTATACTTCCGGAAAGCGGAAAAATATGCTTTTTAGATTTCGGAATGATGGGTACTATTCTACCCAACGAAAAAAAATCTATAAATGATCTATTGCTCTATTTTTTAAGTAAGGACGTTAAAAAAATAGTTACTTTACTAGAGAAAATTGCCATTAGAACCAACATACCCGATTATAAAAAACTAGAACAAGATTTATATCAATTACTTGAAGGTGTTAGTAATACCGCCATCCAAAACATTAAACTTGGCGATACCTTATCGCAGTTTAAGATTGTTTTGTACGAGAATAAAATTATAATACCACATTACCTTTATATGCTTATCAGAGGTATTATTCTTATTGAGGGTGTAGGTCTTAAACTTGATCCTGAATTTAATATCACTGAAAATCTAGAACCATATACAGCAAAGATTTTACGAAAGAGATTTAGTTTAAAATACCTGTTTAAAAAGAACCTGAATCGTTTAAAAGATATCAATGCCTTAGCAGATACACTACCGGATGATATAAACACCATCGTAAAAAAAATAAAAGATGGTAAGTTAGAAATTATACATGAACACAAAGGCCTTAAAGAATTTCAGACAGCAACTAGCAAGGCAGTAAACCGTTTAGTTTTCGCCGTAATAATCGCTGCACTTTCAATAGGCTCATCATTATTGGTAATGGCAAAAATGCCACCGTTAATAAATGGCATACCTCTTTTGGGTGCTATTGGGTTTGTACTATCTGCAATTTTGGGTTTTTATATTATCATTTCTATTTTCAGAAATGATCAATTTTAACAGTTGATAAATGGATGAAGTTGATAAAATACTAAAAGTATTTGACCCTTATATTTTAGGGGTACTATTAAGTCTTGGCATAGGTCTAATTCTTGGACTTGAGCGAGAGTATAACAACTTAAAAGAAGATAAAGGGTTTGCAGGTATACGTGCTTTCCCTATCGTTGCTATTATAGGTTTTACTTTAGGTAGCCTAACCGAAACCTACTCTACCTGGTTACCTATTATTGGTTTAGGTGCCTTCATTTTCTTTTTAGGCTTCAATCATTTATATAAAGAGACTGTTGAGTATGAAAGGAGCTTTACCACCAACATTGCTTTAATTGCTACGCTAATATTAGGGTTAATGGTTTCTGCCGAATATTATAGAAATGCAGTTGCAACTGCGGTAATTATCGTGACCTTGCTTTCTCTTAAGACTCGTTTTCATACTGTTATTAGAAACATTACTTCTGACGAGCTTTTTGCGTTGATAAAATTTTCTATAATCGCTTTATTGATTCTACCGTTTTTACCTAATAACAACTACGGTCCTAATGAGTTGATAAATCCGTTTGAGATTGGGTCTATCATTGTCATTGTATCGTTCTTAAACTTCATTGGCTATTTTCTGGTCAAATTTGTAGGCTCAAAAAAAGGAATTTTATTGACTGCTATTCTTGGCGGACTCATTTCAAGCACGGCAGTGACATGGAGCTACGCATCTAGAAGTGTTGAATCTCCAGAATTGTCTAGAAAATATGCTGCGGGTATCATCATTGCATCGGCAATTATGTTTCCCAGACTCGCATTGTTGACTTACATTTTCAATAGTGCATTATTTATGTATGTTGCAATACCTTTTGCTGTGTTTTCAGTAATATGTCTTATAGTTTCTTTAATTCTAATTAAAGAAGATACCAATAAACCAGACACGAATATCAACCTTGGCAACCCAATGAATCTTCTTAATGCCATTGGTTTCGGTGTTATTTATGTGGTAATACTCTTTGCTGTTTTTTATAGTAATCAATATTTTGGAGAAAGTGGATTGTACTATTCTGCTTTAATTGCCGGGTTAGCAGATACCGATGCCATCACTATTAGTTTAGCAAAATTTGCTTCTGACCCAGAAAAAATCAAATTAGCATCGTCTGTAATTGTTACCGCAGTAATGAGTAATATGCTTGTTAAATTAGGAATTTCCATTTTTAAAGGTTCTAAAGTAACTGGTAAATTAGTGGGCTATACTTTTGCAGGTATTATCATAGTTGGTTTTTTGTATGCTGTGATTGCTAAATGAAATTATTGCTTCTAAATTTCAGAATTATACTATATAATTTGTAAATGTCGCCTGTAGTAACTTCTCAAAAATCTTTAGTAACATTCCTATATAATTAATACTACTTTCAAAATTGTATTAAAAGTTTTGAGTTCGTTTTACGACTTAAAGCTCATCTGAATATAATTATGGAATGAATTTTATTAAAAAAACTTGGAATAAGTTCAAAGAAGTTTTTAAACAAGGGCTTACTCCTAAGCAATTGTCATTAAGTATTACTGTCGCAATAGTTGTTTCTCTGTTTCCTATTTTTGGTATTTCAACAATAGTTCTTACTGCACTTGCTGTCAGGTACAAATTAAATCTACCCATAATGATTGCATTGAGCTATGTTGTGGAGCCTATTAAGGCACTTCTTTTTATTCCTTTTATCAATATCGGCGAAACACTTTTTGGAACGGCACATACCCTATTAACTTTTGAGGCTATAAAAGCAAGTTATGACCTTAGTTTTTGGAATACGCTAAGTTCACTTTCATATGAATTACTCTGTGGTTTTGTAGGTTGGGGCTTAACTATTTTACCCGCTTCAATATTTTTTTACTTTTTATTGAAAGAAATGTTAAAATTTTTCGTCAAAGATTCTAAATCAACCAAATGAGTACAAACAAAACCATTCAATTTCTAGGATATCTAGGATTAATCGGATCAATTCTAGTCGGTATGGGAGAATATTTACTCCACTACTCTACTAATATTTTAGGTCATTCAGAGAATTATGAATTCTTTGCCTTTGTAGACCTAGAGCATATGACTTTAGGTCACTTTTTAGCGGTCATTGGTCTACCTTTTTATTTTGCTGGGTACATTCATATATATCTAATGTTAAGATCAGGTAATGAAACATTAGCCAGATTGGTACTCGCCATTGGCTTTATTGCCTTTGCCGTTGGAGGCATATGGATTGGATCTCGCTCTTCTATAGGTAACATCGTTCATCTTAAAGATTTCATGAACCCAGAAGTTTATAAAGATCTGCTAGCGCATTATACAAATCATATGGAAGTATTAGTACAAGCACTAAGGGTTATAGTTGCTTTGCTATCTATTGTTTTCATTGTTGCCATACTTAAAGGCGGTACGTACTATAAAAAATGGATGGCAATTTTCAGTCCAATTGTTATATTAATTGCTGTGGCACTTGTTGGTTTAGCAATCCCGTCTATTGGTCAGCATACCTTACCAATTCTTATGAACATTACTCATTTTATACTTTTTAGCTTATCGCTATACCAACTACATATTCTTATAAAACCTTTACATAATGATTAAAAAAACACTAACAATAATAGGTACACTCCTATTGATGATGATAATCTTAGTCTTTTTCAGATTCTGGCGAGATTCTGTTTCTGATAAATACGATGTTAGTATTGAATCGGATAAAATACCTGAATTTTCAAATGTACCCCTAGACTTTGTTCATAAATACGCTGGTGAAAAATCACTTCCATTAGCTCCGTCAGCACTTATTGATATTGATAATGACAACATCGATGAAGTATTTTTTGGTGGAGGAATGAGCCAAGAAGATGCCATTTACGCATATCGTAATAATGAATTCGTACTAGTTTCAGAAGAAGTTGGTTTACCAAAAAAAGGAAACACCACAACTTCATTAGGAGTTGTTTCTGGAGATATGGACAATAATGGTTTTACTGACCTTATTATTGCTCGTGAAGATGGTCTTCGTATTTACTATAATGATGGTAAAACGTTTACAGAAACAATCGTTAATACACCTGTAAATAAAAAATCATCTCCTGCAGGAATTACTCTTGGTGATATTGATAAGGACGGAGATTTAGATATTTTCTTAGCTACCTACCTGCACAAAGAACTGATGGAGGGGCAAAACATTTTCGAACGCTATGATTATGGCTCTACAAGTGAATTATTATTAAACAACGGTGATAATACTTTTAAGAGTATTACGAAAGCTGCTGGCTTAGACTACATACATAACACCTTTCAAGGGGTTTTAGTAGATATTGACAATGACTCTTGGTTAGATCTTGTTGTAGTTCATGATACCGGCGAAGCTAGAACATATAAAAATAACGGTGATTTGACTTTTACTATGAAATCGAATCCGTTAACTGGTAAGTTCGCTTACCCTATGGGACTTGCAGTTGGTGATTATAATAATGACGGCTTGGTAGATTTTATGTTCTCTAATGTTGGTACTACCGCCCCAAATTTTATGGCAAGCGGTGACATTAAGGATAAATCCCTTTTTAATGATAAATGGATTCTGTTTAAAAATGAGGGTAATTTTGAATTTACCGATGCCGCAGAAGAGGCTAAAATTGCTGATTATGAGTTTTCATGGGGATGCACTTTTGCCGACATGAATAATGACGGACTACAAGATTTGATTGTTGCAGAAAATTATGTCGATTTTCCTTTCAGTAAAATATTTAAACTACCTGGGCGATTATTGATTCAAAAAGAAGACCACACTTTTGTACCAACAGAAACAGAAAGTGGTGTTGAGAATCCTTTGTATGGTATAACCGCACTTGTAAGTGATTTTAATGCTGATGGACATTTAGACCTTATTTGGACCAATATAGACGGTCCTTCAAATGCTTTTATCAATAAAGGAAATGCTAACAATTTTGTACAAGTAGATTTAGCAGATGCTGCAGAAGCTATGGGAGCTAAAGTTACCGTTGTTACACCAGATGAAACTTATACAGATTGGCTGGTAACCGGTGAAGGATTAGCGAGTGATCAAACTGCATTACTTCATTTTGGATTAGGCAAAACTCAGCATATCGATAAAATAACGGTAGCCTATTCAAATGGTAATAAAGACGAGATTATTTCGCCTAAAATTAATTCGGTTGTAGATGTTATCAAAGAACGTAATCTACAAATGGCAAATGATACTGTAGTAACAACCTTGAAAACAAAAAAATGATAGAATCTCTAAAAAGAATGTTCAATAAAAGACCAGACGAATTCGATAAAGTTCCGGAAGGTGTTTGTCCTAATTGCTGGGGTGACCAAGAATACGGAAACGTAGTTCGTGAAAAATATAAGGATCTACAGATTGAAGTTAATAATCACAGTAGTAAACATGCGTTTATTCAAAATTTTGTGGTTACCCATTTAACAGGTATACAGCTAAAAAGTAAGGTTAGCGGTCTAGAGTGCCCCACTTGTCATATAACCCCTAAAAATGAAAGCTAGTACTACTTTATTCTGGGTTATAAATATGCTATTCCTCATCGGTCTTTTTGGTGCGGGTAGTCTAGTTATTACAGAATTTACAACAGGTGATGGCTGCCCCAAATTTGGGGCTGTGCCTGCTTGTTTAATCATCTTAATATGTTTTATACTTCCCTTTATTTCGCATTTGCTTAAAAAATGGAATCTCATTTATTTCTTATTTACCGGTATTGCAGCACTAATTGCTTTAGTGGCATCGGTAATGCAGTTTATAGGTAATGCAGAATGCCCTAAAACTGATTCAGGAATACCTATGTGTTATATATCGTTACTGATTTTCACATCACTTATCATCCTCAAAAAAATTCAACTTAATTACCTTAATAACAAGTAACTAAGTAACATAATTTGCATTCTCCCTTTTTGTATTTATCGATTATCTAAATTTAGCGAGACTCCAAAATCATACCACCTAGTAAAGAGTATTTTCCTTCACCACTAATTATACTTTATTAAGCCATATTCAGTACCTGATTAGGTAGATTACTTCTAACTGGTTATTGCTGTACTGTTTTTCTCTTTCGCAAAAACGTAACCTAAATACTACGTTACACAAACTATTTTCAAATAGAATCAATTATATTTGAGTACACTCGGCGTAGTTGTAATTGTCTTTTATTTGAAATATTAAACAACTGATATCGTTCAATTAAAAAGCTTTTATACAGCTTCATAAATTTCAAGTCAAACATATATGAAAGATACCAAAGTAAGATGGCTACAAGACCTTAGAAGATTTGTTACACTTAAGAGCCAATTTATACTTTCTGGAAACACCAAAGACTTACAACTTATTGACAATGGTTTTGGCGGTTTCAACTGGCATCGGCTAGAAAATGCAATAGATATTGAACTTAAAAGTTTAGGGTACGCCCAAGTATTATACTACAATCCGTTAGACGGATTTGATATTCCTTTTTTTACCGGGAACGCCAATGAGAAAAAAGCCCTGTTCAACAAGCTGAACATACCGCTAAGCAGTCCCGCTAGTTTTAATAACCTTGATACTTTTAATAAAGTACTTCAATCTATAGTCAACTTTAAAGAAAGTCCTATTGCATTGATTGTAGATTTTGCATCGCAACTGCTTATGAATCCTGAAAGTTTGGTAAAAGCGGAGCACGATACTTTTAGTCTTGCAAACGTACTTTCACAAACCACAAATACAAGACCCCACGGTACTCCTCCCAGTCCATTTTACAATTCGGTAATTTGGATCGTAGATAAAGAAGGTGATCTACCTGATTGGATGGTGGTAAACAATCCTAAAATACGTCACATTCCCATTGAAAAACCAGACCACATTGTACGTAGAAGACTTGTAGATACATTGATACAGGGTTTTGGAAAACAGGATGAAGATGTAGATAAAATTGTGACCGATTTTGTAAATGAAACTGAAGGTCTATTACTTTTAGACCTTGTAGCGATAATTGAGCTTACAAGGGCAGAATCTATACCTATCACCCATATTGCCGATGCCGTACGTAGATATAAAGTTGGGGTTACAGAAGATCCTTGGATCAACATTGACCGAGAGAAAATTGTACAGGGAGAAACCTTTATTAAAACCCGTGTAAAAGGGCAAGATCATTCCGTGCAACATATTATGGATATTGTAAAAAGGGCTATTACCGGTGTGGGTTCTTCTAAACGCAATAGTCGACCTAGAGGTGTAGTATTTTTAGCAGGACCAACGGGTGTTGGTAAAACGGAATTGGCAAAAACATTGACCAGTTTACTTTTTGGAGATGAGAATGCGTACATACGCTTTGATATGTCTGAGTTCAGCGCAGAGCATTCTGATCAACGACTTTTAGGCGCACCTCCCGGGTATGTTGGTTATGATGTTGGTGGTGAATTAACCAATGCAGTACGCGAAAAACCCTTTAGCGTACTTCTATTTGATGAAATCGAAAAAGCACATCCACGTATATTAGATAAATTTCTCCAAATCCTTGATGATGGGGTTTTAACCAGCGGTCGTGGTGATAAGGTTTATTTCTCTGAAACCCTTATTATCTTCACATCTAATCTAGGTATTTACAAAAAAACAGCTACCGGCGGTCGTATAGCACATACTTCTTATGAAGATCCCTTTGAAACCATTCAAGAAAAAATTAAATATGAAATAGAGAACTATTTCAAGTTTGAACTGAACAGACCTGAACTTCTAAATCGTATTGGTGATAATATTATCGTTTTTGACTACATAAGACCACATGTTGGCGAGATGATTTTTGATATGATGCTTGATAATCATTTAAAGGCCATTCAAAAGCAACTAAATATCACCCTGAATCTAGACGAATCTGTAAAAAAGAGTCTCAAAGAATTAGCCTTAAAAGACTTAAGTAATGGTGGTAGAGGTATTCGAAATAAAATAGAATATCACTTCATTACCCCTATTTCCCGCTCTCTTTTTAGTCTTGACCCTTCACCAAATGATGTTTTGAAAGCTACTGCTATTACCGTGGATAATACTGGCACAACTATCACCCTGCAAAAACAATAACCTTTATGGATATTCATATATCTAGAGTGCACTATCCCGTTACAACACTAGGACCTGGAAAACGGATAGGTATTTGGCTGCAAGGCTGTTCAATTCATTGCGAAGGTTGTATTTCTATGGATACTTGGCAATTTAACATCAACAAAGTAGCTATTAATGATTTAAAGCAAGTTTTAAAAGCTTGGTTACCGCAGTGTGACGGAATTACCATCACTGGTGGTGAACCTTTTGACCAAGAAAATGCACTAATAGAACTACTTGTATTCTTAAATTCTTTCAACAAGAATATATTAGTGTATAGCGGCTATCCATTTGATGTGTTAAAGGAAAAAGAGCTGGTGCAAAACGGATTGATAGATGTTCTAATTTCTGAACCTTATGATCATAAACAAAGTCAGACCAAAAGGCTTCTTGGTAGTGACAATCAAAAAGTTCATTTTTTAACTTCGTTGGGTAAAAGTGAATTTGCTACTTATTTAGAACAACCGTTAGAAAAAGAACTGGACATTCATATTACTCCAGAAACTATATGGATGGCAGGTATACCCATTAACGGAATGAATGAGATAACTCAAGCAAGTAAAGAAAATAATGTAACCTTATCGCATAGTCAAGCAGTGACTAAAAATAAATAATTTATGGAATTTGTAAGAGTTTGTCCTGCTTGCCAAAGTGAACGCCCCGTTCAAGAAATGTACTGCCAAAATACAGTGAATGACGCTACGTGTAGTTGGTTGCTCATGAACGTTACCCAAACACCAAAGGGCGGCAAGGTAGAAATTGAAAATATCCCTGAGGTTGTTAATGCACGCCACTGTACTAACGGACACGAAGTACAGCCAAACGATTTTATGTGTATGGAATGTGGCGCAGATATTGAAACGCTTTCCGTACCACAAGAAAATGATAATGCTAAGCAAATAGACGAATATAAAGTTGTAAAAACAGTAGAAACAGAACGCACTACTAAAGAGTGTTTTATTGTTAAAGATGCAGCAGAAAAAAAGTACTTTCTCACCTTATATTTTGAAAATAGCGAGCCAGACAAAAGTATTTATAAGGTATTGGATAAAATGGATAGCGACCATATTGCCACACTTATAAAAACCGGCGAATGGAACGGTCGCTTTTTTGAAGTTTCCGAATGTATAGATGGTGGGTCCATAGATAAACTCGGTTACCTAGAGCTTGATAAAATTGAAAAATTAGTAGATGAAGTTGGCAGAGCAATACACGATTTTTCTGAAGCTGGTATTCGCCATCGCGATATCTGTCCTAAAAATCTACTGCTTAGAGATTCTGAAAATTTTGATGTTGTAATTATAGATTACAGTTCTGCACGTTTGTCTGATTATGACCTAGATACCGACACCCCTATTGAACTCACAAGATATACCGCACCAGAAGCTATTATTGGTGGTATTAGTCCTGCTTCAGATTGGTGGAGTTTAGGTATGATTGTTCTTGAGCACATCACCAAAGGGGCTTTCTTTGACAATATCAATGACAAAGCCTTTATGATACATTTAATCACTAGGGGTGTGGATATTCCGCCTTCTATTGATGAGCGCATTTTACTTTTACTTAAGGGATTACTTTACAGAGACCCAGTTAAACGTTGGAATTGGGAACAGGTTGATAAATGGCTCAAAAATGAAGCGGTCTTAGCTCCTGTAGAACAGCATACAACAACTACAAAAAAAGAAAAGAAGATTACGCTAGGTTCTGAAAGCTACACCAATGTTGCTTTTTTTGCACTGGCCGCTGCTGAAGAAGAACATTGGGAAGAGGGTTTATCGCTTTTTAATTCTGGTTCTCTTGCAAGTTGGGTAAGTGAAGTACTTGGTAATGACCAAAAATCTGCTGCCGTACGTAATCTTAGAAACAAAGAAGATATTGCGCTAGAGTGGCGCTACCCTCTAGCGTTAATGGTCTTAAACGATTCATTACCGTTAACTTGGCGTGGACAGATCGTAATCCCGGCATGGCTAATGGGGAATACAAAAGAAGCTATTAAACTTGTGGAAAGTCAAGTGCCCGATTATCTGGCAAGTATTCAGCGAGAAAAGTGGCTTACACAACTTAAAGAAAGAAAAGCTAACATTGCGCGTAAAGCCAAAAATCAGGCAATTCAATTAGACAACGATAAGTTTTTAATCTATAGCCTTAGTTCTTCTCGAGTTAAACTTAAATCTGAATTAGATTTCTTACGCCGACTCTACCCCGATGCTCATAATGGCGGACTCTCAGATGTCATGAGTAATCTACGTGTGCGGGAAGAAGATATGATACTTGTTTTAAGTGCCAACCGTGATCAGTTTATTACACTTGAAGAACTTTTAAACAAGACGAAAAAACTTGCAAAAAAGCATGATCTAGAACTCAATATTCCTTTTTATAAAGCATGCCTTGTAAAGTATAGATTAGAGATTTTTGAAATGCTCAACAACCATTTGGAAGGTTTCTCTCGCTGTAATAATGAAGCGCTAGATAGATGGGCAGATCGTTTTAGAATTGAAAAGCGATTGCCCATTATACCTTCCGTTTTGTGTCTTTCTGTACCCAAGAATCAATGGATTGCCCCTCCAAAACATGAATACGGCTCTAGCTTATTACGCCATTTTGAGAAAAAAGTTGTGTACGCCTCCTCTAGAGGACCATTGGTTAGGTTAATCATATCAAAACACTCTGCTCGTATAGATTTAAATGAACTGGGTACAAGTTTAAAAACTACGGAGAAACTTGTTCAAAACATTCTTAAAAGGTCTACAGGTACTGAAAATGTAGACCCCTTGGCTTTCAATAAGAATGCACTATTAGCAAGACGCACTAGAAGAATGCTGCTTAAAGCTGCCAATTTTAAAAGAGATACGGGACTAGATTCCCTGTTTATGGGTTTTCCTTTTTTAATCGCACAACAGAAAATGACCCACAGGCCGCGCATAATGCCTATTTTATTATGGCCCGTTCATCTAGACTTTAGCTCACGGGCAACTACATCTCTAAAAATCAGTTTTGATTATGCCCAAGGTGAAGTAAGACTGAATCCTGCTCTTGCTAATACATTAGATCCTGATAGTTACAAAAAAATAGAAAAAATTAGCCGTGAGATTCTTGGGAGACAATCGCTGCATAGTTCTGAAATTATAGATGCTTTTAGCGCATGTTTTCCTGCCAAGAGTAACGAGCTTGCCGCCCACCCTAGCGTTAATTTTAAAAGAGACGAAGTTGGAACGGAGCTTCATGCATCTGCAGTATTCTTTAATGCAAATTTCACAGGTCAGGCTATTAGTGAAGACTTAAGACTATTACAAAAATTACCGCATACAGGTTCGTCAATGGAGCCTATCTTAAAAATATCTGAACCTGAAATTATAGAACAGGTTGCCGATAGTACAGAAAATGACCGCTACACTACAATGGCAATTGACCCATCTCAAGATAATGCCGTACTAAAAAGTAGAACAGCTCCAGGTATTGTAATAGAAGGTCCACCGGGTACAGGGAAAAGTCAGACCATTGTAAATATTATTTCAGATTGTATTGGTCGTAAAGAAAAAGTATTGGTCATTTCTCAAAAGAGAGCTGCAATACAAGTTATTCTAAAAAGATTACAGGCTGTAGGTCTAGAAAAGAGAGCTTTGTTGATTACAGACTTAGCAAGAGACCGCCAACCCATCATACAAGGTATTCGAGAACAAGTAGCGCATTATTATTCTCAACCTTACAATCAAAATACATTAGATAACCTTGCACAGAAACGCGAAAATCTAGGAAAAAAAATAGATCGAATAGAGGCTAATCTTGATGTACTATCGCATCAAATTCATCTTGTAGACGAAACTTCTGGTTTAAGCTATCGCAATGTACTTTCAGAATTAATTGATATTACCTCTAAAGAATACATTGAAGTTCCAGAGCTGAGAATGCTTTTTGAAAACAGCACTAGAAATAAGCTTAACATCCATATTGAAGAAATAAGTAGTTTAATAACAGACTGGGTTCCGTCTAAATATGAAAACAACCATCTTCAAAACCTACAAGTCACTTCTTTTGACAGCACTACAGAAAGTGTATTGACCAATGACCTAAAGACCTTTTACCAAGCAGAGAAAGAGCGTGTACAATTCATTAAAGAAACCTCTGGAAAGTTAGACACCCCAAACGCCGCCCATTATAGTGAATGGTTAATTGAACATAAAGAGATATTGCTTAATGTATCAAAACCGCAGGCTTCTCAAAGTCAACTCTGGCTAGACCTTCTTTATGATGAATTTGACAACCGTTCTATAGGAGATGATATTCATGATAAACTACTCAATTTATTAGCGCAAGTAGAACAGCTCATCTCTAATTATCAAGACGACCGATTCGCTCAATATTTTGATTCTTTAGATGATGAAAAAGTATTGAAATTAAATAAAGCTTGTGCTACATACTTGAGTACTTCCAGTTTAAAAGTGCTCAACCCTTTCTATTGGCTATCTAAATCACAACTTAAAAAAGTAGCTAATAAGCACAATCTTCAATTATCCGAAAAAACCGTTAGAGAATTACAAACTGCCGTAAGCCATGAGAACAATTTTAGAGCTTACCGTAATGAATATGCCCAACATCTGGTAAAGCTAAAAAGCAATTCGCTCGTTATAGAAGAACCAAGACGACTAGCCGTAGACATAAAATCAACTGCGCGTGAACTTGAACAAGCCAGCTCATTAGTACGCATTTTAAGAAGCTGCCCAGCGAAAGAAGAAGCAAGAACAGTTTTAGAAACCGGAAATGAAAATGGGTATACAGAATTTTCAGTTGCTTTAGAAAGTGTCAGCAAACGTTATAAAAACAGGCAACAATCTATTGAAAAGTTACAGGTGCTAGAAAAATGGTTAACACCAGAATCCGTCTCAGCATTTAATGGTGCAATAGTGCAAAACGACACCGACCTAGACCTAATGGAGAATATCATTGCTGATATGACTGCTTTTGTTCCCTATCAAAAATTCAGAATACGCTTCAATGACAGTCCGTCTAAAAATAAGCTCATAGAAATATTCGCTGTTCTCAGAAACTACGAAAAAGAAATATCTAGTTTTTCTCAGGAAAAATGGTCAACTATCATTGCCACTTCACTACATCGTGAAGGTTTATTGGCTTGGAAGCAGCGTATAGAAAAGTCATACCCATCCATGCTTATGGCCGAGAGTGAGGTACTAAATAAAATTAGTGATCTAGAAGATAATCTAGAGGCAATGAAAGTGCTTAATCGGAATATTTTAGCCCTTAACTATAATTTTGATGATATAGAATCGCAAACCGCATGGAACAGTATTACCAGATTAAGAGGTAAGAATTACAAAAAACTCCGTGAATTTATTTCGGAAGGTGAGCCTTTAGGTCTGTTAGAATTAAGACCTGTCTGGCTTATGAATCCAGAAGTGGTTTCTCAGGCATTACCGCTACAAGCCGGTATGTTTGATGTTGTTATTTTCGACGAGGCATCGCAAATGCTAGTGGATCATGCCATACCTGCACTTTATAGAGGAAAACGGGTGATAATAAGTGGTGATGAAAAACAAATGCCCCCTACAGGATTTTTCACTAAAAAATTAGAAGAGAATGATGATGAACTAGATCAGGCAGAACTTGACGAAGACCATTCTGAAGAGGAGCTTGAAAATTATGAGGATGCGTGGAATAAGAAAGAAGTAAAAGACAGTCCGGATCTTTTATCACTGGCTAAAACAGTTTTGCCTACCACTACCCTACAAATTCATTATCGATCAAAATACAAGGCGCTCATCAACTTTTCCAATTATGCATTCTATGACGCCATGCTTCATATTCCTGCATATCATCCTAAAGAAGAAATTGCCGTGGTAAAGCCTATTGAAGTTCTTCGTGTTAACGGAATCTATGACGAACAAACCAATGTTGCAGAAGCAAATACACTAATTGAATATTTAGCCGAACATTGGGCGCTACCCGAAGCTGAAAGACAAAGCACCGGTATTGTTACCTTCAATAAAAAACAAGCGGAGCTCATAGAAGATACTATTGAAGAATACGCTGCAGAAAATGCCACTTTTGGTCGTGCGCTTACCATTGCAAGAAATAAGCAGCAAGATGGAGAAGACATGGGCTTCTTTGTTAAAAATGTAGAAAATGTTCAAGGAGACGAAAGAGATATGATTTTGTTCAGTACCACTTTTGGTATTAATCCTTTAGGTGCTTTCCGTCGTAATTTTGGTGCATTAGGTCATCGCGGTGGTGAACGCCGTCTTAATGTGGCTATTACCAGAGCAAGAAACAAAGTGGTAATTGCCACCTCTATGCCTACCCAAGCAATATCAGATATTTTGTCTACAGGTAGACTAGCCTCTAAACCACGGGACTATATACAAACCTATCTTAACTACGCGGAAATACACTCTAACGAGCAAATAGATATTGCTACCAAAACTTTACGTCTTTTATCCACTGGTAATCATCAGCAAATAACAAAGGTTAGAAATGACGGATTTAAAAATATCGTAAAAGCATTTGTGGAAAGCCTAGGGTATGAAACTGTAGAAGACAATGAAAACTCCGTATTCTATATGGACCTTGCCATTAGAGACAAAAAACGTGGTCATTTTATATTGGGTATAGAATGTGACGCCCCGTATGACAGTCTTTTAAAGCAGGCTCGTTATAGAGAATTGTGGCGACCTAAAGTTTTAAAAAGGTCTATTCCACATATTCACAGAACCACCTCTTACCAGTGGCTTGAGAATACACAAGAGGAGCAATTAAAATTAAAAAACGCCATTGAATTGGCACTTATACAAAATACATGAGCGGACCTAAAGTAGTACGTATTGTTACACCTCAAGAACGTCAAATTATAAAAGATCGATGGCTCACCAAACTCGCACATGCCTTAAAACGAACTGAAGATTATGCTCAAAAAAATAATCTATTAGATAATGATTTGGAGAAAGGGCTTCTAGAAACACATGAACATTATGCCAATTTAACCATAGATGATTACCGACAAATTGAGCTTGAAGTACCGCAGCAGATAGCTTACTTAAATGCAGAACTCAAGAAACTTAAACATAAAGTCGCCAGCGAAAGAACTTCAGATTGGGATAGATTTAGGCAACTTAAAAGCACCCATAATGAGTTGAAAGCGCTTTCAAAGAAAAAGAATATTGTTTTTGCGCATTTTGATGCTCCTAGTATCCTAACAAAAAGTCATTTACAAACATATAAGTCACAAGTAAATAATTTATATGAACTGCTGCAAAAATCAATTTCCAAGGCTGATGCGTTATCTGATGAACAACTGGAGTTACAAGAGCGTTTGTCTGAAGGCGAAAGTATGTTATTGGTTACTGACTGGAAAGCCAAACTACCAAGAACCAAATCTCGCCTTAAAAAACTAGAAGACACGCTCAAAGAAATGTACGTTCATGAAATGTCTCAAGTAAAAATACAGGCATTAATTGATCGCTGTGAACAACTTGATGCCAACGATTTTAATTATGAGGTGCAATTAGATTCCCTTATTATAGATGCGGCGAACTTTACTAAAAATGAACTGGCACTTCGTGAAGCTCGTGAAGACCTCAGCAATAGTTTACTCCTAATAAAAACACTTGGAGAAGATTTTAAATTTGTACCAAAATGGACAGAAATACTTCAATCTATAGAACTTGACCTTGTATTAGAAACAGCAGAAAAGGCTCAAACATTTTATAAAAATACCTCTGAAAGCCAAATTGTAGAAGCAAGAAGAATTGCCATTACATCTGCCCTAGAGAAAGCTGGATATACTATAAATGACAATATGCAAACTGCTTGGGTTGAAGACGGGCGCCTAGTTGTTAAAAAGGAATCAAATTCACTTTACGGAGTTGAAATTATGAGTCCTACAAACTTAAGTCGTATTCAGGCGCGCGTTGTAGCTGATGAAAACCGAAGTAACGAAAGATCGCCGAGTCTCGATAAAAATGAAGAAGAAACATGGTGCGATAACATTGACCAAATAAGAACCTTTTTGGCTGATGAAGATCTTGAAATTATTATTGATAAAATGGAAGAGCCGGGGGCAATACCTCTTAAAGAAGTGCCTTTACATAGTGGTTATGAAAGCCGTAAGCAAGGTGTTGAGAAGAAACGAAGGAGTTAGAATTATATTAATTTAAATAATCTAATAGCCTGCTTTAGTAATGAAATTATGTAATTAAAAGCACTGTTAAACTATAACTTAACAGTGCTTTTTTCTTTCTATTATATGAAAGTATTGAGTTTTATTTAAAATTCACTATCACTCAAAACCTTAAACTACCCACTTCAAGCTCATCCTCTTCCTTATCAAGCCTTACCACGGTTATTTTTCGCTCTTCATTTGGTCTGCCATAATTGATAAACATATTAATCTTTAGAAACGTAGGCCCTGAAATTTTCTGAACTTCATCAGCAAAATAGTCCACTAAAATTTTGTACTCTCCTTTAATAGCCTTCTTCAACATATACTCTTCGGGTCCATAGCCTTCTGTCATATCTTCAGACATATGCCCTCCTATTATTGTTTCTGGTTTTGCGTAGTATGCTTTTTCTTCATTTGGATCAACAACCCATAAATCTATATCTGTATTATTATGGTTCCAATCAATGACAATTCTTACATCTGTATCAAGTATTTTAAACTTCTCTTTTTCTTCTTTTTTTAATTGAAGTTGATCGTCATACTTGTTTACAAGTCTACTCAGCTCTACATAAGCAATTTGCTCTATACCATAATAACGTTCATCCTCATCCTTTACTAGCAAATCACCATTATATAATTTAAACAATAAATCATAGGCTTTTTTTATTTCACCCAATTGCTCATAAGCCAATGCTAAATCTCTGTAAGACTGTGGTTCCTCTGGTCGTAATTCTAAAACCTTTTCATAAACGATTACAGCTAAATCGTACTGATCAAAAGACTCTAGCTTATAACCCAAGGCTTTCATTAATTCATGATTACTTAATTCAATTTCCATTAGATTGGTTAAAATTCTAATTGCAATGTCCGATTTTCCTTTGCGCTCAAAAAAGTCAGATACATCTAGATAAAAGGATGGACTATTTGAATATTCATCTCTAATTTCTGAATACTTACTAAAGGCCAATTCTGTATTCGGTTCTTTTTCTAGAATCTTAATATAGGGCGTATCTGGGTTCCACGATTTAAGATCTATTTTATTAAATATTTCTTGATTCAACTTTTGTATTGCTTCTGGGTTAACTTCTAAACCTTTCTTTGTCGTTATAATAACTACTCCATTGGAAGCTTTAGCACCATATATAGCAGCTGCATTTAATGCTTTTAAAACCTGCATACCATCAATATCCTCAGGTTTTAATTCATCCATTGGATTCTTTGAAACAATTTCACCATCAACAACATAAAGCGGACTACTATTTGCTGTAACTGAATTGATACCTCTAACTATAATATTAGAGTCTGAACCTGGGGCACCTGAATTCTGTGTAATCTCTACTCCTGCTACCCTGCCTTGTAGTACCTGAGACACATCTAAATTTACGGAAGCAGTTATACTCTTTTTTACCATCGTTCCATATCCTACTACAACTACTTCTTCTAAATATTCAGTACTTTCTTCCATTGATATAGAAATATTACTAGAATTAGTAATTGTCTTTATCACAGAGCCATAACCTATATATGATATTTCCAATTCATCATTTTCTTCAGCATTTATATTAAAGTTACCATCGAAATCTGTTGAAGTGCCAATTCTTGTTCCCTGAACAATTACACTTACCCCAGGTAGCGGAGCATTATTTTCGTCTACAATTGTACCTGAAATTATATTTTTTGTCGAATCAATACCTATAACTCTCGAATTTGTCGTGTTACTTGTATTATTATTAACAACATCTGGATTATCAGTATTATTGGAAACATTACTAGAATTTTCGTTACCTGCTAACCTGTCTGTCAATAGCTCCTTCTTCTTTAATGGATACTTTGTTAAATACCAATCTATAATTTTATTATAATCATTGAACAAATTCTCTTTTTTATAACTTAATCGCGCAAGACGTAGCGCCTCTCCTTTTTCTATATCCTTAATTAGCTCTTTGTATTCAGCTTTCAATTCTTGTGGTGGCTCAATACGATACTTCGCATAATCTTCAACCCTATCTAAAATTAACATGGAAGTATAATCCGTTATTAAATAATGGCTCTTTGCAAGCGAGATTATCTCTTCTTTATTTTCATCTTTATTACCACTTAAATGCTTTAGCTTTTTTTTAGCCCATAGTCGTTTTACTACTTTATCACTTTTGTTTTTATTAATCTGAAGTTTGATGCGTTCCGTTACTTTTCCGCTATAGCCAAATAACAATTCTATGGTGCTATCTTTTGAATATCTACCAGAAATAGTAAAATCTTCTGAGACGTTTGTTATCTTATTGGGATACGCCTCCCAGATATCATTATTCTGCTGGTATCCTAAAAATTGAAAAGTCTCGTGTTTTAAAATATTTAAAGCTTCGGTTTGTGGCAACCTAACCAGATTAATATAACTGCCACCAGATACTGTAGCGACTTCACTTAGCAATTCATGATTTGCAGAAGTAGTCGAGTTGATTGTATAAATTGAGCCTTTATTAGTACTATCAAAATCTCCGAGATTAGCTAAACCATCTGTAAACAAAAGTGTTTCGCCTGAAATTTTTGCTAACGACTTGGAAAAATCCATACATGTACCACCATCATAAACAGCATCTTTAAGTGCTACTTTTAATCCTTCCCAATGACCATTTTCTATTTTATAAATTTTAGTTTGGACTATAGAATTACTAAACGAAATATAATTCACTTCGACGTTTCTTAGGTAATCAAAATATTCACCAAGTATTACTAGTTCTTTCTCTACATTTCTATTTCTTAATGAATACGAAGTATCCCAAAGCAAAGTAATTTTCTTAGGCTTTTGCTTTAACCTAGTATTTGGTTTAAGCGTTTGATTTATATAAAAATAATCTTGATAACTTAATAGTGTTTCTGCGTTGCTGGTACTTGACAACTCCACTATAACAGGTGAGTTTGGTATATAATTCTGCTTCTCTAAAGATGCTGTAAAACCACCATTACTTTCCTTAAAAAAGAAATATTCATTATCACTTTTTATTTTAGGCAGCTTTCCCTCATTCAATACTTTCATTTGTATTGAAAAATTATCCAACTTAGCTTTCATGCCTAAAGGCAGTTCATAAATTTGACGTTGATTTAATGTTGATAATTCTTGCTCAAAAGTCAAAACAATGTGCTTATGCTTTTTGGGTAAAATCGGATAAATTCTTGCCTTGTAATTATTGCCTTCTGTTTTTTCTAACAGGCCCGGATCTATGTTTTGCCTTATAGTACTTTCAAAAGCAACACGTGCCAATTCTTTTTCTACGATAACCGCTTCTCTAAGCTGATTATTAACATCCATTGCAAATTTTGAGACAGATTGCCCTTCTCCCAACGGAAATACCAATTCTCCTTCTAACGTCCTATCTAATTCATTATAGAACATCATATCATAGGTAGTGGTTGCAAAACTGCCTATTATATTTACATCGATTTTTAGGCTAGTTAGTTTTAATCTGCTAGAATCTTTCAATACTATTTCTAGTGATTCTTGAGAAAATATTTGTGTTCCTGTAAATATTAAAATTAGTAAAATCAGCTTTTTCATGTTCGGTAGTTTTATGGTTTTTGATAAAACTCTGCATAAACTGTAACATATAAAATGTAAAGTGAGTGAACAGGTCATTTGAATGAGTTAAGATGGTTCTATCTCATACAATTTCTTTGCTCTACCGACGCGAAGGGCTATACGCTTAATTAATCGCTCAGGCTGCAAAACCTTCATAGCTTCTCCGTAACCCAGTATAATTCGCTCTAACTCAAAATTCAATTTGACCTTAATACCTATAACTATGCTACCGTCTTCATTTCTTTCTTCAATGCATTGCGAATGATGTAAAGGTTTTGTTTCAACATACGGTGCATGCCTTTGATGTACCCACAACTTTACATTACCTGCTCTTTCTCCTTGGTTTACAGTTACTCCAATTACATTCTTATAAAATTCATCTGCATTAAATTCTACAGGTATATAAGGCACGGAAAAAACATAATCAACACTCTTAATACGATCTAAAGCTAAATTTACAATTCCCCTTGATTTTTCTCCTTTCCCAATTAGAAACCACCGATTGTTAAATTCCTTTAAAAGTATAGGGTGAAATTGAATCAATCCAGACTGCTTTGCTTTAAATGATTGATACTCTATTGTTAATACTATTTTCTTCTGAATTGCTTGGTACAATTCATCTAGCCAATGAAGCCCTTTTAAGTTCTCGTTTTTGTCTAAGTGAATGATTGAAGACTGATGTGTTTTCTCTGTGTACACCTTATCTTCTAAACGTTGAATAATGCCCCCTAATTCAGAAAACAATGAAAAGTCTTTAAACTGTTTTAGCATTTCTACAGTCTCCGAAAGTACATTCATATCATTTTCTGTGATGGGAATATCTGTGATGGAATACTCATCCTCTTCGTACTTGTAATATTTTTTATCGTAAACTGTTATCGGTGCATTATAACCCAACTTATCACTTCGCATTAACTGAATATCCATTTGTACGGTACGCTTGCTTACATTGATTTCGCGACCCTCATATTCATACAAGGCATCTGAACAAGCTTCGATTAAATCATCTAAGGTCCATTGACGGTATGTATTCTGAAGACATTTATCGATGGTTTTATAACGGATAAGTGCATTTTTATTGATAGCCATTTCAACTGCTTTATTGATTACATGTTTTACAATATAAATTTTTCACCCCTGCTCTACGTAAATTTTGAAACTCCCTATTAATCCAATAACACCAAGCACTCTTATCAAAAATAATTGCTTTTCTATGCGCGTCTAAAAGCTGAGATTCTTCTAATTCTAAACCGTTTTTATTGTAAGGAAACGCAGTTAGTGTTTGAGCCAAAACAAATGCTCCTCTTTTGTTAAGATGATCATCCCATAATCTGTCTCTTAATTGTTCTACAGTAAGGTGATACATGCTCCAACTATTAAAAAACAAACTTAAATCTACATCATCTTCAACAGTAAGAGCCTGCTCCCTAAAGTAGTCTGTTATAAAATTAAAAGACTCGCTTATTTCTTTTTGCTGATTAATTTGACCAAAATATTCTATTCTAGCCATATGAAAATTTAAAAATAAAGGGTTCACAACATCTTCTGACTTATAATTATCAAAGAATGGATTGACTTTATTTGGATGCATGACTTTAGATAAGCTTTCTGAGCTTACGTCCCAATTCTGTAACATTCTTCGACCAGTAATTGTGTAGAGATTTAAAAGATTTTTTTGCGCACCTACCGATAATTCATCTGCTCTTGATAACCATGTTCTAACAAAATAAACTACGTTGTCAAGCGAATATCCATAAATATCACGTAATAGAATGGCAGAAACATTTTGAACTAATTCTTTCTGATCAAACATACGGTCAATAATAAATTCTTCTCCTAAAAAATAGGAGTTGGTGGAATCCTTGTATATCTCAAAAAGCGCTTTATTAGCTTGATTGAAATCTTTAGAGACCAGACCATTTATCAAGTTGTAATATAAATGCTGTGAATCTGTTATTTTCCAGTTATCCGCATAGTAAACAGTAGCTTTTGATTTACGCTGCTCTTCTAATGCCCTTTTCCATTCTAGACTTTTTTGTTGATTTATAAATAATCTTATTTTCTCTTTATCCAATTGCCTAATATCTTCCTCTCCAAACAACTCAAGTTGATAATCAAGTAACTCCCAATTTTCTTTCGAATCAATATTAATTTCTGAATCGTTCAGATTTAATTTATCATCTAAGACTTTGCTAATATGTTTGGCTCTTTGTTGGTGAAGATTCTGATTAGATTGAAAACTACCATCTAATGAAGTATAACTTTTAATATCTAAAGCCAAAATCTTCTTTGTATTGGTATTTAAAGGTGTCATTTTTTTTGAAACCACTTTTCCTGTGTCAAATTCAAAAAAAACTTCTTCAATATGACCTATTCCCTCTGTTATTAAGTCAATTTTAGGGTTAAATATTTCAGGTTCAACTGGTCTAAGAGCATACCTTTGGGTGTCTACAGTCGCCGGTGTAACATAGCTGCATTGCATCCCTAGTTTAATGACAATTAGATTAGGACTTAGCTCTTTCCCTTTTAAAGACTTAGGCACCTTACCTAATGATACTACTAAACGATTTGGATTTTGTGCCCTATTGTTTGCCAAAATTTCATCTCTTAAAATAGGCTTTAAAAGTATTCCATCATAAATACCTGAAGCATCCAATTTATTATCTTGTCCACATAACATTTGATTACGTTCAACTAAGTCTATAGCTAAACCATCAAGTTGGTGATTTAAAACGTCTTCTATATGTTTTACATCATGATACCTAAAAACAACCTCGCCAGATTCAATAGTAATAGAATTACCCATATTGGTTATTGTGTTTCTTTCACCTTGTAATAAAGTATTACAATACCTATCTTTTTTCTGAATGTCGAAAGCATTTTCACTTAATTGACCAGGAATCTTAACTCCCATTTTCCCAAACACATGAACTGCATAAATTCTCTTTGATTTAGTATCATAGCTAAAAGCAAAATCACCATGTGTATAATTATCTGACATCATATTTTTATAATGCCCTTTTGAAGATTTCCATGAATTAAACATGTCATAAGCTATTTTTGCCCAGCCCGAATTAGATATTGGAAAACGAAGTGTTTTAGAAATAAGAACATTTTCACCAACCACTTCAAAAGATGTATTGTAGTGTTGAACCCTTAACATTGGATTTATAAATTTAGGATCAGGATTACTATGCTTTAATTTTTTAGCTTTTAGCAAATAATTTGATTGTATTGTAGCTGCTAATGATAAATCTTCATTTCTACTTAATGCTGAATGACCTTTGTCCTCCCTGTGATCATTAATCCTTTTATGTAATAAAGTAGCCAGTTTCTCCTTCTCAATCGGGCCGACCTGACTAAAGGCTTCAATAAAAAATAATGCTAACAAGCTAAAGAGTAGTAGTTTTTTCATTTATAACTGTAGACAAGAATCAATCCAAACTTTTTTGATACGTAATAAATTGAAGTTTACGAACAATTATTTAACTACGCAAAATAACTGCGTACATGATTCTCAAGTTTGTACCAGAATCATAAAGAAGACCAGTTAAACAGTCTTCATGTAGCGCTCTGCCGAACGAATGGAGTCGGCAGAGCTAATTAAAAGAAATTATGAAAAATACAATAAACATCACAGGAAAAGAATTAATCGATTTAGGTTTTCGTTCAGGAAAATGGTTTCCAGAAGCCATAGACTATATTAATGCAAACCAGTTAGAAGGAGAAGCTATGTTAGATTTCTTAGAACAATATCGTTTACCACCTATGATAAATTTACATACTACTGCGGCAGAATTCGCTATAAACATTAAAGCGGAAAATGAACTGGAAGAGACCAATGTAACCAAAGTAGTTGATTCAATGAAAGTTTTGATGCGCACGCCTACTGCAGTTAACGGTGCCATTATGCCAGATGCATGCCCTACCGGACCGCTAGGAACAATACCTGTTGGTGGTGTTGTTGTAGCAAAGAATGCTATTCACCCAGGTATGCATAGTGCAGATATCTGTTGCTCAGTAATGTTGACCGATTTCGGAAAAATAGATCCAAAAGTGGTTTTAGATGCCGCACATTCAATTACGCATTTTGGACCTGGAGGAAGACCTCGTGGTAAACAATACAAATTACCCGAAGAATTATTAGCTGAGTTCAAAGCAAATAAACTTTTGAATACTCCGAAAGATATAAGTCTTGCAATAGAACATTTAGGAACCCAAGGTGATGGTAATCACTTTTTGTTTGTTGGTATTTCAGAAAAAACAGGCAATACTATGATGATTACGCATCACGGATCAAGAGCTCCAGGAGCTAGGTTATATAAAAAAGGAATGCACATCGCTGAACGATTTAGAAAAGATCTTTGCCCAGCTGCCTTAAAGCAAAATGCATGGATTCCTTTCGAAACCGGAGAAGGACAATTGTACTGGAACGCTTTGCAGACGATAAGAAAATGGACAAAGTTAAACCATGAGTGTATTCATAACTCCACTTTAGAAGTTCTAGAGATGGAAGCTGAAGACCGTTACTGGAATGAACATAATTTTGTTTTCAAAGACGGAGATTTGTTCTATCATGCTAAAGGAGCAACTCCGTTGGATGCTAAATTTATGCCTGATATTACGGGACCTAGATTGATTCCTCTGAACATGGCAGAACCTGTATTAATTGTAGAAGGTAAAACAACGGCAAACAATTTAGGTTTTGCACCACACGGTGCAGGTAGAAATATGAGCCGCACCCAACACAAAAGAAACAATGCAGATTTTACGAAAGAAGCCTTGTTCGATTTGGAAACAGAAGGGTTAGATGTTCGTTTCTTTTCTAAAGAAATTGATATCTCTGAATTACCTAGTGCTTATAAAAATGCACAAACGGTTCGTTCTCAAATGGAAGAGTATGGTTTGGGAGAGATTATTGATAAAGTAATGCCTTACGGTTGCATTATGGCTGGAGATTTGCAGGTAAATGCACCTTGGAGGAAGAAACGTAGAGCAAGGGATAGCAAGAATTCTGAGTAATTTAACCTAAAATTTGGTTTGATTCCTAGAATTATCTCATATTTGCATCACAATAATAACAAAAACAAGAAAAATAGTACATTATGCTAAATCATTTTAATCACATATCGGACGCTGAAAAGCTAGGATTGCATCGAATTGATGGGTAGATACTATTAAAAACAGATACATAACTAGAGCGTCCAAGAAATTGGACGCTTTTTTTATGCATTTTTTTCAAGAATTCTCAAAATTCAAAAAGAATGCCATTTGAAAGCTAAGCACTTAAAAAACAGCAAATTGGTGAAATATGCTACTATCTGTTAAACAACGGACAGGAATTCCTATACCTAAAATTTTATTTAAACAACTGATAATCAATAAATTATAATTATTTTTATTTGCATAATCTAAAAAGACCTTTTAGATTTGCACCGCAATACAGCACATAACAATATTAAACTGAAGTATATGACTTTTTTAAACACATATCAGAATACGCTAAAGGCACCAAGTGCTTTAACTGCGTTGCTTCAGGACTTCCTATATACATAAATCTTCATACGATTATGATTAAAAGTCCGAAGCCTTAAAGTTTCGGACTTTTTTATGCCTATTAATTAAAGGCAAAACTTTCCGAGACATTTTATCAAATTAAGTATGGCTTTTCAAAAGTGGAACGGCCATTCTATTCTCTAAAATGAATTATCATGGGAAAGAAATTAAGTGGAAAAGACCTAATAAAATTGGGCTTTCCAAAGAACAATACTATCAATATTACTTTAGGTCAAATAAATAGGTATCATAAAAGAGTAAAAAAAGACAAGATATTAACTGAAGCCAAAAAAGTATTGTTGCATCCTAAAAACTACAAAGGTGATGGGGTTTGGGGCAAGATTGCTGAAAGTTTGTTAGATCCCGTTGTGGTGAGAAAACAAGCGCTGAATTCTGTACGAGCACCTTTCCACATTTATGGCGAAAATGAAATTGAAGAGCAAGCAAAATACCAATTGTATGATGCTTTAAAACTTCCGATTTCTATTGCTGGCGCTTTAATGCCCGATGCCCATAGTGGTTATGGTTTGCCAATTGGAGGTGTTTTGGCTACCAAGAATGCGGTGATCCCATATGGGGTTGGTGTCGATATCGGTTGTCGAATGTGTTTAACAATTTATCCAATACCGGTGTCATATATCAAAGGAAAGAAACACCAATTGGCAAATTTCCTTTCAGAGCATACCAAATTTGGAATGAGGGAAACTCACCAAATAAAGCATGACCATGAAATTTTTGAGCGAGATGAATTTAAAAATATCCCTCTCCTAAAAAGATTAAAGGATAAGGCATACAAACAATTGGGAACCTCTGGTGGTGGAAATCATTTCGTAGAATTCGGAAAAGTCACTATTACAGACAGTAAGAACGAATGGGGTTTGAAACTTGGTGAATATCTAGGTGTATTATCCCATAGTGGGTCGCGAGGTCTAGGAGCCAACATTGCTAAGCATTACACTTATTTGGCAACAAAGCAATGTCCGTTACCAAGACACGTGCAACATTTAGCATGGTTAGATTTAAATACGCATGACGGGCAAGAATATTGGCTAGCCATGAATTTAGCAGGAGATTATGCAAAAGCATGTCATGATGATATTCACCAAAGACTTGCTAAGCTTTTAGGTGAAAAACCTGTGGCTAAAATTGAAAACCATCACAATTTTGCTTGGAAACAAGAGGTAAATGGCGAAGAATGTATTGTCCATAGAAAAGGAGCGACACCAGCTGCGAAAGGTGAATTGGGAGTTATTCCCGGTTCCATGACAGCACCAGGTTATATCGTTAGAGGTTTGGGAAACCAAGAGAGTTTAAATTCTGCTTCTCATGGTGCAGGAAGGCTTTTTTCAAGACGAAAGTGTAAAGAAACTTTTACGAGAAGTGAGATTAAGAAGCAACTAGACTCAAATGAAGTAACCCTTATCGGTGGAGGAATTGATGAAGCGCCAATGGCTTATAAAGACATCAAAAAGGTCATGGCTAATCAACAAGAATTGGTTGAAGTAATCGGAACCTTTACGCCTAAAATAGTAAGAATGGACAAGTAAAAATTCGTTGTTAGTTAATACTTGTTTAAAACAAGACTATCATCTGACGACCGACAACGATCAATTAAAAAAATATGGAAACAATTATACAAATAACAGCAGGTAGAGGACCTGCGGAATGTAGCTGGGTGGTTGCCCAAGTGCTTAAACGATTTTTGGAAGAAACCAAGATGAAAGGGCTAAAACATATTATAATACACCGAGAAAAAGGGAACCTAAATGGAACAGTTAAATCGGTGACTATTCGCTTGGCTGGAGAAAACCTTGAAGCCTTTTTAGCAACTTGGTTGGGAACTATTCAATGGATTGGTATCTCTACATTTCGAAAATACCATAAAAGAAAAAACTGGTTTATTGGTGCTTTTGAATTGAAGCAAATGCAAACCATGAATGTAAATGATAATGTCATTTCTTTTCAAACTATGCGAAGTACGGGTCCTGGTGGTCAAAATGTAAATAAAGTAAACTCTGCGGTGAGGGCAATTCACAAACTTACTGGGGTTCAAGTAGTTGCCATGGATAGTCGCTCACAACACCAAAATAAAAAAATAGCAATAGCTAGATTAAAAGAAAAAGTAAACGAAGTTAATCTAGAGCAGATAAAAAGCAGGATGACAGATGAATGGGAGAATCATATGAATTTGCAACGTGGAAACCCTATTCGTGTTTTTAAGGGTACAGACTTCAAATATCAAGAAGAGAAAAAAGGCTTTAAACAAAAACGGCAAAAGCTAAAAAACGATTTAAAACAACAAAAATGGGACTAACAATAGCAGACACCTATTACTTAAAGGCAAAGGCGGCATCTGATTACGATTGGGACGAAGTTTGTGAATCACTAAACTATGCCTTGTCTTATGATGAAAACCACTGCGCAGCACTTTGTCTTTTAGGCAATGTTTATGCTCGAAACCTAAACCAATTTGCCAAAGCTTTTGATTGTTTTGATAAGGTCATTGCAATTGACAGCCATTACTTAGATGTATATACTGATTACGCAAAATATTTGATTTGGGCAGATAAAACTGAAAGAGCAAGTAAGCTCATTGATTTTGCCTTTACGTTAAAAGGAATATCAAAAGGCAGCCTTTATTGGCTTTCGGGGTATGCTGCTGAAACAAAAGAAGATTATAAGGCAGCTTTAAGACACTTTAAGAATGCTAAAAAGCATTCATTTAATAACGATTATTTTTCTTTTATTGTAGAAGAGGAAAGTAGAATTAAAAAGAAGGTCAAATTGAATAAACCTAAAGTGAAAAAGAAAAGCAAAAAGAGAAAATAAAATGCTTATAAAAATCATGCTATTAAACACTTATTAGAAATATCAAAATGAAAACATATTTTTCATTTTGATATTTTTTCATTCTGTTAGTTTAATCATCTATCACCTTGTAGCATTGACAATAGCATCTGCAATTTCGGGGTAATCCCATTCTAATGTGTTCCTATTAAAAAGACCAAATTCATCGGCATTACCATTGTCCCACCAAATGGGACAAATACCGCGCTCAGCACATAACTCAGCATA
>ENA-ORXC01000333-ORXC01000333.1-marine-metagenome-genome-assembly--contig:-NODE-333-length-36005-cov-71.532008_pt1 | contig 36005 bp, 26 predicted proteins | sample MGYA00237865_ERZ511478 | MGnify/ENA metagenome assembly ERZ511478
TCGCAAGCAGATGGTGGATGTCCCTTTGTAGCCGGTGCAGAAAAGCGTGTGCCTATTACATTTGAAGATCCTAAGGTATATGACGGCACTCCACAGCAAAAGGAAAAATACCTAGAACGCAGTACACAAATAGCAACAGAAATGCTTTATGTGTTTTCTAAAGTGAAAGGATAGAATTGATGCGTCATATTTATACAATAAAGAAATCCTCTTAGTTTTATACTAAGAGGATTTCTTATTAATATCGCTTTTTTATCCTTAGGTCTAAATGCGTTTATATACTTTCTTGCTTAAGAGAGCTACAGCTATAACGATGCCAAGTATAGAGAGGAATGATACCTGTCCCATCGAAGCTTTCTGAATATTTATATCTATAAACTCATCTTCAGTTACCGAAAGCGATAGCGAGTAATTATTATCCTTATTAAGTATAAACTTTGTTTTTTTAAAGTCTTCTTTAAGTATAAGTAGGGCACTCTTACTGTTATGTATATTCTTAAATAGCGTGTTAGTTAAGTCTATAGTCTCAAGATGAGAAGGCACCTTAGTTAACGTAAATAATACCTTTGTCTCGTGACCTAGTTGCACTTTACCATTAGTAAGGATGTAATTTTGATTCTCATTAAAACTTAGGTTAAGATTCTGTGCAATATGATTTAAAACCATTTCTCTAAACTCATCTGGAGTCTTATATGGAGTGCTGGCATATGCTTGCTTTATTTCTTGCTGAAATGCAGTGAGAGAAGCATTAATTTGTAATACCCATACATCATTTTGCTTTTCTGCTAAGATAATCGTGGAGGCCTCTGTTTGATGAGCAAAACTCACTGATGTTATAAAAATCACTAGAGCCGAAAGAAGAAACTTTTTCATAATTCTAAATTTAGTTTGCATAAGCCCCTTTGAGACCATTTATGAAGTTGTTGTTGCCAGCGTTATCTACGTGATAGTGATAACCTCTAGTGACATCTGTATGACCGCGAAGCTCATCAAGATCTGAAGCAGCGATTCCTTCTTGATTTTTATTTTCATAGATTCCGTGTCCATCTAGCGCATATCCTATAAGTGCGGCGTGACCATCTTCTTGTTCTACTTTTAGGCTAATGCCCGTTGCTGCGTGATAGTGATATCCTTGGTGTACATTAATATGACCTCCTGCATCATCAAATGGGGCTAATGTGTAAGCTCCTAAAATGTTATCTACTGGTGCTGGTGCAGAAAATTCAACTCCGTTAAGGGCGATACCTCGCGTAGACGGTGCACTATTTTGTCCAGGAGGTCCTCCTGGGCCTGTAGCAAAAAGTGTGGAAGTATTTTGTAATACTGGAGTTATAGGTATTAGGTATGTTTGAGATATATCTGTGATATAAGAAGGTAAACATTCTACACAAAAATTTTCATATTCTTCACCCACAGCAGGGTTTGCTGCATTTATACAATCTTGTTCTGTGTCTGTGACGTATATGTCACCATTTTCATCATACATTAACCAGTTATCATCTTCATAAAAGGCTGCCATATTTTCTATAAAAGCGCCATCTACATCATAAACTTCGCCATTTTCTAACCAGATCCCTCCCGCGTCTGCTCCATCTGCTATATTATCTGGACACCAAGGCCCCATCTCGTGGTCAGACGGAGTACTGTTTGTGATAATCTGATAGCAATCTGTATTTGTGCCATCTGAGAGTGTGCAGGGAACAATGGTTAAGTTAACACCGTTTGTTGTGAAATTTTCTGGGTTCACATTTACAACTATTTCGTCACTATTGTTATCACTATCCTGATTAGAATTGTCATCATTAGAACAAGATGTGCAGCTCATCATTCCCAAACAAAGGATAATAATGGCACTTAGGTAGATTTTAGAATGTTTCATAAGTATAGTTTTGCTGGGTTATTTTTCTTTTTTTAAAGTGTTTATATCTGCTATAAGTTGCTGTACAGATGTTGTGTTGAGACCATTGTAAATACCTCGTATATGTTTGTCTTTATCTATAAGCACAAAATTCTCAGTATGTAGAAACTCACCTTCGGTTTTATTAAGACCTAAATCTTCCTCTATAAAGTATTGATTTCTACCTAGGTCATATATTTCATCTCTTGACCCTGTTACAAGGTGCCATTTATCTTTTACAACTCCGTTTTGACTTGCATAGTCTTGTAGCACTTCGCTTGTGTCGTGTTGAGGGGTTACAGAGTGTGAGATTAATAGTATTTCTGGATCATCTATAAAGGCTTGCTGAATTGAAGCCATATTTTTTGTCATTTTTGGACATATGCCTGTACAGAATGTAAAGAAAAAATCTGCTACGTATATTTTATCTTTAAAAGTATCTTGTGTGATAGTATCGTTATACTGGTTATATAATTTAAATGGCGGTACTGTATGTAAGGTGTCGCTAGTGGTATAAGATGCGTCTAGCCATAATGGAGTAAATGTGGCTTCGTTATAATACGGGAGGATTTCTACACGACTTGAGGCTGTATTTGTATCTGTACAGCTTATGATGCTTAGTATAATAAAAAGCCTAGCGCTCCACAAGTTGCACTTGCTCATCATCCAACTGAAAGCAGAGATTTGCTCTTTTGAGCCCAAATATTCTTCCATTTTTTGCTTCATAGTTGTTATAAATTTTTCCGTTTTCTCTCCAAGATTGCTGTAGTCCTTCTTCTTGACCGTTTACAAGAGTAATTACCTTAAACTTAACGCCGCTTGTATACCATTGATATTGCTTGCCGTGGGGAATGCCATTTTGATAATTTGCTATAGATCTTTTGTTTCCATTACTCCACCAAGAGGTGGTTTGCCCGTTACGTACTCCGTTTATATAATTTGCTTTAAAACTCAGAACGCCATTAGAGAAGTATTTTTCTTCAGCGCCGTGTTTTTTTCCTTTCGCGAAAGCGGTCTTCTCAGAGATAGTTCCATCAAGATATATGCTTGTTGCAACCCCTGTAAAAGGCTCTCCCTTATAATAGAAAAGCCCTTTGTGGAGGTTTAACTCGTTTAGTGTGACGGCTAATTCAAACTTTGAGTTTACTGAGGGTGTATCGTTTGTGACTTTTGCCTCAGTATTACGGTTACAGCTTATAATCAATAAGCATATTATGAGTGTTAGGCTATAGTATCGCATTTGGGGTGCCTTGATAATCTCCAGGAAATATGATGTAGTACTGGTTAAGATAAAGATCATCTTGTATGTGGTAATGATATTCCTCTTGATCTGTGTGTTGTGTGGTTGAGGTATGCCCACCAGATGCATCTAAATCTTCTGGATAGCTACCAGTGCTTGAACAAATACGACCATACACAAAAAAACCATCGCTTATAATCCCTATAAGGTTGTCATCATTGTTGCTAAAAGCCTTTGGCTCTAGGTGATAGTGATAACTTTGTGGACCCGTGTGTGCTGCTGTGTAGTCTAGGGATGGTACGGCATCATCTAGTGGTACGTTAGGGCCTTCTTGATCATCATAAATCATAGCGCCACTTACAGCAATACCTATAGGGCCAAGACCTGTAGCCGTGGTAGTACTTGCTAGTTGTGGTGATGAAGAAACGGTAAGCGAGTATGAACCATTAAAATCATCTATATTACCAGGTGCCATCATCTCATAAGTTGTGAGAGTGGGCTCTACAAAGAGTGGGTGATTCTCATCTGCTGCTGGTGTTACGAGTACATTACCCATAGGGTCTGTAGCGGTACGCTCTGTAGTGTTAGACCAGTAGGGAGAGGTATGGTTAGGGTAACCATTACTCTCTATAATAACATTAGAACCGCTTAGTAGGACTGAAACATTATCTTGATCAAACGCTGCAAAAGCTGCGTGAAGCTCTGCGGTTGTATCGCCGTCATCTGTCGTTGTAGTAGTGTCATTATTATCATCATTACTACAAGCTACAAGTATCACAATTGCACCACTTAGTAGTAGTGAAAGTGCTGCTAGATTTTTTTTGATGGTCGATTTCATAATTGCTTTTTAAAGGGTTTGTTTTATAAATGTACCGTGTTTGTCTATGCTGTTTTTTAAAATTCTGTGAATGCTAGTTAGTTTTAAGTGAATGGTCCTAAAAGCTGTATCGCAGGTTTTTAATGTAAATGATTAATTGTTGAATAAGTAAAAAAAAAGGAAACTCCATAATCTCTTATGGAGCTCCCTAACCAAACATCAATCAAACAATTTATATACTATTTCTTACCTCTCGGTTCTCTTCTTTTAGGTTTTGGAGCTTTTTTGAACTCCTTTTCTGTGATAAAACCATCTTCGTTAGTATCTACTTCTTTAAAAGCCTCTTTAAGTGGTCCTTTTATTTCTGACTTGTCGAGCTTATTATCTTCATTTGCATCCATATCTTTAAGTAATTGTGCAAATGTAGGCGGCTCTTTTCTGTCATTATTTCTTTGCCCTTGAGCACAAGAAACTGATACAATACCTAGCGTAAATACAATCGCTAGTGCGCTCATTTTAAAATTTATCTTTTTCATAATAATTGTTTTTGTGTTACGCTTATTTGACTCCAAAGTTGGCAATTAGTTAATTGCAAATAGGCTGTTTTCTGCCAGTTGCCTTTGGTTTTCTGCGAGTGACGTATTACTATCTATAAATGAGATAAAACAATAGCTGTAATTGCCTCAAAACAGCGATTGTATGAATTATTATTTACGTTATTTGCGCTATGAATCTATTAGGAAGATATATTTCTCAGGTATTATTATGGCTAGGAGTCTGGAGTACGCTCTGGATATCTGGCGGTCGCGATGATATATTTATAAGAGACAACGGTCTCGCATTAGTATTACAAGTGTTGATTTTATTTGGTCTAGTATACTATGTAGTGCCTCGCTTATTGTTTAAAAAGAAGTACCTCTACTTTATTGTTGCCACAGTGCCTGTAGTGATACTATGTGCTTATATCTCATCAGAGTTTGCACCTACACCTGTTAGAAGACCGCCACCTATGGGTCTTCAAGGTGGAGCTCCTGGTAAGTTGCCTTCTCGTTTTTTTATACACTTATTAGTCCTTACTATCTCAAGTGTTACAGCTATTTTACTAGAGACATTTATTTATGCTCAAGAAAAAGAAAAGAGTTATGCATATGCTCAAGCAGAGCTAAAAGAAGCAGAGCTTAAGTTTTTAAAAATGCAAATCAACCCTCACTTTCTCTTTAACGCGCTAAATAATATCTATGCACTCTCTGTTACAAACTCAGATAAAACGCAAGAAGGAATAAGCACGCTCTCTCAAATGTTGCGATATGTGCTGTATGATTGTGAACGACCAGAGGTATCACTTGGTAAAGAAGTGGAGTATATAGAACATTACATTGCCCTCTTTAAACTCAAAAGCAGTAAAGAGTTTAATATACGTTTTGAACAAGATATCACAAATGAAAATATACAAGTAGCTCCTATGCTATTTGTTCCTTTTATAGAAAACGCTTTCAAGCATAGTGGGATAGAATTAGGAGGTAGTAACTACGTATTTATTTCGCTTAAAGCGAAAGAAAATCACATAGACTTTTATATAGAAAACAGTATGCCTTCAAAACCGCTAGTTACAGACGGAGCCGGTGGTATAGGTTTACAAAATGTAGAGAAGAGACTGGAGATTTTATACCCTCAAAAGCACGAGCTTACTATAAAAAAATCTGATACCTTTAGTGTAGCTTTAAAAGTAAACTTACAATGAGCACCATAAGCTGTATAATAATAGATGATGAAGAGCTAGCAAGAACCCTACTAGAAACCTATGTAGAAAAGGTGACCTATCTCAATAGTATTGGTTCTTTTCAAAATCCAATAGAAGCCTTGTCATTTATAAAAGAAAATCCTGTAGATCTTATATTTTTAGATATACAAATGCCTGAGCTCAAAGGAACAGAATTTGCGAGTATCATCGCTACAAGTAAAAGTAAAGTGATATTTACAACAGCATACTCTGAGTATGCATTAAAGGGTTTTGAGCTTAATGCTCTAGACTACCTACTTAAACCCATTACTTTTAATAGGTTTTTAAGCGCAATAGAGAAGTTTCCGTCACAAGATGTATCAGTAGAGTCTACACATCTGGTCATAAAATCTGGATATGATCTTTATAAAATCGTTCCAGACGAAGTACGCTACATCGAGAGTGATAGCGAGTATGTAAACTACCATCTAGAAACTGGTAAAAAGATAATCGCAAACCAGTCACTAAGTAAACTTATAAAAACCTTACCAACTTCATTTTTAAGAGTACATAGATCTTTTATAGTAAATGGTAATAAAGTCACGGGGTTAAAGGGCCGCGATCTTATTATAGGAGATAAAAGAATACCAGTAAGTGATAGCTACTACGATACGGTGAAGAAATCATTATTTAATTAGTACTTTTAAGTACTATGAAAACAACTGCTGTACATATAATATGCACTTTGCTTTTGGCACTAAGTGTCATAAGCTGCAATGAGCAACCTCAAGTAAGTTCTGTAAACCCAGAAAACTGGGGAGCAAGAACGGCTACAATCCCCACCGGTGATACGCTAGCTGTAGGTAAGACGTACCTGTCTATCTATTCTCAAATTTTTAGTTACTCAGAGCATAAAACGCATAACTTGACCGCTATGGTAAGTTTGCGTAATACTAGTGATACAGATACGATATATATAACAAATGCCTCTTATTATGATACACACGGCAAGTTAGTGCGCTCTTATTTTGATAATGCAATATACCTATCACCACTTGAAACTACAGAGATAGTGATAGATGAAAAAGATGTCACTGGCGGTACAGGTTCTAATTTTATATTTGAGTGGAGTACACCTGCTGGAGCCTCAGAGCCGCTTTTTGAGGGTGTAATGAGCTCTACTATGGGTCAACAAGGATTATCTTTTACCACCCAAGGGAAAAGAATCAAATAGGTGAGTAGCTATAAAATTATTCTCTAGCTTAATAGATCATTAATCTCATCATTAGTAACTACAGGGTTTGCACCTGCTTTACCAGCAACCAGGCTACCTACTGCACAAGCAACTTCTAGCGCGTCTTCGGCAGTCTCACCAGAGAGAAGCCCAAAAACTAATGTTGCCAGAAAGCTGTCTCCAGCACCTACAGTATCTACCACCTTTGCAGGAAAACCTACTTGTGTATGTATGCCACCTTTATGATAGAGCATCGCACCTTCAGACCCTAGCGTTACACAAACTGTAGGAGTCTCTGTCATTGCACTGAGCATTTTTAACTCATCCTCTAGTGTGTCACCCTCTATGCCCATTGCCATCACGATGAGCTCAAGCTCTTCATCATTAAGCTTTATCATATCTGCCGCTTCCATTAGGCCCGCCACAATCTCAAGATCATAATGAGGAGCACGCAGGTTAAGGTCAAAAACAGTAAACTTAGATCGTTCGGCAAGTACCTCAATTGCTTCAAGATTTACAGCAGTTTCAGCCATAGTACTATCTTCATCAAGAGCATCAAGTATATTTCCGCTTTCGCGAAAAGCGAGACTACCTATAATAAGAGCATCTGCAGCGGTGACTGCTTCGGCATTTTTTTCATTCCAAGCGATGGCATCCCAAGCAGTGTCTTGAGCAATCTCATATGAGGCACTTCCAGCTTTGTCTAAAGTGACCTTTACTTGTCCTGTAGGTTTGTCATTGCGTTGTATCAGAGCCGTGTCAAGCCCTTTTTCCTTTATAAGCGCCAGCGCTTCTTTACCTAAAGCGTCATTTCCCAAAGATGAGATCATAGATACATCTACCCCAAAGGAGTGTAAACGTAGCGCAACGTTAAGTGGCGCGCCGCCTAGTCGTTTCTCATCTGGGAAAACATCCCATAATATCTCGCCGTAACTGGCTATTTTAAGTGGTGTATTAGGCATCTGTAACAAGCTCTTTTTCTAGTTCTTCTAGGGTACGTCCTTTGGTCTCTGGCATAGCAATAATTGCCCATAATAGTTGGAGTACCATCATTCCTGCAAAGAAATAATAAATATTCCAAAGATGGTCTCTCATTATGCCTTCTTTATCATCTATAAAAAATGGAGTTACGAGCGTTATGACGGCTGCAAAAACCCAGTGTGTGCTCGTACCCCAAGACTGCCCATAAGCGCGCACACGATTCGGAAAAATTTCTGAGATAAAAACCCATATAACAGCACCTTGTCCTATAGCGTGTGACGCAACAAAGGTACATATGAAAGTAAGTAAGAGGGCTGGACTTAGTTGCATCTGGAAACAAATACCTACCATAATAAGGCTCACAATATAACCTACAGACCCTATTATTATAAGTTGTTTTCTTCCTAGCTTGTCTAGTAATCGCACGCCTATAAATGTAAAGATGAGGTTTACAATACCTATCGCAATAGAGTTAAAGAGCGACTCAGAACCGCCAAGACCTGCTTGTTCTAATATTTGTGGAGCATAATAGAGCACAAAGTTGATACCAGATAACTGATTGAAAAAAGCAATAAGAAAACCTAGCCATAGTACTTTTGAATATTTCTTTTGGAAAAGATTTTCTGAGGTTTTAGTTTGCTGTAAGTCTAGTTTTATTTCTTCTAGTCTAGACTGTGCAGCCCCAGCTCCTTCATATATTTTTTGTAAAACAAGCATTGCGCCTGCATCATCTTTTTTCTGTAGTACGAGCCACCTCGGGCTGTTAGGCACTTTCATCACCATAAGAGTATATATAAGTGCAGGTATAGCTTCTACACCTAGCATCCATCGCCAGTCGTTTGTGCCATCTACACCTTTAAGCAGCCAGTTTGACACAAAGGCAATCAAGATACCAAAGACGAGCCAGAACTGATAGAGACCTCCCAGTTTACCGCGGTTAGACTCAGAGCTTATCTCAGATATATAAATAGGTGCCGCCACAGATGAGACTCCCACACCAATGCCTCCTATAAATCTAAAAGCCGAAAATGAATACGGGTCTTGTGCTAGCGCACAGCCTACGGCAGAAACAAAAAAGAGGATTCCTATCCAGAAGAGTGTCTTTTTACGTCCTAATTTTTTAGTAGGAAAACCACCTAGTAGTGATCCAGCCACCGTACCCCATAATGCCATACTCATTATAAAAGTACCGTGCATAAAAGGCGATAAATTCCATAACTCCTTTATGGGTGAGTTTGCACCACTTATAACTACGGTGTCAAAACCAAATAAAAAGCCAGCGAGGGCTACGGTAATACTCCATTTTGTAATTTCTTTCATATGCCTTTTTTAGGATGATGAGAGGTCGCGTGCTTTTACACTACTTCCATATTCGTTTTATTTTACTCACTTTTAAATTTGCGATTGTAGCATTCTCACTTGTAAATGTGAGTGCGGTAAACGGTGTGATAGGAAAAATTTGATCTGTAAATACAGTGCTCCCACCATCAATAAAAATCTCAATAGATGATGCATCCATTACAATACTATAAGCTACATCAGTAGGGCTGTCAATAATGGCTGGTGCTGTGTGAACTTTATCGCCAAAGGATGGTTCAAAGCTTACAACGCCAGATTTTCTCCGGTCTAGATAGTAGCTCTTTGTGTTGCTGTTATAACCAAATTTTACTGATTCCTTATTGACATTTGTAAAGTTGAGTTTAAAGTCATCTAGTTTACCAGGTATTTTAAAATCTAGGCGTTGCTCATTATAATTTTTACTAGAGAGAGACATTCCATTCTTCATCGTATCGTGTACTACGGTTGCATAGGCATATTCATCTAGAGAGGTGACGGGGTAGTTTTTAAGGTAAAAGCCATTTGTCTTGTTTTTATGAAGAGTAAGCTTTCGCGAAAGCGTCATTGCACTGCGCCACGCTTCTGTAGGGGTGTCACGGGCATAGTTCCAGTTGCTCATCCAGCCTATAAACGTACGATCTGTATCTGGTAGTCCATTAAAGGTAACGCCGGCATAGTTATCTGTACCATAGTCTAGCCATTTTATTTCCTTTTGGTTTGTAGTAAAGGTGGTCCCGTCAAAGTCACCTACAAAATATTGAGTTCCCGATCCACCATTTGGCGCGCCAGGATTAATACTTATAATCAAGACCCACTTAGTCTCATCGCTTCCCTCAACTTTGAGCGGAAATAAGTCTGGACACTCCCAGACGCCGCCGTGAGCTCCTATATTTTTTCCAAACTCACTCATAAGAGTCCAGTTTTTAAGATTTGGGCTACTATAAAATTTGGCGTGATCACCAGCGACAAGTGTCATCACCCATTGCTCAGTATTTTCATCCCAGAATACTTTAGGATCTCTAAAATCTTTGATGTTTCCGTCATTACTTATAATAGGGTTGCCACTGTATTTTTTCCAGGTTTCACCTTCATCTAGACTATAAGCTATACCCTGAGTTTGAAAATCCTTGCGTCCTGCTTTTTCACCTTCCATAAGGTGATAGGTAAAAATAGCAACCATAGGAGGGTTGTCTTTTGTCCCTAAGCCAGAGGTGTTATGTATATCTATCACAGCGCTACCAGAAAATATAAGACCTAGCTCATCTGGATATAAGGCAATGGGTTTGTGCTCCCAAGAGATAAGATCTTTTGAGGTGGCGTGGCCCCAGTGCATAGGTCCCCAGACAATGTCTTCTGGGTAATGCTGGTAAAATAAGTGATAAGTGCCGTTGTGGTATAAAAGCCCGTTTGGGTCATTCATCCACATTGTGGGAGGAGTGAAGTGGTATTGAGGGCGATAGTTTTCGCGAAAGCGGTCTTCTACCACTGCCACTTCATTTACAGGAGTTGTTTTTTCTTTACAACCTATAAGAGTAAAAAGTGCAAGAATGATAAGAAGCTGCTTCATTTTTTGACTAGTTTTTAGACATAAATTGAACAAGTAGATTAATTTAAAATGATCTAAATGCTATTTAAACCATCCTAAAATAGGGCAAAAATTCACATTTTGATAATAAATATAATAACTTATTAAGAATACATCGTTTTCGTACCCAAAAGGATTTGTTTAAATTGTACTATAGCTTTTAGTAAGCCTATTTTTACGATACCATTATGAAAAGAAAACTCACCTTAAAATTAATTGCCAAAGAACTTGATGTTTCTATCTCTACTGTCTCAAAAGCACTGCGTGATAGTGCAGAGATAAGTGAAGACACACGCCAGAAGATTAAAGCCTTTGCAAAGCTGTATAATTATAAGCCTAATAATATCGCGTTAAGTCTTAAAAACAGGAAGACGCGCACCATCGGGATTATTATACCGCAAATAGTGCATCACTTTTTTACCACTGTAATACGTGGAGTTGAGCAAATGGCGAGAGAGCATAATTATAATGTGATTATCACCCTTTCTAATAATGATTTTGATAAAGAGGTCCTTAATATGGAGCTACTTGCAAATGGTAGTACAGATGGATTTATCCTTTCTTTATCAAAAGAAACAATGCAAAAGGACGACTTTAGACACCTCACAGAGGCTATTGATCAAGGGATGCCTGTTGTAATGTTTGACCGTATAGTAGATGAGATACCTTGTGATAAAGTTCTTATAGATGACCGCGAGGGTGCAAAACTAGGCGTAAACCACTTAATTAAAACGGGCTGTAAAAAGATAGCCATCATCACTACAGAAGATTATATCACCATAGGAAAGTTACGTACTAAAGGATATATGGAAGCCCTTGAGTCTGCCGGAATTGAGGTAGATAAAGACCTCATTTTAAAACTAGATGCTATAGATGAGCTCAATGATAAGGCAAAGGCACGTATCAAACATTTCTTAAAAGGGAAGGACATAGACGGTGTATTTACGATAAATGAAATTTTTGCTGTGACCGCTGCCAAATATATTATGGAGGCAGACAAAAGTATTCCAGAAGATGTGAGTATCGTGAGCTTCTCAGATGGTGAGTTATCTCAACACTTTGTACCTAGCCTCACTACAGTAAGCCAGCACGGAGAAGAGATGGGACGTAAAGCAGCAGAGTTACTTATCAATAAACTAGAGCGGCCAGAAGAAGAGGTAGAGCAATATACTACCGCATATATAGATACAAGTCTCATAGAGCGTGAGAGCACAAAGAGAGTAAAATAGGGCTATTACGCTTTCGCGAAAATTGAATACAAACACATCGAGTGAAAACAAAACAGCTCTGATGACCGAAAACACATTAAAATTGAAAAAGAAAGCATTCCTTTTTGACCTAGACGGAGTTATAGTAGACACTGCAAAATTTCACTATCTCGCCTGGCGTAACCTTGCCAAAGAGATGAATTTTGACTTCACAGAAGAGCAAAACGAACTTTTTAAAGGGGTAAGCCGTGTGCGATCGCTAGAGATACTACTAGACCTAGCTTCATATGATGCAACTCAAGAACAAAAGGACAGGTGGCTCATCCAGAAAAATGAAGAGTATCTTAAGTACATCAAAGGGATGGATGACAGCGAGATTTTACCAGACGTGGTGAGAGTACTTGATTTTCTAGAAGAAAAAAATCAAGGTATTGCACTAGGTAGCGCAAGTAAAAATGCACGACCTATCTTAACTAAGCTTGATTTATTAGATAAATTTCAGGCGATTGTAGATGGTAATGATGTGACAGCAGCAAAGCCAGATCCAGAAGTATTCTTAAAAGGAGGAGAAGCTTTAAAAATTGAACGTACAGATTGTATCGTTTTTGAAGACTCTATTGCAGGTATACAAGCTGCAAACAGCGCAGGTATGATAAGCATAGGTATAGGAGAGCAAGACGTGCTACACGAGGCAAACTATGTTTTTAAAGACTTTACAGAGATGAGTAATGCTTTCCTTCTAGAACTTATAGAAGCATAAATTTTATCTAACTACAACTATCATCAAGTATGAGGTAAGCTCATACGTAAGACTACCATAATATGCATATAGATTATATCACTCCAAATGATTGGTCCATTATAGAAGATGGATGGAACCCAAATAACGTAAAATCATCAGAGAGTCTTATGGCGCTAGGTAATGGTGCAATGGGGCAACGCGCAAATTTTGAAGAAGATTATAGTGGCGCGACCTTTCAAGGAAGTTATATAGGAGGTGTGTATTACCCAGATAAAACCCGCGTAGGCTGGTGGAAAAATGGGTATCCAGAGTACTTTGCAAAGGTGCTCAATGCGCCTAGCTGGATAGGTATAAAAGTCATAGTAAACGGAGAGAGTCTGGATTTACATACCTGTAAAGAGGTAAAAGATTTTCGTCGTGAGCTTGATATGAAAGCTGGTGTATTGTACAGAAGTTTTAAAGCCACCCTACAAAATGACGTTGAGATTGCAGTAAAAGCAACACGTTTTTTAAGTATGGAGATGGATGAGGTAGGTGCCATTAAATACGAAGTCACACCTATCAATGTAGACGCTACAATAAGTTATGAGCCGTATTTAGATAGCGGTATCACTAATGAAGATTCAAACTGGGATGACAAGTTTTGGAACACGCTAGAAGTTTCAGAAAATGATGATATGGCTTTCATCACCGCACATACTATGAAGACGGAGTTTCACGTATGTACGATGATGCAAAACAAGCTTTTTATAGATGGGGATGAGATTACGCTTTCGCGAAAGCGTTCTCAAAAAACTGCAACCTATGTAGGTCACGAGTATGAGACAGATGTTGCCAAAGGAGAAACCTTTGCCATACAAAAAATAGGAGGTTATGTAAGTAGCCTTAATCACGATAAAGATGGTCTGGTTGCAGTAGCAACAGACGTACTAAATAAAGCAACAGGCTTAGGATATGATGCTTTGCTAGCTTCTCAAAAAGAAGCCTGGGCAAAAACCTGGGAGATGTCTGACATCACAATTGAGGGTGACACAAAAGCACAGCAGGGTATACGTTTTAATATCTTTCATCTTAATCAAACCTACACAGGGCAAGATAGCCGTCTCAATATAGGTCCAAAAGGGTTTACTGGTGAAAAATACGGAGGCTCTACCTACTGGGATACCGAGGCTTACTGTATTCCATTTTATATGGCTACCAAAGATCAAAGTGTTGCACGACAGTTACTCACCTATAGGTATAACCAGCTTGATAAGGCTATAGAAAATGCTCAAAAACTAGGTTTTACAAATGGAGCGGCACTATACCCTATGGTTACTATGAACGGGGAGGAATGTCACAATGAGTGGGAAATCACCTTTGAAGAGATACACCGTAACGGGTCTATGGTTTATGCTATATATAACTACGAGCGTTATACAGGAGATATGAGCTACATTCCAGAAATGGGGCTAGAAGTTATTATAGGTGTAGCGAGATTCTGGAGACAGAGGGCGACTTTTTCTAAGGCTAAGAACGCTTATGTGATTCTAGGAGTTACAGGTCCTAACGAGTACGAGAATAATGTAAATAATAACTGGTTTACAAACTACATCGCAAAGTGGTGTCTCGAGTATGCTTTTGAACAAGCAGAGTTGCTAAGAGATACTGCCAAAGAAGATTGGTCACGTATTTCTGGAAAAACGCATCTCTCTTATGACGAGATGCTTTCTTGGAGGTCTACTGCAGAGCAGATGTACTTTCCATACTCAGAAGAAAATGGAGTGTACCTACAGCAAGATGGTTTCTTAGATAAGGAATTAATCACCGTAGCAGATTTACCAAAATCAAACCGACCTATTAATCAAAAATGGTCTTGGGACCGCATACTGCGCTCACCATACATAAAGCAAGCAGATACGTTACAAGGGTTCTACTTTTTTGAAGACCACTTTACTAAGGAGCAATTAGAAAAGCATTTTGATTTTTATGAGCCATTTACCGTACACGAGAGTTCATTATCCCCTTGTGTGCACGCTATACAAGCTGCAAAATTAGGTAGGATGGATCAAGCATATGAGTTTTACTTACGCACATCACGCTTAGATCTTGATGATTATAATAAGGAGGTAGAAGAGGGACTGCATATTACAAGTATGGCGGGTACCTGGCAGAGTGTGGTAGAAGGCTTTGGAGGGATGCGTGTAAAGAATGACACGTTATCTTTTGATACTAAAATACCTAATGCCTGGACGGGTTACAGTTTTAAAGTAAACTTTAGAGGCCAGATTTTAAAAGTAGAAGTGGCTAATAATGCAACCAACTTTACACTGGTGAGTGGAGAAGGCTTAAGTATTCTTGTAAACGGAGAAAAGAGAGAGGTATTACCAGCTTAAAGAGCTGGTAAGCCTATAATTTTATAGGTGTACTATCTGTAACTGCATTCCCATTATATTCAAGTGTCCACCCTAGTGAGTTAGTAAGAAAGTATATTTTAGAAAGTTCTGAGATAAGTCTGTTTTGTGCATTTGAGTAAAGGGTAGAGTTTTTAACTTCCTTTTCAAGCCCTTTTTGCACGCGTGATTTTATGATATTATAATCTCGAGCATTAAACTGGTTGAGGTAGTCTTGTTGCACATCATAATATTCTATATTAGGATTAATCTTCAACTCAGGTTCTGGGATATAGGTAATGCGCACTGTCTTTGTGAGTTCATCAATTTCTGTAGCAACCTTAGAAAGGTCGTAAGCGATAGTTGCTTCGGCATTTACGACTACTAGGGCCTTTTTTGTAGCAGAAAGTACATCTACGTAGAATTTTTTTGAATCTTCATAGGTAAAAACTTGGGCATAGTTACCTTCTGTAACGATGAGTTTCCCCACGTTTTTTATTTGTTTCTCAATGAGCGCGGTGTTTGCTCTAAATTGCTCACTTTCATCTTTTGTGTGTTCACAATAACGTACACCAAAAACAATCACAAGTGCAAGAGCTGCCCCAAAAAGTATTTTACGCATAATAGTTTATTATATAACCAAGGTACATAAAATAAAAAGCCGCACATAAGTGCGGCTTTAATGAGTTTCTAAATCCCCCAATTTCGATTCTCATTCTAATGATGTAAATGTAATTGCTTCTTTAAGTTTTAGGTAGGGGTAAATGCCCCTAATTAAACATTATTTAATAATTATTCCGGTTGATTGTAAGAGGCCTGATAGGTTGTTTTTTGAGAAGATGGCTCCTTTAAGCATATTCTTTGTGGGATCTATCTTGTAGTCAATAGCAGTTGTAAAATCTGCTTTAAGTAATCTAGTTTGCTCAAATGTAGATCCCGTGAGAAGGCACTCTGTAAATACTGCCTCGCTTAGGTCTGCGTTAGTAAAATCTACTTCGGCCATAGGGCAGTGTAGAAAAGTTGTTTTTTTAAGTGGTAATGCGGTGAAGTTTGAGAGGTTTAGAACGCTTTCGCGAAAGCGTAATCCCAACATAAATATATTACAAACACTAAAATCTGCTCCTAGCAGTTTACAGCCGTCAAATAAAACTTGATTGAGACTAGTACCACCAAACTTTATATTAGTGAGGTTGCAATTTATAAATGTGCACTCTAAAAAGGTGCTGTTTGAGAGATGAAGGTTTTCAAAATTACACTCCATAAATGTGCAATTATCATACTCTCCTTTTTTAAAGGGTTGCTGGGTATAGTTTATATCTGTAAACTCTTGATCATCATAATAAGAGCTCATATTAATCTATTATGGGCATATAAACTTCGGTTTTCCAGCTACTCTCGTTTCCAGCCATATTTGGATTATTATGAAATACTTCGGTAGGCTTAGGGTCTACCTTAATGTTGTTGCTTTTTGCATAGTTAAGTAAGGCATACCAGGCACGGTCTGATGTAATATAATTACCGTTGTAAATGGCTTTAAGGGCTTTTTTTGCTGGTCTTTCTCCGTACTTTATATCTTTTACTTGAGGAAGTGAGTCGCTCTTAATTAATGGGAAGGCAAAGCGATACTTTATGCTGTCTGTCTTACGGTTCCAGTCTGTAACTTGTACAAATGGACGTCCATCTAGGGTAACATCATAACGAGCCATTGTATTCTGTAAGTGGCTTATGTCTCTCATCATACCACCAGCTTTAAGTATCTGTAATTCTTCTACCTCTGTATATGCATAAAACTTTGCAGGTAGCTCTTCTTGACCTATAACTCTCACTGTAATCCTGTCTAAATGGTCTTGCAGTAACTCATTAAATTGTAGTACGGTTGCAGTTGCACTTTTTTTAAAATTTGTGTTTTTAAAAAGTCCTTGCAATCTATTATTTAATGAATGTGCAGGGTCTGTAACGTGCACGGTGACTTGAGATAGAGAGTCGTTTATTTTTTTAATATGCCACTTATAGATATGTGTTGAGTCTTGTACATTAAACTCTTGAGTAAGTTGTGTATGCTCATCTCCCAGTTGTACATCTGTTGTGATAGCACCTTCTTTCCAGTTCTTTATAGATTGTTCTATAGTACCTAAAGTGGTTTTGGCTTTAAACTTTGCTGTAAAGTCTCCTGGTTTTATGAACAAGAACCAGGCGCAAAAAACTACTAACAGTATTGCGACAAGTATAATTACCTTTTTCATAAACAATTATTAGTTTACAGAAACTGCTGTTTCTACTTTCATATCAAGTTCTGATACTACAAATTTACCTAGATCTTTACCTTGATTAAGGCCTACGTCTACAGCAGCGCGGTAGTGTATACCACCATACATACGACTTACAGCTGCCTCTTGAGCCGCAGCTCTAAACGATTTAAAATTACGTATAGGTAGGCCGTAAGCAATCTCTGTATCATCATTAAAAGAAAAATTATTCCCAAAAATACTAGTAAGACTCTCTGCCGCAGCACCAGAAACTACTGAGTGACCACTTACGTACTCTGGAAAAGGAGGTGTTTGTAAAATAGGTTTCCAAGAGTCGTCTATGTGATCATTTATAAGCGTCTCTGGGCGTATTAAATTAGAGCGGTACTTCTCGTCCCAACAAGAGATAAAAGCATCATACATCGCTATGGTAGTCTTTGTATATGCATATAAAGTGTTGGTCACATCAAAGCCTGCTTTTTTTGAGGCGATTTTTGTGATTCCTACCCAGTGACCACCAGGGGTTATCTTTTTTGTAGCAAACATTAAGTGACCTCGTGTAACAGATACATAAGGATTACAATCCCAAAACTGTGCTATGGCAATCTCCTCAGAGTTGTCTCCATCTTTTGTGATTTGCTGGCTTATGTCATAGACCTCTTTAAGCTCTTTATAAAAATCTGAATCTTTTTCTAGTGAAAATGCTGGTGGTGGTACAGGCTTAAACTGGTCTGCGGCATTAATTACAAATGGTCTTATTTTATTCCAGTGTGGTTCAATTCCATCCATATAAGCGGGTGGTGTAGGTTGCCATCTAGAAGGCTCGTCAGAACGCACAGAGAACTTAGGCATTGTGCGAGTTTGTTTGTAATTATCACCATCCATCCACGCTGCAATATGATTAGACACTTGTAGACCATAATCTCTTGACTGTACAAACTCCTCTTCATTAAGCTCTTGCCATCCTGCATAAAGGCTATCTCTATATACCTCTATATCTTGCTCAGAAAATATAAGGCGTTTACTCATATCCATATGTGCTACTAGCGCTGCAAGCTCATAATTGATAGATGCATCTTTTGCTGGCGCTGGGATGGCTGTAAAGTTTGTAAGCTGGCCAGAAAGTGATGTAAATGATGGGTTATTTACAGCTAGTATCTCATAGGCCGCAATATTAGGGTATGCATAAATTCTACTAGCTACTGGAGGCGAGAAGATATCGTGTATAATTACTTCTGTAACTTTATCTATCGCATTATGAAAGTGATCTGGTGTAATCACAATAGGCTCACTCTTTTTTGAACAAGAGCTTAAAGTAATTAAAGCAGTAAGTAGGACTATGAGTGTGTACTGTGTTTTCATTATTGTGTAGTTTCTATTGTATATACCTGTGCTGGTTCATTATTAAATGTAACGAGCAGGTAATTTATGTTATTATGTGTTATGATAGATAGCTTACGAACAGACTTTTGAGCAAAATCTACGCCTAAGGTATATCCATCTATTATTTCTTGCTCTGATTTTATAAGTGCACCAGAAAAAGAATCTAACCTACCGTGATACGGTTTTGTGCCAAAATAATTTCCCCCTACGAGGGCCTCTTTTTTTCCATCATTAGTAAAGTCAAACACTACAAAATCTAGTAGAGGAGCAACTTGTAATGATGATGGGAAAGGTACAAAAGTAAAGGAACCTTTTTCATTTTTTAAGTATCCAGACTTTAGAGTGGTAACATTTAATTCTTGAGCCTTAGATAAACTCTTGGCACCTATAATCTCTGAGATAGTTTTACCGGCAAAATCATTATTTGTACTGTATTTCTTTTTAAGGGATACAAGTTGTGTCGCTAGTTCAGGAAGATTTTGAATAGGGTAGTAGTTACCATTTCTAGAAGTAGCAACCAGTGTTTCGGTCTGACCGTTGTTATCAAAGTCTGCGTGATACATTTTAAGCGGCTCACCTTCTGTAGCTGTAAACTTGCTGTTAGTTCCCCAGTTGCCTAGCAAGTAATCCAGATCACCATCATCATCTATATCAAAAGGCGCTATGGTTTGCCATAAGCCAGTAAGCATCTCTGTTGTTAACTTCTCTTTAGAAAGCACACCATCATTATTAATGTAAAATTGAGGCGCCATCCATTCACCTATTACAATGAGATCTTTCTGGTTATCATCGTTAAGATCTGTCCACACGGCATCTGTAACCATACCTATATTACCTAGGTTGTTATTTTTATCTACAGTGTATTTGCCATTGTTGTTTTTGAGGAGCACACTTTCTGGTGCTGTGCCAAAATCGCCAGTAATTACTTGATGACCTATAAACAAGTCCATATCACCGTCATTGTCATAATCGTTTGGAGCGATAACAGAAGTGTTGCCTAGTAAGTTGAGAGGTTGCTTTGACAGGCTATCATCTAGTTTTAAGATATAATCACCTAGTGCAGTATTAGTAGCCGAAAAATCTGCGCCAGCGGTGCCTACTATAATTTTACCATCTTGAATGATTGCTGTTTTGTCTTCGGTTTTACTCTGTTTTTTTAAGGGTTCTATATACGCTTTCGCGAAAGCGGAATCTCCACCCAAGTATATTTGAGACGAAGTAAATTTTGAACTACCAAAATAAATATCATCCACCCCATCATTATTTATATCACCCACTGCGGTAGCTGGACCCCGATCTGAAAGTTGATAAGGAATTAATTTTTGACGGTTAAAGTCTATATAAGCATCTTCCTTGTGTGTGTAATCTATGCCTAGATTTCCTGGTGTTTTTGAGAAGAGTTTTTCATTTTTTGGCAATAAACTATGGTAGTCAAAAGGTATTGAAGCCCGTGGCGACATCTTTACCAATGAATTTGTAGTTATGTTGCGCTCAGTTTGATACGTGTTATCTGGCCATATAACCTTGAGAGAATCAATAGTCGTGTTTTTAGGAAAGCCAAAATGCACTAGAGGCTGTGACGATGCTTGAAATCCTCTGGCTGTATAGAGCTCTTTGTACTGGGTCTTACCTCCTGCATATGCAAATACTTTAGTACCTATCCCAAAAGGATTCTTAGCTGTGTACTCAAATTTGAGTTGGACAGATGTAGCCGTAGTATCTGTCTGGTTGATGTAGAGCGTTGCTTCTTTGTTTATATTATTAACTACAATGTCTAGGTCTCCATCGTTATCTAAATCTGCAAGGGCAGATGCGCCAGAAACAGATGGTTGAGATGCTAGCCACGTCTGTGATTTATCTTTAAAGTTTAAATCTCCACCACCCTTAAATAACCTGTTAGGTGTTGCCCCGCTGGGCATAAGGTCTAGAGCTTCATTATCCAGCAATCGGGACTCGTTAATGCGATTTTGAATTTTATCACTAGAGATAAAGTTTATAAAATCTAGATTGTTAGGTCGCTTAGGAATACCGTTTGCAATAAATAAATCTTGTACACCATCGTGATCAAAATCTGCAAAAAGAGCGCTCCAGCTCCAGTCTGTAGCAGCAATTCCAGAAGATAGTGCTTGCTCTTTAAATTGATATCCCGGTTGATTTACAAAAAGCATATTACGGGTAAACTGGTAGTGATACCCAAAGCGTTCTGTGCGTAACTTTTGCGTTTGGATATTATCATCGCCTTCAGACGCTTTAAGAGCAACTTCATCATCTGGAAGCATATCTAATGAGATGATATCTGGGAAGCCATCACCGTTAAGATCTGAGTTGTCATTACCCATTGAGAATCTTGAGGTGTGTGGAAAGTGTTCTTTTAAGCTTTCGCGAAAGCGTACACCTCCTTCATTAATGTAGTAGTAATCATCTTCGTGAAAATCATTACCCACATAGATATCTGGCCATCCATCTTGATTAAAATCTGCCACCGAAATGCCGAGGCCGTAGCCATTTATACCACCATAAATCCCCATCTGCTCACTTACATCTGTAAAGCGGTTACCATCGTTTCTGAGAAGTTTGTCGCCTGTCTTTTCTGTGCGCTTGTTGCGTAGGGATGCTTTGCCAAAAGAGGACTCTGTGTGTATGGCGTGGTTGAGTAAATAAATATCTAGGTCTCCATCAAGATCATAATCTAGCACTGCGGCTGTAGTCCCGTAATCTTTAAAATCAAGCCCATAGGCTTCTGCCTGTTCTGTAAAAGTACCATCACCATTATTTATGAATAACTCATCGTGACCAGTGAAATCATTTATACCCACCACAGCACGCACATAGATGTCTAGGTATCCATCTGCATTTGCATCAAACATAATAGCACCGGTACTCCAAGAGTTATTTCCTCCAGTTTTGGAGCTAGTTGTGATGTCTGTAAACTTGAGATTACCCTCGTTGAGATAGAGTTTGTTTTGTACTTGGTTGCCAGATAGGTAAATGTCTTGTAGGCCGTCATTATTAATGTCACCCACAGCTACGCCACCACCATTATAAAAGTAGAGGTAATCTAGTATGTTAAGGGAATCGCTCTCTGCAAGTGTATTTGCAAAGGTGACTCCAGTACTGTGTCCAGATGGAGTTTTGAAAAGCGGCAAGCTCTCATCTACAGTCTCGCGTGTACACGAGACAATGATAAGTGCCATCCATAAAAGTACTAGTGCACCTCTTCTCATAGTTAATTGTTAAGCGCAAAAACTCTAGGTTTACTGTCATTAAGCGCGGCTATAAAGTATGTGTTACCAGCTGCATCTGTAAACGTCTGTAAGTGTTTCATCTCTTCGCGCACATAAAATCCGCTTTTAGTATAGGGTTGCCACTCAAAGTTTGCAGAGCCATCACCTAGTAATACACTCCCAAAACTTGCATCTAGTTGAGAGTACTGTGGTTTGTACTCAAAGTTATTACCACCCATAACAAGATCAAGCAGGCCATCATTATTTACATCTGTACAGCTTATGCCGCACACACAAGATAATTGTACGCCAGCAGGTAGAGCCTTTAGTGTAAAGTTTCCTTTTCCATCATTTATGGCAACAGCAGACTCAGAGGTGTTAACTTTCTTTACTTTAGAGTTTGCCAGTACCTCTGCAGAGAATAACTCATCTATAGATCTTTTTGCATAATCTGAGGCCTTGATATTCTGTTTTTTTAATGATACGATTTGTCCCATTATCTCCTTTTTCTGGTGTAGCGGGTAATCTTTACCCTTTTGAGTAATGGTAGTAATTTGCTCTATCGTACTATTTGCATCAAAATCATTAATAAATAACTTCATAGGTGCATCTTGAGTAGGTTTGTAATGAATATTTGTTCCTTCATTACCTAGTATTAAGTCTAGATCACCATCATTATCTATATCTGCACTTTCTATACTCTGCCACCAGCCGTAAGCCTTATCAAGATTTGAGTTGTGTCTTACAAGCTTTCCATTTTCTAGTTTGTATGCTTTTACAGTATCCCACTCTGCAGTGAGTACTAGTTCTTTTATAGTGTCACCATCTATATCTGTCCATACAGCATCTGTTACCATACCAGCATCATTAAGGACAGCTCCTTGTTGAGGTGTTACATTTGTAAAGCTACCTTTACCATTGTTTTGTAATAATAAATGCTTTGGGTTAATACCGTAGGTGCTTGTCGTATTTCTAGAACCTATAAATAAATCTACATCACCATCTTGGTCATAATCATAAGGAGCGATGACAGAGGCACCTTGATTTACAGCTGGTAGTAATTGAGCCGGATTAAATGAGCCGTCACCTTTATTTACGTATAAACGTGGCCTGTAAAATGGAGCGCCATCTATCTGGTTTCCTCCAGTAGCTACGATGAGGTCTAAGGCGCCATCACCAGTTACATCTACAAAAGAGGCCGCAGTATCTTCAAAAATTGCAGATTTATCAAAATTTATAGAAGAATGTACAAGCTTCCCATTACCCTTATGTAAATACAGGGTAGGAGCTTGGTCTTTTGCTCCACCTATAAAGATATCTTCATTACCATCTCCATCTACATCACCTACTGCGAGGGCAGGACCTTCTTGTGAGAGTTTCTTTGCAATAAGCCCCTCGTAGTCAAAATCATTGTACTCATTTTCTTGATGTGATGTAAGGAGTGTGTTATCTAATTCTCTAAGTATGGTGTTAGACTCTTTGACTGGGTATTTATATACTTCAGAGGCCTCACTAATTTTAGCCGTAAGTGTTTGGTTCGCATTAATGTTTTTGAGTAGTTGTGTCTTGTCATTAGGCCATATAATACGCAAAGAGTCTATGGTTTTTGAAGCACCTAGGCCAATGGTCATTCCATACTCCATAGAAGATTGAAAACCTCTAGATGGAACAAGTTCTTGTAAAATAGATTGATTGTCGTGATATAGACGTACAGTAGTACCCACCGCAAATCTATTTTTATCACTACCCTCAAAGTTTATTTTTATATAATTATGAGACTCATCTACTACAGAGTTGTTTCTGTAAACAAATGCATCCATATTTACATTATTCACCACAATGTCTAGATCACCATCATTATCTAGGTCACCATAAGCAGCGCCATTAGACATACTTTCTAGACCTAGGCCCCAGTCTTGTGCCTTGTTTGTGAATGTTAAGTCTTTCTGGTTTTGATAAGCATAATTAGGTAGCGGTTTTACAGGCATTTTATTAATGATAGAGTCTACTGGGTGTGTTTTTCCATTAGCCTTACTACGTATAAGCTCATTTGCAAAGAAGTCTACAAAATCAAGATCTGTGAGGTCGTGGTTAATACCGTTTGTAATGTAAATGTCTCTGTAACCGTCATTATCCATATCAAAAACAAGCCCAGACCAACTCCAGTCTGATGCCTCTACACCACTGTAATAAGCCGTTTCCGAAAAAGAACCGTTACCATTATTTATTTGTAGCGTATTCTGGATAAACTGCTGGTAAAAGTCATCACGCTGTTTACGTTTATAAATGTTGTAGCCATCAAATTCCATTACAGACTTTACTCGCTCCTCACCGTCTGGAAGCATATCTGTAATAAAAATATCTTGAAGCCCATCGTTATTTATGTCTGAGATGTCTATACCCATCGCAGAGAGAGATAGGTGAGAGGTCCACTCTTTAATCTCTTCTGTAAAAGTTCCGTCTTGATTATTAATGTATAAATAATCTCGTTCAAAAAAGTCATTAGAAATATAGATGTCTGGCCATAAATCTTGATTAACATCTGTCACAACAACGCCTAGTCCAAAACCTATAAGAGAACCATATATGCCAGACTCTTCACTTACATCTGTAAAAACGCCATTGTCATTACGCATAAGTAGGTCTCCCACACCACGTATATCTTCATTTACATTTGCCCAGTCTTGTGCTCGCTTATCTCGTTGTCCTTTGTTACCTAGACTGTTTACAGGTACATTACTGTTATTAAGGATATATGCATCAAGGTCTCCATCTTTATCATAATCAAAAAAAGTAGCGTGTGTTGTAAATCCAGATGTAGCGAGGTTATACTCTTTTGCGCGCTCAGTAAAAGTGAGGTCACCATTGTTAATATACAAGTCGTTGTCGTGGCTATTCTCCTTTAAATTTCCTGCATTGCTTACATAGATATCTAGAAGTCCATCTGCATTTACATCTGCCATTGTAACTCCTGTAGACCAAGGTTTGTTACCCTCAATACCAGCGGTTTTAGAAATATCTTCAAATTTAAAATCACCCTTATTGAGGTATAATTTGTTCTTGCCCATATTTGCGGTTAAGTAAATATCTGCAAGTCCATCATTATTAATATCGCCTATTGCCACTCCTCCTCCATTGTAAAAGTTGCGATACTTAAAAATATTAAAATCCTTTTGGTTCTTAATACTATTTATGAAGGCTATACCGGTGCTGTCTGGAGACATTTGAGTAAAAAGAGTAGGAGCGGTAGCGTGCTCTTCAGTAATGGTTTCCTTGTCGCAAGAGCTTATGAGCAGAGTAAATGCTATAGCCGCAAATAGATTATATTTTTTAAAAACATTCATAAGTTTAATCTTCTTTTCTAAGGAATAATGGAGTATCATTATTTCTACCAACGATGATATATTTCTTTCCAGATATCGTTGCTGTGTCAATGCTTCTGGAAGCACCTAAAATATTGAATTTTGTCTTTTTACCCACGTTAAAAAAGCCATTTTTGTCATTATAAAGAACAATGCCTTTTGAACCATCAAGTCTTCCTAGTTGTGTGCTTATTTCATAATCATTTCCTATTAAGACTAGGTCCTTATAACCATCATTGTTTAGGTCATCTACAAGTATATCGTGCACAGAAGATACTTGTGCTGGTAGTGGCAGCTGCTTTTCTGTAAACGTGCCATCTCCGTTATTTTCAAAATAGACAGAGGCTAGCTGGGTAACCTGCTTTATTGTAGCCGTTGCAAGCTTGTTGCTGGGTAGTAAATCTTTAAATTCCGCTTTCGCGAAAGCGTTATAAGAAAGATATTTCTTGTTGAGTTGTGGTAGTTGTTTTGTAAGCTCATCTTTGGTAGCAATTGTGGTTTCTTCACCTTTGTAGAAATAGGTTACTATAGGGTCAAGTTTGCCATTATCATCAAAATCTTGGATATATAACTGCACAGGCTCTGCCGCCGAAGCTTTGAGGCGTGTGTTGAGGCCCCAGTTGCCAGCTATAATATCAAGATCGCCGTCATTGTCAAAGTCTGCTACTTGTGATGAATTAAACCATCCAGTAGTGTTTTCTAAGCCGTTGTTGTCTTGCTTTGTTAGCTTCTTACCATCATTGAGCAAAATTGTGGGAGCCATCCAGTGACCTACAACCACTGCGTCTGGATAACCATTATCATCAATGTCTTGCCACTGTATGTCACGTACATTACCGATGTCTTTAAAATCTGGGCTATAACTTTCTGTAATATTACTGAAGTTACCTGAACCATCATTACTAAAAAGATACTGCAGCGGAGTGGTGCCAAACTCCTGAGGAATAACGTCGCTAGTTATAGAGATGTCTAAGTCGCCATCTTGATCTAGATCTACAGCGTTAATAGTAGATGCATTAATAAATGTATTATTAAAAGCTTCTTTTTTGTGTTCTAGACCTTTCGCTGTATTGATATAGAGTCTAGGTTGTAACGCGTTACCTGTTTGTATTTCATTACCACCACTTACAATGATAAGATCGTTTAAGTGGTCACCATTTGCGTCAAAAATGATTGCATCTATATCTTCTGCAATGGCGTGCTTATCATTGCTAGGAAGTTCTTGTTTCGTAAAACTTCCTGAAGTGGTTTGCAGTTGTAATGAAGTGGCTTGAGATTTTGCACCAAGGGTTACAAAATCTTGTAGGCCGTCATTGTTTATATCACCACCACATATCGCTTTACTGAGGTTTGTAGAAGAATATGGCACCAATGGATTACGACTAAACTCTACAGTAGGATTTTCTTTATGTTTAAAGGAGAGCAGTGTGTCATTTACATACTGTCTCGTTTTTCCTTTCGCTTTTAATCCCTTGTAATAATTGCCACTAGCGTTTGTGTAGTTTAATGTTATCCTTTGATTTGCTGATATTGTTTCTCGTTTTTCAGTTTTTCCATCAGGCCATATAACACGTAAAGAGTCTATTGTTTTAGAGCTATCTAGGCCTATTGAAATTTCTGGGACGACAGATGATAGAAATCCTCTTGTGGTATAGTTTTCAAAGTATTGAGAATTGCCATCTGTATAGACTTGTATTTTTGCACCTATTCCTTGTATGTTATTGCTAGGCCCTGCAAAGTCTACTTTAAGATAATTTGCTTTTGTGGTTGTTTTGTTGGTTTTATTTTCGAGTATAAAAGCCTCCTCATTTACATTATTTACTATTAGGTCAAGATCTCCATCATTATCTAGATCTGCATAGGTACTTCCATTACTGAATGATGTTTTGCTTTTTATCCAGTCTGTAGAGGTGTTTTTAAAAGTGCCGTTTCCATTGTTTTTAAAAAAATAGTTCACCGTTTTTTTGCTAGGCATTTCTTCTATAAGGGGAAGTTCACCATCTGTCATATTTTTACCTAGACGCTTTTGTATATTTTCATTTGATATGAAATTAATAAAGTCCATATCATTTGTTGCACCTAGAATACCATTTGTAATATAAAGGTCTTTGTGTCCATCATTGTTAAAGTCTGCAAGTAGGGGAGACCAGCTCCACTCAGAACTTGCAACATTGCTTAAAAAAGCGCTTTCTGTAAAAGAGGAAGAACCCTGATTAATATGCAAGGTGTTCTGCATAAATTGTGGTGTATAGCCTTGTTTTAGATTATTTGAGAATATGGGGTAATTATATTCGGCACCAGAAGTTTTTAGGGTATAAGGATCTTCAGGGAGCATATCTACAGATATGATGTCAGGTAGGCCGTCATTATTTACATCTGCTATGTCATTTCCCATAGAAAAATGTGAGGTGTGGCCTAGTGCTCCATTTTTATTATTAATTTCATTAAAGGTTCCGTCTTGATTATTGATGTATAGATAATCATCTTCAAAAAAGTCATTACCTATATACATATCTGGATATCCATCATTGTTAAGATCACTTATGTTTATCCCGAGGCCGTAACCTATTTTTGATGAATATATGTTCGCTTTCGCGGAAGCGTCATAAAAAACACCATCCCTATTTTCTAGTAATTTATCACCGTTTATTGTATCTCTAGTTGTGCGCTGGCTACCTCTCCCGAAATATGCGTTAGGGTACAGTGAGTGTGATAGTATATATGCATCAAGGTCACCATCTAGGTCGTAATCAAAAAAAGCTGTTTGTGTGTTGAGACCTTCTATATTTAATTGATAGGTTGACGCTTCTTCTTTAAATGTTGGTATGCCATCTGTAAGGCCTTGATTAATGTAAAGTAAATTTGACCCTTTGAGATGTAAGTGTCCTGAGACTTTAGATACGTATATGTCTAGATATCCATCATTATTAATATCTACCGTGGTCACGCCTGTAGTCCATCCAGAGTTGTTATTTATACCCGAAGCGGCGGTTATATTTTGAAACTTTAAGTTGTCTAGATTTAAATAAAGATGATCTTGATTAAGATTTGAAGCGAAATAAATATCTACAAGTCCATCATTATTAAAATCGCCTGTAGCAACGCCAGCGCCATTATAATAATAGAGGTAGTTAAGTATGTTAAGCTCTGCAGATTTTGTGAGCTCATTTGTAAAGGTTACACCTGTATCTTTTTTATGTATAAAGCGGTAATTTTTCTCTGGCTGTGAGCACGAGAAAAGAAACATTAATAGTAAGAGTAGGGGTAATGAAGTTTTCACTTAAACAAATGAATTTTGAGAATGTAATATATAAAAAGAGGGTTAGAAAACTCTAACCCTCTTTTAAGCTAATTATTATACCAAGTTTAGTAGCCTGGATTTTGGGTAAGGTTAGGGTTTAGTATTACCTGACTCGCTGGAATAGGGAAGAGGTTTTTAGTCTCATCTCCTACCGCTCCTGGAGCTTTAAGTTCCCAGTCTGCAGTAAATTGTCCAAAACGGATTAAGTCATTACGTCTCCATAGTTCTGCATATAACTCACGTCCTCTTTCATCTATAAGCTCTTGTGCTCCTACAGATCCTAATGGAGTTGCTCCTCTAAGTAGACGAAGCTCATTAACTAGCGTTGTAGCGTCTCCACCTGAACGGAAGATTGCTTCTGCCTTCATAAGGTGAGCATCTGCATATCTAAAGAATATTTCGTGTGCGTTAAATGATCCGTAACGTGCAGCATACTTTTGTACACGTATACCAGTAGTCTCATCATTATTAATAAGACTTACATTACCGTCTCCATCTTTAAAATCTCTTTTAAAAGTTAATGGAGCACCTGCTCTATCCTGTAGTGCAGATCCATCTGCAGCATATTGTTGTCCTATTAAGAATCCAACACCAATGTGTGTTGCATCTGCAATACCATCACCATTGTTATCTGTACATCCATCACAGTCTGCGATAGGCATCCCTCCTGTAGGAACTACACCACGACGCTCTTCTTGACCACTACCTTCTACGTTAATTTCTGAATCTCCTTCAAAAAGATCATAGTAAGATGATAATGTAGCAAAACCGTTCCATCCACCACCGGTGTTGTCACGCTCACTAGTTTGTGCATAGTGAAGTCCATTCCAAATTCTGTTTCCTACACCAGCTCCTAAGAACCAGATAGTTTCATTATCACCAGAATCACGGAAGATATCAAAATAACCTTCTTGTAAGTCATATCCTTCTCCGTTAATCTGATCTACAAGTGATACCACTTGGTTCATATCGGCAGTGTCAGGAGTTGTACTTAAGTAAATGTGTTTGTTAAGTAACACCTTTGCTAGTAAGTATCTTGCTGCTGCTTTGTTAGGTCTATTGTTATTAGTCATAGGCGCGCCAGCAGGAAGTTGATCTATAGCTGCATTTAAGTCTGATACAATCTGATCTACAGCTTCTGCACCTCTAAGTACAATAGGATCTTCAAATAATGAAAGTTCTGGATCACGTACAGGTACTTGTCCCCAGTTATCAAGAACAACCCACATACCTAATGCTCTTAAAAAATAAGCATTTGCACGATCTTCTGCAGTTGCGTTTACTGATAGTTCAGAAAGCACTTGTGCTGCTTGAAAGTGTGTTGTGTTCCACTGTAAGAAAGCAGTTTGAATAAACTGGTGACTTGTTAACCAGTTGTGCTGGTGTAACTGTCTCCAGATTCCGTTATCTCCCCAGTCAGATCCTCTAGTAGGTATAAGAGCAGCATCTGTAGTCACTTCTTGAAGTGCAAAGATGTTTGCTTGATCACCTATTTGACCATTAAGAGAGTTGAACATATTATCTACAAAAGATGAAGGGTCCAGTACTCCGTTAAAAGTTTCTCCAGTAATTACCGAGTCGGTGCTTTCGATTTCTAGATCAGTACACGACGTCACCATCGCTCCGATCATAAATGCTCCTGCTATGAAGCGGGTTGCATTTAGTTTAATGTTTCGTTTCATAATTTTTCTTTTTTTTATTAAAATCTAGCATTTACACCAAGTGTAAAAGTACGAGCTCTTGGGTATGGGGCATAGTCAATACCTGCTGTTGGTATCGCAGAAGCGTTAAGTGATCCTGTGTCAGAACTGATTTCTGGATCAAGACCGCTGTAACCTGTGATTAAGAATAAGTTTTGACCTGTAAGTGATAAACGTAAAGAGTCAAACATACCTTCTCCACTTAATGGCCAGTTGTAACCTAAAGATGCAGATTGTAATCTTACAAAATCTCCTTTCTCAAGAAAACGTGTAGAAACTGCTACCGAAGAGTTAGGATTTTCTGAACTATTTGCAGCTGCTTGAGTTACGTTTTTACCAATAATTAGAGCAGACTTAGTAAAGAATGCATTGTCTGTTGCGTTATACACTGAGAATCCAAATTGACCATTAAAATATGTACTAAGGTCAAAGTTCTTGTAACGAGCGCTAAGTGATAAACCAGAAGTTACCTTAGGCACTGCATTTTCTCCTACAAAGAATTTATCTGAATCTGGATCTCCTACTCCATCACCATTTACGTCTAAATATGTAGGCTCTCCATTTGCGTCAAATCCTGTAAACTCAGCCATATAGAATGAGAATAATGGTTGTCCAGCTTCAAGCTGTTGAGCAAATGCTCCTGTAAGACCATTACCACGTATAGCTCCAGTTTGGATCACACGTCTTGTATCTTGAACTTCGTTTTTGTTATAAGCAACATTAAAAGCTGCATTGAAACCAAAATCATCCGTATCAATAAAGTCATAGTTAAGTGCAAGTTCAATACCTTGGTTAACTACCGTACCATCATCTAAGTTACCAAATGCTGTTTGAACGTTTGCAGGTGCAGCAGTCTCAGCAAGTAATAAAAGATCATTTGTTTCTTTACGGTATAAGTTGAAAGAACCATTAAAACGATCGTCGTTAAATCCAAAATCAATACCTACGTTAAAGTCTGTAGTCTCTTCCCATTTTAAGCCAGGGTTAACATCACCTACAGGAGAAGTTCCTGGTATGTTATCTCCACCACCAATAACGTTAAGATCGTTATCTATTCCTGTGAAGTTTGCTTGAGTTCTAGTTGTAAACTGACCGTATCCTAGTCCTTCTTGAGAACCTACGATACCAGCTCCAATACGAAGCTTAAGAGTTGATATGTTATCGCCTACAAAATCTTCTTCATCAAGCTTCCAAGCAAATGCTCCAGAAGGGAAGTATCCATAACGCTCATCTTCACCAAAAGTAGAAGAACCATCTGCTCTAAAAGTTCCTGTAAATAAGAATTTCTCATTTATAGTAACATTTGCTCTTGCAAAGAAAGATTGTAACTCATCTGCATTGTCATAACGACCAGCGATGTAAGCTGGTATAACTTGTGCAAATCCAGTAGGAAGTGTAAGACCTGTTTGTACTTCAGGTAGAAGTGTAGTTAAGAAACTACCGTCGTTACCATATCCAAATACTTGAGCATTACCAGGAACAACATTGTTTAAGATGTTGTACTGGTCAATAAGTTGTCCTCTCATATCTGCAAGGTTTGTAGTGTTAAAACCAGCTCCATTAGAGAATATACCGTCTCTCTGGAATTCTTGATAAGAGAATCCTCCTAAAAGGTCAAGCTTTACATTACCTAAATCTTTCTTGTAATTAAGCGTTGCTTCAAGAAGTTTGTTTTCATTATTGTTTATGTTGTAATCTCCACGTCCTATACCAGTAATACCCTGAGTGTTTAGAATAGAAGAAGCAATAACTCCAGTTGTATTTGCCTCAGTTCTATCATAACCTACAGTTACCTTAGCGCTTAACTCTTCTGTTACATCATAATCAAGAGATAAGTTTGCAAGTATACGGTCACTCTCAGAAAGTCCTTGAAAACTATTTAAGTAGTTTAATGGGCTAAAAATACCAGGCGTTTGCTCAAAAAATTCGTCATTAGTAGGGTACGTAGGGTTAGCAGATATAGAAGCACCTATAAGGTCTCCTCTTGATCCTGCTCCACCATTTAAAGGTGCAGTCTCTCTGTTAATACGAGAGATACTACCAGTACCTGTTACTGTAAGCTTATCATCAAAAAACTTTTGAGAAAAGTTAAGTCTTCCAGATATTCTTTCTATAGAAGAGTTTTCTACAACACCATTGTTATTTCCATATCCAAAAGAAGCACGTACATTACCTCCATTGTAGCTCTTAGAATAACTTAGGTCAGTCTGTCTTGAGAAAGAGTTACGTAAGTAAACATCTTGCCAGTCTGTATCTGCATTACCTATAAGTTGGTCGCTTGCTCCTGGTATGTTACCAATTGCATCAAGAAACTCAGCTCTGTTTAATAAGTCATATCGCTGTGCTGCTTTAGAAGAACTCACAGATGAGTTAAGTTCCCAAACACCTTTAGAAGCTCCTCTACCACCTTTAGTTTGTACAATAATAACCCCGTTTGCTCCACGTGAACCATAAATAGCAGTTGCAGATGCATCTTTTAATATAGAGATGCTCTCAATATCATTAGGATTAATAAAGCTTAATGGGTTACCACCACTAGCTTGAGCAATACCTCCAGTGTTTACACCAGGAGCTCCACCCCCAGCAAGAGGTACACCGTCTACTACAAATAATGGGTTGTTTCCAGAACGTATAGAGTTGTTACCACGTATACGTATAGCAACACCACCTCCAGGCTCTCCAGAAGACTCTGAAATTTGAACCCCGGCAGTTTTACCTTGTATAAGTTGTTCTGGTGTTTGTATCACACCTTGGTTAAAGTCTTCTGCACCTACATTGTCTACAGAACCTGTAGCATCTTTAATAGTAGTAGAACCGTACCCTATAAGTACAACCTCATCTAGTGCGTTGTCTGATGCTAAAGAAACATTTACTACACTTCTACCTCCTACAGCAACTTCTTGTGTAGAAAAACCTACGTAGCTAAAGACTAGAGTAGCATCACTAGGAACATTGTTAAGACTGTAGTTACCGTCAAAATCGGTTGTGACACCATTTGAGGTTCCTTTTACAATTACGTTTGCTCCCGGTAATGGGCCATTTTCTTCAGTAACAGTACCTGTTACAGTTTGGGCTTGGGCAATCCCTACAAAGAGAATTGCAACAAACAAGAGCATACTTTTAAGTATTACTTTCTTCATAAGAATCTTGTTTAAAAATTAGTTTGCTTAGTTTTTTTATGAGTAATCACCTCATTTTAAAAGCTAAAAATATGTAAATTTTATGTTAACAACATACACTAACCCCGTTAAAGTTACGAAAACGATTTCGTGTGAACAAACCGTCATTTGTAGGAATTCGGTAAAAAATGATGGTTGAAATTAGCGTTTTCGTATAATTTTAGGTGTGTAATTTTCAAATGCGGAATGATATTTTTTGAATCTTGCTTTTTAGTAATCTTTTCGTGATGTTTTCGTAACAGAGAGAACTGTTAATTTATTTATGTTTTGCCTCATAGGTAATGAGTAGTTTTTTCTTTCTTTTTAGTGATTATTTATTTTGAAAATACACGCTTTCGCGAAAGCGTAATGAAGACTTATAAATATTTTAAAAGTGATTACGAGTGTGAATTAAATGTTTTTGCATCTTAATAGCTGGAACTATAATTCTAATGAGACCTTGCAGATTTAGCTCTTTAAGCTTTTTAATACACTTATCTTTGTGACTCGTATTATTCCAGATGTTAAGATGACTAAATTTGATATACTCATAGTAGGTGGTGGTGCTGCTGGTTTTTTTACAGCTATAAATCTTGCCGAAAAAAACCCGCAACTTAAGATTGCCATACTTGAGCGAGGTAAAGATGTTCTTACTAAGGTTAAAATTTCTGGTGGTGGTCGTTGCAATGTCACCCACGCAGAATTTATACCTAAGGAGCTTTCAAAAAAATATCCTCGAGGTGAGAAAGAGCTACTAGGCCCCTTTCATACCTTTATGACGGGAGATACCATAGCCTGGTTTGAAGAACGTGGCGTAGAGCTCAAGATAGAAGAAGATGGGAGAATGTTTCCAGTAACAGATTCTTCGGCCACTATTGTAGATTGTTTTATCTCTCTTGCAAGAAAGCATCATATTGAAGTGCTTACTAACCACGCGGTGCAAGATGTAGGTTTTGATGACGCTTTCGCGAAAGCGCAAACCACCAACACTTTTTTTGTAAAAACTAGTAAGGGGGTGTTTACTTGCGATAAGCTAGTGATGACCACAGGTAGCAACCCTAAAATGTGGAAACTACTCGAAAAACTAGGTCATACTATTACTAACGCTGTACCGTCACTTTTTACTTTTAATATAAAAGATAAACGTATTGAGGGACTAATGGGTGTTGCAAAAGATGTCACTATAAAAGTACTTGGCACAAAACAAAAGTCTGAAGGGCCATTACTTATTACACACTGGGGAATGAGTGGTCCGGCTATATTAAAGTTGTCTGCCTGGGGAGCGAGAGACCTTGCTGCTATCAATTACAAATTTGACATACAGGTAAACTGGCTACAGCATTACTCGCAAGAAGAGGCACTAGAGATGCTTATGGAGCTCAAAATGGCTCACGCAAAGCAGTCGCCTCATACCTACGCACAGTTAGACTTGCCTAAGCGCCTGTGGCAAAGTTTACTCATTGCAGCCGGAATACAACCATCTATAAAGTGGGCAGAGCTTACAAAAAGGCAGCTTCAATCTCTTAGTAGAGAACTTACTCAATCCAGATACAAGGTAGATGGTAAGAGCACCTTTAAGGAGGAGTTTGTGACTGCTGGAGGTGTAAATCTTAAAGAAGTACACTTTAAAACCTTTGAGAGTAAAAAAGTAAATCATCTTTATCTTGCTGGAGAGGTGCTCAATATAGATGCAATCACAGGTGGGTTTAACTTTCAAAATGCCTGGACGGGAGGCTATCTCATTGCTCAGGCTATAGATTCTTAAAGAGTAGATATATGAATACGTATATATGTTTACTGCGCGGGATTAATGTAGGAGGTCATAAAAAAATCAAGATGGCAGAGCTCAAAACTCTTTTTACTTCGCTAGGATATAATGACGTGGTGACTTATATACAGAGTGGAAATATTATATTTAAATCTCACGAGACAAGTATAGATGAGATAACAGCTGTTATAAAGAAAGCTATTGTAAGTACATACGGTTTTGAGGTCCCAGTGTTTGTTTTAACTCGTGCAATGCTTACTCAGGTATATGAAAATTATGTACTCTCACCAAAATGTATAGCCTCAAGTTACTTTACATTATTGCATACCGTGCCCAGCACAGAAGATATAGCCCTTGTAAATAATCTAGAGTTACCTAACGAGCATTTTGTAGTTACTGAAAATTGTGTTTACATATATCCAGAGAAAGGATACGGAAAAGCAAAGGCGACAAACACTTTTTTTGAAAAGAAATTAAACGTGGTTGCGACAACACGCAATTATAAAACTATCGTAAAATTGCTAGAGCTTTCTAGTTAAGACGCCAGATTTCAAAATTAAGAGCAGTTGCAAAGGCAAGCCATAGTAGGTAAGGAATAAGTAATGCTGCGCTCCACCGGTCTACTACTCTAAACCATTTTATAGTAAATATTACTAAGATAAACAGTCCGCAAATTGCTAGTAAGGCAAGAAACGGCTCTTGCCACCCAAAAAATATAATACTCCACAT
>ENA-ORXC01000335-ORXC01000335.1-marine-metagenome-genome-assembly--contig:-NODE-335-length-35918-cov-7.710304_pt1 | contig 35918 bp, 27 predicted proteins | sample MGYA00237865_ERZ511478 | MGnify/ENA metagenome assembly ERZ511478
GTACGTGTGACTGGTATTCAACCGTATGGCGCATTTGTTGAGGCCCCTGACCATACTGAAGGACTTATCCATATTTCAGAAATCATGGATGATTATGTCCATAACTTGAAGAAATTTCTATCTGAGGGACAAGTAGTAAAAGCAAAGATTTTATCTATTGATAATGAAGGCAAACTTAACTTGTCACTTAAAGATAACGATTACTTTAAAAATTATGAACGTAAGAAAGAAAAACAGTCGGTGCTAGATGAGATAAAAGAAACAGAAAAGTATGGGTTTCAAACACTTGAAGAACGCTTACCGGTCTGGATCAAACGGTCTAAACGTACTATACGTCAAGATTAAATTGACGTAATTTAAATTCTTTATATTTCAAAAGTATAGAGAACCTATAGAAACGATAATTTCCAATAAATATTGGAAGTTATCGTTTTTATTTTGTATTTGATAAATAGTACAACTTAAAAATCATAGTATGAATAAACTGAAAAGTTTTGTGTATGACTGTAAGCAAAAAAATAGAGCGTACATATATTTCGTGATATAGTCGCATGTATTATTAAATGTGGAGGTTAAATATATGAACAGTAAATATAATCGATTGTTTGAGAGTGTAACATTACGTAATGGTGTAGAACTAAAAAATCGTTTTGTTTTAGCGCCATTAACACATGTTTCTTCAAACGATGATGGAACCATTTCTGATGTTGAATTACCTTATATTGAAAAACGTTCTAAAGATGTAGGACTTGCAATTAATGCAGCTAGTAATGTAAATGATGTGGGTAAAGCATTCCCTGGACAACCTTCAGTAGCACATGACTCTGATATAGAAGGACTAAAACAATTAGCACAAGCAATGAAAAAGAATGGTGCAAAAGCATTAGTTCAAATACATCATGGTGGTGCACAAGCTTTGCCTAATTTAACACCTAATGGTGATGTCGTTGCACCAAGCCCAATCTCATTAAAAAGTTTTGGACAACAAGAAGAACATGACGCGAGAGAAATGAGCGCTGAGGAAATTGAACAAACTATTAAAGATTTTGGTGAAGCAACAAGACGTGTTATTGAAGCAGGATTTGATGGTGTGGAAATACATGGTGCTAACCACTATTTAATTCATCAATTCGTTTCTCCTTACTATAATAGAAGAAACGATGTTTGGGCAGAAAACTTAAAATTCCCTAATGCTGTTATTGATGAAGTTTTAAAAGCTAAAAAAGAACATGCTTCAGATGACTTTATCGTAGGTTATCGCTTATCACCAGAAGAAGCAGAATCTCCTGGTATTACAATGGATATCACAGAAGAATTAATTAATTCAATTACTAAAAAAGATATTGATTATATACATGTATCTCTTATGGACGTTTATTCTAAAACACGTGAAGGTCAATACGAAGGACAAAATAGACTTAAATTAATTCATAAATGGATTAATGGACGTATGTCTTTAATAGGAATAGGTTCAGTATTTACAGCAGATGATGCTTTAAATGCTATTGAAGATGTAGGTGTAGAATTAGTTGCACTAGGTCGTGAGATACTTCTAGATTATAACTTTGTAAGTAAAATTGAAGAAGGTCGAGAATCTGAAATTATTAATAACTTTGATCCTGAACGTGAAGATAATCATGAATTACCACCAAATTTATGGGAACAATTTAATAAAGGCTTTTATCCATTACCAAGAAAAGATAAATAATATTTAAATGACTAGGATGATATCAAAAACCAATTGATATCATCCTAGTTTTTTATATAGAAACAAAAAGAAAATTATCATAATTTTTCAGATGAAAAATGTATTAATAATACTGATATCACAATGTTTTTAAAACTTAAAATTATATATAATGATGAATTTTTAAACTTTTACTTGTACAACATAGTAGGCTTGTGTCATTATATTTGTAAGGGCTTTCAAAACTAAAAGTTGATCCTATTTTCTTGAGCATTTTAATAGAAAATCTCAACTAATCTTTATAATTAGAAAATTTTGAAATATATTTGTATAAACAGTTTGAGAGCCGGTAAAAATCAGTTATGATATTGGTAATTAGCTTTAATATTTATTAAACAAAGGGGAGATATTATGACTAAGTCAGAAGAAATCATTGAATTAACAAATCATTATGGAGCTCACAACTATGTGCCACTACCGATTGTAATTTCAGAAGCGGAAGGTGTATGGGTGACAGATCCTGAAGGTAATAAATATATGGACATGTTATCTGCTTATTCAGCAGTAAACCAAGGTCATAGACATCCTAAAATTATTCAAGCACTTAAAGACCAAGCTGAAAAGGTCACTTTAGTATCACGTGCTTTCCACAGTGATAATTTAGGCGAATGGTATAAGAAAATTTGTGAATTATCAGGTAAAGAAAAAGCATTACCAATGAACACAGGTGCTGAAGCTGTTGAAACAGCATTAAAAGCTGCACGTCGTTGGGCTTACGATGTAAAAGGTATTGAACCAAACCAAGCTGAAATTATTGCATTTAATGGTAATTTCCATGGTCGTACAATGGCTCCAGTATCATTATCATCTGAAGCAGAATATCAAAGAGGATATGGTCCATTACTTGATGGTTTCCGCAAAGTTGATTTTGGTGATGTTGAAAAATTAAAAGCAGCTATTACTGACAATACTGCAGCTATTTTAGTTGAACCTATTCAAGGTGAAGCTGGTATTAATGTTCCTCCAGAAGGTTATTTAAAAGCTATAAGAGAACTTTGTGATGAATACAATATTTTATTTATTGCCGACGAAATTCAAGCTGGCTTAGGTCGTTCTGGTAAACTATTTGCTACTGATTGGGATAATGTTAAACCAGATGTTTATATTTTAGGGAAAGCATTAGGCGGCGGTGTATTACCAATCTCTGTTGTATTAGCTGACAAAGAAGTGTTAGATGTATTTACACCAGGTTCTCACGGATCAACATTCGGTGGTAATCCATTAGCATGTGCTGTGTCATTAGCAGCTTTAGATGTCATTGTAGATGAAGACTTACCTGGTCGTTCATTAGAACTAGGTGAATACTTTAAATCAGAATTACAAAAAATTGAACATCCATCTATTAAAGAAGTACGCGGACGTGGATTATTTATCGGAATCGAGTTAACTGAAAATGCAAGACCATACTGTGAATCATTGAAAGAATTAGGTTTATTATGTAAAGAAACACATGAAACAGTTATTCGATTTGCACCACCACTTGTGATTACTAAAGAAGAATTAGACATTGCTATTGAAAAAATTAAACAAGTATTTCAATAAGTTCAAAAAGTTGTAACAATCATTTTGTAACCCCTTTAAAAAGGATAAAGTTGTGTTACAATAATGAATGAAAGCGAAATCATTAGTTAAAAAAGAGGCGAAAAGGATCATGACTGAGAATAATAATTTAGTGACTTCTACTCAAGGAATTATTAAAGAAGCTTTGCATAAATTAGGTTTTGATGAGGGTATGTACGACCTTATCAAAGAACCACTAAGAATGTTACAAGTACGTATACCAGTTCGTATGGACGATGGAACTGTTCAAACATTTACTGGATATCGTGCACAACACAATGATGCTGTAGGTCCAACTAAAGGGGGCGTACGTTTCCACCCAGATGTTGATGAAGAAGAAGTTAAAGCTTTATCAATGTGGATGACATTAAAATGCGGTATTGTTAATTTACCATACGGCGGTGGTAAAGGCGGAATCGTTTGTGACCCTCGTCAAATGAGTATTCACGAAGTAGAACGCTTATCACGCGGCTATGTTAGAGCTATCTCACAATTTGTAGGGCCGAACAAAGATATTCCAGCACCAGACGTATTTACAAACTCACAAATTATGGCTTGGATGATGGATGAATATAGTGCGTTAGATAAATTCAATTCACCTGGATTTATCACTGGTAAACCAATTGTATTAGGTGGCTCTGAAGGTCGTGACCGCTCAACTGCATTAGGCGTAGTTATAGCTATCGAACAAGCAGCTAAACGTAAAGGTATGGATATTAAAGATGCTAAAGTTGTTATCCAAGGTTTTGGTAATGCTGGTAGTTTCTTAGCAAAATTCTTATATGATTTAGGTGCTAAAGTAGTAGGTATTTCAGATGCTTATGGCGCGCTACATGACCCTAATGGTTTAGATATAGATTATCTATTAGATAGAAGAGATAGTTTCGGTACTGTTACTAATCTATTTGAAGAAACAATCTCAAATAAAGAATTATTTGAATTAGATTGCGATATTTTAGTTCCAGCTGCAATTTCAAACCAAATTACTGAAGATAATGCTAATGACATTAAAGCAAGTATCGTAGTTGAAGCAGCAAATGGTCCAACTACTCCAGAAGCAACACGTATTTTAACTGAACGTGGTGTATTATTAGTACCAGACGTGTTAGCAAGTGCTGGTGGTGTAACAGTTTCTTACTTCGAATGGGTTCAAAATAATCAAGGTTATTACTGGACTGAAGAAGAAGTTAATGAAAAACTACGTGAAAAATTAATCACAGCATTTGATACTATTTATGAATTATCACAAAATAGAAAAATTGATATGCGTTTAGCAGCCTATATCGTTGGTATTAAACGTACTGCTGAAGCTGCACGTTACCGTGGTTGGGCATAAACACAAATTGTTATAATTTTAAATTAAATTAAAACATTCACTCAAAGACAATTGAGTGAATGTTTTTTTGATTAATTATGTTAAATCCTTTTTAATTTGGGATAAAACTTTTAAAATCATATCGCTATCTTCCGTAAAAGGATAATGTATCATTTTTTTGGCATTAGGATAAGGCTCTACTAATTCATAATTAGGTAATGTACTTAGTGAAGAATTTGTAGCTTTAACTAGTAAACGATTGTCATACAAACCGCCAACGACTGCCTTATCATAATATATAATATATTCTCCCATCATTTTACGAGTAGTAATATGATCGTCTTTTAAATGATCCAAAAATTGATTTAATGTTTCTTCGCTTGTTGCCATTTTTTCACTGCCTTTTTAATATATGAATATTATTAATATATACCCTATATTCTTCATATATTTCATTCGTGACTTATATTTTTATATTTATCAGCATAGTTGGTAAACACACCATCAACACCATAATCATTTAGACGTTGCATATCTGTTTCGTTATTAACAGTAAATGGATGAATGAGGAAACCTAAATCTTTTAAATGTTTTGTATTGTTTTCGTTTAAATCTGTATATTCTGGTCCTACACCAATAGCATATGATTTGATTCGTTTTAAGTCTGATTCAGTTTGAGATGTTAGTTCTCCTTTATCTAATAAACGAATTAATGGGATATTAGGACTTAATTGTTTCATTTTTTGTAAACTCGGTTCAGAAAATGATTGAACTATGACGTGACCATTTTTAAGGGATTGATTTGTCAGCATACCATGTTTATTTAATGATTGAATTAATTGATTTTCCATACCTGGATAGACATCTGGTGATTTTGTTTCTATATAATAATTAGCATTTTTACCATAGCGACTTAAAATTTCATCTAAAGTAGGAACTTTAGCATTTTTATACTCTGATTTAGCTAAATTAGGGTGTTGTTTATTGAACCAACTACCAGCATCAAGTTTCTTTAATTCGTCTAAAGTATAATCTTCAACACGACCATGTCCATTTGTAGTACGATCAACAGTTTCATCATGCATAGCTACAAGATGCCCATCTTTCGTTCTTTGTAAATCAATTTCTATGTATGAAGCACCTAATTCTCTATGACTTTTATCATATGAATTGAATGTATGTTCGGGTGCATATCCGCTTGCACCTCTATGCGCAATTGTAGTATGTGCTTCTCCGGTTAGGTTTTTTTGCCAATTTGTTGATTGATTTTGATTTGAAGAGGACTGTGTGGATTGCTGATCATATTGACCATTATTAGTTTGTCCATTACCGCTTGCATATACAGGATTAGCTATACCTAATAAAGATACAGTTGCAACACTTGCGAAAACCCATTTGTTTATTTTCATCGTAATAACATCCTTTCAATAAGTGTGTTATCACTATCATGACAATATTTCCAAATACTAGAAATAGAATTTACTGAATAATTAATTAACTCTAAAAAAATTAATACATTCTTCAAAATATCATTAAAGTTTAACTGTAATTTTACATAAAAACAGCCTGGGACATAAATCAATGTCTCAGGCTACAATTATATATAGGCAGTAGTTGACTGAATTGAAAATGCACTTGTATCAAGCTTTTTTCAACTCTAGTCAACCTTGCCGGGGTGGGACAACGAAATAAATTTTGAGAAAATATTATTTCTGTCCCGCTCCCTTTGTAATAAATTAATGTGATACCTTTTTGTATTTATCTGGATAATTGGTGAAAACACCGTCAATACCATAGCCATTTAATCTTTTCATATCTGCAGTTTCATTAACAGTAAATGGGTGGATAAGAAATCCTAAATCTTTGATGTGAGAAGTATTAGAACGAGTTAAGTCACTGAATTCAGGACTAATTACAGTTGCATAACTTTTAATATGTTTAAGATCTTTATCTGTTAAATGTTGTAGCTGATGCTTTTTGATTAATCTAACTAGGGGAACATTTTGATTAGACTTGTGTATTTTTGTCAAACTTTCTTCAGAAAATGATTGAATCATAACGTGACCGTTTTTTAAAGATGTCTTGGATAATAAACCATGCTGTTTAAGTGTTTGTAATAGTTGAGATTCCATTCCAGGATAAACATCAGGAGATTTTGTTTCGATGTAATAATTTGCTTTGTTACCATAGCGAGTAAGTATCTCATTTAAAGTAGGGACTTTGGCATTTATATATTCTGATTTAGCTAATTTAGGATTTGCTTTATTAAACCAACTTCCAGCATCTAATTGCTTTATTTGAGATAAGTTTAAATTTTTTACTTTACCATACCCATTGGTTGTACGATCTACTGAGTCATCATGCATAGCTATAAGTTGTCCATCTTTCGTTCTTTGTAAATCAATTTCGATATATGAAGCACCAATTTCTTTATGGCTTTTATCGTAAGAATTAAAAGTATGTTCAGGTGCATAACCACTTGCACCTCTATGAGCGATAGTTACAAATTTTTCGTTTGTAGGGTTGGATAACCAATGTTTTTTAGAACTTTTTGCATCAATTGTTGGTTGAAACTTTGAATAAATAAATACACAAATTGTAGATATTAAAATAAATAATAAGACAGCTTTTAGAAATTTATACATAATATGACCTTTCCAATAATTTTAAAATACTTATCAATTATACTATAAGTTGTATAACAATATAATGTTTATTTTTAAAAGTTGTGAAACTATTAAGTATAAATATAAAAAAGTGGTTTCTACGCAAAATGAAAAAGCCTGGGACAAATCAATGTCTCAGGCTACAACTCTATAATTCTGAACGACTTCCTACAAAATAACTTATGCTTTTAATAATTTTTCAGCAACTGATAGTTGATGTTTAACTGCATCTTGACCAGTCGAACCATAACTTTTACGTCGTTTTAAACAATTTTCTGGTTTTAGATAATCATAAATATCAGATTCTATACTCTGGTGATAGGATTGATAATCTGTTAAAGGCACATCGAGTAAATAAATACCGTTATTAATACAATCTAATACAATTTTTCCAACAATCTCATGTGCAGTTCTAAATGGTACATTTTTACTTACAAGATAATCAGCTAATTCTGTTGCATTTGAAAAGTCTTTTGTAACTGTTTCATTAAGACGATCAGTATTAACAGTCATCGTGTCTAACATGCCATCGAAAATTTTGAGTGAACCTTTAATTGTATGGATAGCATCGAATAAACCTTCTTTATCTTCTTGCATATCCTTATTATAAGCTAATGGTAGGCCTTTAAGTGTAACTAACATACTCATTAAATGACCTGTTGTACGACCCACCTTACCTCTAATTAATTCTGCCATATCTGGATTTTTCTTTTGAGGCATAATAGACGAACCAGTAGAAAAAGCGTCTGATAACGTAATGAATTTTGCTTCATCAGTGGACCAGAAAATAATTTCTTCAGAAAATCTTGATAAATGAACCATAGTTAATGAAATATTATGCAGTGTTTCAACAATATAGTCACGATCACTGACAGCATCTAAACTATTTTCATATATAGCACTAAAATTAAGCAGTGATTGTGTTTCGTGACGATCAATAGGATGTGTTGTTCCGCTTAATGCTGCAGCACCAAGAGGGGAGATGTCGATTCTTTTGATGCTATCTTGGAATCGAGATTTATCACGCTCTAACATCCAAAAATAAGTCATAATATGATGCGCGAAAGATATCGGCTGAGCACGTTGTAAGTGCGTATAACCTGGCATAATTGTGTCTATATGGGTATTAGCAATTTTTAATATCGTTTGCTGCAATGATTTAATTAATTCAATAATTTCTAGAACTTCTTCTTTAGTGTATAAATGCATATCAGTAGCGACTTGATCATTTCTGCTTCTACCAGTATGAAGTTTACCGCCAACTTCTCCTACACGTTGAATTAGCTCATGTTCAATGTTTAAATGAATGTCTTCTAGCGATGCTTTAAATTCAATTTTATTTTGATGCGCATCTACTTGGATTTCTTTTAAGCCTTCTATAATGGTTTTGGCATCATCTTGACTAATAATATGTTGATTAGCGAGCATTGTTGCATGTGCAATGCTACCTTGAATATCTTGGTCTATTAAATTTTTGTCGAAATCAATTGATGCATTAAAGTCATCAACCCAATCTTCTGGTTGTGCTTCGAATCTTCCTCCCCAAGCTTTTTTACTCATTACTGTAGCCTCCATGTAACATAGAATTAACTTGCGTTGGTAAACCATAAATATCGATAAATCCGACAGCTGCTTCTTGATTAAACGCATCTTCTTTTGTATAAGTAGCTAACTTTTCATCGTATAAAGTATAAGGTGATTGTCTACCATTTACGATAGCATTGCCTTTGAATAATTTAACTCTTACATCTCCTTCGACATATTGTTGTGTACTGTCAATAAATTGTTTTAGGCTATCAGTTAAAGGTGAGAACCATAAACCATTATATACTTGTTCAGAAAATTGCTTTTCAATCACTGGTTTAAAGTGTGCAACGTCTTTAGTTAAAGTAATTGTTTCAAGTGCTTTATGAGCTTTTAAAATCACTTCTGCACCAGGTGTTTCATAAATCTCTCTTGATTTTATGCCGACTAATCTATTTTCAACATGGTCAATTCTACCAATACCATGTTTACCAGCTAATTGATTTAAATAAAGGATTAAATCGTCTAAATCATAATCTTTGCCATCTATTTGAACAGGTATACCATTTTTAAATGAAAGAATAATTTCGTCGGATTCATCAGGTGTATTTTCAAGTGCATTCGTTAAATCAAATGCATCTTCAGGTGGGGCAGCATAAGGATCTTCTAAGATACCGCACTCGTTAGCTCTACCCCATAAATTTTGATCAATTGAGTAAGGAGAATCATGATTAATTGATACTGGAATATTATGTTTGATTGCATAATCAATTTCTTCTTCACGACTCCATGCCCATTCTCTTACAGGTGCAAATGCTTTTAGTTTTGGATTAAGTGCTTTAATTGCGACTTCGAAACGTACTTGGTCATTACCTTTACCAGTACATCCATGAGCAATACCGACTGAATTTGTTTTTTCAGCAATTTCTACTAACTTTTTAGAAATTAGTGGACGTGATAATGCTGATACTAATGGATATGCATTTTCATACATTAAATTACCTTTAATAGCATAACTTACATAATCATCACTAAATTCCTTTGTAGCATCAATAATATGACATTCTACTGCGCCCATTTTTAACGCTTTTTCATGTACAACATCTAAGTCTTTTCCTTCTCCAACATCTAAACAACATGCTACAACATCGTAACCCTTATCTATTAACCATTGTACTGCTACGCTTGTGTCTAATCCTCCAGAATATGCTAAAACAATTTTCTCTTTCATATTTACACCTCAAATTATTTTCGGAATTTTAATATAAATTCATCATAACAGACTGCTAATGAAAAATAAACCATAAAACTACATAAATATACATTTAATAGATGAGATGTTTTCAATATTATCTTTAATATATGCTGATATAAAAGAATTTTTAAAGTTATTAAATTTTTAGAAAAATGCATATTGTATTGATAAGAGATTACATTTGGAAACTGAAATGACACTGAAAGTTCATTTTTAATAGTAAAAAGGAGACTTGTGAATTGAATAGCAAATATAAACTTAGTAGAATTAAAGTAGTAAAAACATAGGAGGCTTTTTAGATGACTCATATTCAATTAGATTATGGTAAGACTTTAGAATTTTTTGGAGAACATGAATTAGAACAACAAAAAGATATCGTGAAAACATTACACAAAACGATACATGAAGGTACTGGCGCTGGAAAAGATTTCCTTGGTTGGGTTGATCTTCCTGTTGATTATGATAAAGAAGAGTTTTCAAGAATTGTAGAAGCTTCTAAACGTATTAAAGCCAATTCAGATGTATTAGTTGTTATTGGTATCGGTGGTTCTTATTTAGGTGCACGTGCCGCTATTGAAATGCTTACTTCTTCATTCAGAACAAATAATGACTATCCTGAAATTGTATTTGTAGGTAATCACTTATCTTCTAGTTATACAAAAGAATTAGTTGATTATTTAGCAGATAAAGATTTTTCTGTAAACGTCATTTCAAAATCAGGAACAACAACTGAACCAGCAGTTGCTTTCCGTTTATTTAAACAATTAGTAGAAAATAAATATGGTAAAGAAGAAGCTAAAAAACGTATTTTCGCTACTACTGATAAGAAAAAAGGCGCTTTAAAACAATTAGCTACAAATGAAGGTTATGAAACATTTGTAGTACCAGACGATGTTGGTGGACGTTATTCAGTATTAACAGCCGTTGGTTTATTACCAATTGCAGCTGCAGGTATTAATATTGAGGCAATGATGATTGGTGCAGCAAAAGCACGTGAAGAATTATCTTCAGATAAATTAGAAGAGAATATTGCTTATCAATATGCTACAATCCGTAACCTTTTATATAGCAAAGGCTACACTACTGAAATGTTAATTAACTATGAACCTTCTATGCAATATTTCAATGAATGGTGGAAACAATTATTCGGTGAATCTGAAGGTAAAGACTTTAAAGGCATTTATCCTTCAAGCGCGAACTATACTACAGATTTACATTCATTAGGACAATATGTTCAAGAAGGCCGTCGCTTCTTATTTGAAACAGTCGTTAAAGTTAATAATCCTAAACATGATCTTACAATTGAAGAAGATAGTGATGATTTAGATGGATTAAATTATCTTGCTGGTAAAACAATTGATGAGGTAAATACTAAAGCATTTGAAGGTACATTATTAGCACATACTGATGGTGGAGTTCCTAATATCGTTGTTAATATTCCTCGATTAGATGAAGAAACATTTGGATATGTTGTTTACTTCTTCGAATTAGCTTGTGCTATGAGTGGATATCAATTAGGCGTAAATCCATTTAATCAACCTGGTGTTGAAGCTTATAAACAAAACATGTTTGCATTATTAGGTAAACCAGGATTTGAAGAAATGAAAAAAGATCTTGAAGCACGTCTATAATCTATAAAAAATATATTTTATAATAAATAAATGTTATAATTATAAGGCTAGGACTAACTTGTCCTAGCCTTTCATGTTGTAAAGGGGTTTTGTTTTCTCAAACTTCAGATGTATTTATTGCTTTAAAAGAAGATTGATATTTCAAAATACTATAATTACAACTATAATAAATAAGGTAATGTTTACCAAGAAAGGATTTGATGTTTTGTCGTTTGAACAATTAGAAGAATGGTTTGATTTATTTCGGCAATTCGGATATATTCCTGGGTTTGTGCTTATATATTTTAGAGCAATCATTCCCATTTTACCCTTAACGCTTTATGTCATTTTAATTATGCATACATATGGTGCGGTCGTAGGCATTATAATTTGTTGGCTAGGCATTGTAGCAGGTACATTTACAATGTTTTTAATCTTTAAAAGGTTAGTCAATACTAAAAAAATGAAACAATTCAAAACTAAAAAGTCAGTACAAAGATTAATTAGTTTTATAGATAGACAAGGTTTAATACCACTATTTATTTTATTATGTTTTCCATTTACGCCAAATACATTGATTAATGTGGTAGCAAGTCTTTCACATATTAAAACAAAGTATTATTTTATCGTTTTAACATTATCTAAATTGATTTCCATAACTGTATTAGGGATAATGGGTCGAGAGGTAACGACGATTTTCACTAATCCGATAAGAGCTATTGTGACGTTATTATTATTTGTCTTACTTTGGTTTGTAAGTAAAAAGGTAGAAAAACATTTTATGGGCTCTACTAAGGAGTGAAAAGTTGAAAACTGTTATTAAATATTTGATTTCCATAATATTTGCGATTATTATTGTAATGTTCATTCAAACATTTATCATCAGAGGTGCTGTTGTACAGGATCAAAGTATGGCACCTACATTAAATGAAGGTGACCGATTGATTGTTAATAAAATTAAAGTCACATTTAATTTATTAGATACTGGTGATATAGTGATGTATGAAGATAATGGACGAATCCATTTTAGTAGAATAATTGGGAAACCAGGACAATCTATTGAAATTAGAAATAACAAGCTTTATCGAGATGATAGAGTAGTTCAAGATAAGTACGCTAAAAATAGAGATTTGAATAATGTTTCGTTAAGAAATATGAAACATTCAGATGGAGATATCATTTCACCCAAACACTATTTTGTATTAAATGATAACGATAGTGTAAAATCAGACTCAAGACGTTATGGTCTAATTGATAAAAGTAATATTATTGGTGATGTAAGTGTAAAATATTATCCGTTTAATGCATTTACGACAGACTTTAAATGAATATAAGAGGTGTGTAATTTGAAAAAGGAAATTATAGAATGGATTGTCGCCATCGCAATAGCAGTTTTGCTTGTATGGTTTATAAAGGATTTTGTTGGTCAACCTTATACAATTAAAGGTGACTCAATGGATCCAACATTAAAAGACGGGGAACGTGTTGGCGTAAACATTATGGGTTATAAAATTGGCGATGTGAAAAAAGGTAACGTTATTGTTTTCCATGCTAATAAAAAAGATGACTACGTTAAACGTGTTATTGGTACTCCAGGAGATAAGGTAGAATATAAAAAAGACCAATTATATATAAATGGTAAGAAACAAGATGAACCTTATTTAAATTATAATGAGAAACGCAAACAGATTGAATATATCACTGGTACTTTCCAAGTGAAAGATTTACCTAATGCTAACCCTAAATCAAATGTCATTCCTAAAGGTAAATATTTAGTATTAGGGGACAATCGTGAAGTAAGTAAAGATAGTCGTTCATTTGGTTTGATTAATAAAGATCAAATTGTTGGTAAAGTTTCATTCAGATTCTGGCCATTAAATGAATTTAAAGCTAACTTTAATCCAGATAATACTAAAAATTAATTTTGAAAGCGATAGACGCTAAGTCTATCGCTTTTTGTGTGTAAAATTGTGTAGATATATTAATGAATAAATATGTATAACGGAAAGTCATACTTTTTGTAAAACAAATTAGTATGACTTACCTAATAGTGATAGCTATTAGGTTCAATAATGTAATTCTGTGAAAATGAAGTGAACTTAAAAAATAGAAATAAGTTACAAATTGGCAGTAGTTGACTGATAAAGTAATTCTTTTTCTTTAGAAATTAGAATTACTTATGCATGAGTGTTAACTCATGTAATCCTTAGTTGAACACTTTAGCTAAAGCTAATGTGTAAGTATCACTAAACTATTATAAATAGTAGTGATACTTTACTAACTTAGTCAATCTTGCCGGGGCGGGACAACGAAATAAATTTTGTAAAAATGTTATTTCTGTCCCGCTCCCATGTTAAAATGTTGTCAAAGGAGTGAGGGTTGTTATGGAATTAAATGCATATATAGGGAGAGCTGGGACAGGGAAGTCTACAGCTATGGTTAATGAAATTAAAGATAAAATGAAAACTGACCCACTTGGTGATCCAATTATTTTAATCGCTCCAACTCAAAGTACTTTTCAATTTGAACAAGCATTTGTTAATGATTCAACATTAAATGGAAGTTTGAGAACAGAGGTACTTCACTTTGAAAGATTAAGCCATAGAGTGTTCCAAGAAGTTGGGGGATTTACGGAACAACGATTATCTAAAGCAGCAACTGAAATGATGATTTATCATTTAGTACAACAATATCAATCAGATATGAAATTATATAAATCACAAGCTAAATACTTTGGGTTTAGTGAGAAATTAGCCGAACAAATTCAAGATTTTAAAAAATATTCTGTATTACCTGAACATATTGATGAATTTCTAAATACACACGATATTCAAACCAGAACTAAACATAAATTAGAAGATATTTCTTTAATATATAAACAATTTGAGTCTCGAACTCACGGCAATTTTATTACAGTTGAAGATTCGTTACGAAAATTTATAGAACAAATGGATAAATCTGAATGGCTAAAACGCTCAGAAATATACATAGACGGTTTCCATAACTTTTCAACTCTAGAATACGAAATGATTCAAGCATTAGTAAGAAATGCTAAAAAAGTAACGGTATTATTAACTACTGATGGTAATCAAGATGCTTTCAGTTTATTTAGAAAGCCATCTGAAGTTTTAAATCATTTAGAAGAGATTGCTCAAGATTTACATATCCAACTTCAAAAGCGTCTTTTCAATGAAGTCTATCGATTTAATCACAATGATCTAAAAGCTTTAGAATCCCAATTCGACGCATTACAACTAACGCCTCAACAAAATCAGGGGCATATCGATATTCTTGAATCTTCTAGTATGAGAGAAGAAATTAATGAAATTGCAAGACAAATTCTTAAAGATACACGTGATAACCAATTGAGATTTCAAGATATTGCAATCTTATATCGAGATGTATCATATGCCGATTTATTTGAATCTATTTTACCGATATATCAAATTCCTTTTAATATCGATACAAAACGTTCAATGACACATCATCCTATTATGGAAATGATTCGTTCACTAATCGAAGTAATCCAAACTAATTGGCATATCAATGCAATGATGCGTTTATTGAAAACAGATGTGCTGACTAACCAATATAAAAATAGTACAAACCTAATAGATTTATTAGAAAATTTTGCTATAGAACGTGGTATTTATGGAAAAAGATGGTTAGATGACGATTTATTTAATGTAGATAATTTTAGAAAAATGGGTCGTAAAGAACATCAACTTACACAAGAAGAAAGAGAGACATTCGAACAAGTTGTTAAATTAAAAAATGATGTGATTGATAAAATTCTTCATTTTGAACAAGCAATGAATGAAGGTAACACAGTTCGTGAGTTTGCTACTGCATTTTATGAAAGTATGGAATATTTTGAATTACCCAATCAGTTAATGACACAACGAGATATTTTAGATAATGATGGTTACCATGAAGAAGCTGAAGAAATTGATCAAATTTGGAATGGTTTAATTCAAATACTAGATGATTTGGTAACTGTGTTTGAACATGAAAGCATGACATTAACTCGCTTTTTAGAAGTATTTGATATTGGATTAGAACAATTAGAATTTGTGATGATTCCTCAAACACTTGATCAAATAAGCATTGGTACGATGGATTTAGCTAAAGTAGATAATAAAAAGCATATCTATCTTGTCGGTATGAATGATGGTTCTATGCCTCAACCTATTTCTTCTTCAAGCTTAATTAGTGATGATGAGAAAAAATTATTCGAACAAAATGCTCAAATAGAATTAAGCCCAACGTCAGATATCTTACAAATGGATGAAGCATTTGTATGCTATATTGCTATGACTCGTGCAACAAATAGAGTTACATTTTCATATAGCTTGATGGGATCATCAGGTGATGAAAAAGAAATGAGTCCATTTTTAGCACAAATAAAAGATATTTATGACAATTTAGATGTAATAAATATTCATCAAATGCATCAAGAACATCCTATTTCATTAATTGAGCATGTTCATCAAACAAAAATTAATTTGTTTGAGTCACTAAGAGCTTGGTTAGATGAAGAAATTGTAGCAGATACATGGCTTGATGCATATCAAGTAATGAGTGACGATGAGCGTCTTAATGAGGGATTGGATTATTTAATCACTTCGTTAACTTACGATAATGAGACGAAGCAGCTTAGTGAAACACTGGCACAGGATTTATACGGTAAAACGATTAATGCGAGTGTATCTAGATTCGAAGGGTATCAACAATGTCCATTTAAACATTTTGCTTCACATGGTTTAAGATTAAATGAGCGAACAAAATATGAACTACAAAACTTTGATTTAGGTGATATTTTCCATTCTGTATTGAAATATATATCTGATCGTATAGATGGAGACTTTAAACATCTTGATCAGAAAAAAATCAAAACATTAACATCAGAAGCGCTTGAACAAATTTTACCTAAAGTTCAATTTAATCTATTAAATTCATCAGCTTATTATCGTTATTTATCCAGAAGAATAGGCGCAATTGTTGAAACAACTTTAAGTGCTTTGAAATATCAAGGAGACTATACGAAATTCAAACCACAACAATTTGAAACGGGCTTCCGTAAATCACCTAAATCTGATGAAGAATTGATGGCTAAATCATTAACAACTACACAAGGTGTTCCTATTAATATACGTGGTCAAATTGACCGAATAGATACTTATACAAAAGAAAATCAAAGTTACGTTAATATCATTGACTATAAATCATCAAAAAATAGTGCAACACTTGATTTAACAAAAGTTTACTATGGTTTACAAATGCAAATGATGACTTATATGGACATCGTATTACAAAACCAAGAAAGATTAGGCTTAACAGATATCGTTAAACCAGGTGGCTTACTATACTTCCATGTTCATGAACCAAGACTCAAATTGAAAAATTGGTTAGAAATTGATCAAGAAAAATTAGAAAAAGAGCACATTAATAAATTTAAGATGAGTGGATTAGTTAATAGTGATGAAAATGTGTTAGATGCTTTAGATATTAGATTAGAACCTAAATTCAAATCCGATATTGTGCCAGTTGGTTTAACTGCTAAAGGAACAATAAATAAAGCTAGTAGTCAGGTTGCAGATGAAAACACTATTTACAAATTTATAGAACATAATAAAAAGAATTTTATTGAAACGGCAAGTCATATTATGGATGGACATACAGAAGTAGCACCACTCAAATATAAACAAACATTGCCATGCCAATATTGTAGTTACCAATCTGTTTGTCATGTAGATGGCATGATTGATAGTAAAAGATATCGCACTGTTGATGAGTCCATTAATCCAATAGAAGCGATTCAACAAATGGAAGAAAATGGAGGTGGAACTGAATGATACCTACGAAACCACAAGATGTTATTTGGACAGATGCACAATGGCGCAGTATTTATGCCAAAGGTCAAGATATTTTAGTAGCTGCAGCTGCTGGTTCTGGTAAAACAGCTGTACTGGTTGAAAGAATTATTCAACGTATTTTAAGAGATGAAATTGATGTAGACCGTTTACTAGTAGTGACATTTACTAATTTAAGTGCAAGAGAAATGAAACATCGAGTTGACCAACGTATTCAACAAGCTTCGATTGAAGATCCAAATAATGAACACTTGAAAAATCAGCGTATCAAAATACATCAAGCTCAGATTTCCACTTTACACAGTTTTTGTTTGAAATTAATTCAACAACATTATGACGTACTAGATATTGATCCTAATTTTAGAACGAGTAGTGAAGCAGAAAATATCTTACTTTTAGAACAAACGATTGATGAAGTGTTAGAGCGACAATATGATTATTTGAAACCAGAATTTATTGATTTAACTGAACAATTATCAAATGACCGTAGTGATACACAATTTAGAAGTGTTATTAAACAACTTTATTTCTTTAGTATTGCAAATCCGAATCCTCAAGAATGGCTAAATCAACTTTCAACGCCATATATGGATGAATCACAACAAGATGAGTTATTAAAATTATTAAATGATTTGGCAATGATTTTTATAAATGCTGCACAAGAATCACTTGATAAAAGCTATGAGTTATTTTCAATGATGGAAAGTGTAGATAAGCAGTTAGAAGTCATAGAATCAGAACGACGATTTATGAGTCAATTATTTGAAAATGATACATTACAAATTGAAACGCTTGTGAATCATCAATTTGCAAGTAGATTTCCAGCTATAACAGCAAAAATCAAAGAAGAAAATGCCATGATGGTAGATGCATTAGAAGATGCGAAAGCTGCGTACACTAAATATAAAGATATGATTACTAAAGTTAAAAGTGATTATTTCTCAAGAACTGCAGAAGATTTGAAACATGATATGCAATTGTTAGCGCCAAGAGTTTCATATTTATCAGATATTGTGAAAGATGTCATCAATGAATTTGGGAAACACAAACGCCAAAGAAATGTATTAGACTTTGCGGATTATGAACATTTTGCTTTACAAATTTTAACTAATGAAGATGGTTCACCTTCACAAATTGCTGAAATGTATCGTCAACATTTTTCTGAAATATTGGTTGATGAATACCAAGATACTAACCGTGTTCAAGAGAAGATTTTATCTTGTATCAAAACAGGTGAAGAATCTAATGGGAATTTATTTATGGTTGGTGACGTTAAACAATCGATTTATAAATTCAGACAGGCCGATCCAAGTTTATTTATCGAAAAATATAACCGTTTTAATACCGAAGGACAAGGAGCAGGTATGCGTATAGATTTGTCTCAAAACTTCCGATCTCGAAAAGAAGTATTATCAACGACAAACTATCTATTTAAACACATGATGGATGAAGAAGTAGGAGAAATTACTTATGATGAAGCGGCACAATTATATTATGGTGCGCCATTTGACGATGTTAATCATAATGTAGAATTACGTACAATGGTTGAAGCGAGTTCTGAAGATAGTGATTTAACTGGTACTGAACAAGAGGCTAATTATATAGTTGAGCAAGTTAAAGACATTTTAGACCATAAAAAAGTATATGATATGAAATCTAATTCATATCGACCTGCGACATATAAAGATATCGTTATATTAGAACGCAGTTATGGTCAAGCGCGTAATTTACAGCAAGCTTTTAAAGATAATGATATTCCATTTCACGTGAACAGTAGAGAAGGTTATTTCGAACAGACAGAAGTACGACTTATATTATCGTTTTTACGTACAGTTGATAATCCGTTACAAGATATCTATTTAGTTGGATTAATGCGTTCAGTTATTTATCAATTTACAGAAGATGAATTAGCAAATATTCGTGTATTTAGTCCTAATGATGATTATTTTTATCAATCAATTCACCAATATATTAATAATGATGTTGCTAATAAAAAGTTAGTTAAAAAGTTAAAACACTTTTTAGATGATATTCAACACTATCAAGAATATAGCCAACGTTATCCGGTTTATCAATTAATTGATAAATTTTATAACGATCATTTTGTTATTCAATATTTTAGTGGCTTAATAGGTGGTAGAGGACGTAGAGCAAATTTATATGGACTATTTAATAAGGCTATTGAATTTGAAAACTCTAGCTTCCGTGGATTATATCAATTTATTAGATTTATAGATGAGCTAATTGATAGAGGTAAAGACTTTGGTGAAGAAAATATTTTAGGGCCAAATGATAACGTAGTACGAATGATGACAATTCATAGTAGTAAAGGTTTAGAGTTTCCATTTGTCATATATTCTGGTTTATCTAAGAAATTTAATAAAACAGATTTAAGAGGACAAGTTGTTTTGAATCAGAAATATGGATTAGGGATGGATTACTTTGATGTAGAAAAAGATATTGCTTATCCATCGTTGTCTTCAGTCGCTTATTCTGCAATTAATGAAAAAGAAATGATTTCTGAAGAAATGCGTTTAATCTATGTAGCATTAACAAGAGCCAAGGAACAATTGATATTAATAGGTAGAATTAAAGATGAAAAGGAATTAGATAAACTAGAAAGATTGCCTATTTCGGGAAATCATATCGCTGTTAATGAACGTTTAACTGCATCTAATCCATTTACAATGATTTATAGCATATTATCAAAATATCAATCGTCTAGTATTACAAATGATCAAAAATTTGAAAAAGATGTTGAACAATTGGATAGTAATGTAAAACCAAGAGTGACATTATTTATTGATCATTTCGAAGATATTTCTACAGAGATTGCAACTACTGATCAAGAACATAGAAGTATAGAAGATATTGAAATGTATCAAAGTGGAAACGAAGATGTTAAAGCTAAAATAAAAGACAAGTTAACTTTCGAATATCCTTATTTAGTCGACACTGAAAAACCGTCAAAACAATCTGTATCAGAATTAAAACGTCAACTTGAAACGGAAGAAAGTGGGACTAACTATGACAGAGTGCGACAGTATAGAATAGGTGTCTCAACATATGAACGTCCTAAATTTTTAAGTCAACAAGGAAAACGCAAAGCGAATGAAGTGGGTACATTGATGCATACAGTAATGCAACATTTACCATTTAACCAAGAAAGAATGACTGAAGATGATTTAGATCAATATATCAATCAGCTTATAGATAAAAATATCATTGAATCTGATGCAAAAGAAGATATTAGATATAAAGAAATTATGCGTTTTATAAATAGTAATTTGTATTTAGAAATAGCAAACGCTGATCAAGTTTATAGAGAATTACCTTTTGTAGTGAATCAATCTAAAGTTGATCAATTAGAACTGAAAGATGAAGACGTTTCAATTATTCAAGGGATGATTGATTTAATCTATGTTAAAGATAAAGAATATTATTTTGTAGATTATAAGACAGACGCTTTTAACTGTCGAAGAGGATTAACAGATGAAGAAATCGGTCAACAATTGAAGGATAAGTATCGCATACAGATGAAGTATTACCGCAATACTTTAGAAACGATACTTCAAACTAAGGTTAAAGGTTATTTATATTTCTTTAAATTTGGCATGTTAGAAATTGATGACAATTAAGATACTCTTACTTACGGATAATTTGAAAAAACGAATATGTAGAAACTTTCTTAATTTTCTTACTTATATATTTGTTATTTCATGGTCATAACAGTTATAATATGTATTAAGATATAGATGAGGAGTTGATTATGAATGAAATTTTTATCATTCAAGCATAATGACAGAACTTCATACGGTGTTAAAGTTAAACGTGAAGATGCTGTTTGGGATTTAACATTAGTATTTGCTGATTTTGCGGAAAGTGATTTTCATCCAAAAACATTATTAGCAGGATTACAACAAAACCAAACGTTAGATTTCCAAGAACAAGTACGTAAAGCAGTTGTAGCTGCTGAAGATAGCGGTAAAGCTGAAGATTATAAAATTTCATTTAATGATATTGAATTTTTACCACCGGTTACTCCACCAAATAACGTTATCGCATTTGGTCGTAACTATGAAGATCATGCAAGTGAATTAAACCATGAAGTACAACGATTATATGTTTTCACTAAAGCAGCATCATCATTAACAGGTGATTTAGCAACAATTCCAAATCACAAAGATATTACTGATCAATTAGATTATGAAGGCGAGTTAGGTATTGTAATTGGTAAATCAGGAGAGAAAATTCCTAAAGCATTAGCGTTAGACTATATTTATGGATATACAATTATCAATGATATTACTGACCGTAATGCCCAAAATAACCACGACCAAGCATTCTTATCTAAAAGTTTAACAGGTGGTTGCCCAATGGGACCATACATCGTAACTAAGGATGAACTACCTACACCTGAAAACGTTAATATTGTTACTAAAGTAAACAATGAAATTCGTCAAGATGGTAACTCAGGTGAAATGATTTTAAAAATTGACGAATTAATCGAAGAAATTTCTAAATACGTTGCTTTACATCCTGGAGATATTATTGCTACTGGTACGCCAGCTGGTGTTGGTGCTGGTATGCAACCTCCAAAATTCTTACAACCTGGTGATGAAGTTAAAGTAACTATCGATAATATTGGTACGTTAACTACTTACATTTCTGAATAAGATTAAACTAGTTATAATTAATTAGATAATATAGTTAAAGGCCTGGGACATAAGTAAATGTCTCAGGCTATAATTATGTTTGGGCTTAGGGTTAGAGTTTTATATTTTTGTTTATTACTATGACGAACAATCTCTAAAATGGGTAATAAATTATATACTTATATCATTTAAAATAAATTGTTCGTTTTGTGGTATCATTAGTTAAGTAAAATATTAAGTGGGGGGAACATTGATTTGTTACATGTTCATATTTTAAGTTGGGTATTAGCAATTATTCTTTTTATTGCTGCATACTTAAACATTTCTAAAGCACAAGGAGCTACACCATATTTTAAACCATTACAGATGGCATTAAGATTGTTTATGCTATTAACATTAATTTCTGGTTTTTGGGAATTAATTAAAGAATTTGCTGCAGCCAGTAATGGTGAAGGCGGCAATCATATGCTTTTAACATTGAAGATGTTGTGTGGTTTAGGTGTTATTGCATTAATGGAAATTTCTATTACTAAAAGAAAGAAACACGAAGATTCTACAAAATTATTTTGGAGTACAATTGTCTTAATTATTATAACAATGGCAATTGGTGTTATTCTTCCTTGGGGTCCTATCTCAAAAATGTTAGGTTTAGGATAGGTCATTAAATCATTTATAAACTTAAAAACATGCAAAACGATTTTAATTAACCGTTTTGCATGTTTTTTATTGTGCTTTATATCCAATCATATTAATAAGATCTTTAGGATGACTATAAGGTGGGGCATACGCAACTTCAAACTCTGTTAATTCATCAACAGTCATATTATTTTGCATTGCCATAGATAATACATCAATACGCTTATCAGCACCTTCTTGACCAACTGCAGCTGCACGTATGATTTTTCTAGTATCTTGATCAAAGTATACTCTCAGATGTAATGGTGTATTTCCTGGGTAATAACCTGCATGTGCGCCTTGTTTAGTTTCTACCATTTTATAATTGAATTGAGATAATTCTTCAGGTTTAACACCAACGCTAGCAAACGTATAATTGAAAAATTTAACAATATTAGATCCTAGATATCCTTTAAATTTAATATTATCATTTCCTACTAATTGTTCAGCAATAATACTCGCAGCACGATGTGCGCCCCAGGCTAGAGGAACATTTGCTTTTAAATCAACATGTCTGTAATGTGATGTAATGACATCTCCAAGAGCATAAATGTTATTTATATTTGTTTGGAAAGCATCATTCACTGGAATAAATCCTTTTTCATCAAGTTGAACGTTAGAACTTTTTATAAACTCAGAGTTAGGTTTAGTACCTATACCTTCAATAATGATATCGTAGTCTTCTTTTATTCCTGATTTGAATGTAATTTCATTACCATTTATATCAGCAATTTCTTCATTTAAACGATATTGAATATGTTTATCTTTTAATTCATCAAAGATAGGTTGATTCATATCTTGATCCATTAATTTATTTACCTGTTCAGAACGATGAATAAGTGTGATATCTAATCCTCTATGATATAAATTTTCTAATACTTCTAATGAAATATACCCAGCACCTACAATTAATGCTTTTTGAGCATTATTTTTATCAATAAATGAATTGATAGTGTCTGTATCTTCTAGGTTTCTTAATGTAAAAGCTAAGTCTGTATCAAAATTAAGTCGGTTTGCACTACAACCAGGGCTTAAAATTAAGTAATCATATGATTCTTCAAACGATTCATTTGTATTTTTATTTTTAACGGTTACAGTTTGTTTGGTATCGTTAATTGCAATGACTTCATGATACGTTTTAACTGATATTTGTTTTTTATCGAAAAACTTATCCGGAGTATAAGCTAACACTTTTTCTCTTTCAGTAATTGTATCACTCAAATAGTAAGGCAATGCGCAGTTGGCAAAGCTCATATCTCTATCTTTTTCAAAAATTATAATCTCGCTTTCAGAGTCTAAACGTCTAATTTGACTTGCACAAGTTGCACCACCTGCAACTGCACCGACGACAACTATTTTACTCATGCGGTTATACCCCCTGATATAATAAAATTCTGAGACAGCATAGTATATCTATCTCAGATGTGTTGAAACGCTATTCTTATGAATAATAACGTATATTCAAATCAAAGAAATTATTTAAATATCTTCCAATTCCATCTTCATTATTACTAAATGTTGTTTCATCAGCAATATCCTTAAGTTCTTGAAGACCATTGTCCATAGCAATACCATAATGTGCGTATTTAATCATTTCGATGTCATTATCTTCATCACCAAAAGCAATAATATGTTCTGGTTCAATATTTAAAAATTGTCTAACTTGGTCAATACCACGAGCTTTGTTAATACCGCGTTTAACAATTTCAATGACAGGAAATGGTGCACCCCAACGACGGTGTTCAATATTTTCAGCATAAAACTGAGTTAATTTATCTTTGATTTCTGGAATTTTGCTTTCTTCTGCTTCAACTAATAGAGATGTTGGTGCTTCGTTAAGTTGTTCTAATAAATTACCAGTTTGTATTCTAGGATTTCCCATTGAGAAACCTTCAAATAAACGAGGATCATGGTTGTTAATAAACACATAATCTTTTACTTCAGCAATAATATTAGTTACATGAAATTGCTGTAATTTTTCGATAATATTTTTTGAAATATCTATATCTAAAACTTCATGTATTGTATCAAAATCGTTTGATTTAGGATGATGTACATACGCACCGTTAAAGTTTACGACAGGCGTATCCATATTTAATTCATGATAATACATTTGACTGGCACGATATGGACGGCCTGTAGCAATCATGATTGAATGACCACGTTGTTGTAATTCTGTTAAAACTTGTTTTGTATAATTAGAAATTTCTTTATTATCATTTAATAATGTTCCATCTAAGTCTAAGCAAATTAAATGAGGCTGCATAACGTTCTCCTTATGTCGTAATAATATATTGTAGTTGTATCATAGCATTTTATTGGCGTTTTGTCGGATATTTGATATATTAGTATAAAGAAAATATAGAGAGGTGATACTAATGGAAGAGGCATTAAAAGATAGTATCCTAGGAGCTCTAGAAATGGTAATCGACCCTGAATTAGGTATTGATATTGTTAATTTAGGATTAGTATATAAAGTTGATGTAGATGACGAAGGACTTTGTACTGTTGAGATGACATTAACTTCTATGGGTTGTCCTTTAGGACCGCAAATTATTGATCAAATTAAAACTGTATTAGCAGAGATTCCAGAAATTCAAGATACTGAAGTTAATATCGTATGGAATCCACCTTGGAATAAAGATATGATGTCTAGATACGCGAAAATTGCTCTAGGTGTTGGTTAATCTAATTCTGATAATAAGATTGGTTATGTAGTAATATACACATTGCGTGTATACATTACATACCATTCTTTTTTATGTGGTCTAAATTAGAGATGGCAAATTAAGATGAATTAAATTTAAAAATTTACGCTATCTAAACGATAAGAAACCAATATTCTGAAAATAAAAATGTATTTATTAATAAATTTAAAAAAATCCAATCGTCATTAAATAAATAATATTCAATTGCTATTTAAATTGAATTTATATTACGGTTGTATTACAATAATTAAGACTAATTGTAACTTGAATGCAATAAATTTAAGTAATAAATAAGTTGTTGCAAGTTTATTTTAACCAAATCATTATTAGTCATAAGATTTATCAAGTTGTTTTAATTATTTCTCAATAAGTAATGAAACTTAGATTAAATACAAGATACATGACTATTTTAATATAAAACTTAAACTACTATGAATATTCGAAAATGATTTGATGGGGAAGAAAGTGAAATATGAATAAGGAATATAAAAGCACTAGAAATAGGGGAAAGAAATTAAGATATATGCCTGGTTTAGATGGTTTAAGAGCAATTGCTGTTATCGGCATTATTATTTACCATTTAAATAAACAATGGTTAACAGGCGGATTTTTAGGTGTAGATACATTTTTTGTTATTTCAGGTTATTTAATAACGAGCTTATTATTAAAAGAATACGAAGAAAATGGCATAATCAATTTAAAGAATTTTTGGTTACGTCGTTTGAAAAGGTTAGTTCCAGCTGTATTAGCGCTATTATTAGTAGTTGGTATAGCCACATTACTTTTTAAATCAGAAGATATAGTTAGAGTAAAACATGATATTATTGCTGCAATATTTTATGTTTCAAATTGGTGGTATATCGCTAAGGATGTTAACTACTTTGAACAATTCTCTTTTATGCCACTTAAACACTTATGGTCATTAGCTATTGAAGAACAGTTTTATTTAGTTTTTCCAATAGTTTTAATTACTTTATTACTAACTTTAAAGAAATACCGTAATGTGACGCTCATTTTTTGGATCATATCATTATTATCACTTATGTTAATGATTATCATTTCAGAGCCACATTTGAACCATTCAAGAGTATATTTTGGTACTGATACGCGTTTACAAACATTATTATTAGGTGTCATATTGGCATTTTTATGGCCACCATTCAAATTAAAAGCACAACCTCCTAAAGCGTTACAGCGTGCAATAGATATAGTAGGTATATTAGGATTGGCATTTTTAATTCTATTATTTGTAACTGTTCAAGACGAAAGTGACTGGATTTATAATGGTGGATTTTATATTATTTCTGCGATGACTTTATTTATCATTGCTAGTGTGGTGCATCCAGCAACATTTGTGTCTAAACTATTAGGTAATACTTTGTTTGTATACATAGGTAAACGGTCTTATAGTTTATATTTATGGCACTTTCCAATCATTAGTTTTATTCATAGCTATTATATTGATGGACAAATTCCTTTATATGTCTACATTATAGATATTGTTTTAACATTTGTTTGCGCTGAGTTGTCATATCGTTATGTAGAAACACCTTTCAGAAAACAAGGATTAAAGGCATTTACTTTGAAACGTAAGTATAAACCTGCACTTATTAGAACGATTACGATTATTATTTTAATTATTCCATTTGCTTTTATTATGATTGGTTCATTTGATGGACTAGGTAAAGATAAAATTAATCATAAGTCCAATTCATTTAACACAGATTTAGAAGATAAGTATTTAATTAGAATGATTCCTATTGATAAAATTGGTCAAAATGGAAAAAATGATACAGATGTAGATACAGATATTAGTCCATTATTAATAGGTGACTCAGTAATGGTAGACATAGGAGAAACTTTTAAAGACAGTGTACCAAAAGCTAAAATTGATGGTAAAGTTGGTAGAAATTTATATCAAGCGATTCCATTAGCAGAACAAAATTATTCTCATTATAATAAAAAATCTGATCAAGTTGTATTAGAATTAGGTACTAATGGTGATTTTAATAAAGAACAGCTTGATGATTTAATTAGTAAATTTGGTAAAGCTCAAATTTATTTAGTCAATACACGAGTACCAAGAGGTTATGAAAATCATGTTAATAAGCTAATGGCTGATGCAGCAAAAGATAAGAGTAATGTGACTTTAATTGATTGGTATAAAAGATCAGAGGGTCATACAGAATACTTTGCACCTGATGGCATTCATTTAGAAAATAGTGGCGTAAAAGCACTTACTGACGAAATTTTAAAACATATTAAAAAGAAATAATCTAATCAAATAATGGAGTAGTATTGAAAGATGTTTATTAAACTAAACGTACTCAATACTACTTCTTTGTTTATTATTTGAAAATATGTCAATTCAATACTTAAAGAGGTTTTAGTTTGAGTTTTTCGGTATTATCTATTCAAAATTTAATTGATTAAAATTAATAAAAATTTTAGGTTCAAGTTGTTGATTAATTTTAAAAAGAGGACTATAATATATTTAAGGTCAAAGAAAGTCAAAGTCAAAAATAAACTTTGATAAATGAATGACTGACTCTAAATAAATAGAGGTGAAAACAATTGGATATAAATAAAATGACTTATGCTATTCAAGGCTCATTACAAAGAGCAATTGAATATAGTAAAGAATTTGAATTACAAAATATAGAAATAGAAGCAATACTAAAAGCAACATTAAACGAAAGTGAAAGTTTATTTAAAAGTGTGTTAGAACGTGCAAATATTGACGTAGACCAATTAGAAAAAGCTTATGATAAGAAGTTAAAATCTTATCCAACTGTTCAAGGTGATAATGTTCAATATGGACAATATATCAGTTCTAAAGCAAACGAATTAATGAACAAATCTGAAACTTACATGAATGATTATGATGATGAATTCATTTCTATGGAACATGTTTTAAGAGCAGCTATGGACATTGATCAAACAACTAAAGAATTCATAGGTAATAAATCTGAAGTTATCAAAGAAATTATAAATAAAATAAGAGGGGGAAATCATGTGACTAGCCAGAACCCAGAAGTAAATTATGAAGCATTAGAAAAATATGGCCGTGACTTAGTAGAAGAAGTGCGTCAAGGTAAAATGGATCCTGTCATTGGCCGTGACGAGGAAATACGTAATACGATTCGTATTTTAAGCCGTAAAACAAAAAATAATCCAGTACTTATAGGTGAACCAGGTGTAGGTAAAACAGCAATAGTTGAAGGTTTAGCTCAACGAATTGTTAAAAAAGACGTGCCTGAATCATTATTAGACAAAACTATTTTCGAGCTTGATTTAAGTGCCTTAGTTGCAGGTGCAAAATTCCGAGGAGAATTCGAAGAACGTTTGAAAGCAGTACTTAAAGAAGTTAAAGAATCTGATGGTAGAATAATCCTATTTATTGATGAAATTCATATGTTAGTAGGCGCAGGTAAAACAGACGGTGCTATGGATGCCGGCAACATGTTAAAACCTATGTTAGCACGTGGTGAATTACATTGTATTGGTGCTACAACATTAAATGAATATAGAGAGTATATTGAAAAAGATTCTGCCTTAGAACGTCGTTTCCAAAAAGTAGGCGTAAGCGAACCAGATGTTGAAGATACAATTTCAATCCTACGTGGTTTAAAAGAACGTTACGAAGTATATCATGGTGTACGTATTCAAGACCGTGCTTTAGTTGCAGCAGCAGAATTATCTGATAGATATATTACTGACAGATTCTTACCGGATAAAGCGATTGACTTAGTCGACCAAGCTTGTGCAACTATTCGTACAGAAATGGGCTCAAATCCTACTGAATTAGACCAAGTCAATAGACGTGTAATGCAGTTAGAAATAGAAGAAAGTGCATTAAAAAACGAATCAGATAATGCAAGTAAACAACGACTCGAAGAACTTCAAGAAGAATTATCTAATGAAAAAGAAAAACAAGCCTCATTACAATCTCGTGTTGAACAAGAAAAAGAAAAAATTGCTAAATTACAAGAAAAACGTGCTGAATTGGATGAAAGTAGAAAAGCTTTAGAAGATGCGCAAACTAATAATAATCTTGAAAAAGCAGCAGAATTACAATATGGTAAAATACCACAATTGGAAAAAGAATTAAAAGAATTAGAAGATGTCTTCCAAGATGAGCAAGGTGAAGATAACGACAGAATGATTCGTGAAATCGTTTCTGACGAAGAAATTGGAGATATCGTAAGTCAATGGACTGGTATCCCAGTATCAAAACTAGTAGAAACTGAAAGAGATAAATTACTGCACTTAGGTGATATTTTGCATAAACGTGTAGTAGGTCAAGATAAAGCAGTAGATTTAGTTTCTGATGCTGTAGTACGTGCCAGAGCAGGTATCAAAGACCCTAATAGACCAAGTGGTAGTTTCTTATTCTTAGGACCAACTGGTGTAGGTAAAACTGAATTAGCTAAATCATTAGCAGCGTCATTATTTGATTCTGAAAAACACATGATCAGAATCGACATGAGTGAGTATATGGAAAAACATGCTGTGTCTAGATTAATTGGTGCCCCTCCAGGCTATGTAGGTCATGATGAAGGTGGTCAATTAACTGAAGCGGTAAGACGTAACCCATACTCAGTTATCTTACTTGATGAAGTGGAAAAAGCCCACAGTGATGTATTTAACGTATTACTTCAAATTTTAGATGAAGGTCGATTAACTGATTCTAAAGGTAGAAGCGTTGATTTTAAAAATACAATTATTATTATGACAAGTAATATTGGCTCACAAGTATTGTTAGATCAAGTATCTGAAACAGGTGATATTAGTGAATCTACTGAAAAAGCTGTTATGGATAGCTTACATGCATACTTCAAACCAGAAATTTTAAACCGTATGGATGACATCGTATTATTCAGACCATTATCAGTTGACGATATGAGTATGATTGTCGATAAAATTATTGGTAACTTGAATATGAGATTAGTAGATCAAAGAATAACTATTGAAGTAACTGAAAAAGCGAAAAAATGGTTAGGTGAAGAAGCTTATGAACCTCAATTTGGTGCAAGACCATTGAAACGATTTGTACAAAGACAAATTGAAACACCATTAGCACGTATGATGATTAAAGAAAACTTACCAGAAGGTACTAAAATAGATGTAGATTTAGATGAAAACAATGAACTAACATTTGATGTTAACAAACCTGAATAATAAATAACTAAAACCAAGAATTTGAATGAAAATTCATCTTCTTGGTTTTTTATTTGTGATGTAAATGGTGGATTTCAGTATTTAAAAGTATGGATTGATTCACATAATGAACTAAACAAATGATGCATATACTTTAATTAGTTAATTTATAATATAATAAGAAATAATAGTAATTATTCGAGGAGTGAACATCATGAAAATCAACACAGAATTTAAAAACAATTTTATCCCATATGCCTATGCAGCTGGCGCAAATGAAAGTGACATAATCAATGGCAATCCAATCAAATCATTTCCTTTTGAAGTGACTGAACTTCCTAAAGATACTCAATATCTTGCTTGGTCATTAATAGACTATGATGCTATTCCAGTTTGTGGATTTGCCTGGATTCATTGGAGTGTAGCAAATCTTAAAGTTTCAAATTCAAATATTTCTGTAAAAGAAGATTACTCTAGAATTACGACTGACGGTATTCAAGGAAAGAATAGTTTCACAAGTGGCTTATTAGGAGAAGATTTCTCCGCAATTGATAAGTATTATGTAGGACCCACACCTCCTGACAAAGATCATCAATATGAATTAACAGTTTAAGCATTAAAAGAAAAATTAGATTTAGATAATGGATTTTATTTGAATGACTTTTTAAAACAAGTAAACAAACATAAAATTGACGAAACAAGTGTACAATTGACGGGGAGAAAAATTTAAAAATAGTAAATTTATGATATAAATTATAAAAAAACTGGTAGCAACTGTATAAAAGTCTGCTACCAGTTTTTACTTATTCGTATTGTTCAGATTTATTTTTAGGACTAATTATTGCACCTAAAATAGCAGTTGTTATTGTAAATATAACTGCCATAATGATAGGTGAAACAACATTTAAGCTGTTACCTTCACCATTTAAACTGTTCAATACGAAATTGACCATTTGTAATAAAACGAATGCCCAAAAGAATGTCATGAGGTATTTCATTGCATGCAACCTCCAATATAGTATATATACATATATTTTAATGGAAAAAAGATTGTTTGTATAGAGTGAATCCAAATGAGTTTGAAACAGTGGTATCAAACTTATATATGATATGATTTAATTAAAGCATTTTTGTATTAGTTGAAATTAAAAAGCTATTTAAATGACGGTATTTAATGATTGTATAGCTAATCATATAAGTATGTGTAGAGATAGCAGCTATTCAATTAGATTTCTATATACTTGAGTTTAAAATGAAAAATATGTTAAATTAATACCTGGTATTAAAAATTTATTAAGAAGGTGTACAACCATGGATGTGGGTATTAAAGGTTTCGGAGCTTATGCTCCAGAAAATATTGTAGACAATGCCTATTTTGAACAATTTTTAGAAACATCAGATGAATGGATTTCTAAAATGACTGGAATCAAAGAAAGACATTGGGCTAATGAAGATCAAGATACATCAGATTTAGCTTACGAAGCTAGTGTAAAAGCAATTAAAGATGCTGGTATTCAACCAGAAGATATAGATATGATTATAGTAGCGACTGCGACAGGTGACATGCCATTCCCAAGTGTTGCTAATATTTTACAAGAACGTTTAGGTACAGGAAAAGTACCTACAATGGATCAGTTAGCAGCTTGTTCTGGTTTTATGTATTCAATGATTACTGCTAAACAATATATTCAATCAGGTGATTATAAAAATATACTAGTAGTAGGCGCAGATAAATTATCTAAAATTACTGATTTAACTGACCGTTCTACAGCTGTCTTATTTGGCGATGGCGCTGGTGCAGTTGTTATTGGCGAAGTATCAGAAGGTCGTGGTATTATTAGTTACGAAATGGGATCTGATGGTAGTGGCGGAAAATACTTATATTTAGATAAAGAAACTAAGAAATTAAAAATGAATGGTCGTGAAGTATTTAAATTTGCTGTAAGAATAATGGGCGATGCGTCAACACGTGTTGTTGAAAAAGCAGGTTTAACTTCAGAAGATATCGATTTATTTGTACCTCATCAAGCAAATATAAGAATTATGGAATCAGCTCGTTTAAGATTAGGTATTGAACCTGAAAAAATGAGTGTATCTGTTAATAAATACGGTAATACATCTGCTGCTTCAATACCGTTAAGTATTAATCAAGAGTTACAAAATGGTAAAATTAAAGATGACGATACGCTAGTTTTAGTAGGTTTCGGTGGCGGACTTACTTGGGGTGCAATGGTTATTAAATGGGGAAAATAGGAGGATAACTAATGAGTGAAAATAATAGAGTTGTTATTACTGGTATCGGAGCCTTATCTCCAATCGGTAACGATGCTGAAACAACATGGCAGAATGCACTAAAAGGAGTTAATGGTATCGATACTATTACAAGAATTGATACTGAAAATTATAATGTGCATCTAGCAGGCGAATTAAAAGATTTTAATGTAGAAGATTTTATTGATAAAAAAGAAGCACGTCGTATGGATAGATTTACGCAATATGCAGTTGTTGCTGCTAGAGAAGCAGTACAAGATTCCCAGTTAGACGTTAAAGCGAATGCAAATCGTATTGGTGTGTGGATTGGTTCAGGTATCGGAGGAATGGAAACATTCGAAAAAGCCCATACTCAATTAGTTGAACGCGGACCAAGACGTGTAAGTCCATTCTTCGTGCCAATGTTAATTCCAGATATGGCGACAGGACAAGTATCTATTGATTTAGGTGCTAAAGGTCCAAGTGGCTCAACTGTAACTGCTTGTGCAACAGGAACTAACTCAATTGGTGAAGCATTTAAAATCATTCAACGTGGTGATGCGGACGCAATGATAACTGGTGGTACGGAAGCTCCTATTTCACATATGGCTATTGCTGGTTTCAGTGCGAGTCGTGCATTATCTACAAATGATGATAAAGAAACGGCTTGCCGTCCATTCCAAGAAGGCAGAGATGGCTTTGTTATGGGTGAAGGTGCAGGGATTGTAGTTATAGAATCTCTTGAATCTGCAAAAGCACGTGGTGCTAAAATTTATGCAGAAATTGTGGGCTATGGTACAACAGGTGATGCTTACCATATTACTGCACCAGCGCCAGAAGGTGAAGGCGGTTCTAGAGCAATGCAAGCAGCACTTGATGATGCGGGCATTGAAGCAAAAGATATTCAATATTTAAATGCGCATGGTACAAGTACTCCAGTGGGTGACTTATACGAAGTACAAGCTATCAAGAATACTTTTGGTGATGCAGTTAATACATTAAAAGTTAGCTCAACAAAATCTATGACAGGTCATTTACTTGGCGCAACTGGTGGTATTGAAGCGATTTTCTCTGCTTTATCTATTAGAGATTCAAAAATTGCTCCAACAATCCATGCAGAAACACCTGACCCAGAATGTGATATAGATTATGTGCCTAATGAAGCTCAAGACTTAGAAATTACACATGCAATGAGTAATAGTTTAGGTTTTGGTGGACATAACGCAGTATTGATTTTCAAAAAATTCGAAGACTAAAATATACAAAACGCAAGTGTCGGCTTAATGTGACACTTGCGTTTTTAAATAGTGAAAGAAACAATAATAGTGATGATAACTAACAATATATTAATACAAAGACTAGGGAACACCCATGAGGAAATCGTGTAGTGTTCCTTTTTTGCGTTCTTAGGATTAAAAAACGCATCATCTTTCATACTTTTCTTTTTCGAATCAGATGAAAGCTGATATGTTAAACGTCGAAAACCATAACTAGTGACATCGAATATGCCTTCTTGTACTAAAAGAATAATAAACAATAGTATGAAAGAAATTAAAGATACATAAAATAAGACGTTAATATAATCAGTCCATGTATGAGAAGTCCAAATCCAAAATAGAAAAGATATGATGACTGTTATAAATAACGGTAATAAATAATTTTTTATCGATTTCAATAAAACCACTCCGATTAAGTATTGTCTATAGTTTAACTCAACCAAATTATTCTGAAAACAAAAAAATATATTTTTATAAAATGATTGCTTTATTGCATTAACGCAAAACTATATTGATTTTATATGCATTGTAAATATATAATACTAGTTAAGTATTCAGAAAATTTTGAAGGGAATGTCAATTTTGAAAATAATCGGGAGGAATTAGATGGGAAAATACATATTTAAACGATTAGGATATATGTTTTTATCGTTGTTTATTATTATTACAATTACTTTTTTCTTAATGAAAATGATGCCGGGATCACCGTTTAATGATGCTAAGTTAAATGCTGATCAAAAAGCAATTTTAAATGAAAAATATGGATTAAATGATCCGGTAGCTGTACAATACGTACATTATTTAAAAAATGTAGTAACTGGGGACTTTGGTTATTCATTCCAATATCATAATCAACCAGTTTGGGAACTCATTAAACCTAGATTATTACCATCATTTGAGATGGGTATTACAGCAATGATTATTGGAATTATTTTTGGTTTGGTATTAGGGGTTGCGGCAGCAACAAAACAAAATACATGGGTTGATTATACGACAACAGTAATTTCAGTTATAGCAGTTTCAGTACCATCATTTGTACTAGCAGTATTATTACAATACGTTTTTGCAGTACGATTGAGATGGTTTCCAGTAGCTGGATGGGAAGGTTTTTCTACAGCAGTATTACCGTCACTTGCTTTATCCGCAGTCGTACTAGCTACAGTAGCAAGGTATATCCGAGCAGAAATGATTGAGGTACTTAGCTCTGATTATATTCTATTAGCACGTGCTAAAGGTAATTCAACGATGAGAGTGTTATTTGGTCATGCGTTACGTAATGCATTAATTCCAATTATCACGATTTTGGTACCGATGTTAGCAGGAATTTTAACGGGGACATTAACAATTGAAAATATCTTTGGTGTACCGGGCTTAGGGGACCAATTCGTACGTTCAATAACTACTAATGATTTCCCTGTTATTATGGCAACAACAATTCTGTTTAGCACATTATTCATTGTTTCTATTTTTATAGTAGACATTTTATATGGCGTAATTGATCCTAGAATTCGTGTTCAAGGAGGTAAAAAGTAATGACAGAAAAACGAATGGATAAAGATTATTCAAATGCAGCAATGTCACATACCTCTGAAGGGGCAGTTTCTACTGATTTTGTTATTAGAGAATTAGATTTAAATCAAGAA
>ENA-ORXC01000338-ORXC01000338.1-marine-metagenome-genome-assembly--contig:-NODE-338-length-35727-cov-5.592398_pt1 | contig 35727 bp, 19 predicted proteins | sample MGYA00237865_ERZ511478 | MGnify/ENA metagenome assembly ERZ511478
ATGCAGCTGTTAAGGTGATACCTACAGAATTTGCACTAGATACTATGACGCCAGAACTTTCTATAGCAGCATAATAATTACTGTTTCCTAGTCCCCATAAAACATCATTTATCCACATCAAATCTACTATTATGAACATCTATCCTATAAAATTTGAGCCTATCCTTCAAGAAAAAATCTGGGGAGGATCTAAACTACAATCAGTACTTAACAAGAAATGTACTAGCGATACGACTGGTGAGAGCTGGGAAATATCTGGAGTAGAAGGAAATATATCACAGGTAGCAAATGGATTATACGAAGGAGAATCACTAGTTTCTCTTTTAGAAAACCACACAAGTGAGTTTGTAGGAGCTGCAAATTACGAGCGTTTTGGAAATGAGTTTCCGTTGCTTATAAAGTTTTTAGATGCAAAGACAAATCTGTCTGTACAAGTACATCCAGATGATGAGATGGCAAAAAGAGATCACAACTCATACGGTAAAACAGAAATGTGGTACATCATGGATCACGAAGAAGAAGCAGAGATTATATTAGGTCTTAAAGATAAAAACGCAAATACAGAGATCTTACGTGATGTACATGGAGATAATGTGTATGATGTATTCAATAAAGAAAAAGTTACAAGAGGTGATGCATATTTTATCCCAGCAGGAAAGATTCATGCCATAGGAGCAGGAGTACTTGCGGCAGAGATACAGCAAACTTCAGACATTACTTATAGAGTATATGATTGGGATCGCACAGATAAAGAAGGTCAAAAAAGAGATTTACATCTTGACCAGTCTGTTGCTGCAACAAGAGAATTTAATGAAGATTGTAAAAAGCAGTGTTACACAGAAGATAATGCTACATCAAACGTGGTTGCCTGTGATTACTTTACAACCAATGTGTTGAAAGTTAATAAAACTTTTGAGAAGTCTTATGCAAACCTTGATTCATTCGTAATACTTATGTGTGTAGAAGGTTGTGCTTCTGTAACTGTAAATAATAAAACAGAAATCGTATTTAAAGGTGAGACTGTCTTACTTCCAGCCAATTCTAAAGAAGCTTTTTTCTTTGCAAAAGATGCTCAATTTCTTGAAGTTTATATTGATTAATAAATTAAATCTGTACACAAATCCCTTAGTAAATCTAGGATGTACGTTGTTGTTATTGTTACTTCTATTAGATGAAGCAATACTAAGGTTATGTATAGATTAAATAATAAATCCTCATTGTCGTCGAGACATTGAGGATTTATTGTGTCATCATAGTTTATTACAAAAGACCTACGTTATTGTTTTAAAAAAGGTAAGATTTGTGGTAGTCACGCTTTCGCGAAAGCGTACTGTAAAAGTAAAGAATCTCAGGGATGACAAAAGTGACTTCTAAGTAACGCAACTTAGGTATGTTAACACTATATATTCTTAAAGAAGTGATTAGACCATAATTAAGGAAGCGTTGAGCTATCAACCCGTAAAATATGTAAGAATGACTATAACAATAACCACGAGTAAAACAGATAATATAACGTCTATCTTATCATAACTACCCTTTGCTAGTGCCTTATCTTCTTTTGATAAGGTTCCAAATGCTAGACCTCTTATCGTTGCATAATCTGGAGCTGTTGTAGCAAGACTTACAGAAACGCAAACCGCAACCGAAAAGAGAAACATAAAGATAGCCATGTGTGCAAAATTTATAGTTGCAAATGAGTACATGATTCCAGAAACGAGGGTCTCTCCAGTAGCACGAGCGTCTAAAATTTCTTGCTGGTAGTATATCTCAGAGCCTAGACGCGCGATTAATAGCGCCAGTCCAGACATAAGTGTCGAGATTGCAGCTTGAGAAGTCACGCGTTTCCAGATGATACCTAGAAGAAATACGGCCGTTACTGGTGGGGCTATATAAGACTGCACATTCTGTAAATATTGATACATAACGCCACCACCTATTTTTTGCATAATAGGTATCCATATAATACCAAGTACAACAATAAATGCAGTGGCAATTTTACCTATATTGAGTAATTCTCGCTCGCTTTTTTCTGGTTTTAATTTTTTATAAATATCAATGGTAAATATCGTTGAGCAACTATTAAATACGGAGGCAAGTGAGCTCATAAGAGCAGCCATTAATCCGCCCGCTACTAGTCCCTTAAGTCCCACGGGTAGCAATGTAGTCACTAGCATAGGGAATGCTCTGTCTGCTTTGTCTAATGCAAAAACTTCAGGATTTTGAACGGATAGTGCAAAAGCGATTACCCCAGGAATTAAGAAAATAAATATAGGAAGAAGTTTTAGGTATGCCCCAAAGATAGCCCCTCTACGGCCTATCTTTATATTATTTGCAGCCAGTGTGCGCTGTACAATATATTGATCTGTACACCAATACCATATTCCTACGATAGTACCACCAAATAAAAGCCCTGTCCACGGAAAGTCTGGATCGTTCATAGGGCGCCACATATTAAAATGATCTGGTTTAACCTCACGTATAGTTGAGGTTAATTGGTTCCATCCGCCTACTTCTTCAAGACCAAAATAGGTAATCATTACAGCTCCTAGTATAAGTATGATAGTTTGCAACGTTTCTGTATAAATCACAGCTTTCATTCCACCTACAATCGTATAGAATCCAGTAAAAATAACAATGCCTATAGCTCCATACCAAAATGGTATTCCTAACAACTCAGACACAACAATACCGCCTGCATATATAGTTACAGAAACTTTTGTAAGAACGTATGCTAGTAAAGAAAAGACAGAAAGAAACCATCTAGATCTGGCATCAAATCTTTTTTCAAGAAATTCTGGCATAGTAAAAGCACCGCTTCGTATGTAAAATGGAAGAAATAGCCATCCTAGAAGTAGCACAATCCACGCGTGTAACTCGTAATGTGCCATAGGCATTCCGGACTCAAAACCCGTTCCAGCAAGGCCTACAACATGTTCTGAACCTATGTTTGAAGCAAAAATAGAAGCCCCAATTACAAACCACCCTACATTACGTCCCGCCAAGAAATAATCTTCCGTATTTTTATTTTTTTGAAGCACTACCCAAACAGCGACTCCAATTAAGGCTAGAAGATACACTGCTAATACCCACCAATCTGCGGTTTCTAAAACACTTTTCATAGTTGATCTATAAGAATTGTAAAAAGGAAAATTATACCTTTTTTTTTAATTTTGAGCTAAAATTCTCAAAAAGTCAAACAACCCTGTTATCTTATCGTTAATTTTATACTTATTAAATAATGCGTTTAAAGCTATGAAAGTCCAACTATTACCATACTTGTGTATAATCACCACTTTTTTTATTCAATGTAAACAGCAAGAAAAAAAACCTATTTATTCCAATATTGAGGTAGAGGAGTCTCAGGAAATTTTTGCTTATGATACTGCCATTATCACATCGCAATACACCGCAGATCCGTCTGCTCATGTTTTTGAAAATAAAATATTTTTGTATCCTTCCCATGACTATGAATCTGGTACGCCAGAAGATGATTTAGGTAATCATTTTGCGATGCGAGATTATTATGTATACTCGATGGATAGCGTGGGCGGTGCGATAACAAATCACGGTAAAGTTTTAGATATTGATCAAGTTTCTTGGGCAGATAAACAAATGTGGGCGCCAGACGCTGCAGAAAAAGATGGAACCTATTATTTATATTTCCCAGCAAAAGATAAGGATGGCGTTTTTCACATAGGTGTAGCAGAGGCAGATAATCCAGCGGGACCCTTTAAGCCAGAACCAGAGTTTATCAAAAATAGCTACAGTATTGACCCGTCTATCTTTGAAGATAATGGTAGTTATTATATGTATTTTGGTGGAATTTGGGGAGGCCAGTTACAATGGTATAGAGACAACAAATTTATGGGTAGAGAAGATGTCTATCCAGATGATAATAAACCTTCATTGCGTCCTAAAATAGTGAGACTTGATGCAAGTATGAAAGCATTTGATGAGGAACCTAAAGATATTATAATTCTAGATAAGATGGGTGCACCTCTCACTACATCAGACAATGAAAAGCGTTTTTTTGAAGGTGCTTGGGTTCATAAATACAACGATACCTATTACCTTTCTTATTCCACTGGAGATACGCACAATATTGTTTATGCTACAGGAACTAATCCTTACGGACCATTTACTTATCAAGGCGTTATTCTCAAACCTGTGCTAGGCTGGACAAATCACCATAGTATTGTAGAGCAAGATGGAAAATGGTATCTATTTTACCATGATAGTTCTCTTTCTGGAGGCAAAACTCACTTGCGAAGTGTAAAAGTTACAGCGCTTTCATACAATGAAGATGGTACTATTGAGACCATGGATAAGATGGTCACAGCAGAAGAGTTAGACTCAAAATTGCATGTTAAATAGCAATGCCTGCACCTATAAACTGCGAATTAAAACGATAATTTTTCCCATGTTAAAAGTGTAAAACCTGGTAATAATAGTTGTTATTAATTGCTATTTTAGAAGCATTTCAAATATGAAATAAAAAGGTATTTGTAATATCACGCTTTCGCGAAAGCGCAACTTATAATGTATACATGGTGCAACAAAGGTAATTTTGATCACTAATTATTCTTTTGAGACAATTTAAATGATGCTCAAAAACTCGTAATAATAAAATCAAGTGATAGTGCTAGCACCTTATTTGTCTTAAAGATCTATACTATAAAAGTAAGATTTTTACTTTCTTAAGTGCGGATAACGATACACGAATAGCGATATTTTAATCCAGCGATTTATGGATTAATTATAAAATTATCTGTGAGAATATGTTTTTTATAGAGATATTAAAAACAGCGTTAAGCTCGTGTTTTATCTAACTTGGGAATGAATATCTCCAAAACAATAAGCACGTTCTGGAGATATTAATACTGTTATAAGTGGCTATAAATTATATGTTTTCAATGTGTAACTGCAATAGCTCAAGTGGCAAATGAACCCCTTGATCTTTAATGGTATTGATTCTATGAAGATAAGCCGCACCTTCTAGTAAATGAGTAGCAATATCTGCCACTTTTCTGTTTTTGGCTTCGCTTAAATAAGAATTTTTTGTCCACTCGTTAAATGCTCCCATCGCTGGGCCACACCAGATTTGATAATCCATCACTCTGTCTGGAGTACCTGCATTTGCCCAGTTGGAAGACAAGCCTAAATACCAACGGAAAATCAACGCCATTTTACGTTTTGGGTTGCCTTTTGCATGAGCTATTTGCTCAGGATCTCTTTCTTCAAAGAAACTTACACAACCTTCCCACACTTGTTCAAGTGACATTTTAAAGGTTTTTGTTTCTAGCTTTACTCGTTCCTCTGCAGGGATATCATCAATCCCATCATAACGCGTGTACACTTCATACAATTTCTTTGCTCTAGCGCCGAATAGTGTACCACGTTTCAATACTTGTAATTCTACACCCAGTTCAAACATATCTGATGCTGGTGCCATCGTCACATCTGTTGAAGCTACTTTAGAAAGTAATTCCTTCACAACATCAGAAGTTCCAGACTCAACACAAGCCTGATTAATGGATCCAGTTACTAGATAAGCAGCACCCATAGAAAATGCAGCTAGGGCGGAAGCAGGAGTTCCTATTCCTCCGGCGGCACCTACTCGAATTTGTTTTTTGTAGTTGTATGTTGCTTGTATCTCGTCTCGCAGTTGTAAAATAATTGGTAATAAAACCACTAGAGGGCGATTATCTGTATGGCCACCAGAATCTGCCTCTACTGTAATATCATCTGCCATAGGAACTTTTTGAGCAAGCTCATATTGTTGCTGGGTGATTTTTTCAGCAGCTAATAACTTGTCTAAGAATTGAAGCGGTGCGGGAGACATAAAACGCATGGCAACTTCCTTTCTTGAAACTTTACCAATTACTTTGTTGCCAATCACAATTTCGCCATGAGCGTCAAGACTTAAACCTACCGCTCTATATTTTACAATTTGCTCAGATAAGTTCATATAAGCCGAGGCTTCTACCACTTTTACACCGTGTTCTATATACAAGTTTACAGCACCTTCTTCCAGCGCTTTTTCAATAGGGCTGTGAATAAGGTTACAAGCATAAGCTTGCTTAGGTAATGCTGTCTGGATGGTAGCAATGGCTTCTTTAACACGAGCAGGAATCATCCCTGCAGCACCAAAGGAGCCTATCATCTCATTCTTTCCTAAAGCGATCACCATATCTGTAGAGGCAATTCCATTTGCCATAGCACCTCCTTTGTAAGCATATTTTAACTGGTAGTCTTTTTTAAACGAAGTATCCCCAAAATCGGCAGCAGTAAATGCGGGTACGATGGCTTTTAAAAATAAACCCTTCCCTTCAGACTGGATAGTACCCGTATTTGTTACCCCAGTCCGTCCTGATAAATCCTCAACAATATAACAAGGAGTGGCGGTATTCTTTAATTTTTCAGACATTCCTTGGATGTCAAATGAAATCTCTCTTGGAGATCCTATCCATTTTAAGTCAATCATTTCTTATTTTTTTATTTCAGCACGTCTGTATAAATCTTAGATTTTTTAAAGCGCTGCGTGTTGTTTTAAAAATTAATCTGTGAATAAGCTCTCCAACCCTAAAGGGCGGCTTATTCTTCATCTTTAATTTTTGCTCCCTTTAGGGCGGGGAAACAAAAAATTGGCTTTACGTCTTTTTGCTCCCTTCAGGGCAGGGGAAACAAAAAATTGGCTTTACGTCTTTTTGCTCCCTTCAGGGCCGGGGAAAAAATCAGCTCTGTGTTTTTTTAGCTCCTCCTCTTTGAAGAGGAGGCTGGGAGGAGATGTTATCTAATCTACCCCTCTTGAATCCCTAATGCTAAATCTGTCAGTTGGTAAATTCTTGTACCTTCATTCCACAGATATGCGTTTGCAATCATAACCAAGGTGTCTCCTCGTTTTTCGATGGTTTTAAAATGCACTTCTAGATGCATATTCTCTACATTAATTTTAATTTGACCACGGTATTTCCATTCGGTTTTGTTGTTCTCTACTTGCACAAAACGCGGATTTTTAAAATCCTTACCTAAATCTTGTTGTAACGCAAATAATTGCATCGCTTGTGAGATCGCTTCTACGCCTAAAGATCCTGGCATTACTGGGTCAGAATAAAAATGACAGGTAAAGAACCAGTCGTAGGTATGTATTGCCTTAGAACAATGTATATACCCTTTGCCGAACTCTCCTCCGTTTTTAACCACTAAACCACTGTCTAATAAGTCCAGTTGATCTTCGGCTAGGCGGAAGGTGTTTGTTTTATCATTCTCTTTATACAACTTCATTGTTGCATATAGAGAATCAAGCTTGATTTGGAAGTAATCTTTGGTTGTCAAGTTGTTTTGTATGTACCAAGCGGGAACATCCTCTCCTTTATCGAGACCCACTTGTTCTGCTAAGGCTTCTTTAGGGAAGAATCCAAATGAAGAAAAACCTTTGTAAAATAGGTGTCCATCTACAGAAACCTCAAACAAATATTTCTGAATCACAAATCCTCCTAATGAGGTAGAAGAAGTTAAAGTCGATTTATTTGCAATTACTTTTCCTCTAAAATCTGTGCCCGCTGGTAACTCAAACATCTCGCCATCACCATCTAGATTTCTAAAGTATAAATCTTTGTCTGGAAACTGTAGTGTACTTCCGAGATATGCTCCTAATAGTCCGCAAGGTTGCAGTGCAATTTCCATCAATACCGCATACGGCATGGTCATAGATGCATTTTGTTTATAATACCACACATCTTGAGGGACATCGTATTCTGTCCAGATATTTGTGGGTTTTGAAAAGTCAAAACGTTCTCCATCTATTTTAATCACACGGCTTACCACTTGTAAGTCGGTATTAGGTTGACGTGATAGCGACCTATTGTCATAAACAGCATATTCTGGACCAAAACAATCTGCAAGTCTTCCTAAGGCAAATGTTTCAATGTCTGTCTCATTTAAGAGTACATTCTCAGTTATTTTCTTTGGCTGTTCTAAATATTTTGGGTTGTCTTTTTCTCTTAATTGTAAACCTAAATTTGCAAAATGAACTGTAATCACACCGTCTACAATTATCTCTAAATCACCTATTACATAAGGATCAGGCAATAAGCCTATTTCCTTAATCACTAGACGATACACTAATTTTTTATCGTTAGGTGTTACTTCTTTTCTACATCGTACTTTTTGAGGCAGGCCGTAAATAGGTTGGAAACGAGCATCTTTTTTAAGACGTTGTAACCCTAGCATGATCATAAAGAAACGCAATAAATTTCCACCACCTTCTGCTTGCAAGGAACCAGCTAAAACTTGGTCATCTCTAAAGTGACAAGGAAAATACCAATCGTCTGGACTTAGGTCTTTCTCGGCTATAATCTCACCTAGACCATAAGCACCGCCGTGCACATCTGCCTTGGTAATGCGATCTAGCATCAACATTTTTTCTGGAGCAAGTCTTATAGATTCATTTCTCCCATTAGGAAAATATGAAATATCATCAAAACATTTATGAGCATCTCCATTAATGAGATGTCTTAAATCTTCAATGTCAAATGAGGTCTTTTTAGTTGTTAAGAAAGGGATGAATTTTTTCTTTTCTATGGTCGTTAAGAGTTTCTTTTCACCATCAGTATAAATAACTCCGTTACCTTTATCTAGCTCTTCATTAGTAAAGAAACCAGCAACACCATTAGTCATTTTTAATACCATACGGTCTTCTACAAAGCACTCATAGCTGAAGAAAAACAATAAATTACCGTTATTTCTCACATAAGAATTAATAGAAATATCATAGCGTAATGTTTGTCCTTCAAAAGGTAAATCGTCTAGAAAAGTAAGCGTACAATCTAGAAGACGATACACATATTCTCCTTTATTTTCTAGATCAATTCCCAGATAAGAGATGAGCATTAAATCACATTGCCCAGACTCTACAGAGACTGCCCAAGGAATTTGAGTATCTGTTGCATATCCAGAATTATACGGGATGTCATACTCCGTTTGCATGGTAGAAGGTTTGTATTCTCCTAGTTTTGCATCTAGACCAGTAACTCTACTTACTAGTAAGTAAGGATCCATCGGCAGCATTACTCTGCGTTTATATTGGTCTATTACATTATATTCTGCACCAAAAACATTACCTATTTTTCCTTCAGAAAATTCAATAAGATCTTCTTTGGTGAAAATAATGTTCTTGCCTTTTAAATGATCTGGATCATTGTAATCTTGTAATTTTAAACCATTTTCTGCAATCTTGAGCGTAGTTTTGGTTTCCGTTTTTGGTATTGGAGTATCTATCATACTAGCTATTTTTTCTTTTCTAAGTGATGTGGTGGTGATTTTCTCGCTTTCGCGAAAGCGTATACTTGCACCTTTATCTTCTATAGTTTGTACTGCTTTTTCCTTTCTTTTAGTCACAGCAAATTGTGTTTTCATATCCTTAGATAATAACACGTCGTATACCGGTTTTCCGCCAGTGGTTACTTTTTTGGTAAAGCGTTTTTTGATGGGTTCTTGATTGTTGTTTGGATACAGCAAACTCAAATCAATGTCAATTCCGTTTGAAATTAGTTGAGCCAGGCATTCATATAATGATTGTATAGAACTCGTACCTTTTTTATCAATGGCGCAAGCTGCGTGCTCGGTTTTATCTAAGGTGTCTTTGATCCAATTAGTACAGGTACTATTAGGGCCTAGCTCTATAAATGTGCTAAATCCGTTTGTAGACATTTTTTTAGCGAAAGCTGGAAAATCAACTGTTTTATAGCAAACTTTTGTAGAATTTTCTGCAATGCTTAAGGAATCCATCGGGATTTTATCGCCCGTTAGACTAGAGTAGAAATCAACTTTTGGTGTATTTTCTAAAGGAAAATTATGCATCTCAATAAGTCCATCGTACTCTTTTTTACAGAACTCATTATGGATAATATTCTGAAAAGGAACTAACACAGAAGCACAATTAAGCTTAGTAATTAATGCTTTACATTGGCTCTTATCTCCTGAAATAATCAACTCCTTATTTGAGTTTACAAAAGTGATGGATACCTTATCAAATGTTGATATTTCGGCTTCCACTTTTTCTTTGGTTTCTAGTAGAATCCAACTTTCCCATCGTGCCTTGGCTTCATCTGTACTAATGTTCCATTCCTCTGCTAAGAGTTCTAGATCCCCAGAAAACTTATTTTTAAAAATAGGGGAGTTGCGGAAAACTTTAGTTCCTTCTCCTGGATTCCAAATATTAAAGGCATACCACATAGAGCTACATTCACCCATAGAATAGCCCATAGCAGCTTTGGGTTGCACACCAAAATACTTGGTCAGAATATGTGTGTATAGCGTGGCATATAATACTCCTGCAGACATCATAGAGATCGCATCACCTTGGATGTTTGGCGACGGTGTAGAGCTATCTTGTTTTTTTGGAAATAAATAGTCTAAACCGAAGAAGTCTTTAAGATTTGGAATTTTATGTTCAAAATCACTTAACAGATTAGGGAAAAATTGAAATAAATCTTGCCCTAGCCCCTCATAACTCGTCGCCGATCCTGGATATACAAATGCTAAATCACCTTTTGCAGCGCTTGGATTTGGACTAAAATAAGAACCACTTGGTAATTTGATGTCAGCACTATTTTTAAAAGAAACAACTAGCTGTTTCCCTATAAAAGCAATGTCTTGTAATATCGATTTCTGATTAGAAGTCACCAATACAATACTGTAAGTTGCTTTCTTTTTTGTAGCGGTATCAAAATAAGTTTGTGCTATAAAATCCAACTCCTCGATAAGAATGTCTTTACTTAACTGGCTTAGGTTTTCTTGGAGTTCCTTTTGTGTATTTCCTTTTAAAACAAATAAATGCTTCTTTAAAAAATTATCAATGTTGTGAGATTTAGGATGTGTATACTCAGAGAGCCTTACGCGAGAATGTGAACTCAAATTAACCAGCGCTTGCCTAGGATGTTCTCCTTCATTTACCCAAGGTCTCGACTGGCTAGGGAAGTAATAATTACTGTCTTTAAAAGCATTATTCTTTGCCGTATTCCAGTTCGGTATTCCTGGAATAAATTGGTGATACACACAAAGCGCCGTTTTTATAATAGCCGCTAGTCCAGCCGCGGCAAACGTATGTCCTATATGTGTTTTTACAGAGCCTAATGCAATTTTAGTGTCTGTTTTATGTGCCAGTAATTGAGCTCGCTCTAGTGCATCTTCCTCTTTAAATCCTGAAGATACTAACTCTTGTAAAGCAATATTCTTATCTGTTGATAAATCTCCAATAGCATCTATGGTGGCGTAGACCGTGTCTTCTTTATCAATGGTGTCACTAGCTTTTAAAACAATGGCAGAGGCACCTTCTCCTATCAACCAGCCATAATCCTCTGCATTAAATGATAAACTTGGTTGTTTGTTTTGATTTATAGTATCAATTAGATTTCTTAAAAGGACGGCTTCCATACTCCCAGAAAACTCGACAGCTCCCACAACAACAGCATCTACTTCGCCTAGAGACAACATGTTTTGTGCTACTTCAAGAGCCCTTGTTGTACCATTATCTCCATTTGTAATGGTAAACGATGGCCCATTAAAATCCCATAAAGCAGAGATACGACTCGACATGATATTACCCACAAAACTTGTGTGCTGGCTTGGCGTTTGTACGTTTCCTATTTGGTACAATATATTGCGACACTCGGCTAGCAACGTTTCTTTCTGAGAGGTGTCCAAGTCAATTCCAGCAGTTTCCAAAGCTTTATCTAATTGCCACTCGCTGTCCCAGCGAGCTAAGTAATTGTGAATAGCAAGTTCTGGATTCATAGCAATTAATACTGCTACATTCTCACCTCTTTGTACATTTGATTTCTGGATAGCTTCATCGGCAACTTTTAAAATTAAAGCCTGCTGAGGCTCCATCGTTCCTATTTCATTCGGTTGGATTTTATAGCGCATCAAATCCATATCAAAATCCTCAATGAAGTTTCCTTTCAATGATTTTTTTGATGGTAGATCAAATTTTTCTAGTAACTCATAATTCTTCTCAAAGCCTTTCCATCGTTCTTTTGGCATTTCATTAAAATGCTGTGTTCCTTCAAAAATAGATTGGTAAAAAGTATCAAGATTATTACAACTACCAAAATGGACTTCCATACTCGTGATGGACATTTCTTTTAAGGATACAGCTGTGCGTTTTGCTTTTTTTTCTGGATGATGACTTTCTACAACAAGGTGTGCGTTAGTCCCTCCAAAACCAAAAGAGTTTACAGCGGCCTGTTTATAACCCGTAGTCCATTGTAAAGGCTCTTCAATAATTTGCTCTCTGCTAAACCATCCGTTTTTAGAGGTAATAGCTTCTGACATATTAATTCCAGGCGGAATTTTATTATGCTCCATGGAAAGCAATACTTTTAATAAGCTAGGCATACCCGCAGCCGTAAGCATATGCCCCATATTAGATTTTACAGAGCCTAAACGCACCTTTTCTGGATGGTCCCCAAAAAAGGTTTCGAGCGAATTGATTTCTGTGACATCACCCAGCGGAGTGCCAGTTGCGTGACATTCTATGTAAGACGTATTCTCTTTTAAAATAGTACCATTATAAGCTCTTTCGTAAGCGAGCGTTTGTCCTTTAGGATTTGGGCTAAGTAAAAATTTCCCAGCTCCGTCGTTAGATAAACCTATTCCAGAAATAACACCAATGATGTTATCACCATCTCTTTCTGCATCAGATAAACGTTTTAAAAGAATCATTCCCGCACCTTCAGAAGACACTAAACCTGCAGAATCTTTATCTAATGGAGAGTACTTTTTATCGTGCGCTGCATAGGCGTGGAATATTGAAAAACCCATGTGTATAAATAACTGGTCTGATGAGCAAACGGCTCCTGCGAGCATCATATCTGCTTTGCCGGTTATCAATTCATCACAAGCCATTTTTATAGCGTATAATGAGGAAGCACAAGCAGCATCTAGGTCAAAATTGGTTCCTTTTAAACCAATGACTTTTTTAACTAATTCTGACACATCTCCTTCGAGAGGGTTGTTCTTCGGGATGTCGAGTGTTGTTGCTGGAATTTTGAAATTGTCATCCTTCAATAGCGTTTTTATCCCTTTTTCAAGAGTTTCGGTATACACAGGAGCGAGGATTTTATGCGAAGATTTGGTAGGAAAAGACAAGTTCCCGAAAATCACACCACAATGCTCTAGCGCTTCCATTTTTTTCCAATAACCACCATGTATCAAAGCGTCTTTAGTAACCTGCAAACCCCATTGATACATTTGGTCTAAATCACTTAAATCCTTAGCGCCAAAATCTGTACTATTAAATTTATAATCGCGAATATATCCTCCACGTAAAGAATAACAGCGGTCTATTACACCTTTATCCTTTTGATAAAAAAGCTCAGGATCTGCACCAAAATCGGCTGTAGTTGCCATTCCCGTTAAGTCCTTTTTATCCATAAGGTTATTCCAAAACTCTTGCAAGTTCTTAGATCCAGGAAAAAGGGATGACATACCAATGATTGCTATTTTTTCTTTCATTTTTTCTTGTTAGATGTAGCCTTTGTAGAGGCGCATTGCTATGTGTCTCTACAGTTTGCTTTTACCAAACTAATTCTTTTGAAACAGTCAATCCAGCTCCTTCCGTAAACAAAATAACATCTTCGTTTTCGTCATAAACGGTGCAGTCTGCAATCATTTTTGTCTCTGTACTTTCTTGGATTTTTATATGTACGTAGTAACTTTTATTAGCCTGAATTTCGCCGTAAACAGTTCCTTTAGAGGTCTGCAGCGGCAAGCTGTTTGCCCCATTATGAAACTTTTGTACCCATACCACCATTCCTTGATATTGAATATCTAAGAAGAACGCGTTTAAGCTCAAGCTAGGAAACTGCCCTTGATCTTCATAAGAAACCGCTGGCGCCTTACATTTTAATAAAGCCTGCTTCTCATCCATCGCAATAACTTCCTCTATACCTTGATAAAAAGCGCCGTGAAATAGTGAGCCATCTTTATAAAAAGTAGCTCCGTCCATTTTTTGCTCAACCAGTTTTGGTGTTTTGAATGTTGGTTTTTCAGTACGCTTTCGCGAAAGCGTAACTGTAGACCTATAATGGTTTAATGGTAGTTTTGAACCTTTGCTATACACGGTAACATCGCAAACAATAGTGTCTGGAGTTTTGCTTTGTTCTTTCACTTTCGTGAAATAAACCTCTTTTTCAGTTCCGTCAAAAACAATCCCTTTAAATAGTTTTACATTCTCTATGCTTGCCAATTTATAATCTGGAAATAGTTTCACACAAGAATCTGCCATCCAGGCAGTAGCATTTACCATCGGTAACACTGGACTTCCTTGAATGACGTGATGGTGCAAGAATACATTGTCCTCTAATTTTAAATTTCGTTGGATTGTGTAGGTCTTATTATCTCCAGAAATATCTGAAATACCAGCTGGCAATGTACCGCCGATAATTACTTGTGGCTGGTTGTGATAAGCTCCATTTAATTCTTGAACAAAACGGGCAGCACCTCCTGGGTGATTGACTAGTGAAACACCCGCTTGTTCAAACATTTTTTGTAATTCTGGACTCACCATTCCGCCTTCCCAAGCTCCCCAGTTTATTGCGGTTACTTTAGTGTTAGGGTGGTTTGTACTAAATAAATGTGCGGCAGTACTCAATATTTCGTTTGCCATTGCATAATCTGATTGCCCCACATTTCCATAGAAACCAGCGACAGACGAGAACATAATTAAATGCTTCAATTCATTGATGTTTACCATTTTTAAAAGGCCTAGTAAACCGTCTAATTTCACGGAAGTGACATTCTCAAAAATATCCTCTGTCTTGTCTTGAATCAATTTATCTGCGAGACGACCAGCACCGTGTATGATGCCTGTGATTTTACCCCACTGCTTTTCAATCTTTAGCAACTCTGGTTTGATGGTTAAGTTCGTCACATCACCTGCTACGTATATAGCATCACCGCCATTTGCTTTAATATCTGCAATGGTTTCTTCTATTTCCTTTTTGGCTACATATTTATTGAATATGCTATTTAATCCTTTGATAGTTACGTTCTCTCCACTAGCTTTCAGTTCCTGCATTATGGCATTTTTCAACTTCGCAGGGTTGTCTTCGTTTAAGGCATATACTGGTAATTCAAAATCTAATGAGGATCTCCCTAACAAAATAAATTTTGATTTAAAAGCCTTATTCATTTCTTTGATACATGTAGCGGTCACGCCTCTACCGCCACCAGCCACTAGAAATACGTCTTTATCTGTAACCGTTTGCTGGTATTTTTCTGTTGGAGAAACTTCATGTGCAACAACGTCATACGTCATTCTTCCATTATCGTTAATGGCAACATCAACATGGCGCACATCTGCATCGTGTAATTCTTGAAATAGATGATCTGCAATCTCATTTGCCGTTAATTCTGGCTTTACATCAACGGCTCTACAAAAAACAGGAGACCACTCTAGATTCATACATTTAGTAAGGCCAGACAAACCACTTGCTATAATAGAGATGTCAGAACGTTTGTCCATTCCAAATTTCCCGTCTAAACGAGAAACAGTCATATAGGCTGTTCGCTGGGTTTTACTTGTCGCATTTAATGGTGCTTGTAAGTGTTTTGCTAATAAGAATGCTGCTTTTAATAAAGAGCGTTCTACTGCAAAGTGTTGCGTGAAGTTGTGTCCCGTAAAGGTGAAGTGTGGGTGTAAATAAATAAATGCACCAAGGTCATTACTAGCCAAGATCGTATTGATAGCGGCTTTTATATGTTGGTCATTTATTTCTGAAATAACAACCGCATCTTTTATAGTGCTGTTCTTTTTAAAAGTATCAAATTGAAGTACAATAACTTGATGACCTTCATTTTCTAATTTTTCTTTGACAGCCAGGGTTAAATCACTTCCCTCATCTGTAATAATTACAGGTTTTAAGGCGGAAATGTTCTGCACTAAAACATCTACTCGAGGAATGAATTTAAGACCGATGGATTTTCTTGGAACATTATGAAAGTTAGTAGGTAAGGAGAAATCCTGTTTTTGGGTATTCTCCTTAACTACAGTAGTATTTTGATTTTTGCTTACGCTAGGTTTAGACTTTTTTTTTTACTTGAAATTCCAGCTTTACTAGAAATGTAATCTACGATTTCTTGTAACGTTCTTAGCTCTGTTAAATCTGTAGGATTAATGTCTGTCAACTTATCTGATTGCTCTGTAATCGCTCCAAAAATTTCCACACGTTTAATAGAATCAATTCCTAGATCTGCTTCCATATCCATGCTTAGCTCTAACATTTCGGCTGGATAGCCTGTTTTGTCTGCTACTACGCTTAGCATTAAATCTAACATTTCAGAATTCCCTTCTGAGATAGTAGTTGCATCAATAACTGGCTCAGAAAATAAATCATTTGCTACAACTATGGGAGCATCAGTTTCTGGGGTAGCAATAGTAGTTTCGGCAGTAGCGCTAATCCCAGCTTTACTTGAAATGTAATCTACAATTTCTTGTAACGTTCTTAATTCCGTTAAATCTGTAGGATTGATGTCTGTTAACTTCTCAGATTGCTCTGTAATCGCTCCAAAAATTTCCACACGTTTTATAGAGTCGATCCCTAGATCTGCTTCCATATCCATGCTTAGTTCTAACATTTCGGCTGGATAACCTGTTTTATCTGCAACGACGCTTAACATTAAATCTAGCATTTCTGAATTACCAGCGGCAGAAGGAGCAGTTTCTAAAACTGGTGTAGCAACGGGATCATTGCTGGTAACAGTTTGTGCTACTGGCGTAGCAACTGTATTAGTTACACTTGCTGTTGCGCTAATTCCTGCTTTGCTTGATATATAATCTACAATTTCTTGTAACGTTCTTAATTCCGTTAAATCTGTAGGATTGATGTCTGTTAACTTATCAGATTGCTCTGTAATCGCTCCAAAGATCTCCACACGTTTAATAGAGTCAATTCCTAAATCAGCTTCCATATCCATGCTTAGTTCTAACATTTCGGCAGGATATCCTGTTTTGTCTGCTACAACGCTTAACATAAGGTCTAGCATTTCTGAATTAATAGTGGTGGGAGCAGGGCTTGCAACCGTGTTTACTACGATAGGTTGCACAGGAGTAGGCGTTACTATCGGTTTTGTAGCAGGTGCCTTTGGTGCTGGAGTGTCAATAGATAGTGGAGCTGTAGGAGCTTCTAGAATATGTTCATCTGGTGCAAAGTTTCCAGATAATAAGTTTAGTAATTGTGCCGTTTGTTTATTTTGTTCCATTAAAATAGTCTGGAACATGTCTAATGTTTTAGATTGATTCTCTTTGATGCCTTCTATGGCACTTTTTATAACGTCTACCATCATATCTTCTTCTGTTTCGTTTTCTGTGCTATCTTCGTTTGCATACGTAGGAATTGCGTTGATCACTTCTGATATCACTTCTATTTCCTTAATTTCTTCTTCAGTTTTAATAAATTCTAGAGCGCCACTTACTTTAAACCCGTTATTCAATACATCTTTATAGGCTTTTTGTGTTGCTGGACTTACATAGTTGTTTCCTGCAATTTTAACCGACATTTTAGGCTGAATTACTGGCTTCTTTTCTTGACGTGCATTACGATCAATTACATTTAATTTACACCCTAATACTTGTAGTTGTATTGCTGCTTCTCTTATTTGTAAATCACTATCTTTTGTTGCTTTTGCATTTGTAGTAACTACAAAATGCTCTCTATCTGCAAGTATATCTTTTACCAGATTTGTAAGAATAGACTTAGGCCCAAACTCGACAAAAACTCTCGCTCCTGCAGCATACATATTTTCAACCTCGCTCTTAAAGTCAACTGAATTTAAAATGTGTTGCCCTAGTATTTTCTTAATCTCACTTGGATCCGATGGATAAGAATTTCCAGTAGAATTTGAGTACACCGGAATGCTAGGACTAGTAAACGCTATAGCCTCTATACTTTTCTCAAAAGGTTTTTGAGCATGTTCTACACAATCTGTGTGGAATGCTGCAGAAACAGGCAATAAGATAGTACGGTACTTTTTTGAATCTAGTAGTGTCTTAGCCTTAGTAATTCCCTCTGTGGTACCACCTAATACTATCTGACTCGATGAGTTGATATTGGCAATAGAAACAGTTGGTATTGTTTTAATCAAAGGTTCGATTTCTAATGCCGAAGCTTTTACAGCTAGCATGGTACCAGCGTCACCACTCGTATTTTTACCTGCCATAGTATTTCCACGTGCAATAGCAAGCGTTATATAATCTTCTTGACTTATAACTCCAGAAGCACAAAGAGCTGTAAGTTCACCAAAACTATGACCAGCTACCATATCACTCTCAAAACCAGCATTTTTGAACACATTATAGTATCCTAAACTAATAGCTCCGATTGCGGGTTGTGCATATTCCGTGTTTGTAATATTCTTTTCTAAAATAGCTTTATCCTCTGCTGTAAATACAGGTTTTGGATATATTTTATTTGCTAGATTATATCCTTTTTTAGCATCAAAATCTGCAATTGTTTGTTGTATTATTTCAAAACTACTAGTAGCTTCTTTTGCCATGTTTGCATACTGCGAACCTTGACCTGAGAATAATGACGCAACTTTTGTAGTACTCGAGATTCCATTAGGTCTAAAGAAAACGCCTCTTGGGTGCGACCAGGCATTCTTATTAATTTCTAATTGTTTGATTGCAATTTCCAGTTTTGAAATACAGTCAACGAGAGATTCAGCCACAAAACCTAAACGGGCTTCACTTTGTTTTGCTGTCCCTTCTTTTGAAATTTCTTTTAAATTGTAGAATGTAGTATTTGCTTCTTTGTCATTTAACGAAGTGTGTACGTTTTTGAGATGTTTTAATAAGTCTTCAGTATTCGTTCCTTTTATGTAAATACTATGAAAGGGTTGATGTATTCTATCTGCAAAAGAAGTTTTCTTTTCATACTCTTCCATTGCAAAATGAACATTGACACCACCAAAACCAAAAGCAGATAATCCCGCTCTACGTGGAACACCATTTTTAAACCAAGGTCTTGTTTCTGAATTTACATAAAAGGGAGAGTTTTCTATACCAAATTTGTCATGAGGTTTTGTAACATTTATAGTTCCGGGTAACACTTTATGGTATAGTGCTAAGGCTGCTTTAATCATTCCGGCTGCGCCTGCAGCAGCTTTCGTATGTCCTACTTGTGATTTTACAGAACCAATTGCAATATTATTTTTTGACGCATTATTTTTACCAAAAACCATTGACATAGACTCAAACTCTGCAGCATCACCAGCTCCAGTCGCAGTACCATGACCTTCAATTAATCTTACGGTAGAGGCATCATAACCTGCTTCATCATAAGCACGTTGCATCGCTAGTGCTTGTCCTTGAGGGCGAGGTGCGTAAACAGATTTATAACGACCGTCACTAGAAGAACCTACACCAGTGAGTAAACCATAAATTCTATCTCCATCACGCTCTGCATCTTCTAATCTTTTTAAGACTAACATTCCAACACCTTCTCCTATCAACATACCATCAGAGTCTATGTCAAAAGGTCTAATACTCCCTTTGCGAGAGAATGCTGGTGTTTTAGAAAACGACATATACATAAAAGGAGAATTATCTGTGTCAACACCTCCTGTTAACATCATATCACATCTTCCTTCTATTAACTCAGAAACAGCCATTTTTACAGCCGAAAGTGATGCGGCACACGCGGCATCTACTACAGAGTTAATACCCCCTAAATCAAAACGATTTGTAATACGTCCAGAAATTACGTTACCTAGCATACCTGGAAAAGAATTTTCATTCCATCCTATATATGCTTTTTTCATTTTATCTACGATATGCGGTATGTCTGTATCAGAAATACCACTACTTCTTAAGGCAGCTTCCCATATAGGGGCTTGTAATCTAGAGGTAAGTGGGGTAATCAATTTTTGTCCACCACCTACACCGAGAATTACGCCTGTTTTTTCTTTTAATAATGCTGTAAACTTATCAGATTCTCTCCCATAACCAGCATCCTCAAAAGCATCTCTAGCCGCTATTAAAGCAAGTAATTGAGAGGCATCTGTCACTTCCAAAATATTAGGAGGTAATCCAAATTCCATTGGATTAAAGTCTACATCAGGAATAAAACCACCTTTTTTACAATAGGTTTTATCTGCCACCATGGGATCTGCATCGTAATAGTCCTCTATTTTCCAACGTGATGCTGGGACATCTACAATACTATCTCTTTGACTGATGATATTATTCCAAAACTGCTCTACATTTATGGCATCTGCAAACATAGCAGATAAGCCAATAATTGCTACAGGCGTTTTTTTAAGTGAACTATTAATAGTGTCCATATTTTTTAGTCTATAATTAAATAAAGGTGCTTTTGCTTTTCAACTTCCAAAAGACCTTTTTCAGTACATAATCCTCTCAAGTAAGCAACCATAATACCTTCGGTAAGTCTAGCTTTAGGAAATTGTTCTGATGGAAAAATTTTGTTGTTATTACATAATTTTAAAAGAGTCTGGACGGTAGCCATGGTTACCTCTGGGTCTAAATCTTTTCTGAATAATCCATCTTTTACGCCCCATTTAGATAAATAAAGCAACTCTCTAAAAGCAAACTCCGCGTTTTTTTTATAAGAGTCTTTTAATATACTAGGATAATATTTGAGTACCTCTTTATAAAAATTAGCATTACTATAATCTGCTCTTTTTAAAATATGTTGTTGAATCATTCCCATAGCTTCAATAGCAGAGCTAGAGGTATTAATGATATCATCGTTTTTTGTTCTTATACTTGCCAGATATTGCTCTACACAAGCCTGCATTAAGTCCGTCTTATCTATAAAATGGTTATAAATAGTACGCTTAGAGGTGCTTAGTTCTTTACTGATGTCTGCAATTGTAACAGACTTCACGCCATTTTTTAAATATAATTGAGTAGTTATCTCTATGATATGTTCCTTAGTAATCATATAGTTTTCCTAAATTTGGCTCAACGGTACTGATTAAGCAATTATTGGTACCACAAAAAAAAGAATTATAAATGAGACTAATTCGTTTTTTATCATAAATGTTTTCAATTACAGTAAAATGAAAGAAATTTGGATTGTCAATTTTTTAAGCAATAGTGATCAAAATATTGATGAAAGATTACTTAAAAACCTTCCTAAGTCCATTTATAAAAGGGCTAATAGGTATTTAAAGAGAGAGAATTACTTAAGTTTTTTAATAGGGAGATTGCTATTAAAAAATGCATTATTAGAACGCGGAATTGCAAGTACTACAATAGAAAATATTGTGTATTCTGAGAGTGGAAAGCCAAGTTTTACTAATCTTAATTTTTCTATTTCACATAGCAATGGGTACGTAGTTTTATTTTTTGGTACCGTTTTTCAAGTAGGAATTGATATTGAAAAGCGAAGTAATATTGATTTAGCACTTTTTAAAAACCTTTTTACAGATAAGGAGTGGAACGATATTATCCAAGATGAAATTCCATTAAAAAAATTCTATTGGTTCTGGGTAAGAAAAGAAGCTTTGCTCAAAGCTGTAGGTTGTACTTTAAAGGAGATAAGGGAACTTGAAGTATTTGAAGATTACGGTATATATAAAGAGCAACATTTTTACTTTAAAGCCTTTAATTTTGATTCAGGATTTAATGGTATAATGGCAATGGAGGAAGAAGTGGATATCAATGTGAGATATATTCATCTTGAGAAGCTGTTGAAATAAGTTATTATTTAAAGAAAGTAAATCTTAACATTCCGTTTAAGAGTTAATTGCTTAGAGATAAAAAGCATCAAGACTAAGAGAATTATTCTATCTTTTGATTAACAGACTTCGTCTGTTGGATTTTTAAAATAGCTAGGTATTGTTAGCGAGAAGATTCAAAAACTTAGATTTCTTCTTGTTTAGACTTACAACTATTTTTGCATGATCCCGAAATCCCACAAGTTTCGGACTTGATCCCTTGATCCATTATAAGGGATAAGAAGTACATCTTTTAAATAGAAAAACCCCGAAAAATCGGGGTTTTAAAGACATTTAGAGTCATCTTAAGACTATTTTCGTGACCTCGACTGGATTCAAACCAGTAACCTCTTGAGCCGTAATCAAGTGCGCTATTCAGTTGCGCCACGAGGCCTAATTGAAACAATAATTACTCATTCGTTTCGGGGTGCAAATATACGTTTAATTGTTTGATCTAAACAAGTAAAATGCATGAAAAATTATAATTAATTTCTGTGAATTTTCTATTTATCTTTAAATCAGCTCATTGGTTTTCCAGTTTAACATAAGCAACATGTTTATGTTGATTTCTAGATGAGCTTTACCCAACTCTAAGGATAGCTTGTTCTCAAAGTAGCTAATAATTTGAGTTTTTCCTCCTTTAAGAATAAGTGATAAAGTTGTCGTCTTATATTTTTTATGAAGTACTCGATTAAAAGCAGATACATATTTTCATAGATCCTATAGATAATGATCACCATTCATTGTAACTTCTAGTCTTACTAAAGGGCCAACTACCAATTATGAAGGCAAGTACGTCGAGTTGTGGAAGACATGTTCATATAACTTACCTTTAAAGATGCCTTGCAATTATTGATTTATTTTTTTAAACTAGCTAGTGGTAAGGAGTAAAATGCACTTCTTAAAAAAATATAATAATGATAGGGGACAGCGGGCTAAGTAGTCCTTCATGGTGAAAGATGACAAAATGGAATGTATCTCTGTAATAAAGTAAAAAATAGGTATCACACCAGATCACTTTGTATTTCTGATCTTATAAGAGCTAGAAATATATCATAAATGCAATTCGTACTGTAAAGATGTTTTTATAGTTTATGAAATAAACAGAGTGATTAAATGCTATTATATTTAACTGCTTTGTCTTGTCAGAACTATTATTTCATAAATCATCGTTACCATTTCCATTAATAAAAAGGGCTAGCTCTATGGATGGCTAGCCTTTTTTGTTTTCTACGCTTTTGTGATAGTTTGATTTATAGAATATAGCTGCTTCCCTGTACCTGCTAGTATCGTTAATGTTGTAAAAGAATAGTACTTAGCAACATTGGCTTTTATTATTTAAAACGATAACCTATGCTAATTCCCGCTTTACCACTCACTTTTTCTTGATTGGTCTTAAATACATTTCTTCCTATCCCAAAATTGGCTTGTAAAATGATCCCTTCTTTAGAAATCCACTTATAACCTGCACCCAAGCCTATGAGTAAATTAGTATCTATGTTTGATGTAGCATCTGGTTCTAAACGTTTAGAGCTATGAAACATGGTAAAACCTTCTGCAAATAGACCACTTGCATATTTTTTACTTAAATATCGCCTGTAAAACCCTGTAATACCGCTATCATAATCGTATGAAAATGCTGCTCCGGAGTCACTAAAGGTGGTAAATAATGAGGTGCCAAAAGATGAATTTTCATTGATTGTTCTTTCAAATTCTACTTCGACAGTTCCTAAAGCTGTAGAAAGTCCATTTAGTTTTAATTCTGAAAAATTTGTTTTTCCAAACTGTTCTTGTGCAAACATGGTAGCACAAAATAACAGTAATGATAAAGTGATTAATTGTTTCATGATGAATGAATTATAAAGTTAGTTATAGCTTCAAATCTATGCGGTTTTCCTTCTTGAGATAGTTAATGGTTTGGTAAATAACATAATGGATTATGTATTTAACTTTTAATTATGGTAATAAGATTTTCTGCCTAAACGCTACAATTATTTGCCTTAGGAGGTGTTTGCTATTCTTGCTTACAGAACTTGTCTTAATGTCCTTAATCAAAAAAGGCTAGCTGTATAGCTAACCTTTTCTTTGTTTTGAACGCTTTCGCGAAAGCGTGATATAATCAATTAAAGTAATCTCGCTCTTCTTTTCTTTCTAAGATCTCTTAAGAAGTACAATGCAGCACAACTTAAGATGATTATAACACTTATAAGGTTGCCAAAGATAAGTGTAAGAAGTAAGTAGCCCAGGTAAAAGGCGCTAGCATAAAATGCTACCGCTAGTAACATGACTAGGTATAAAGCAATCGTCTTGATCATCTATAAATGCTTCACTATTTTGTTTTAGGCTCAAATACAGGAAGTAATTTTGTCGACACTTCACCAAAACCTATTCTAGGATAATCTTTAGTTTTAGAATAACCACGTATAATAACGGTATCATTATCCTCTATAAATTTACGATCTCCACCTTCATTTAATTTTACTGGCTTTTCTCCTCTCCATGAGAGTTCTAGCATAGATCCGTAAGAGTCAGGTGTTTTTCCAGAGAGTGTACCACTTCCCATCATGTCACCAGCATTTATTGGGCAGCCGGTAATTGTGTGATGAGCAAGTTGCTGGCTCATATTCCAGTACATATATTTAAAGTTTGAAGTAGCTACCACGGTCTCTTTTAATCCTTCTGGTTGTAAAGCAACTTCTAGATTAATATCAAAACTTTTCTTTCCTTCAAATTGTAAATAAGGAAGTAATTCTTTTTTAGGCTTAGGGCTTTCTACTCTAAAAGGTTCTAGTGCGTCTAGTGTTACAATCCATGGAGAAATTGAAGATGCAAAGTTTTTTGCAAGGAATGGACCTAGTGGTACATACTCCCATTTTTGAATATCGCGAGCACTCCAGTCATTAAAGAGTACAAGCCCAAAAATATTTTCTTCGGCATCTTTTGTAGCGATAGACTCTCCTAAGATATTTGCATCTGTAGTAATAAAAGCCATTTCTAGTTCAAAATCTACAAGGCGAGATGGGCCAAAGATAGGGTCTGTCGCTCCATTAGGTAACTTCTGTCCTTGTGGTCTATGCACTGGGATACCAGATGGAATCACAGAAGAGCTTCTCCCGTGATATGCAACAGGCATGTGCAGCCAGTTAGGCATCAAGGCATTCTCCTCACCGCGAAACATTGTTCCCACATTTGTAGCATGTTCTATACTTGAGTAAAAGTCTGTATAATCACCTATTTGTACAGGTAATTGCATCTCAACCTCTTCCATTTTAAAGATAACAACGTCGCGATCTTTCATATTATCGCGCAAGGATTTATTATTTTCTTCAAAAATCTCTGCAATACGATTACGTACTAACCTCCACGTTTTACGACCATCTGCAATAAAATCATTGAGTGTGTCTTGTAAAAAGATATCATCTGTAAGTGGGATACCTTTAAAATATCCTAGCTGGTGTAAAGCACCTAGATCTATAGCATAATCACCTATACGTGTCCCTATAGTAATAACGTCATCACGCGTTAAGAAAACGCCAAACGGGATATTCTGTATTGGGAAATCTGTGTTCTTTGGCGTTTCTAGCCAAGTTTTTCTAGAGGGATCGTTAGCAGATAGTGGCATTATGTATATTTTGATAAGTTGTTTGTAATTCTCTCTTCAAATATAGGATTTATAGCAGTCTTAAAAAGTCTTTGTAGTATTTTTGTATCACTTTAACAAACAATTTTACTATGCAACGTGATACTGCTATTTTTGATCTAATCCAAGAAGAAAAAGAACGCCAATTAAATGGGCTTGAACTTATTGCTTCAGAGAATTTTGTAAGTGACCAGGTAATGGAAGCTGTAGGTTCTGTGTTAACAAACAAATATGCCGAGGGATATCCTGGAAAAAGATATTACGGAGGCTGTGAAGTAGTAGACGAGGTAGAAACAATTGCTATAGAACGCGCAAAGGAACTCTTTGGGGCGGCTTATGCAAACGTACAGCCACACTCTGGATCACAAGCAAACACAGCCGTTTTTCATGCATGTTTAAAACCAGGAGATAAATTTTTAGGTTTTGATCTTGCACATGGTGGTCACCTCACTCATGGATCTCCAGTAAACTTTTCTGGACGTTTATATAACCCAGTTTTTTATGGAGTAGAGAAGGAAACAGGATTGCTTAATTATGATAAAATTCAAGAGATAGCAACAAAGGAGCAGCCTAAGATGATCATCGCTGGAGCCTCTGCTTATTCTCGTGAGATAGATTATAAACGCTTTCGCGAAATTGCAGACTCAGTAGGAGCAGTACTTCTAGCAGATGTTGCTCACCCAGCGGGTCTTATTGCAAAGGGTATCATAGCAGATCCTATTCCACATTGTCATGTGGTAACAACAACTACACATAAAACGTTACGAGGACCAAGAGGAGGAATGATCCTTATGGGTAAAGATTTTGAAAATCCTTTTGGAATCACATTAAAGAACGGAAATTTAAGGATGATGTCCTCTCTATTAGACAGTGGTATTTTTCCTGGAAACCAAGGAGGTCCATTAATGCATGTAATAGGCGCAAAGGCAATTGCCTTTGGAGAAGCACTTACAGATGAGTTTTTACATTACATGATACAGGTTAAGAAAAATGCAACGATGCTTGCAGATGCACTTATACTTAAGGGATATGATATTATCTCTGGCGGTACAGATAATCACATGATGCTTATAGACCTGCGTAATAAAAATGTAACAGGAAAGGCAGCCGAAGAAGCACTAGGAAAAGCAGATATTACGGTAAATAAAAACATGGTTCCTTTTGATGATAAATCTCCTTTTGTCACTTCGGGAATACGTATAGGTACTGCAGCAGTAACTACTCGCGGTCTTGTAGAAGGTGATATGCACGAGATTGCAAACTTTATAGATAAAGCAATACAGCATCATGATAATGAAGAAGTGTTAGAAAATGTAGCAAAAAGCGTGAATGAAATGATGGGTCACAGACCGTTGTTTAAGATGTAATGCAAATGACTTTATATAACAGAAGCCCGCTATAAGCGGGCTTCTGTTTTTTTTATCAAGGTGGTATTATGTATACTTAGTAGTATAAATTGCTCAAGGTTTTAGTGCAAATTTGATAATAACAAGTAGTGCTATAAATCCCACGAAGCCTATAAGCACCCACTTACTTCCTTTGTATTGTTTTTTGTGAAGAGATAAATCCTTTCTATAACTCCACACCATGAGTAGTATGAAGGCTACAATGAAAAAAACAACAAATATAATCTGACCAGTGCTAAACATTTAAAGTATTTTAGGAGTTGTAAAAATACGACTGAGTACGCTTTCGCGAAAGCGTAACAAAACAAAATCTCTTATGAAAAATAAAATAGCCGCCGTAACATTGTTCCATGACACCTATGGTCTTGATCGACAAAATACACCTACAGCAAATCTCGCGTTATCAAAAAATAGGCTACGCTTTAACCTCATGAAAGAGGAAAACGAAGAATATCTAGAAGCTGCAAACGCTGGTGATCTTGTAGAAGTAGCAGATGCTCTAGGGGATATGCTTTATATCTTGTGTGGAACAATTATCGAGCATGGTATGCAAGACAAAATCGAGGAGGTTTTTAATGAGATACAACGTTCTAATATGAGTAAACTAGGAGCAGATGGAAAACCTATTTATCGCGAAGATGGAAAAGTCCTTAAGGGGCCTAATTACTTTAAACCAGATATTAAAAGTATTCTAGACAACTAATTAAACAATAAAGCCGCTTCTATCTTGTAGAAGCGGCTTTGTTATAGATTGTAAAAGGAGATTACTCTTGTACTGTGATTCCTAGTTTGGCAAGAACAGCCATCGTAATATCTGAAGCTGGGTCTGCATAAGCAAAGTTGTTGTTATTTCCTATAGTAAGAATATGCGAGTAGCCTTGTTCTTGAGCAACTACTGTTACCATCTCGCCTATCTTTTTGTAAAGAGGTTGTACTACTTCAGATTGCTTTAATTGTAGTAGCTGTGCGCCATTTTGACGAAATTTTGAGATATCCTCTTCTAGAGCAATAATTTCCCCTTGTTTTGTTTTCTTGTCTGCATCTGTAAAAGTTGCTTGACCGCTTTGGTATAATTTTACCTTAGCTTCATAGTCTTGAATTTTTGCTTTCATTTGCGTTTCAAGATCAAGATTGTAAGCTTTTACTTTTTCATTTGCGCCTGTAAGTTCAGGCATTTTTGTGAGAATAAAGTCGGCGTCTACAGTTCCTACTTTGCTTTGAGCAAAAGCCGTTGCTGTAAATAGCACTACAAACATTCCAAGTACGATTTTTTTCATTGTATAATATTTATTAAAATTATCATTTGCGCGTGCAAATATATGTGATAGAAGACAATATCTGTGCCAAGTGGTTATTTTTAAGTAAATAGCTGGCCACGATGTGGCTTAAGCGCATCTCTCACAGGCTTCATAGCTTCTCTATCTACTACCAGAAATGCAATACTGTGATCTTCTGTAACTTGTTGAGTACCTGTGATAGGAGCCTCTAATACCTGCGCAGCAGCATATTCTTTTAAATGAATCTCGTGGTGTAACGCAATTTTATGTGCATCTGGACCTCTAAAATCCCAAATTAATTTAAGTCGTTCTCCTGTAGACATGATAGAAATAAGTTTGTGACAAAAGTATCATATCTACACAAGGCAGCCGTGGTCGTAAATACTAAATATTCTATAATATCATTGCTATGGTACAGTAGTTCTTTATACCTATTTTTGCACATATTTATTACGCTATGAAACAATTATTAGTACTTACAACGTTACTTTTTGGATGTGTTTTTGTTTGCGCTCAAAATGACATTTTACTTACTATAAACGATGAACATTTTTATAGAGAGGAGTTTATAAGAGTGTATGAGAAAAATAGTGAGCTCATAAATAAAGATCAATATAATGACCCAGAAGAGTATTTACAATTATTTATAGACTATAAACTTAAAGTACAAGAAGCGTATAGACTTGGGTTAGACAAGAAAAAAAAGTATCAAGAAGAGCTATCTTCTTATCGCTCGCAGCTTGCAAAGAGCTACCTTAACGATGTAAAAGTAACAGATGAGCTTGTGGCAGAGGCTTATGATAGAACGGTAACCGAGTTAAAAGCACGGCACATTCTCATACAATTAGATCCTAATGCTGCTCCCAGTGATACGCTAGTTGCATATCACTCTATCTTAAAAGCAAGAGAGCGTATTGTAAACGGTGAAGATTTTAAAAAAGTAGCGAGGGAAATTAGCGAAGATCCATCTGCAAAAAAGAATGGAGGAGATTTAGGTTGGTTTAAGGCTTTTAAAATGGTGTATCCGTTTGAAAATGCGGCTTATTCTACATCAATTAATGAGGTTTCTAAGCCTTTTAGAACCAGTTTTGGTTACCATATAGTACAGCCTACAGCAAAGCGTGAAGCACTAGGGAATGTTCAAGTAGCGCATATTATGGTTGCGTTAACTCAAAAGGATACAAGTATTATTCCAGAAAATAGAATAAACGAGGTGGCACAGCTTTTAAGTAATGGGGCGTCTTTTGAAACGCTAGCTCTTAACTATAGTGATGATAATGCATCTTATAAAAAAGGAGGGAAGCTCAATGAGTTTGAGCAAGGCCAGTTGAGTAGTCTTGTTTTTGAGCAAAAGGCATTTTCATTGACTAAGGTTGGTACTACTACAGCGCCTTTTAAAACAGAATTTGGCTGGCATATCATTAAGCTACTAGCTAGAAATCCAGTACCCGCATTTCAAGATCTTAAAGTTGCTCTTAGTAGTAGGGTAACTCGAGACACAAGAGCACAAGTAATTTCTGACAAGCTTGATAATCGTTTGAGAAATCACTATCAAATAATACCCAACGAATCTTTACAGTTATATTTTGAAAATTTCTTTCCAGAAAAATATACAGATACTAGGATTACATTAGATAAAGATCCTATACTAAGTACTGTTGCATTTACGTTAGGAAAAGGAGACAAAAAGACCTCTTATACCTATAAAATGGTAGGTGACTACCTCCTTGCAACTTATGCACGCACTACTTATAAGTCAAAGAGTTTATTTGTTAAAGAGGGCATTAATTCTTTTGTAAGTACTATCCTTAAAAATTATCATCTAGAACATCTAGAAGAACAAGATCCAGATTTTGATAATATCTTAAAGGAATATAAAGAGGGACTATTATTGTTTGATTTACTAGAAACTAACATTTGGAAAAAAGCACAAGAAGATAGTATAGGATTACAAGATTTTTTTAAGAGTAATCGTTCAAATTACAGGACCGTAAAGACTTACAATGCGAGTGTGTTCACCACAGGGAGTAAACGTGATGCAAAGAAATTTAAGAGCAGCTTATCTAAAGGAATATCTCCACAAGCTGCCGTGGTTTTATTGAAAAAGAACGACACATCAGTGATACTCTCTGATAGAAGGATTAAAGAAAACGAATTGTCGCAAGGATTATCACTTTCTAAAGGAGCGAGTGATATTATTAAAGATGGTGAGAGCTATATCGTTTATTATGTAACTGCAATTACGGAGGCTAGCGATCAATTACTAAGTGATGTAAGAGGTGTTGTAATAAGTGATTATCAAAAGGAACTTGAACATAAATTTATAGAGGATATAAAGAAAAGGAGTACCATCACGGTACATAAAGAAGTTTTAAACGCTCTAATAATAAAATATGATAGATAGAAATATCAGAATTGCTCCCATTCTTGTGTTTATAATAGCATCACTTTCAATAGTGAGCTGTCGTTATTTTAAGAAGGATGATACAGAAGCAACTGTCGCTCGGGTAAATAACCATACCTTATCTCAACGTACTATTGATGAAGTTCTGGCAAATAATGTGGTGAGCGATAGTGCAACTTTTATTCAAAATTATATTAATAGCTGGGCAACTAGCCAGTTGTTGCTAGATGGAGCGCTGCGAAATTTACCAAATGAGGATCAAGAAAATTTTGAGGAATTAGTATCTTCATATCGTAGGGATTTATATACTCGCTTTTATAAAGATGCACTTGTTAATAAAGAATTAGATACTATTGTTTCTGATAATGAGGCACTGAAATTTTACGATAATAATAAAGATAACTTTTTACTAAATGAACCTTTAGTACAATTTAAATTTATCCAAGTAGATGAGGATTATCAAAACCTCAAAACACTAACGTCATATTTTATGGGCACGGATACAAAAGATAAGTTTGCTTTAGATTCCTTAAAGTTTCAATACAAAAATTATTTTTTAAATGATACTACATGGATAAAACAACGTGTTGTAATTGACCAAATAAATGCGATTAACAAAGAGAATGCAAACAACTTGTTAAAAAAAACAAATTTCTTACAGCTGCGAGACTCATTAGGATTATATTTGATAGCTGTAAAAAGCACGCTTGATCGTAATGAAAATGCACCGTTAGAATATGTAAGGCCTACGATCAATCAGATTATAAAGAATAAAAGGAAATTAGCGCTTATACAAAAGCTAGAAAAGGAGATTAAGGATGATGCTATTAAAAACAAACAATTTGAAATATACAATTAATATAGTACTAGTGATTGCCGCTGTACAAATAGGTTTTGCACAAGAAGCAACAGTAATTCCAGCGACTGTAGATACTACAGAAACAGTGGTTGCTGCACAAAAAGATACTACAAGGACACCTTTTAAGAAATTTAAGGTAGATGGTGTAGCGGGAGTGGTAGGTGACTATCTTATCTTAGAAAGTGATATAGACCAAAGTCTTCTTGAAATAAAACAACGTGGTCAGGCAGCTGCAAATATCACTTCGTGCCAGGTCCTAGGAAGCTTATTAGAAAACAAACTTCTTACACATCAGGCTGTGCAAGATAGTATAGTAATACAAGACAGTCGTGTAAACTCTGAAGTCGATCAAATTATACAACGTTTTTCATCACAACTAGGTTCTGAGCAAAAGGTAGTGGAGTTCTATAAAAAAGATAATATGGCAGATCTTCGTGCTGAGTTATTTTCAATTAGAAAAGATATTCTACTTTCAGACCGTATGAATCAAAAAATTGTGGAATCTGTAGATGTTACTCCAGATGAAATTAAGACATTTTTTAAAAGTATAGCGGCAGATGAGATTCCTACCTTTGGAGTAGAGCTAGAGATTGCACGTATTGTTATAGAACCTAAAGCTACAGAAGAGGAACGCCAGAAGGTAATAGATCGTCTCAAAGGTTTCCGTAGAGATATTCTTGAAAATGGAAGTAGCTTTGCAACAAAAGCTGTTTTATATACAGATGATGGAGCTTCAAGACCGGAAGGAGGTTTAATGGTTATAGATCGTAAAACACCTTTAGTAAAAGAATTTAGAGATGTTGCTTTTAGTTTACAGGATGGTGAAATAAGTGAGCCTTTTGAGACAGAATTTGGTTTTCATATCGTCACTGTTGAAAAGACAAAAGGTGATCGTAAAGATGTAAGACACATATTACTCGTTCCAGATATTAAACAGGCACAAGAAGATGAAGCAAAAGATCTAGTAAATAAAGTGAGAAAACGTATCATAGATGGCGAACTTACTTTTAAAGAAGCAGCCTTAGAATATTCTGATGAGAAGGAAACAAAATTTGAAGGTGGTACACTCACTAATCCTCAAACACTAGATAAACGTTTTGAATTAGGTAGACTTGATGGAGATATTTATCCTAAGGTAAACAACCTTGCAGATAAGGAGGTATCGCTAGTGTATACAGACCAAACAAGAACTGGGACAAAACAATTTTTAATCTATACGGTAGATAATCGTCTGGAAGAGCACAAAGCAGATTATGTAAAGGACTACATTAAGATTAAAGACCTTGCATTAAGAGAAAAGCAAATTGCGGCTATAGAAAAGTGGCAAAAAGAAAAAATAGGGGAAACTTACATTAAAATTAATGGTGAAAATCGTGATTGTGAGTTTGTAAGTAACTGGTTGAAAAAATAATATTATTTATGTCTGACGTTGCGGCTATCAAGAATCTAGTAGAAAAACATAAGATTTTAAAAGCAGAAATATCAAAGATTATTGTAGGTCAAGAAAAAGTGATCGACGAGATTCTTTTAGCTATATTTTCTGGGGGACATGCCTTGCTTATAGGAGTTCCTGGACTAGCAAAGACGTTGATGGTAAACACTATCGCAACCACTTTAGGGCTTGACTTTAAGAGAATACAATTTACACCAGATTTAATGCCTAGTGATATTTTAGGATCTGAGATACTGGATGAATCACGTACTTTTAAATTTATTAAAGGACCTATTTTTTCAAATATTGTACTTGCAGATGAGATTAACCGTACACCGCCTAAAACGCAGGCGGCGCTTCTAGAAGCAATGCAAGAACGCGTGGTGACTGTAGCTGGGCAGCGATATCCATTATCGCTTCCTTACTTTGTACTTGCTACTCAAAACCCGATAGAGCAGGAGGGAACATACCCATTACCAGAAGCACAATTAGACCGTTTCATGTTTTCTATTAACCTTGATTACCCTTCATTTCAAGAAGAGGTAGATGTGGTGAAGGCGACAACATCTGCAGCAAAACCTACGGTAAATGCATTGTTAAGTGCACAAGAGATTATAGACTTTCAGCAGCTTGTACGTCGTATTCCAGTAGCAGATAATGTGATAGAATATGCAGTAAATTTAGTAAGTAAAACAAGGCCTAAAACAGAAAAGGCTGCCCAGATTGTAAATGATTACATAGACTGGGGAGCTGGACCAAGAGCATCACAAAACCTTATACTAGGAGCAAAAACTCATGCCGCTGTGCATGGTAAATTCTCACCAGATATAGAAGATGTACAGGTGGTTGCGACAGGTATTCTTCGTCATAGGATGATAAAGAATTATAAGGCAGAAGCAGAAGGCTTAAGTATAGAGGAAATCATTAAAAGTTTATTTTAATACGCTTTTGCGAAAAATTTTCTTTTACACCTAATAGTTTCATTATCTCATTAAAAAGGTTTTTACAATACTCAATTATTAGTTAAGTAAAAGATATGTTTACGTAATGAAATACTTTTTTAAAGCTGTTTAAAATCAACATATTTAAATGGGTGCTACGAATAATTATTTTGTACTCATGAAATGAGCGGTGGTCACAAAAACGTTTAAAACAAAGAGCATAAGCACACAGATCTAGGTTGTGATGAGTAATGATAGTAACAAATGATTATTTATAGTATATAGATAATAACTATTGTATTGAACTTTATCTGAAGATAGTACGGTCACTTCTTTGAATCTTTATTTACTAAAGCTACTTATTTTTAAATAATTCAAATTTTCGCGAAAGTGAAATATTCAATACAACATCTTTTTCTAGTTATAAGTTGTCAATATGATAATTTGAAGCCACTCTTTTTTTGAATTTGATAATTAGTTAGCAATATTTAAGATGGTTTATAAATACCCTATAACTATGGAGGATGGTACTTACTGCTATTGCTATTCTTTTAGGTATTTTGTATTTTCGTACACCGCAATTTATGGCGGTACTATTTAACAACCCTAATACATTATATATGGCATTTGATATTGATATGATCAAGAAGGTTTATGCAAATATGTCTGAGCGTGTAGACGCCGCTCGTGACCTTGTAGGTAAGCCCTTGACACTTTCTGAAAAGATTTTATATTCTCACCTCTGGGAGGGAAAACCTTCTAAAGCATTTACTCGTGGGAAGGATTACGTAGATTTTGCTCCAGATCGTATCGCTTGTCAAGATGCCACGGCACAGATGGCATTATTGCAATTTATGCAAGCTGGAAAAGATAAAGTTGCGGTGCCTACTACCGTACACTGTGATCACTTAATACAGGCTAAAGAAGGAGCAGAAAAGGATCTTAAAAATGCAAATGACGTTTCTAGCGAGGTTTTTAACTTCTTAGAATCTGTTTCTAATAAATATGGTATAGGTTTCTGGAAGCCAGGAGCAGGTATTATACACCAAGTAGTTCTTGAAAACTATGCTTTCCCAGGTGGAATGATGATAGGTACGGATTCTCACACTGTAAACGCTGGCGGACTAGGAATGGTGGCTATAGGTGTAGGTGGTGCAGATGCTGTAGATGTGATGGCTGGAATGGCTTGGGAACTTAAATTCCCTAAATTAATAGGAGTTAGACTTACAGGAAAACTTTCTGGATGGACGGCACCTAAGGATGTTATCTTAAAAGTTGCAGAGATTCTTACGGCAAAAGGAGGAACAGGAGCGATAGTAGAATATTTCGGCCCTGGAGCTACAGCAATGTCTTGTACAGGTAAAGGAACTATCTGTAACATGGGAGCAGAGATAGGAGCAACAACTTCTACCTTTGGGTACGATGAGTCTATGGAGCGTTACTTACGTGCTACAGACCGTGCAGATGTTGCAGACGCAGCAAATGATGTAAGAGAATACCTTACAGCAGATAAAGAAGTATATGCAAATCCTGAGCAGTATTTTGATCAGGTAATTGATATTGACCTTTCTGAGTTAGGGCCATTACTTAACGGACCTTTTACGCCAGATCTTTCTACAACGGTAGGAAAGGATATGACTGAGAAAGCTACTAAAAATGAATGGCCTCTTAATGTAGAGTGGGGACTTATAGGTTCTTGTACAAACTCTTCTTACGAGGATCTTTCTAGAGCTTCATCTATTGCTCAACAAGCACTAGATAAAGGAATTAAAATGAAATCAGAACTTGGGATTAACCCAGGATCTGAGCTTGTACGCTATACTACAGAGCGCGACGGAATTTTAGGAATCTTTGAGAAGCTCGATGCTAAGATTTTTACAAATGCTTGTGGACCATGTATCGGACAGTGGGCACGTTACAGTGATCCAAAAAATGCTCCTAAAAACAGTATCGTACACTCGTTTAATAGAAACTTTGCAAAGCGTGCAGATGGTAACCCTAATACACACGCCTTTGTAGCT
>ENA-ORXC01000339-ORXC01000339.1-marine-metagenome-genome-assembly--contig:-NODE-339-length-35634-cov-4.043170_pt1 | contig 35634 bp, 29 predicted proteins | sample MGYA00237865_ERZ511478 | MGnify/ENA metagenome assembly ERZ511478
TTTTTGACAAAACAAACGCCTCTTTTCATCTGTTAGATCTGCTCTATACTTCTCATGATAAAGGTTTTCTCAAAAAATGTAACCTTTTCCTGGTAGAATGTAAGCGATGTATAGAGCAAAATCTAACACACCTTGTGCTTATTGATTGCGCAATAATTGACTTTCTGGGACCTGGCGCAATGGTTTGGCCGGTGAGCCAACTACAAGCATTTCTGGTTCCACGTCTTTGGTCACGACACTTCCCGCCGCCACCGTTCCATCCTTACCAATTGTTTTGCCTGGGAGGATCGTTGCATTAGCGCCAACTCTTCCACCATCATGGATTGTTACACCTTTGAAATGGTCGTATCGTTCAGATGACCTTGCCAAATAATTATCATTTGTTGTCACAACATAAGGAGCAACAAAGACGTAATCGCCAAGTTCTGAATATGCAGTAATGTAGGCGTTTGTTTCTAGCTTACATTTCACCCCAACTTTACAGTCATTCTCAACAGCTACTCCACGTCCTATAATTGTTTTCTCTCCAATTGTTACACGCTCACGTATCGTTGCTAGATCAGCTACGAATACATCATCTGCTAGGTTCGCATTAGCATAAATAATAGAAGAAGTTCCAATTGTACATCCAGAGCCGATGATGGCTGCCGGCAATTGTTTTACCTCTGGAAGAATTGAATTCTTTGCACGTGCTGGCTGCTTTCCAATGATCGCGTTATCCTGGATCATAACACCGCTACCGATTTGTACTCCATCATAAATAATCACATTATGCCCAATTACGACATTTTCACCGAAGGTTACATTTTCGCCGATTACCACATGCTGTCCTACTTTAAGTGGCTCCATTTTTGTTCCCCCTTCTCTTTTATTTAGTTGAAGAACTTGCTGATCATATCTACGACATATTCCTGTTGCTCTGCTTTAAGTTCCGGGAACATTGGAAGTGAAATGGCTTCCTGGCATGCCTTTTCAGTTACTGGAAGATCGCCTTCCTTATAACCAAGATCAGAGAACACTGGTTGCAGATGTAGCGGCTTTGGATAATAAATCATTGTAGCCACACCTTGCTCTTTCAAGTACGCCTGAAGTTCATCGCGCTTAGGAACTCGAATGGTGTACTGATGGAAGATATGATAGTTATGTTCCTCAACGTAAGGTGTCGTAACGGTTTCACCAAGACGCTCATTTAATAATGCTGTATAACGTTCCGCTTTCTCGATTCGTTGTTTATTCCAATCCGTTAGATGTGGAAACTTCACATTTAAAATAGCAGCTTGAAGCTCGTCAAGACGACTGTTATAACCCAAAATATGATGATAATATTTCGGTTTACTGCCATGCACGCGAATCACGCGCATTTTCTCAGCTACTTCATCGTCATTTGTGATAATCATGCCAGCGTCGCCATATGCTCCAAGGTTTTTTGTAGGAAAAAAACTATAGGTAGCGGTTGTTCCAAGCTCCCCTACTTTTTTTCCTTTATACTCAGAACCAATTGACTGGGCTGCATCTTCAATAATAGCCAAATTGTGCTTATCAGCAATAGCCTTCAAAGCATCCATATCAGCCATCTGACCATATAAATGAACGGGAATAATGGCTTTCGTTTTATCCGTTACAGCCTCTTCAACCTTTTTCGGATCAATATTAAAAGTCTTCGGATCAATATCAACAAATACCGGTGTCGCTCCAGCACGTGCAATGGCACCCGCAGTTGCAAAAAAAGTAAATGCAGGACAAATCACTTCATCTCCTTCACCGACATCACAGCCTAATAAAGAGATATGTAGGGCGTCACTTCCGTTTGCAACACCAACACTATGAGCCGCATGACTAAATTCTGCTACGTCACTTTCAAGTTTTTTCACATTATCTCCGAGAATGAAACGCGCACTCGACATCACTTCTTCTAAAGCAACACCGATTTCACCTTTAAGTGATTGATATTGTTCGGTTAAATCAAGCATTGGTACTTTCATTATAGACCCTTCTTTCATTCATTTTGATAAACGTTTATAGATACTAATTAATGTTGTGCTTTCTTTTTCCCAATTATATTGCTCTTCGATTGCCTTTCTTCCATTCTTCCCCATTACCTCGGCTTCTTCAGGATGCGTTGTCATCCATTCTATCGCTTGAGCGATTTCGTTTGGTTCAAGGGGATTCACGCAAATCCCACATCTGTTACCTTCAATTATTTCTTTCCACAGAGGAAATGCAGAACCGATTACAGGAATACCTGCAGACATATATTCAAACATTTTGTTGGGCTGGGCATTTATATGGTTTGGAAGTGGATGATAAAGAACGAGTCCGGCTAGGGATTCGGACATGACATCCGCCACAATTTCTCGGTTTACAAAACCTAAGTCTTTCACCTGACTCCATCCTTTATAGGATTGAAGATCAACCTTAAGTTGCTCTGGGGCAATATTTCCACCAAATATTAACTGTGCATCAGTTTTTCCAATTGCTTGAACCATTTCATGCGCGGCCCTTACTTGTGTAATTCCCCCGATAAAACATACTGTTGAATTTTTGTTAGACCAGTCCGTATTAGGAACGTAGAGTTCACTAAGGATAGGATAGTTATTGACGTTATAGGCATTTGCTCCGATTTTTTTAAATCGTTCACAAATATAAGGTGTAGCAGCAATTACTGCGTCAAATTTTTTGGCAGCGTAATTTTCATAACGTTCAAAAACGACACTGATACTTTTACGCAAAGGGGAAGGAATCCACTGTTTCTCCAATATTTGTCTTGGAACATCTTCGTGAATATCGTGTATTACTTTTTTCCCTTTACGCTTTAATTTAAGACCAGTTGGTATGAGTTCTGGATCATGAAAATGGTAGATATCTGCATTTACCTTGAGAGCCGCTTCATAAACAGCTTTCGTTGTTTGGATCATTCTGCTCCTCTCATTCGTTGCATCAGAAGGAATCCCAATAATCTTCACACCATCTTTTGTTTCAGATGTTGCATTCGGAACGATGTAAGTCACATCGTATCCTTCCATATTGAGAGATCTGCATTCTTTAATGAAGATTCTGATATCGTGAGGAGAATGAACAGATGTTAGATGACATACTTTCATTACTCTCCTACCTACTTTCAGCTTGAACTAACTTGCTATAAATATTGGTTAACATAGAAATCACAGCTTTCTCGCCAAATCTTTCTTTACAATCTTCATGAATAAGATTCGGGTTATAATCTTTATAATGTTGGGTCATATAAATAAGAGCTTGAGATAGTTTATCTACTTCACCAGTAGGAACTAAAACTCCATTTAAATCTTTCACAATCATGCTTGGGCCACCACTATCTGTTGCAATAATGGGCGTTCCAACTGACAAAGCCTCTACCAGTACTACACCAAATGTTTCATAGTAGCTGGATGAAACGAATACATCGGCAAGCTGCATTTCTTTCTTCACCTGTTCTCTTGAAAGCGTTCCAATAAGTGTAACTCTTGATTTAAGATCAAGCTGATTAATGAGGTGTTGTAACTTATCTTTTTCTTCGCCCATCCCCCCTATTCGTAATTCAGTATCTCTGTGAGGGAATGCTTGATGAAAGGCATGAATAAGTAAATCAAGACCTTTATTTGCATTTAAATTCGCAACAGCCAGTATTCGGAACGGTTGATCAGAAGCTCTGGTCTTTTTCGGTTTAGCACCAGACATATCAATGAAATTTGGAACGATGTCCACTTGTTGATTCGTATAGGAAACCATATCTCGTTTTAATCCTGGTCCTACTGCTAATAGTTTATCCGCTTGACGAAAAGCTTTTTGTGCCAGTTTTTTTTGATAAGTCTTTAACATGTTCCTTCCAAACGCAGATGAGTGCTCAGTAATAACCAATGGAATATTTTCATCACGACTTATCGCAGCTGCACCAAAACCTCCCCATAAACAGGAATGCGCGTGAATGACATCAGGTACACCTACTTCTTTCACAATGTCTTTATACATTGCCCTTAAGCGTTTCTTATATATAAATTCAGTACTATATGGTGCATTTGCAAAATAGTTATATCCTTTATAGCGATAAGTTAATACCCCATCTTCTACTTCTTTACTTCTTGATCCCTTAAGCGCGTTCTTATTAAAAGACTTCAAACTCCATATCTCTGGAAAAGCAACAGTTACCTGATACCCAGCCCTGCTCAAAGCCATAGCTTGCTCTTTGTAAAAAACCCCTCTATAGGGTTTCCCTTCCATCGGATAGCCAGAAGGTACAATTAAAACATGCATGGTAAACCTCCTAACGGCTATTGTTTGAGGTTCAACAGTAAATCATCAACGATCGTTTGCCAAGAATACTCCCTTAACACAAACTGACGTCCGTTGTTCCCTAACAGTTTTTTTTCAACTTCAGGTAAAGAAGCACTTTCAAGTATTTTCATTGCTATATCTTCTACATTTTCAGGTTCAGCGATAATTCCGCACTTTTCGTTTTCCAGGAATTGAGCGCTCTCTCCTGCGCCACAATACAATACAGGTGTAGCCGTTGATAGCGCTGGAAAAATCTTCGAAGGTCTTGCTCCTTTAAAAAGTTCTAGGTTCCTCAAAGAAACAATGCTATAGTCCGTTACTGAAAAAACTTTGGGCATTTCTGTCACAGGTACTGAATCATGAAATAGAGTATTTGTTAACCCTAGCTCTCTAGATAGATCTACAAGATTTTGTTTCTCTGGCCCATCTCCCACTAGGAGAAATTGAATAGTTGAATTCTTCTCTTGTACGATTTTAGCAGCTTTGAGAATTGAATCTAACCCCTGCGCGTACCCTAATCTACCTGCAAATGTAAATACTATCTTATTCGTCAAATTTAACTTATTCGTCCATGTCTCACTAGGCGCTTCTGGTTGAAAAGATTCAGTATTCACTCCATTTGGAAGTAAAAACACATCTGACTCTGGCTTCCCTTTTTTAATTAAGTAACTTTGTATCCCTTCAGTGGCCGCCGCTAATTTCCACGACTTACGATAAAGAAACATTTCCAAACGTTCTGCGAAACGAATAAATGTTTTATTTTTAACAATCCCTAATTCCACAGCTGATTCTGGCCAAATATCAGCAATATTTAATACAAATTTTGCTTTTTTCATCTTCGAAGCAATATATCCAGTAATACCAATAAAAAGAGGTGGAGAATTACAAATGATCACATCAGCTTTTTTTGCTTTTACGACTGAATAAAAAGCGCTAAATGTAAATGAAAAATAGGAAATCAGCCTTCTCCAAAAGCTTCCTTTTGGAGAAGGATAAATCCAGCTTCGATGAACGGAAATCGTTTCATACTTTTCTTTTTCGTAAAATTTCCCTTTATACTTTTCAGGTATAATGCCATGGGGATGATGAGGAAATGCAGTGATTACCTCTACTTGATGACCTCTTTTCTGAAGTTCTTTACTTACTTCATAAAGACGTATTTGTGGCGCGCCAATTTCTGGCGGAAAGTGCTGACTTAGTAATATGATGTTCATTTATTCTCATCCTTGTCTGCTCAAAAGCTTATCGAATCATGTCAGAAATATGCACAGATGCTTTTCCATCGCCAAACAAATCTTGATAAATAGGAGTTACTGTTTTCTCAACAGCTGACACGATTTTCTTAGGGTCAGTTCCTACAAGTATGTTGGCATTTCCTTCAAGTGTTTCGACCCACTCCGTTTGTTCTCTCATAGTAATACATGGAATTTGCATGAAATAAGCTTCTTTTTGCACGCCACCAGAATCGGTAATGATCTTTCGAGCATTTTTTTCAAGTGTTAGCATGTCGAGGTATCCAACTGGATCAATAACATGTAATCCTGGTACTTCTGTTAAATCAAAGCCTTGATCTTCAATCACTTTTCTCGTTCTAGGATGGATAGGCCACACTTTATCACCCTTAATTCGTGTAAATGCTTCTATAACATCTTTCATTTTAGCGTGGTCGTCTGTATTTTCCGCTCTATGAACTGTTATTAAATAGTATTCTTTCGAAGTGAGCTTTTCGTTTTCAAGAATTTCAGACTTATCTTCTGCTAGCTTCAGGTTATAATCAACTGCATCATACATCACGTCACCAACATTAAAAACGTTCTCAAGAATATGTTCATTCTCTAGATTTTGCACGGCTGTTTTTGTAGGACAAAACAGAAGATTTGATACGTGATCCGTCATAATTCGATTAATTTCTTCAGGCATTTTCTTATTAAAGCTTCTTAAACCAGCCTCAATATGAATAACGGGAATATGTAGTTTAGAAGCTGCTAGTGCTCCAGCAAGGGTAGAGTTTGTATCACCATAGACAAGCAAATAATCAGGCTTTTCATCAACAAGAATCTCTTCGATTTTTGTAAGCATTTCACCAGTCTGTTTCCCGTGATTGCCTGAACCTACTCCAAGGTGAAAATCTGGTTTTGGAATTTCTAGCTCTTCAAAGAAAATATCAGACATATTAGCATCATAATGTTGACCTGTATGAATAATAAGTTCCGTATGTACTTTTCTTAGTTCTCGAGAAACAGGCGCCGCTTTAATGAATTGCGGTCTTGCACCTAAAACCGTAATAATTTTCATATCAAATTACTCCCTTCAATCTTCTTTCTCTGAATAAAAGGCATAGATGAATTCCATCTACGCCATTTATAATTAGTCTGTTTTATAGTTTGTAGTATTTCTCTGGTTTTGTAACGTTCTTAAATGCATTTCTTGTATCAAACAATACTGGGCTATGAGTGGCGATCATTTCATAGTCAAATGAAGAATGATCAGTTGCAAGTAACACTAGATCAGCATTTTCGAGAAGTTCCACATCGAGTGTCGCGGTTTCAGAGACTGTTTCAGAAAGTTTAAACGTCTTTACGTGTGGGTCTGCTACAATCCAATCAGCTCCAGCTTCCTCTAATTGGTTTAAAATCGGAAGGACTGGTGATTCTCGAACGTCTTCAATATCTTTTTTGTATGCTACACCAAGTACAACAACTCTTGCACCATTCAATGCTTTTTTATCTTTATTTAGAATTTGCATGCAGCGATCAATGACAAAATCCGGCATACTATTATTAATTTCTCCCGCTGTCTCAATTAATCGAGTGTGGTAATCAAACTCTCTCGCTTTCCAAGTAAGGTAAAAAGGATCAATTGGTATGCAATGCCCGCCAAGTCCTGGGCCTGGATAGAACGGCATAAAGCCATAAGGTTTCGTTGCAGCCGCATCAATTACTTCCCATACATCAATATCCATCTTATTACAAAGAATAGCCATTTCATTAGCGAGTGCAATATTAATATTACGGAATGTATTTTCAAGGATCTTCTCCATCTCAGCTACAGATGGACTAGATACTTCATGCACTTCCCCTTCTAAAACATTTCGATACATAGCGGAGGCTACGGCCGTACATGAAGGTGTAATCCCTCCAACTACTTTCGGTGTATTCTTCGTATTATAAATTTTATTACCTGGGTCGACACGTTCTGGCGAGTAGGCAATAAATAGATCTTCCCCACAAACACGCCCTGTTGCTTCTAGGATTGGTTTTAGTATTTCTAACGTTGTACCTGGGTAAGTTGTACTTTCGAGAACAACAAGCATGCCACTATGAAGGTGTTTTGCGATCTCCTGTGACGAACTTTCGACGTAAGAAGTATCTGGTTGACGGTAAATATCGAGTGGAGTTGGAACACAAATGGCCACAGCATCCACATCAGCAATTCTTGAGTAATCGGTTGTTGCAATTAATTGCTTTTTCTCAACGTACTCTGCAAGCTCCTCATCTACAACATCACCAATATAATTGATTCCTTCGTTTACCTGGCCCACACGTTTCTCTTGAACATCAAAGCCAATAACGTTATAGCCAGCTTTCGCTTTTTCAACGGCAAGGGGTAATCCAACATAACCTAACCCAACAACTCCGATCGTTGCTGTCTTGTTTTCAATTTTAGATAACAGATCCTGCGCCTGAGCATTTAATTGAGCATTAACCACGGTCATACCTCATTTCTCTCTAATTAGTCCTGTACTTTTATAGGAGTATTTTGATCTGATGATTCATATAGTGCTAGAACAAGTGATAGCGCCTTTTTACCGTCTTCACCAGTTACAACTGGAGACCTATCTTCTACAATGGCTTTCACCATATCTTCTATAATCCATTGATGGCCCGGTTTACCGAACGGATCTGCTTTTATTTTTTCAATTAAGGTATTACTTTCTTGATCATCTAAATCTTTTATATTGATATGCTCAATAAATGTCGCATTACGTCCACCTATTTTCACTGTCCCTGTTTCACCAAAAAGACTAATGGTTTCTTCTAAGTTCTGTGGATATATAGTTGTTGCCGCTTCAATCACACCTAAAGAGCCATTTTTAAACCTTACTACGCCTGTAGAAACGTCTTCTGCTTCAATGTCGCGAAGTCGTGTCGCACTCATACTATAAACTTCGTCAACATCACCCATCAGCCAAAGGATTAAATCTAAATTATGTATCGCCTGATTCATCAAGACGCCACCATCTAATGATTTAGTACCTCTCCAGGGAGCTTGATTGTAATATTCTTGATTCCGATTCCACCTAACCGTTGCGTTAGCGTGGCTTAATTTACCTAACTTCCCTTGATTCATTAATTCCTTTATCTCGATCATCACGGGACGAAATCGATTCGGGTGAACGACAGAGAGCTTCACGTTATTTTCTTTACAAACATCAATGATTTTCTGAGAATCTTCAAGAGTAAGAGCAATGGGCTTTTCTACCACTAAATGTTTCCCCGCGTTTGCTGCTTTAACAGCCAGGTCAGCATGAAAGCCACTTGGTGTACAAATATTAATGACATCTACTGAATCATTTGCGATGAGTTCTTCAAAGTGGTGATAACCTTCTATATTATATTCCGTAATGAATGGCTCCATCTTCTCTGTAACCGTATCACATACGGCGAATAAGCTTGCTCCTTCAGCCTGCATGATGGCTTCTGCATGCTTCTTGGCAATGTGACCGCATCCTACAATTGCAAAATTCATAAAATAAATGTCTCCTTTAAATAACATGCTAATGATAGTTTTCTACACATTATGACAAATTATGTTTAGAGTCTGAAACCCTTAACATATATAAAATTCTTCTATTGTTATTGTATATTAAATTTTCACAATATCAATCGTTTTACTGGAACACATTGTTAAAAGAAAGTAAAGATTGCTAATAAATGATTACAGAACGAAACAAAAAATACCTGCAAATGTGCAGATATTTTGTCGATTTGGTACTCGTTAGAAAATGGAGCAATGAATATGAAAGATGAGTTTCTCTTATTGACCTGTAAAATAATCAACTAGATAATCCGCCCAAACCTGGTGACCCTTTTTATTAGGTTCACTCTCTTCCGTCAAATATTCCTCCATCTTTTCACTATCCAGTTCCGGCCATTCCTTCCAATGATTAAGATAAAGATAATCATTGTCTTTAGCATACTTCTTTAATTGATCTACCTGGATAGGATAATATTTGGAATCATATAATGGATTTGAAGGTTGTAGGATAATAACCATATCTTCATTCACATTTTTATAAGTGGAAATGATACTTGTAATCGCATCTAGTGAATCTTCAATACGAATTTCTCCATTATCCTTAAGGAGAAATGGTTCCAGTAGAAGGACATCAGGAGTCGTTTCTACTCCTTCTTCTCTTATTTTTCTCATAGCCTCTAATGAGTTTTTATCTCCGAGTGATCTTACATTAATGGAGAAAACCTCTTTCCCATAGCTTTCATCCAATTCGCTTTGCAAAATAGATGGCCAAGAATCATCACCATCAGAAGTAGCATCTGAACCGACTGCTGCGATAGTGATAGACTTGTTTTCCGACACCTTTTTTTGTACCAATTCTTTTAATTCCTTTGAGAAATTGGACATAGCATCATCTAAGCTATTTCCTGCCTTCTCATCTGCTACTGTTGACTTCTGAGTTTCCTTCGCATTAGTTTTAATACTCATCGTTTCTATCTTGTTCTCCCAGTGCATTTTCCCTAGTAAAATACCACTTACACAAATAATAAATAAAAAGAGTAATAAAAACTTTTTCATACCTTCCCCCTAAAACCCCTTGATTAGCCATTTTTTCTAATGCTTTCCTAAATATAAATTATATAGAAACCACTCATTAAAATAAACAGCATTCGACATGATTAAGACAAATTCATGATATTTCTTTCTCAATCTCTATTTAGCATAAAAAAAGTAGCTTTGATCCGAAGATCAAAGCTACTCGTTCTTCCAATTACTTGACTAACTTTTGCAACTCGTCTTTCGCTACTTCACTTACTGCTCCATTTCCACCTAATACTTTCACAGATTTAATATCATTGGTATACAGATATTTTGTTAGGAAAGACTCAACTTCTGTTGGAACATCATCTTTTTGAACAAGAACTAGCGTTCCTTTGTTCATAGATACAAGTGGTGCTGAAGAAAGTGCGTCAGGGAAAGTTTGACCACTTGCTACATATAATGTATCCGTAGCGTCAGCGAACTCTTCTTGAATCGCTGCTAAAGTGCCATAACGATTTTTCCCTTTCAATCTCATCGTATCAAAAGCAAGGCTTTCCACTTCATTATAAACAGTGTCAGAAATTGCTCCTGTACCTCCAAGAACATACACATTTTCACCTTTAAGAATTTCTTTTGCTTCTTTAGATAATTTCTTTCCATCTGTAAGTACAATTGGCATTTGCATCTCGCCAGCAATACCAGCAGCGCTAAGTGCGTCTGCATAGTTCATACCAGTTGCAAGAAATACGCCTTTTCCTACATAACCATTCTTTTCTTGTAAGTGGTTTACAATGGCTAGGTTCGTATCGAAACGACTTTTACCAGATAAACGTTCAACATTTTTTGTGCTGATTCCAAGCTCAGCAAGTTGAAGAAGAACATCGTCAGATACAACGCCAGTACCACCAACGATTACGGCATTTTCAGCACCTAGACGAGAGATTTCTAATCTAACCTTCTCTGACAGTTTGCCCTTAGGACCTGCGAGAAGTACTGGTGCTTTATACGCACTTGCAAGTGGACCAGCTGATAAAGCATCTGGGAAGTCGTATCCAGTTGTGATGACCACAGTTTTACTATCTTCCTCAGTGAAACCATCAGGATACATTTCTTTTGAAACTTCGATCGCAGTCGCTTCTCGGTCTGAACCTTTGATGACATCAACTACTCCGCCATCAACAGATACAGGTAGAATGGAAAGGACTTCGTCAGTAGCAGCATCCTTTAAGAATACACCCGCTGTATAATCACCAGAGGCATCTGGAGTTGTGATCTTCACATCTGTTTTAAGTGATTTTCCTATCCCCAGATCATAAGTTTTATCAGACGCCGACAGTTCTCCTAATCCTTCTTCACCAGGATTCAGAACTTTCTCTTCTGTTACTGTAAGATCAACTTCTGTTGGTCCTCCAGTGGTAGAAGAGTAGCCGAATACAGCTACAAGATATGTGCCGTCTTCTAACGCTTTCAAACTTACTTTCTCATCAGAAGAAGCATCACCTGAAGATGCTACCGGCACATAGCCAGCTTCTGTTTTCTTATAAAACTCCAAATCAACGTCATCACCTGGATCTTTCGGATTCGAAGTTGCTACTTCTAAAGAAATATTATTCTCGATCTTCAACTCTTCCAAATAATAATTTTTATTAGGAACTTCAATGCGACTTTTATTTGATTCTGCTTTACTAAAATCGCCAGTTTCGATTTTTACTTTTTTAGCACCTGAAAGATAATTTTCGAATTTAACTTCTTTTGTTGACTTTGTACCCGGAGCAACAGAACCAAGGTCAATTTTGCCTGGAGTAGCTACAACCCCTTGTACAAAAGCTTCGAAGTTAAATTTGTTTACTTCTTTACCTTCTTCAGGAGCAATCGTACCGTACACCGCTACTTCCCAAACACCCGCTTTAGGACTTTCAAAAACATTTTCTTCTACTTTAAGGGAAGAAGCTTCTGGTCCATAACCCGCATATCCTTGATATTCACTTACTTGTGTACCATCAGGGTCATGTACTAACATTCTAACTCGTCCTTGATATTCGCCATTTTCCTGAAGGGCAGAAAGGGCGAAGCGAATTTCTTCCATTCCTGGTTTTACATCAAAGTAATAGTGTTCTGTTTTGGAAGATTGCACTTCTCCCTGATCACTAAAACGATATTTGTTTTCTGAAGTAAACTCTTCTCCAACAATAATCGTTTGATAAGAGCGTGCTTCAACATAAGCCGTCCCCTTATCATCAATTACTAGAGTTCCTTCGTTTCTACCAACTTGAAGCTGGTCCTTATCATAAGTAACAGTAATTTTCTCACTTTGACCTGCTTTTAGTGTGATCGACTTCTTAGATGGAGTAAACCAACTTTCACTCGGCTTAATTGTTAATTCCTTTGTTTCATCAGTAGGGTTTTCAATGAGAACTTCTACTTTATCAGGTACTTCTTGATTTCTTACGTAAAGCCCTGGACCACCCGAAACTTTTTCACCGTGGTAAACTTGGACATTCACTTCTTTTACATTATTAATAAAGTTGTTTTTCAAATATTCATAGGCAGCAGGAATATCAATTAAACCTGCACCTTGCTGTGAACGCTCATACCCTTCCAGTGGTTGAGCTGTTTGAATTAATGCCTCACGCGCTGATTCATAGTCAAAAGGAACCCTATCTTTCTCAGTAGCTTGTTTCAAAAGAGCAAGTGCGCCTGCTACGTAAGGTGCTGACATACTTGTACCTTGAAGTACTGCATAATTACCTAATTGTGCTGGATAAGAAGCATACGATGCTCCTGGCGCAACAATATCAGGTTTTTGCATGCCATCTTCTCTTGGACCATTAGAAGAGAAGTACCAAAGGCCATCTCCCTGTTTTGGCGTGCCATCAGCATTTTTCCCAAACGGATAAGCATCATATTCAGTTGCCCACATTTCTTCATCCATGTGTGCACCTACAGAGATCGAAGCTGTACTCGTTCCTGGTGAACCTACTGTGTCCGCCCCAGGTCCTTCGTTTCCTGCTGACATAGCAAACATCGTACCGAATTCTTCAGATAATAGATCTGCTAACTCGTCATCTGCATCTGTGCCGTCATTTAAGTCTGGTAAAGAACCTAGACTCATATTAACAACATCTGCGTCATACCCGCCTAGAGATTCTGGAAGGGCAGCATCTACCATCGCTGACATGATGCTGTAACTAGCTGCACCGCCTTCAGCTTTAAACACTTTAAGACCGACTAACTCAGCTCCTGGTGCAACACCATCTTTGGCAATGGCTCCTGTTTCATTCGATCTTGCCGGCCCATTAGCTGCCGTAATACCTGATACGTGTGTACCATGCCCATTGACATCAAAGAAAACATTGACAAATGGATCCTCTGAATCTAATGAATTGATGCGGAAGTTAGCTCCAACTAACTCATCCTCCACATTGACATCGAATGTACCGGCTTGATTGTTCCCATATGGAAGTTCATCAGTAAAGTCCATGTCATTATCTTTATCAATGTAAACTTTATCATCAACCATTAGGACACCAAATTTATCAGCGTCGTTCCCTTTTACATCTTTATCGTGGTCTTCTGTCATTTCACCATCGGCATTTAAATCACCTGAATTTAGATCCGGCGCCAGAACGCCAAAATGATACTCGTCATCCGAGGCATCAATCCCGTTTGTATTGTATGTATCTTCGCCAACAGTAAAGGAATCCCCCTCATCAACTGTATTATCGAAAATTACATCGCCTTCAGCAAGGGGAACTTCTGACTTTCTTTCATATGTTTGGTCTCCAATCGTGTAATCACGCACACCAACAATTTTAGATTTACCAAAATATCCATCAGCAAGCTTGTCAGTGAAGGCTTCATGGCCTGGGTCTGGACCTGAATCAATGATAGCTACTCTAGTTCCTGATCCATCATATTTATTGTGAAACTCGTCAACACCTGTTGCATCATGCGTCTCTTCTGTTTGCGGACCAACTACTTCTTCTGCAGCTTCATTAATAGGTGCTATTTCAGGGTCATCGAAGGTCTTCTCCAGTTCAACCGTTCCGTTTTTACCAAGTGAAGCTACGTCATCAAGTCCATAAACGTCCATTACTTTATTTGTTGGAATTTCTGTTAAGTAGACATAGTTCTTATGGTTATCAAGTACTTTAACACCCATTTTTTCAAGTTGCGAAGAAATGTCTTTCTTTCCTTTTGTTACAACAATCAACTCTTGTACCGCAGCATCACTAAAAGCAAGAGCTGAAATCTCCTGTGAAATCGCTGGTTTAAACTTCTTTGTTTCTTGTAAGGCCGCTTCCGCTACGTCAGGGTTGTATCCAACGTTAGAGAACGATGATGCCAACAAAGTCGCGCCAGCAAAGACCGTAATAAACTTTTTCTTAAATGTCATCCGTATAATTCCCCCTATTAATATTATAAAAGCGCTTCTAAAATATCCCTCCCCTGATTTATTTTAGAAAATTTTCTGCATTTTCAGTTTAATCTTGTTTTTTATGTCCGTCAACAAATAAATGTGTAATTTTTTACAAAATATATTAAACTATGACAATAGTTCTTATAGTTTTGTGAAAAAATACGGTAATAAAATAAAAAAGCTTCGAAGTTCATCGAAGCTAGTACAGTAGTTTTTCATCAATTTCCCAGGCAATTCGGGGAGAAACAGCACCATATCCTCCAAGGAAATGATAATCTTTGAATCCTTTATTTCCTAAATAAGTCAATTCTTCATTCACAGTAGTTAGCATTTTTTTGGGATGAGTTAACATGACTGAGCTTTCTACTTTTGAAGCTAAGGCTCCTCCAACTAACGCATCGGGGAAGTTCGTACCAGTGGCAATATACAGCGCTTCTTCCTCTAAGCCAAACTGTTTAATAACCTTGTAGTTCGTTGCATAACGATCTTCACCACTAATTCTATTATAAGGCGTTTTGAGAGAGTCCATCATTTCGTTAGAGATCACCCCTGTACCACCGATCGCATAAGCATGACGAATTCGTTTAGAAGAAAGATAGGACTTCACAACCTCTGGTGCCTTGTTTTTTTGAACAAACAATACCGGGTAATCATATCTTCCAGCGTATGGGGCAATAGAAAGGGCATCAGGAAAATCTTCTCCCGAAACGATCATTGCCTCATCTGTTCCAAAGGGAATAGCGTTATTAATAGCAACTGCAGTAGCATATCGATCTTTTCCTGATAATCGGAGTGTGTGAATACCTAATTGCTTTAATTCATTCTCTGCTACTTCGGATACAGCACCAGATCCTCCTACAATAACAACGTGAGTAGCCTTTAGTCTCTTTAGTTCTTCTATATTAGCTTCTGCTAAAGCATTCGTTTGCTGAAGCAATATCGGTGCATCAAGATAGGACGATAAAGGAGCCGCTGCTAAACTATCTGGAAAGGTTAAGCCACTTGCTAAAATCACGAACTTTCCATCCATGTTTTCTCCATGTAAGGTAACCTGTTTTTGATTTAATTCTTCCCAACCGTGCTTAGAAACCGCAACAGCTGTGTGAACGGCCGTTTTGCCATAAATTCTATTTTTCGTTTCAACGTATTCTAAAGCGGAAGAGACATTCAAGCGTCCACTCCCCATTCCTTCTAACTGTCTGATTGGATCGGTACTAGAAGTAAGCACATCTTTTACCTGATCACTCGTTAAAAACGGACTGTTTTGTAAAATCAAGCTAGCTGCTGAGCTTACTAGGGCTGTAGACATACTCGTTCCACTATCCATTTCGTATGTGTTAGGCCACGTGCTATAAATATCCGTACCAGGCGTGTGAAGATCGATCTCAGATCCCCAATTTGAGAAGGAGGCTTTTTCATTCGTTCCCGTTTGGGTTGATGCTACTGCGATCGTCGACTTATATGCGGCAGGATAAATAACCCGATTTTGATTATCATTTCCACCTGCTGCCACAACGGCTACCCCATTCTCAGCCGCCATTTGAATCACATCACTCATTGCTTTCATATTGCTGTATGTACCAAGACTTAAATTAATCACATCTGCTCCATGAGAAACGGCATATTCAATGCCTTGAATGACCGTGGACATTTGTCCCGTCGTCCCTTCCATCACTTTAATCGGCATGATCTTGACCCCGCGCGATATAGAAGATATCCCCACTCCATTATTCGTTTCTGCACCGATCAAACCCGCAACGTGAGTACCGTGGCCATTTTCATCGTCTGGTGTTTTAGAAGGAGTTACGAGATTAATTCCATTAGCAAGATTACTAGCTAAATCAGGGTGATCGAGATCGACACCTGTATCTAAAACGGCAACAGTGATTTCATCAGATGGTACATATTTCATCCATGCCTGCTCAACGGAAATTTCCTGAAAAGCGGACATTTGCTTAGTATAATCAGGATCATTTACAGGCGTTGAACCCATTAAATAAACAGGCACGTCTTCTTCAGCGTATTGCACATTCGGTAGACTTTCCAATTCTTTTATAAGCTTTTTACTTTCTGACTTCGGTGCTTCAATCGTATCAAACTGACTGGAAATCGACTGAGTCTTCACTCGATCACTAGATTCTGAGTATTTTACAATAACGTTAATCGTTTCTTCTGCTTCAACGTGTGGTGTAAAAAACGAAATAACACACAATGCAAAAATAACAAGAAAAATGTTGCTCTTCTTCAATTCTTTTCCCCCTAAAGTTCCATGCTAGTTTTAGGATAATGAAAAGGCAGAAGAATTGAAAGGTGTTTATGAGAAATTTTTGGAAGTTGAGCTGAGAGGTTAAAGAGGTTTTAACTTAGAGAGGATTGTGTTCCTTTCCTTACGTGGTCGTTTACCAATTGTTCATACGATGATTGAAGTGAAGCGTAGCGTTCTTCTAATAACGATTGATCTTTTCTTAACGTGCCAACAATTTGAATCAAATTTGCAATTAAGATTTCTAAGTTTTTAAAACGATCTTCCATTTTTCTCCTCCATCCTGTATGTTATAGTTAATATATACCATAAAGTATAGATCATTGCATTATTAAATATTGGGAAACATCGTTAGGGTTTAGCGTAATAATCATGCAAATTCTTTTTATATTTCCCAACCCCAAAACTATTCTCTTTTCTGAGAATTTTTAGTAAACTGTAATCAAATAGTTCTAGGAGAAAGGAAGCAAAGAATGATTGGAGCCAAAATCCGATACTTCAGGCAGATGAAAGGCATCACGCAAGAACAACTCGCTTCCGGAATCTGTTCTATTCCGTATTTAAGTAAAATCGAACACGGTCTTGCCCAGCCAAGTGAAGAACTAGTTGGACATCTTTGTAAAGAGTTAGGCGTTTCTCTTGATCAAGTTGATGATGAGGAAAAAATTCAGGATGTATCAATCAAGTTACAAGAATGGTATAAGGAGATGAGGATTAGAGACTTTGAGCAAGCTGAAAAGAAAATGCTTTTACTTGAAAAAGAATTTCTTACAATAGAAAATCCGTCTCTGTTAACTACCTACCTTCTTTATAAATTCAGGTATCATATTCTTAGGCAAGAACTTGATAAGTCTAATACAATACTTGAACAATTGTATGTAGTTCAAGAAAGCTTAAATCATCAATTAGAATTCTTTTACCATTACTTTTTGGGCCTATACTATTATCAGCTGAAAAAGTTTTCGGATTCGCTTGAAGAATACAAAAAAGCTGAAAAATTGAGTAAGACTATGAACTTAGATACAGGAGAACTTAGTGAGTTTTATTATCAAAAAGCGCTTGTTCATGGCAGATTGTATCAGGTAGCTTTATCAAATAATCACGCGGTTAAAGCTCTAGCATTATTCAATCAAGAATATAATTTTAAAAGAAGTGCAGATATTGAAGTGCTTCTGGGTATAAACAACTTTAGAATTCTTAACTACGAAGAAGCCACAAACCATTTGAAGAATGCCTTAAAATATGCAGAATCATTTAATGCTAAATTTCTTAAAAGTATTGTTTTTCATAATCTTGGATTAGTTTCAGCAGCTATGGGCCTATCAATAGAAGCACTTGATTATTATAAATCTGGTTTACAATGCCTTCCCGAAAGCTCTTCCGAAGATATTGTACAGACCATTTATTTAATTGTAGTTGAATATAATAAATTGAATGATAACATTGAAGCCAGTAAATGGCTGGCCCAAGGTCTTGAACAAGCAGTAAGCGATGAAGTTATTAATTACGTCTATCATTTCAAAATTTTGGATCATCAAGTGAATCAATCCTATAATAGTTCTTACGAATATTTACTTAAAGAAGAAGCAATTCCTTATTTTCAAGATAAACAATCTTGGAAGTACGTAACTGACTATTGTGAAAAACTAGCAGACTATTATAATCACCACTCACAATACAAAAATGCTAGTTATTATTATAGGCTGGCCAATGATGCCAGAAAAAAAATTATAAATTAAGGGAGAGACTGAAATGAAGAAAATCACTATTGTTTTAGCTACTATTTTCACACTATCTGCTTTTTCTGTTAGTGTAATGAATCACGAGAAATTTCCTGAGTCTATTGATGCAGTTACGGAACAAGTTAATTTTTAAGAGCTATAAGAGAGGTGAATCCTCTCTTTTTTTATTTGCCCCTCCTCCCCCCACAACGATATACTAGATACTAATCATAGTTTAACTAGAATAGGAGTGTGCTAACATGGCTTTTTATATGTTTGATGTTGACGGCGTTTTAACAGATGAAAACGCTAGACCTGATGAAGATGTTGTAAAATTGATTGAACAATTAGCAAAAGATGAGCACATCCTATCTTTTGTGACCGGTCGTTCGAGAGGATGGCTTTCTGATCATCTTTTTCCACTCTTTGATGATGACATTGACTGGTCTTCCCTTTATTGCGTATCTGAACACGGTGCTATAAAAGGACGTGGAACAGACATTTCTTCGTGGGATTTAGATGAAGAATATGTGATCTCTGATGAAGTGAAAGACAAGTTATACAAAGTGAGTCAAAAAGAGAAGTATGAAGGTCTGATTCAATGGGACCAAACGAAAGAATCCATGGGTACGGTTGAGGCCGTGCACGGTGATCCTGGAGATAAGGAACATTTAAAGAAAACTCGCGAATCGCTTCAGGAATACGCAGATGACGTACAATCGATTTCTTCTGAATCGGGTAATAAAACCGCTGTCTCGACTTATGGGGTTGATGTGATTCATCCCGATTTATCCAAGAAAATTGGAGCTACGTGGATACTTGATGAAATTCAATCAGCTGAGGAAGTGTTTGTTTTTGGAGATAGTAGTGGTGATATGGTGATGGCTGTGACCGCAAGAGAACATGAATTAGAGAACATTACGTTTTATTGGGTTGGCGAAGGTGAGACGCCAGAAGAAGAAAATATCACCTCTATTTCAAGTGAAGCTTCCTATTCAGAGGGAACAAAAGAAATACTAGAAAAGCACATTGGCTAATCCAATGTGCTTTTTTCTGTATTAAACTAATTCAACTGGCCGATTTTGTTTAATCGACTCATAGCAAGCTTCAATCGCTTTTAAGTTATTTACTGTCGCCTCACCTGAGTAAGAAGGCGTTTGATTGTTTTGAACGCAGTCTGCGAAGTGTTCGACCATGAGCGTATACTGCTCGCCTTCAGCCGTTTCTTCTCTCACCTTGCCTTCGCTATTCTTAATTTGAATCGTACCACTTGCTCCTGGAGCGTCAGGACGGTAAGCGAACGGTAGACGAATGCTACCTTTTGTACCAAGAATCTCATACGAATTGCTCATCTGGCGTTCGAAACTACAATCAAATGAAGCGGTAACGCCGTTCGCAAATGTAAAGATGCCTGATGCGGAAAGGTCAACTCCTCCACCTTCCGGAATAGTTGCTTCAGCATACACCTTAAGTGGCTCATTGCCAATGATGAAGCGTGACGAATGAATGCAATAACATCCTACATCCCAAATGCTTCCCCCACCTAATTCACTGCTAAGGCGAATGTTATTTGGTTTGTCTCCAAGGTAGAATGAAAAATTCGCGCGCATATGCTTCACATCACCAATTTCACCTGAAGCGATCACATCCCTTACAACTTCGTGCTGAGGGTGGAATTGATACATAAAGGCTTCCATGAATATAACGCCATTTTCTTCACAAGCTTCCATCATCTCCATTGCGTCACGAGCCGTAATCGCCGCTGGTTTTTCACAAAGAACATGTTTCCCTTTCTTGGCAGCTGCAATGGTCCATTTTTTGTGAAGCGTGTTTGGGAGTGGAATATAAACCGCATCGATTGTTTCATCTTCCAACATCGCTTCATAGCTATCATGATAATGTGGTATGCTCATTTCTTCTGCAAATTCTTTGGCTTTTCCACTGCCACTCGATACGCTAACAACTTCAGCACCCATAGCATTTTGGATCGCAGGTATAACGGCTTTTCTGGCAATATTCGCCGTACCCATTATTCCAAATCTCAGTCCCATTTCATGCACTTCCCTTCTATGTATTCATTACTTATTTTACCATTCTATCGAGTTAACTTCCCTGATGATGTTTCCTTATTTACCTTTCATCTACCCCCAACGTAACATGCTATAAACCGAAACATTAAGTAATCCCTTTAATCCCCCCTTTTGATTATAAGGAAAACAAGAGCCGCCCTCGTAGACGAGGGCGGCTCTTTTCATCAATCAACAAATCTTCGAATCACTTCAATGAGCTCTGGACGAATACTTTTCTCCAAATCCTTAATTTGTGTTTGATTACGATATTTTTTCTCAATGATATCGCGCTGTTTACTATTTTCAAGCATCCAATGCAACCATTTACTGTCAGCCGTTTCGATGAATGCTTCATCATGTTCATACTTATCATGAAGATCTTTCAATAAATGCCCAAGACTTTTTTCTGGATGTTCATTCCAATAGGTTCTCAAGGCATCACAAAGGATTTCAATTTCTTTCTTTTCGTGCAAAAAATCCCCTCCTCTTAATTGACTATTTTACCACCAAAGTTGATTTATTCCGAGAATACACTACTCTTGATCATTTATTTAAATTATACCATATCTTCACTAAAAATATTTTCTCGTTAGGAAAAGGTCACCTTCTCAATATTAGAAGGTGACCAGTAACTTAGTTTATCTTCTGAAATATGTCGTTCATAACTCCTTCAGATATTGCTCCCGTTCCCCCAAGCAGATACATACTTTGGGCAGCTTTGTTTTCGTCAAGATAACCACTTACACTTTCTGGTAATTTCTCTTTTTGAGTTAAAATCACTGGAGCACCCATGGCTGCTGCCAGAGAAGAGCCCGGCAGTGCATCAATAAATACATCACCATTAGCAAAGAATAAGTTCGAGTATTCAAATTCTAATGTTTTTGCAACCTCGACACTTGTTAAATAGCGATCTTTTCCTGAAATTCGAAGTGTATTAACTCCTGAATTCTCGAGACCACTTTTAATAGAATCAGAAATGGCACCTGTCCCACCTATTAAGGTTGCCTGTGTAATGTTGGTCGTTTCTACATAGTTCTTTGTATAATCACTCAACGACTTTTGACCGGTTAGCAAGATTGGAATTTGCTTTGCAGCTGCATAAGAAGCAATTGATAGAGCATCTGGTGAAGAGTCATTTCCTGAAGCAAGGATGGCCTGGTTAAACCCGCCCACTTCTTCAGCAATTTCTACGGCAGTCGCGTAGCGGTCCTTTCCACTTACACGCTCCACTTCTTGTACATAAAGCTTTTTTTCTAAAGTCGATTTGATATTTTCAGAGACAGCACCTGTACCGCCTAGAATATAAATCTTCTTCGGCTGAAGGCGATCTATTTCCTGTTCCACACTTTCTTGTAAAGCATTAGAAGGTGTTAATAGCAGTGGCGCATTGTACTTTTTGGCAAGTACACTCCCCGTTAAAGCATCGATGGCAACATCTCCGCGACCAATTACAACAACTTCAGAATGGTTTTTCCATCCGTATTTCGAAATGGCCACACTCGTATCATAACGACTTTTTCCATACAATCTTTCCGATGTAATCGTTGTTTTTTCTTGTACTAAATTCGTATTCGGATAATAGAAAGATAAGATTTCATCAAATGTCCGATCTTCTTTTGACTGCTGATAAGCACCATATTGACTCATGCCAATCCCATGTCCAAAACCACTTCCATTAACTACGTAAGAGTCGGATTTTGCATCAATTTGTTGGATATAAGGACTTTTCATAATTGAAGTGCCAATCATAAAGCGAAGATTATAGGATGTATCTTCAATCTTCATCGTATACTCTTTTAATAAACCTTTTTCATCTTTATCGAAACCACTATCTTTTTTGAGGAAGTACTTGAATGTCATGCTTCCTTTTAAAATATCATTAGAAGTAAATGGTGGAAGAGTAAAGGAAAGATTCGTTATTTCTGTAATTTTAATTTCATCCGTTGAGTTGATTTTACCTTCTTTTTTGAGCCAAGATTTCATATTCGTAATTTCTGTTGCATCAGAGCTCAGTTCATTCGTCTTAGTCCACCAGGATTCAGGATTTTTCAAATCCAATTGGCCAGTGTCGATTTGTTTTTTTCCTAATGTATAATTCCAACTATCGTATGGCGATAGTTTAGCGTCATACGGATCGGACTTTGTTTGAAGGTAAGGAATTAACTTGCTCCCCCACGAATTTGTATTCGACATCACCATGCCACCATTTGTAGAGGAATAAAAAGCACCTATGTACGTGTCACCACTTTTTAGTGTTTTTCCTGCAGTTTCATTAATGGCAATATTTGTAGTTGAATACCAATCATAGCCTTTATAAACTTGACTAGACTGGCTATCCGTCAAGTTATCTTTTCGAGGAAATGCAAATGTCCTCGCTGCAACTGCTTGTGCTTTTAAGGCTTCCATGCCTCCGTTCGTTCCCCAATAGGCTGGCATTTCACTAGGCACTACGCCTTTTAAATACTCTTCCATCGGAAGTGTATTAACGGGACGAATGTATTTCCCATCAACCGTAAATTTCATTTCACCTAGATACCTTTTATCACCGATTGCGACAAAGCTATCCATCGCATTTGTGATGGTTGGTACAAGCGTCATGGCACTCCCAAAGTTAGTTAACTTTGTGTTTCCTCTGTAGAGCACCACATCGCCTGATTCAGCTTTGACACTGTACTCCCCCATGTTTGTACTCTCAATTTCAATTTTACTACCTTCAATTTGATAACTTCCTGTTACATTGAACTTTAAAGCCGTCGTATCTTTCACATAGTTTACTAGTTTAACGGTAACCGTTTCCCCCGCAGCCTGCACACCATGCATCGACAAAGAAAATGCTAAAATGCCAACCAAAAGTGACGTCAAAAGTTTCAAATCTTTTCCCCCTAAGATTTTTTAAGAAAATATTAGTTCTATTCTCCCTTTTTAACACTTTAGCATAATTTTTACATTAAAATAGTCACTCTATGACGAATCTTACAAAAATAACATAGAATACCTATAATTAGTGTCGAAAATATAGGTAATTTTTACTACAAAATCGCATATTTTTACTCACGAAAAAAGCCCTCACTAGGCGAGAGCTTTTCGTAAACGGCATAAATACCATAATTTCATGAGGAAAATACTATGTAGGCACCCCGTTATATCTACGAATACGTCTGTTAAAAGCGCAGTACGATTTGGAATAAATGCTTGAATAAATTCATCTGTCACAGCGATAGTCGTAACGACTAGAAGGACAAGGATCAGTCTATAAATGGAGTCTCTCGCTTTAAATAAGTGAAACAAACAAATTGCGATAAAACTATAAACAAAAAAATGACCAACTTTTCGTATTACAAAATGGGCAAGGCCACTTTCACCATTGTTTAATAAACTCACTGTTAACGGCCCATACTGAAGTTCTCTTGTTTGGATAACTTGTGCAATTCCCTTAACGATATATGGCGCAGGCTCTTGTCCGAGTAATGTAAACGAGGCTATACATGAAAGAACAAATCCGATACCGAGCCAGCACTGGATACTGATAATCACAATTGTACGAGAGAAAGTCATATCCTTCGCCTCCTTTTCAAGCACGTTACAGTCTTACCTGAATAGGAGTCGCTTATACAGCTGCTTCTGCCATTTTCTTTAACTCAGCAGCTCTTTTTTCTAGAAGGTTTTTCATATATTTTTTGAGAAAGAGACCGTTAGCGATACTGCCCAAAATCCCCAAAGGCGCTTCATATACAAATTGATCGATCATTAATGTTACACCATTCAGATCTTCGAATCGATGGGTATGAACAAACGATTTAAATGCACCTTTTGTCATTTCGTCAATAAACCAGTCGGGTTCCTTCATCCCTGTAATTTCAGCTGTTAATCGTTGCCTTATTCCAAAATGAGTGGCCTCCCATGTAACGGTATCCCCAGCCCGCATCAAGCCTTCGGTTACTCCGTCAATTACTTTTTCCTTGGTTTGTTCTGTACTTTTCACATGCGCATCGACATTTCTAGCATAATCAAAACACGTTTGAACAGGGGCATCAATCAGCGTTTCTAAATAGATTACAGGCATCGCGAGCTTCTCCCTCCAACTTTCAACCTAAGTAACAACCTAAATTATTGAAAAAAAGTAGGTCATAACGATTATTTCTTATAAATCGACAAATTATCCTAAATTCGTTAGACCTTTGAACCGATAACTTAATTAAATAGTTCTATGACATAGTCTACTTTATTTACCTAATACTTTGTAGAGATAATAGATGAGGTTCATATGAATCGGAAATGGAAAGCACCTGAAGAAATTCTCTATCAAAAAAAGCGCAAGGAAAAGATGCTTTTCCTTGCCATTCCTCTGTTATCCATTTTATTAGGGGTAAGCATGTTGTTCTAACAAATAGATGATATTAATCAGCTTTCCTTTTTTCGTGATCGTTTAGGAGCTTCAGGATTTGGGATACTCTCTTTAGGAGTTTGATTATTCGTTAACGCAGCGTTCGATTGTGCTTTGCGCTTTTTCATTAAGTTCAACCTCCCTTCCACCTTTAGTTTTATCAATCGTGCATTTTTCATGCGCAAAGGGGTAAAAAAATAGACCGTGCTTACTACGAAAAAACTTTACCGCCCCTTAGAGACATTGGGAAACCTGCTTTACGAAATCTTAATATAGGAAAGCAGTTTATCAGCATTTTCCCAATATACACGGTAAACAGAATAGGTTATAATTAGAATTGAAGTCATTTTTCGACAATTTTTACTTTTTTATGATACCGTATACCTATGACTATTTATAAATGCTTCGAATCGTACGAGAATGGCAAAACCACTGAAAAGTGGCGACGCAAAGCTATAGGGACTTCACGGACTGTTTATCCGACAGTTAGCCAGCTGCCGAATACGGCCTCCGCTGCGATTTCAGCAAGAACCAGGGGGAGATTTAATTATGAAAGAATCATGGCTAACGCCTGAAGAAATCCAATATCGTAGACAGCGTAAGGAGAAGATGATTTATCTTTTGCTACCTGTGTCTGCTATCGTCATTGGAGCGGCTATTGCCTTTCTCACGCAAATGACTTACTAATCCCGAAAGAAGAGAGCGATCGCTCTCTTCTTTTTATTATGAAAAAAAGATAACCCCTTCAGGTTATCTACTTCGTGTGTTCTTATTTGTGTTTGGTTTATGTAAACTTTTTACACCCATGACCAAAAGGCGAATGGCTAAATAGACGAGGAACAAAACGACAAATCCCTGCAGTCCTACTACTGCATCGGCAAATTCCATATTTCCTCTGCCAGTGATTTTCTGCTGAATCTCAATGGCAAAGACGATCACGAGCAATACCGTTATTGTATAAATGAATGAAATGGCTGTGATGCTCCATTTTGAAAGCAATCGAAATAAAAATTGGACAACGACAAATCCTCCCATTCCCATTAAACCGATGACCCAGAAATGGAGATCCTTATCAGTGACCGAAAAACCCATCCCGTTCATTATACCAATGACAATGTCATGTAGCTCATTAACAATCGCCACAATCAACTTAATAAATTCTCCCATATCACACAATCCTTTTCGAGCAACTTTAATCTAGTCATATCAAGGACCAGTGATTCGCCTCTGTTTAGTTAAATACCATTTTAAAATAAAAATTATTTCTTTATTGTTTCTGCACTATAAAGATAATCCTCATTATTTGCAAGGATTTTTGTAAGATCTTTTCCGCAATAAGGACAAATCCACTCTCCTTGATAATTACTACTATACGAAGGCTTTTGACATTTGTCACACGTTTTCTCTACCATCTTATCACTCCATTCATTCGCACTTTGAAAAATGCTAGTTGTTACCCTACTAAGCATACCAACAAACATATTTTACCAAAGTAAATGTTTTTTTCAAGTATTAATATTCTGAACTCGAGACATTTAACTGTGGACATACAAAAAAATAATGAGATAAGCAGCATAAGCTGTTAACCTCATTATTTAATAGAAAAAGACATTTTTCGTTGATTCATTGTAGGACGGCCGATTGACACATAGTGAATGGGATATTTCTCTACTTCATCTAACGAATAACAATTTCGACCATCAACAATAATGGGTGAAGCCATCCACTTCACATAGTTACTTAAGTCGAGTGTTTTGATTTCATTCCATTCGGTTAAAATCAGCGCCACGTCTGCTTCTTCTAACGCGTTGATTAGCGAAGCTTTATAGAGGACATCTTCTGGTAAATGTTTTTTTGCATTCGCCATGGCAATTGGATCATAAGCAACGATTTCAGCACCGTGCTTCTTTAAAGCATGTGCAATCGGAATAGAGGCTGCTTCCCGCATGTCGTCAGTGTTAGGTTTAAACGCGAGACCTAGTAGGGCTACTTTTTTCCCTTGTAGTTCTCCCACTGCTTGAAGGGTTTTTTCAATTAATTTTTTTTGCTGAGTATGGTTCACCTCAATCACTGACTTAAGCAATTTAAAGTTATGCTGATTGTTGCCAGCTAATTGCACGAGCGCATTCGTATCTTTTGGAAAACAGGATCCACCATAGCCAATTCCCGCTTTAAGAAACTGCTCACCAATTCGCCGATCTTTACCCATGCCAAGCGCAACATCTTCAACGTTTGCCCCCACCTTTTCACAAATTGCAGAGATTTCATTAATAAAGCTAATCTTTGTAGCCAGAAACGCATTGGACGCATACTTAATCATTTCCGCACTATTGAGATCAGTTTGATAAATCGGAAGTTCAAATGGTTCGTTGATTTGTTCTAGCACATTAGCTGCTTCCTGATTATCTGCTCCAATGACAATGCGATCCCCATGAAACGTATCGGAAACAGCTGAACCTTCCCGAAGAAATTCAGGATTTGAGACGATGTCTACTCTTCTTTCGGTCATTGACATCTCGTCAATGAATGCTTTAATTCGGGCATTTGTTCCAACAGGGACCGTACTTTTTGTGACGACAATAATATCATTTTGGAAAGAAGTTGCAATATCGTAAGCAGCCTGTTCAATATATTGTAAATCAGCTGTTCCATCAGGAAGCTGGGGAGTCCCTACAGCAATGTAGATCACTTCCACTCCGTCAAAGCCCTCCTGATGAGAAGTCGTGAATTGGAGCCGACCTTTCCGCAAATTTCTTCTCATCATATCTTCTAAGTATGGTTCGTAGATTGGTGAATGGCCATCTGTCATCATCGCTACTTTCTTATGATCCATATCAATGCACGTTACACGATGACCTATTTCAGCAAGACTAACGCCTGTGACTAAACCGACATAGCCAGCACCAATTACAGCGATTTTCATCACAAATCTCCTTTTCATTATGATTTTCTTTTAGTATAAGTGCGCTTGAATCATTTCAGGCCACATTCACTTGATCAACACAAAAAGTTAACATTTTTTCAATAAACCACTCCCTATTATGCATGATTTTCGGTATGATAGGGATTAAATTGCTTAAGAAAGAAAGTGGAAAATAGATGAAATTCATAACAAAGAGGAAGTTTTCTTTTTTGGCCATTGCGATGATGGTTATTCTTTTCATATCGTCCCATACGCCTTATCAAAAGCAGGATATGAAACCCTTTTTCAAAGGAATGGTCATGATTCAAGAGGAGGACTTGCCTCCGATTGCATTCACTTATGATGGGGCGCTTGTTACACCGTCAGCGCCATATGAATACGTCGAGTTTTTTCTTAGAAAAGGTGCCCATGTTGTCTCGTTCGGTCTGCTCGCAATTTTATGTATCATGGCATTAAAAGAGCAGAATAAAAAAGCACCGATTTTCCTTGGCTCAATCCTGGCGTTTCTTTATGCGCTGTTTGATGAATTTCATCAAAGTCTCGTTGAAGGAAGAACGGGTCATTTAATTGATGTTTTTGTGCCAGACTTGCTCGGTATCCTGCTTACCCTCATGCTTTTTCTGATTTTCTCACAAAAGAAAAAACACGTTCAAAAGCCCCACCAATGATAGCGGGGCTTTTGAAGCAATAGGCTAAATATCTTGTCTCATTTCAGATGTGCGTGACTTATCATTGACCTTCTCTTCGTTCTCCGTATCTTTCCCCATCCCTTTTAAAAAGGTCATCAGAATGGTAAGAGATCGGTTAATTTCAGGATCCTTTAGGGCACGAAGTAGATCAAAGTACCCTGTTTTCTCCATTCCCTCTGAATGCTCTGCAACATTCTCAATCCCCGCATTCACCTTTAATAATAAGGGTTCCAAATCCTGCACGTTAATTTTACCAGCTGCCCCAAAGAGAAGCATAAGGTTTTTTAATGCAGTTGTATTCTCAGGAACATTTAATAAATCAACGATAACTTTTAAAACGCGATCTCCTTCACCAAACATACCATTTAAGAGAGTGAGTATACCACGTTCCTTCATTCCACCTACAACATTTAATGTTTCAAGAAGGGCATCTTTGTTTTCAATCAACGCATCTTCAATTTCCTTAAGATCATTCGCTCGCTTCTCTTCTTCTGAAACTTGGATACGCTTGATTTGCTTAATGGCTTTTGCCATAATTAATGCCCTCCTTCTTCACCATTTCTCCAGGGAAGAGATAATCTTTCCTTGCCCATTTTCGCTCAACCATGACACCTTTTTGCGGCTGTGGATTTCCAAAGCGATGATTCACCTTAGGAAGGGGCGAAGTGCCTTTATCTTTCAAAATTTCCATTTTTGCTTTTACTTCTTTGTATACAGGAGTATCCGTATCTTTATCGGCATAACTACTCGTTAATAAATTAATTGCCGCATCATCCTGATCATTTAGTGGAATGTAAACTTCTTTCCCCTGCACGCGATCCGTCACAAGGCACTTGATTTTCACGGCGCCATACGGTGAAGACAATCTCACCAACGTTCCGTCAGTTAGCCCTCTTTCTTCTGCCAATTCAGGAGAAACTTCAACGAACGTACTCGGTGTTTTCGCTTTAATGCCTTCGTTTTGGTACGTCATATTTCCTTCATGGAAATGTTCCAACAGTCGACCGTTATTCACATGAAGATCGTACTGCTCATCGTATCCAATTGGCTTCGTCCACTCAACAGGGAATAGTCTTGCTTTTCCATCTGGAAACGGAAAATCCTCTGTAAATAGAAGCGGTGAATCTGTGCCATCTGCCGCCACTGGCCACTGCTGACTCTTATAACCTTCGAGTCGCTCATAAGAAACGCCTGCAAACATATCTGCGAGTTGAACAGCTTCCGTCATAATGTCACTCGGACTGTCATAATCCCAGCCTGCTCCCATTTCATTAGCAATCTCCATAATGATTTGCCAATCCGGCTTCGAATCTCCAAGGGGCTCTAGCGCCTGATAAAGACGTTGGAAGCGACGTTCCGTGTTCGTGAAGGTTCCTTCCTTCTCGAGACTAGGACTTGCCGGTAACACAACATCTGCGAATTGAGCCGTTTTTGTAAGGAACAGATCCTGGACAACGAAGAATTCAAGCTTCTCAAAAGCAGCATGGACATGGTTGATGTTTGAATCCACGATTCCCATGTCTTCTCCTTTTAAGTACATTGCTTTTAGTTTCCCTTCATGAATGTGTTCAACCATTTCATGATTATTTAAGCCGATTTCTTCAGGAAGTGGCGTACCCCATGCTTTTTCATATTTATCACGAACTTTTTCATCTGTCACATTCTCATAACCAGGCATTTTATCTGGCATGCTTCCAAAATCACTTGCACCCTGAACGTTATTATGTCCGCGTAGTGGATAAGCACCTGTACCAGGTTTTCCATAGTTACCAGTAACAAGAAGAAGGTTTGAGATTGCCGTACTCGTATCAGAGCCACCGCCATGCTGTGTTACACCCATCGCCCAAAGCGCAACCGTTGTCTTGGCTTCGTGAATCATTTCGGCGATTTGAATTAATTCCGCCTCATCAATCCCAGTTACTTCAGATGCATAGCTCATTGTGTATTTCTCGAGACTAGCAATGTAGTCATCAAGACCGTTAACGCGGTCTTTTAAGAAAGCTTCATCCGCCCAGCCTTGATCAATAATATATTTCGTTACAGCAGAGAGCCAGACAAGATCGGAGCCTGAAAATGGACGAATGAAGAGATCAGATCGCTCGGCCATTTCATGTTTTCGAAGATCGGAAACAATGAGCTTCTGACCGTACAATTTGTTCGCACGCTTCACGCGCGTTGAAAGGACTGGATGGGATTCCGACGTATTGGATCCGATGACAATAACAAGCTCAGACATCTCGATATCTTTAATCGACCCAGCATCACCACCATGTCCAACAGTACGGAATAACCCAACTGTTGCCGGCGTTTGGCAATAGCGCGAGCAGTTATCGATGTTGTTCGTACCGATCACACTTCTTCCAAACTTCTGCATTAAGTAGGATTCCTCATTCGTACACTTAGATGAACTTATAAAAGAAAGAGCATTCGCACCATGATTTTCCTTCACATCAGAAAACTTTTGACTAATCAGTTTCAGTGCTTCTTCCCATTCCGCTTCTCTAAATGAATCCCCTTCACGAATTAATGGCTTTGTTAAACGTTCTTCACTGTTCACATAATCCCAGCCAAATTTCCCTTTGATACACGTGGAGATTCCATTAGCAGGTGCTTCTACCTGTGGCTCAACTTTTAAAATATCTCGCCCTTTTGTCCAAACATCGAAGCTACAGCCGACACCACAATACGTACAAACGGTTTTCGTTTTCTTGATCTCATTTTCTCGCATTGCGGATTCCATATCAGAGATGGCAAGGATTGAATTATAGCCTGTTTCAACATTTTTCGTTAGCTCAATCATCGGACGAAGCGTATCCTGTTGAATGCTTGTTAATAATCCAGCTTCTCCTTCCATTCCCTTTTCCATCATGGCATTACACGGGCATACGGTTGAACAATGGCCACAAGAAACGCAAGAAGATTCGTTAATAGGAACATCATTGTCCCAAATAACCCTTGGGCGTTCTCTTTCCCAATCAATCGTTAACGTTTCTGTCACCTGAACATCCTGACATGCTTCGACGCAGCGTCCGCAAAGAATACATTGATCTGGATCATAGCGATAGAAAGAATTCGAGTTATCCACTGGGTCTGGTTTTTGTTCAAACGGAATCGCCTGGTGATTCATTTTCATTTGTTTCACAGTATTATGTACTTCACATGTGCCGTTATTGTAATCACAAACGGTGCAATAGAGCTCGTGATTGTGAAGAATACGATCCATAGCAATATTCTGTGCTTCTTTAACGTGTGTAGCTGTTGTATTGATACTATCTCCATTCGAAATAGCCGTTGAACAGCCTCTAACAATTTCACCGTTCACTTCCACCATACAAGTATCACATGTTTCAATTGCCCCTAGACTCGGATGGTAGCATACGCTAGGCAAATCCAGGCTATTTTCATTAAGTGCTTCAAGCACGCTTTTTTCACTTGATACGGCCACACTCTCTCCGTTAATCGTTACGTGGATGGAATCCGACAAATGACATCACCCTTTTTATTATTTTTCAAATGATCTACTAGTTCCAATACCCTAATTCAAATGAGCTTAGACACTATTCTGAAAAAAATTAACACTTCAAAAAAAGATACTCTATTTACATCTTTTCTAAATCTCTATATAAAAAAACGGGCAGCTCCTTACCCGCTGACCCGCTCTTCTAAATTTTTCACTCCGACACTTACGTTAAGCGTTTGAGCACCGCCGATATAGACCCCTTTTAACGGAGAAATATCGCGATAGTCTCGTCCTACTGCTATGCGAATATGCTGCTCTCTAGCAATCGCATTATTCGTCGGGTCGAGTCCAATCCATGCTAATCCCGGAACTTTCACCTCGAGCCACGCGTGCGTTGCTGCATCGCCACGATAAGCGGAGTTTTCTCCGATGTAAATGTACCCACTCACATACCGTGCAGGAATCCCTCGATGCCGACAAAGAGCAAGCATTAAATGGGTGTAATCCTGACAAACGCCCGTACGATGAGTTAAGATTTTCTCAGCTGTTGTCTCCACGTTCGTTGCTCCAGACACATACTCCATTGTGTTGTAAATATGTTCATTTAACTTCACTGCAAAATCAAGCTCATCTTGGGCATTTGCCCAGAGTTCTCGCGTTTCTTCTTCCATTACATGCTTTGAAATCGTCGTATAATCCGTCTCAATCATATATTCGGTATAAGCCTGTTTAAACGATTCTGAATGAAGTTCCGTTCGCTGCTGATCCGTCAATGGTAACGTAACATCTAAGCTTAGCGGGTGAATTTCAACCGTTGAAACGGTTTCAATTTCAAGATCCTGATGCTCGCCCCAAAGATAGAACGTCTCGACATAGTTGCCCCAATAATCCGTATGGCCGTAAGTTTTGCTATTAGGTTGGATGCGAACGCGATAATCATGAAGCGTTTGTTGCACATCATGCAGCGGACGCAATCTGAACTGATTGATACTCTGTCTTACTGGCAACTCATATTCATAAGTGTTCGTTTGGGTAACTTCGTATTTCATGGTATCACAACTTCCCCCAGATAATAGGTTTTCGTAATGTGCATGCCAATCGTCATACAGCGGTGTTGAAAACTTTGAAGAAACGCATGGGCACCTTGATTGAGAATTTCTTCAATCGAAAAATCGTAAAGATCATTGGCAAGATGTTCGAGCTCCTGTGCAAGTGACTCTGAATAATGTTCAACATGTCCATCTTCTAGCGCTACGAAGGCGTTTCGTACTTTTTGGATACAGTACATCATTGACCTTGGAAACTCAGCATTTAGAATGAAGAACTCAGCCACATTCCGACTTTTAATTAACGGACGATACGTTTTAATATAAGCTTCGTGTCCACTGACTGACTGAAGAACAGACCACCAATGATGATACTCCACAATTTCTTTGTTCTGGTAAGATGCTAAATTTTTGTGATAATACACATCCAGGATACGGGCGGCTTTTTCAGCCCTTTCCAAGTGTTTACCCATTTCCATGAAAAGGTAAGCATCCCCTCGTGGCATTGTTGCTTCAACAATGCCTTGAAAGAGAAGAGAATCCTTTTTTACAAACTCACAAATGTCACTAACTTCTTCCATTGTCCAGGGAGTATGACTCTGCTTCTTTAATTTTAAATAAAATGAATTGATGCTCTCCCATAATTCATTCGGAATAATTTCTCGAACGGCTCTAGCATTTTCTCTTGCGATTGTAATGGTATTTAGAATAGAATTCGGATTTTTTAATGAGAACAATAAAAACTCCATCACATTTCGATCTATTGGATGGTGATATTCTTCATCAAACACCTCTTGAAAACCGCTAATTTCAATGAGCTCGTACCAGTTTTGATTCGTTTCATCAATCGGATTGGCATTTTCAAGACGGCTCGTTAACTTTACCGCTATTAATCGCGAATTATTTTCTGCTCTCTCCACATTCCTGGCTAACCAATACAATGAATCAGCTACTCTGCTTAGCATCGAAAGTGCTCCCTCCTCTTTTAAATATGAATTGGATTTTCTTCAAGCACCCACGTATCTTTCGCGCCACCACCTTGTGACGAATTGACGACAAGGGAACCTTCTTTTAGCGCGACACGTGTTAAACCTCCAGGGAAAACGTGCGTCTTTTCTCCTCCAAAAATAAAAACGCGAAGATCAACGTGACAAGCGGCAAAGCGGTCTTCTTTAAAAGCCGGCAAGCGAGATAGCTTGATTGTTGGCTGAGCGATAAATTCAGATGGGTTTTTAAGAATTTGTTGCCGATATGCTTCAATCTCTTCCTTAGAAGCATGAGGGCCAATTAGCATATTGTAGCCACCTGAAGCGTTCGTATGTTTTACGACTAGCTCTGACAGATGATCAAGGACATATTCTAGCTGATCGTCATATCGTAAAAGATATGTATCAACATTTTTGACTAGTGGCTCTTCCTTTAAGTAATAACGAATCATGTCAGGAACAAAATGATAGATCGCTTTATCATCAGCAACCCCGTTGCCAATTCCATTTAAAATCGATACATTTCCTGCACGGTAGACGTCGATCAAGCCCGGCACGCCAAGTAAGGAATCTTCACGAAATTCAAGTGGATCCAGAAACTCATCATCAATCCGTCGATAAATAACATCCACTTTTTTCAAACCTCGAGCGGTTTTCATATAGACTTGTCGTTCCCTTACAACAAGATCTCTTCCCTCAACAAGTTCAATGCCCGTTCGCTGAGCGATAAAAGAATGATCATAGTAAGCTGAATTATGAACGCCCGGTGTTAAGAGGACAATTGTCGGTGAAGAACTGCCTTCTGGAGCAAGCGAAGCCATAGCGGAATGAAGATAGGAAAATTGCTGTTCAAGAGACTGAACAGAATATTGATTAAAAAATTCAGGATACACTTTTCTCATGACATAACGATTTTGAAAAACGTAGGAGAGGCCCGAGGGGTTCCGAAGGTTATCTTCTAAAACGCGATACTCGCCGTTATCGTCGCGAATTAAATCAATGCCCGCCATAAAAATGTGCTGCCTTCTTGGAAGATCGATCCCTGCTACCTGCTGAAAGAAATGCTGACAATTCACGACGAGATCACGTGGAATAATGCCTTCTTTTAGGATGTGTTGTTCGTGATAGACATCATCTAAAAATGCATTTAAAGCATCGAAGCGCTGCATGAGGCCACGCTCAAGCTCCTGCCATTCATCTGGAGGGATAATTTTTGGAACAAAATCAAACGGCATCGTTCGTTCCGTTCCTTCGTTATCACTATAAACCGTAAATGTTATGCCCTGCCTAAGAAAATCACTCTGCGCCAGCTCATACCGTGATTGCAATTCTTCAGGCGCTACTTCGTTTAATTTTTCATGGAACGGTTTGCAATGTCCTCTCGGTTCCTTGCCTTTCTGAAGCATTTCGTCAAAGTAACCATCTACATGATAAGAATGAAACATCGGCACTCCCCCTCCATTTAAGTAAGTTCACATATTAATTTTACCATTTTTCTAACTATTCTAACAAATTTCTAGATAAAAAGGCGAAATTCCTCTATTTGTAGAAAGAACCTCTTTTTTAGCAAACAAAAAAGAACAGCATAAGCTGCTCTTTCAGGCGCTA
>ENA-ORXC01000341-ORXC01000341.1-marine-metagenome-genome-assembly--contig:-NODE-341-length-35540-cov-5.617376_pt1 | contig 35540 bp, 33 predicted proteins | sample MGYA00237865_ERZ511478 | MGnify/ENA metagenome assembly ERZ511478
CCCTCCCATTGATCTTCGAGTAAAAGATCTTGTCGCAATAATATTGCAACCTGCTTACTATCTAGAACCTTTGGAGCAGGTATTGCTGTGCGTAGCTTAAAGCGAAAAGGTGTATCCTTTACCCCTAGCTCTTCTTGAAATTCCCAATCTACAGTAGGTAATTTTTTCTGACTTACCGCGCTCAACATTGAGGACCATAAATAATTATATGTAGCCTCATTACCATCAAGTAGTAATTGATAAGTATTTGTAAGTGTAGTACTTCCCCATCTACCTGTCCCTTGCTGTGCATAAGCAGCCCAGACAACTTCTTGGTCTGAAATAATGGGCTGTACGAGTGCTCCAGTATCAAAACTATGCATAAGTGTAGCTACTTTAACTTTAGGCCAAGGTGGCAGTGATGTTTCTTTTTTATTGTTTCGCTTAAAGCGAAAACCAAATTGTTTTCCATTATTTACTACTACCACATCTGGCTGTATAAATACCCCAAGACCTTCTTGCGATACTTGATTATTAAGTGCTCTGCGAGAAACGCTAGACAAACTACTATAAGAACTAGCGTCCATAATCACTATATCAAAGTCAGTAAGATTAGTCTGTGTAAACTCATAAATAGTTCCTTGTTTCCTATTGAAATTCTCAAATTTGTATCTTTCTTTGGTAAACTGACTGCGCACTAGCACTTCGTGACCTTCATCTGCTAGATAATTTTTTAAGTACTTAGTTTCAAAAGTGGGGAAGTCGTTTATAATTAAAACACCTAAGCGTTCATTTTCTTTAATGATTACAGGTAATGGATTTTTAGAAATCATTGAAGCCAGACTATCTTTTTCAACTAGCTTATACACATACCTTCCACTTACAGAAGTGACAGCTTGCAATTTAAAATTAAACGCTTCACCACCAGAAACTGTAACCGAATCAAGAGCATTTCCCCCAGCATCTTCTAGCACTAAGCGACGTCCTTTGATAGGCGATGTATATCTCCCTAGGATAGTAAGCGAGTCTCCAACAGTTGTAGATTTATTATAAGCCATTTTTGTAATACCGCTTAGTATATTTCCACCTAGATAAGTCGTTGCAATAGGTTGTAATTGCCAAATATCATAAGAGGCAATACCATTACCTAGTATATAAGCAGTACTTATAGCCTCAAGTTGCGAGGGATTAAAACCATCACCATCATATTTGATAATTTCTATGTCCTTGTAGAGAACCTCTAAGCTATCTACCTGCTGTTGTTTATATGCTTCTGTGAGAATTATACCAACGCCCTTTGTACGTGGTACAGCTTTTACTGGCTGCAATATCATCACGGCAAGACTAATTACTGCAATAAGAGCAGCTATCGATTTTATCACTAGATATTTAGCACCTGTAACGCGCAATTCTTTCCAGAGAAAAAGACCCCACAATACTACCGAGCCAGCAATCACGGGCCACATCCACTCTTCATGTATAAAGGATATATTATCGATCACCTCTCTGTAGTTCTTTAATGAATATATCTTCTATCTTTCCTCTGTATGGCTTACGTAATATTGGTGTTGCATCATATACTGGCAATGCTTGTAATAAACCGCGCTGTACTTGTCGCAATGCAGTTGCTGGTTGTTGCTTTTCTTCTGTGAGCCGTTTGAGTTGTTGCAAGGTATTGAGGTGTCTTGCGGGTTCTTGTATTGCAATGAGCCCTAGCTCTTCTCCAGCCCTAGTAAGTATCGTCTTATCTGAAGCTGTTAAAGTTGTTTGCTTAGCAATATGCTTTTCAAGAAGCGCAATACTTTGCTCCATACTTACATAGGGATTAGTTGCCGCTATTTGTTCGGTTTTGTAAAAATTATCTATCTCCTTAAGATCTCCAGAAAGTCGCTTGTCTTCCTTAATAGGCGGCGGATCAAAACCTATGCGGTGCACATAAATGCGCGCACTATTTTTAATTTCTTGTATTAACGTCAATGCCTTGTATTGATAAGGTAGCGACACTCTAGGATGTGCAAGACGAAGATGCAGCTCTGCATCCCACATTTCGGCCATGGCTTGTTTGAGTTTGCTGCGTAAGGATTCTGTAAAAAGTGTTGATTCTTCGGGATCATCGTGATTATGAACATATCCTTCTAGTATAGATTTTTCACCTTCTTCCTCACCGCCTTCTTCATGATCATGCTCTTCTGAAACAAGATTATGCTCATTCTCACTATCGTGATCATGTCTAAAACCTGCAGTGGGGTCATCTGCATCAAAATCTTCATGAGGGATGTCTGGTGTTACGGCAATCCCAGAATCTGCTTCATCCCCCATAAACTGCCCGTACTTTAATCGTAATGCTTTCTGATCAAAACCTAAATCATTACTTCGTTTTTTAAACTCTTCTTCTGTGAGTTGTGGTCGCTCTTCTATGAGTTTCTCCGTATCGATAATCAACTGTCGCTGGCTCCTAAAGTAATCAGGCATCAAATCTGCTCCTAGGGTTCCTTCTACTCCAAAACCATCGCTCACCGTATCCTTAATTACTGCAAAGAAGGTCTCACTACGTGTGATATTAGGCCTTGGTGTCTTTTGATCACTAACCTCAACATAAAAATACAACTCATCACCTAGCTCCATCTTCATCTGATCTAAATTAATATTTTTAGACAATTGCATGGATTTCTCACCAACTTGAATCGACTGATTAAAAGCCAACTTTTCCTCTCTAAACTTTACAGACTCTCCTTCTCCTTTACTTACCGTGGCGATAATGTGCGCTACTGAAATTCCGTAATCATCACTTATTTCGGCAGTAAAGGAGAGCTTCTTATTGTCTGAATAATCAAAAGACGTAAACTGTGGGATGTTTTTAATTTCTACTAATGGCGCTTTGTCTTTTAACACTTCAATCGCATAAATATCTGATGCGTAACTAGCCCCAAGCGTGTCTTTAAATTTAAAATTATAGTAGCCAGATTGTGTGGGTTTGTACGCTTTCGCGAAAGCGGTACCATCACCCCTCATTTTATCATTAACTCCTATCCCTTCTACTATAACCTCACTTACCTTACTGTCAAAATCCAATTGCCAATATAGCTGCGAACCCTCAACTGCCTTTGCATTCATCAAACTAGACGTACGTGAACCAAGTTTTGTGTAAGCTGGATAACGAATGGTAAGCTCCTGATTAATGAGCACAGGCGGCTTGTATGCCGGAGCAACAGCATCTGTCACAGAAAATGTCATGATCTCCTGCTCAGGTGTAGTTCCATTATTACTATTTATGTTTTTCCCAAATGCATAAAAAACGATGACACCCACCAGTATTAATGCGCTTGCTATAATCCCAGCATATCGCAATCTTGTTTTAGGTTTAACAGTGGCAATTTGTTGTGATAAAAGGGTGGTAATTTTCTGTTGCTGTAATTGTGCAAGCCCAGACAATATATCTGGCGAAGTCAATAATAAACTACTACTATATTCAGCATTATCGAGATGTTTATCAATGTATGCACTCACTGTACTTAGGTTGATTCTCCAAGGTTTAATCATGAGCACTGTTATTGCAGTTACCACTATAAAAGCGACAATACCCATTAATAAATTTCTAGTAATCAATGCACTACAAAATCCAGCCCCGATACCATAAAGCACGGTTTCTAAGCCTCGCAATAACTGCCAGCGCTTCATGTACTTCTGTATGAGTTGTTTCCCTTCTTGCATTATTGTTTACGTATTCTAGAGAGTATGCGCTCGCTTACGAGAAGTACCAAAAGCAGTACCCATAAGATACTTGACATATCTGCTTTTACCTCTTTTTCTGTCGTAGTAGCGGGAATATTAATGGTTTGTAGTTGTTCTAAACTCATCACCCGATTATCAAGGTCTGCTATTTTTGTATTTAACTCTTGGTCAAGATTAAGCCATGTAAGTAGTTGTGTTACTAGCGGCTCTTCGGTAATGAGTTTTGGCGTTAGTTTCTTTGTCAGTATCGACGTAGTTGCTGCAGGTCCTAGTACAACAAGCGAATTTGCAATTTCATTCGGTCGATAATATAACGTAGCCGTATCGCTAGCTACCATAGGATTATCACTCAAGTCAATCAAATATTCTAGAGTCGTCCTATCTATTTCTTCACCGTCTAATATTACAGTAATTGCAATCTCTCTCTGAGTAAACTGACTAATCGCACGTAAGGCAGCCTCTAGATAACTACGTTCGGCATCATGTTTTTTATTATAGATAATTGTAATCTCAATAGGAAAATACTCTTTTATAGCAATGGTTCTAGAATTACCATTCGTTCTGATCTCGACGCTGTCTTTTGCAAGATTTAATGCTGCATCAAGTATTGCTATTTTCTCTTTATTTATACTAAGTCGTTGCGCCTCGCTTAACACATTAATGATTTCTAAACTATCCTTATGAGCAATTGCGACTAAAGGGTGTTTATCCTGTTTAGTAATCTCGACAGGAATCCAAGTGATGTTCTTTTTTATGGTGGGTCTTTTGCCTTGTAACGCTTTCGCGAAAGCGTGTGTAAAAACTACAATACTATCTGCGGCTAATTCTTCCATCTCTCTAGCGAGCTGCCAATAATTAGGCACCGCCTCTTTATTTGTTATTACATCTCCAGTCTCCCACAGTGGAAAATCTTCTTGTAATAATCGCCTTCCTTCCAGCGGTATTTGTTCAAATCTCGCCACACCATCTGCTGTAGAAAGTAACGAAGGTTCGAAAAGATAAGCAACTTCCTCCTCATCGGGAGTTGTTGTAATATGTGGTTGTGCAAGAATCACAACCAGTGTGCTAATGATCAAGCAACGCAATAGAAGCAGCCACCATTCATTAAGCTGGATACTATTACTCTCTTTAGATTTTGTGGATGCGATAAATTGTATACTGCCCACTTTTATGGTACGCACCTTCTTACGGCTCCACAAGTGGATGAGAATTGGGATCGCAAGTGCAAGTAGTCCCCAGAGATATGATGGCTGTAGTAGTGTCATATCAAAAAATAGCGCTTCGCTTTTTTAGGAATAAGTGCAATGCTTCTCCAATATGGTCTTCTAGTGAGAATAGCTCATAGTCTATACCACTTGCAAGTAATGCTTCCTTAGTAGTTTTTATAGATTGCTCTAGCGCTTGTAAATAAGAAGCTTTTGCATCTTTTGCGTGTACCTTCACCTTAGCTCCAGTTTCAAGATCTTCAAAGATTACTTGTCCCTTGTAATCAAATTCTAGTTCGCTTTTACCCAGCAAATGCAATACTGCAACTTCATTTCTAGCTGTTTTAAGCTGTTTAATCATTGTTATAATTTCCTCATCCTTCTCATAAAAATCTGTGATAAAAAATATAAGCTCCTTATGACTACGATTATGGAGCTTCTCACTAGCCAACTGTTGAGGCCAAGAGCCTTGATTTTTTAATTGTAATAGTTGGTATAGAAATCTATTAAAATGCTGCTTCCCAATAGCTGGCTGCAATGCTTCTAACTTTTGATTGTTTACCGTAAGTAAACCTATCGCATCTCCTTGCGTTTGTGCTAGGTGTGCAAGACTTGCCACGAGGACATTTGCATATTGTATTTTTGAAATAGCACCTTCTGTATGAAGCATAGACATACTTGCGTCTACTATAAATCTCACAGAAATATGAGTATCTATCTCTGACTGCTTAATGTAATATCTACCGGAACGAGCAAGCATTTTCCAGTCTAGTAACCTGAGATCATCCCCAGGCTCATAGCCTCGATATTGACTAAATTCTAATCCCGCACCTACTCGCCTACTGTTATTAAGTCCAGACAAATATCCGTCTACAATAACACGCGAAATAAGTGATAATCCAGCAACGCTGTTTATTACTTCGGGTTTAAGTAGCGATTTGTAATCGTCTTTTGGCATAGTATTCTTTGCTGCTATTATAGCGATTAAGCTACGTCTGTTTCTTTTAGTAAGTGAGTGGTTACTTGGTCTGATGTAATCCCTTCTGCCTCTGCTTTAAAATTAACAATCACACGGTGTCGTAATACTGGGAGTGCTACATTTTTAATATCTTCTAGTGTTACAGCCATTCTACCTTGTGAGAGTGCTCTGGCCTTTGCCGTAAGAATCATAGCCTGCCCTGCTCTTGGGCCTGCGCCCCAGCCTACCCATCGTTTTACGTAGTCGTTTGTGGTGGTTTCTGGTCTAGTCGCACGTACTATCGTACTTACAAAATCGATAAGATTATCGCTTATGGGCACTTCTCTTACGAGTTGCTGTAATCGCAAAATATCTGCTCCTGTGAGTACAGGATGTACTGTTTGCTTAACGCCACTCGTAGTACTTTTTAAAATATGAGTTTCCTCTGCTGCTGTTGGATAGCCTATTTTGATATAGAATAAAAAACGATCCTGCTGCGCTTCTGGTAATGGAAATGTACCCGATTGCTCAATAGGGTTTTGGGTTGCAAGAATAAAAAATGGACGCTCAAGACTATAGGTTTTACCAGAATAGGTCACCTCAAATTCTTGCATTGCTTCTAGTAAAGCAGCTTGTGTTTTTGGTGGCGTACGGTTAATCTCATCTGCTAGGATAATATTTGCAAAAATAGGCCCCTTCTTAAACTCAAAAAACTTCTTTCCAGTAGCCTGATCTTCTTCCAGAATTTCTGTACCAATAATATCTGAAGGCATTAAATCTGGTGTAAACTGGATACGTTTAAAATCCAAATCTATAGCTTGAGAAAGCGTTCTAATCATCAAGGTTTTGGCTAGTCCTGGAACACCTTCAAGAAGCGCGTGCCCACCAGCTAGAAAGGTGATAAGCAACTGCTCCACCGTTTCTTCCTGCCCTATAATCACCTTTGCGATCTCTTTCTTAAGATCCCTAAGCTTTCCAGTTAACGTGGTTACTTCTTGTTGTAATTCGGTTAATGTGTTATTCATAGTGTTACCTTATTAAATCTCATTGTCTTTCCAAATTTTCTTACCCGACCCTGAAGGGTGGGAAATTCTGGACTTGGTTGTTCTTTCCAAAATTTCCTTCCCCGACCCTGAAGGGTGGGAAATTCTGGGCTTGGTTACTTTTTAAATATTATTATTCTCTTAGCTGTCCTCCAAAATATCATTCTCTCCATCTTAGCTACTCCTGCAAAACATCTCCCCTAGCCCCTCTTCGAAGAGGGGAAATTTTATGTTGTTTTTTGTAAAACAAAAACAACTTCTTATCGCAACAGTGTCCCTCTTTGAAGAGGGAGTCAGGGAGATGTTTGCGTTTTATGATGTTAATGCATACATCACGATATTCACTCCGAATCTTGTGTTATCAATTTTATACCAACGTTTGTTTCTAAAATCGTAATCCCACTCGCAGCCGTAATCTTTGTTGCTGTACAGTACTCCTATTCTTCCATTAATCTCGATGGCTTTTAGGTATTCATGTACGAGATCGTCTCCCCAGCCGTTTAGTTCTTGACTTGTGGTGGGTGGACCGTCTTTAAATTCAAAGAAGACATTGTAAATCTCGTGATGGTTAGGTATTTTTTTAAGTCCATCTTGACCAAAAATCTCTTCCATCTGGCGCTCAAATGATTTGGCAAATAATCCGTCGATGTCGTGATTGCAGTCATCTGCAAAAACGAAACCTCCGTTTTCTATATATTTTTTAAAATTCTCTTTTTCCTTCTTTGTAAACTGTACAAGCTTGTGCCCTGAGATATAACAGAACGGACATTTAAAAATCTCATCGCTCGCTAGTGAAATAATGTTCTCCTTCGTATCTACTGGTAAGGTCGTATATTCTACTAATGAGTTCAACAAATTAGACGGCATACGCTGGTCTACGTCCCAGTCTCCAGATTCGTATTGTAAGCGCGTGAAGAAGAATTTGTTTGGCATTTTTTAATTAGTAAATCGATGGATGGTTATGTTTTAGTCTCATAGAATTTAAAAGGTTGACAATCCATCTACTTCCTCTATTTCATCAACTGGCAAACTAAACTCTTCTTTTTGTTAAGATGGAATATGCTCTAATATCAAGATTATCAGGTATCATTAGATATAACTACAAACGCTTTCGCGAAAGCATTTACGCAACATTCTTATTCTCAAAATGCTTTATCTCGTTTAACTCCTTTTCTTTAAGTTCTTTCTCTTCTTCAATATCAAAATCATCTTGTAGTCCTAGCCAGAATTTTGCAGAATTACCAAAATACTTACTCAATCGCAACGCCGTATCTGCCGTTATCCTGCGATTACCTTTTATGATTTCTGAGATACGCGTTTGCGGTATTTTCAAATCTTTGGATAAGCGATACGCTGTTATTTCTAGAGGTTCAAGAAATTCTTGCTGTAAAATTTCTCCTGGATGTATGTTTGCTAATTTTTCCATTGCTCAATTTTTTAATGATAGTCTACTATTTCAACTTCGCTTGCATTTCCATGATTCCAAATAAAAATAATGCGCCACTGCTTATTAATTCGGATACTATAAAATTCACTCCGTTTACCTCGGAGTTTCTCTAACCTATTTGAAGGAGGAATTCTTAAATCTGAAACATCTATAGAATTATGAAGCATTCTTAACTTACGACGCCCAATATTCTGAATATCAAGTGGCATATTCTTTACTCGCACGCCATTCCAGATTTGTTCTGTCGATTTAGAACCAAAAGATATTATCATATCGCATCACGTTACTAACGTTAAAAGTAAGTAATTTATTTTAGTTAATTATTTAGCTCATCGTTAATTTAAATTTCGCGAAAGCGAACCTAAAATAAAAACTGGCTACCACTTTTTTTGTGATAACCAGTCTTATATAATTTATATGTTTTTATACAGCATCTGAAAGACTGGTAAATGTAAAATCACGTATTTTCATATACGGGATTAAACTACCATCTACGCGTACTTGCTTTCCAAGAGTTTCTAAGTTATTAAGCATAATAATAGGACTCTCATTAAAGCGGAAGTTCTTTACAGGATACTTGATTTTTCCGTTCTCAATGTAAAAAGTTCCGTCACGGGTGAGACCTGTATATAATAAGGTTTGAGGATCTACAGAACGTATGTACCATAGTCTTGTAACGAGGATTCCTTTCTTTGTAGACTTGATGAGATCTTCTAGAGATGCATCACCACCACCCATGATAAAATTACTAGGGAAAGGTACTGGCGCTACGCCTTTTTCTTGTGCCCAGAAACGATCATAAGCAAGGTTTTTTACCACTCCGTTTTCTATCCAGCTTGTCTTTTTAAGCGGCTGTCCTTCTCCGTCCCAAGTACCTGCTGGTACTTCTTCATTGAGAGGGTCAGACCATAGGTTTACACGCTCATCTACAATTTTTACACCCATCTTAGTGCCTCCACCTTCTTTAGACATAAAGCTTCTTCCCTCATCTGCAGATCGTGCACTTATAGAACGACCCAAGCCTTCTAGTAGTCCTAATCCAGCAGATGGCTCAAGGATTACGGTGTACTTACCTGGCTCGATTGCTTTTGCCTCACGAGACATTACTGCCTTATCTATAGCTACTTTTGAAGCCTGTGCAGCGTCAAATTTTGACACATCATTAAAATCTCTTGTCACCCATCCAGAACCCGTACCATCGTTAGATCGCATGGTTACTGTAAACTCAACGTTAGTCGACTTGCTATAAGCAAACAACCCGTTAGAATTCATCATCGCGCTAAAGTCTGCACCACCATCTAGAAAACCAGCTGCGGTTACATCATTTGCTTTGGCTGGTTGTATACTGCTCTCCGCTACCTGTGCTCTATACTCTGGTGTCATGTTTGCCGTAGCTTCTACATACGTTTTAGACTCATCATACGTTTGCGGCCCTAGTGGCTGCATAAACTCAGGATTTTCTGGAGCAAGCTTTGCAAGTTCTTCTGCACGTTTTACCACTTTTTCTAGTGATGCATCGTCAAACTCGTCTATGGTTGCTGTACCTGATTTTTTACCAAAACTTGCAGTGACCGCAAGACTCTGGTTAGACTGGTGTCCTGAGGTAGAAACAGAGTTACGTGCATAACGTATGTTACCACTCTCACTACCGCCTAAATTTATAACGCAGGCATCTGCAGTAGAGAAGCTCATCGCTTTCTCCATCACTTTTTTTGCCTCTTCTTTTGAAAATATTCCCATGGTGTTTCTTCTTTAAAAATTGACTGGATTAAACTTTACGACCCGTGTTGATCACATTAATGTCATTAAATCGTGTCGTGGCACTTCCATGTGATACTGCGCTCACTTGTGCCGGCTGCCCTTTCCCGTCGAAGAATGATCCAAAGAGACGGTAGTCACTCTGATCACATATTTTTGCACAAGAATTCCAGAATTCTTGTGTATTAGATTGGTATGCCACATCATTAAGCATCCCTACTATTTTTCCATCTTTAATCTCGTAATACATGGTACCACCAAACTGGAAGTTATATCGCTGCTGGTCTATAGAATAAGAACCACGACCTGCAATGTAGATTCCTTTCTCTACATCCTTAATCATATCATTAATAGAATACGGCTCTTTACCTGGCTCTAGCGAGATGTTAGGCATACGCTGGAACTGTACATCATTCCAACTTTGAGCATAACAACATCCATGAGATTCGTTCTGGTCTATCATTTGCACTTGGTCACGTATCGCTTGGTAATTTACCAGCACACCATTACGTATAATATCCCATTGCTTTGTTTTTACACCTTCATCATCCCAGCCTACAGCTCCCAGGGATCCCACTTGTTGCTTATCTGCTACAATATTTACAAGATCACTACCGTATTTAAAGTTTTTAGACTTCCACTTATCGATAGTTGCAAAACTTGTTCCTGCATAATTTGCCTCGTATCCAAGTACACGATCTAGCTCTGTAGGGTGACCTACAGACTCATGAATGGTAAGACCTAAGTGATTAGGCTCTAGTACAAGATCATATTTTCCAGCATCTACAGACTTTGCAGTAAGCATTTCTTTAGCCTGCTTTGCTGCCATGGCAGCATCTTCTATAATATCGTAGCTATTTCTGTATAGCTTTAACCCTTGCGGACCTTCTAGTTTTTCTGACTCAAGACCATCTAGGTATTCGTAACCAAGTCCCATAGGTGCACTCATTGCTTGACGGGTTTTAAACTTCCCATCTGCAATAGCAGTAACGCCAAACGTAGGCCAAATACGATGTATGTCTTGATCTATATAAGAACCCTCTGTAGAAGCAAAATACTTTTGCTCATTTACCATAAAGAGTGCAGAGTTTACAAAGTTTGCACCATTAGATTGTGCAGCAGCATTTGCCGTAAGTAACAACTCTACCTTCTCAGATACGGGTACTTCTTTAAAGTCTTTTTTAATAGGCGTTTTCCAGCTCACCTCTCCGTAAGAAGCTTCTGGAGCTAGCACTACTGGATTAGTTTGGAATTTTGAGTTAGCCTTAGCAATTGCTACAGCCTGCTCTGTTGCCTTCTGGATACCATCTGGCGTTACATCATTAGTAGATGCAAATCCCCAAGTACCATTTGCAATCACGCGTATTCCTATCCCAAAAGATTCGGTATTTACAACGCCTTGCACTTTATCTTCACGTGTGCGCACAAACTGGTTAAGATATCTCCCTATTCTAGCATCTGCATACGAGGCTCCTAAACCTTTGGCCGTATTAAGGGCGACATCTGCCATTTGTTTTTTAAGCAGTACTTCCATTCCTGGTTCTAGAAGCGCTTCTGTTGGGATATTGTTTCCCAGCATCATAGATGGCACCATTAAGGCACCTGCTCCCATACCAGCAAGTTGGACAAAATTTCGTCTTTTCATAAGGTCTTAGGTTTTTGGATTGATTGCTATTATTATGATTTTAACATATAATTATTAAAAGCAGTATAATATCAGTATTTATGTTAAGGTGTCTTGTAAGATGAATGCTAATTATATCTTAAAATTTTACGCTTTCGCGAAAGCGAACTACACCCACAAACAATATCTATGACAACATGTTATTCTTATAAGAGGAATAACAAACAAATGATTATGGAAAAAACGAAACTACAGCTTTGCGTTTACGCCATCTTTTTCCTCAAGAATATGCTGTATTTTTTTTCCTGATGCATTGCCAAAAGCCCATTCAATAAATTCTGGAAATACTTTCCCCCAGGTAGGGAGATCATGCTTTCCTCCTGGAACTTCTACATAGCTTATGTCACCTGGATAGAGGTATCGTTTTTTACGTAACTCCATAATGAGGTCTTGTGTATCATCTATAGCATCTATAATACCATTGTTATTACGATCTGCTTTTTCATCTTCTGTACCGCACTGAAACCAAAATTTCAAATGTGGTGGGGCTTGGCTATTTTTTACTAGATCGAGTATCATCCTACTGCGATCATGCATATCATTTTTTATAAAAGCCTTATTCCTCCACCAGAAAGACCCACTAAAGACGCCTACTCGTCCAAAATAATGCGAGTGATGATATACAATATCAAAGGCAGAAAGCCCACCTAGAGACATCCCACAATATACCCAGTCCATCGCTTTTGTTGAGACTGGAAACTTCTCTTTAAGATAAGGAATGAACTCTTTAATAACAAAAAGCGTGTACTGCTTTGCTCGCGATCCACGTCCTTTAAAATCTGCACTAGAAGCGAGTCCATACTCCTGCATGCGGTTTTCATTAGTCTCTATGCCTATGTATATAAAAGGAGCAGCCTCTTTTGAAACAAAGGAAGCTCCCAGTATTTTCTTAAGACGCATTTTATCAAAGTCTTGCCCGTCATTCATTAATAACACAGGATAAGAAATTCCCGAAGACAAATAATTCTTAGGCACCGCCCAGCGGTAAACAACCTCTCTATTAAGGTGTTTAGAAAAAAACTTTTCGGTAGCGCTTATAGGGTCTTGTACAATTTTCATAGTCATATAGATCTGTGCAAGTTACTAAAACCGTCTCGACATGAATTGCCGAAACCCATCAAAAATATAAAATCATTTAAAATCCTATATTTTCTAAAATAAAAGACTACATTGAAGACTTATGGCAAAAACTGATCATTTTGAATATTATTCTAATAAACTCAATCGCAATATAAAAGTTGAGGTTACAGGTCACTGGGGACATCCTATTTTAATGTTTCCATCTTCTGGAGGCGAGTATACACAAAACAGCGATTTCTTACTCAACCAGAGCATTATGCAAGCGGTAGATGAGGGAAAAGTAAAACTCTACAACGTTGAGACTATAGATAATCTTAGTTTTTATAATGACGATCTCCCTGCAAATGTGAAGATTCATAACTATGATCTTTACATGCAATTTTTAAAAGATGAATTTATTCCTTTTATCCAAAAAGAATGTAATGTACATCGCATCGCCACGGCTGGAGTTAGCTTTGGAGGTTATCACGCGGCAAATACGGCCTTTAGATTTCCCGACTTAGTATCACATCTTTTTGCTATGAGCGCTACATTTAATGTGCGCACGTTGACACAAGGATCTGGAGACGATCGTATCTTTTTTAACTGCCCCAATGAATTTATGCCAGGAATAGAAGCCTGGAAATATAAACATATACATATTGTACTGAGCACCTCAGACTGGGATATATGCTTAGCGCGAAATAAAGAAATGTCTGCCATACTTAATGCCAAAGGTATAGATCACTGGTATGACGAAAAAAAATGGATAACACATGACTGGCCTTTATGGAAGATGGCCTTTCCAGAATACATAGGAACTTATTTTAAGTAAGATCAAGGGTGTCATTCAAAGAAACTCTTGTAACTATTAGTACTGCTTCAGGTATAAGAAGAAAATATAAAACATAGAACACTACATATTAACATAACAAGCAACATATTATGGCAAAGAAAGTGGGAATATTATTTGGAATGGAAGACACCTTTCCTTGGGCATTTATAGATAAGGTAAATGAGCTAGGCAAAGGCAAAGTAATAGCAGAACCTGTTCAAATAGATAAAGTACAACAAGGAATAGATTATGGATACAGTGTGATTTTTGATCGTATCTCTCAAGAAGTACCTTTTTATAGAGCCTATTTAAAAAATGCTGCTTTACAAGGAACAGCCATTGTAAATAATCCTTTCTGGTGGAGTGCAGATGAGAAGTTTTTTAATAATTGCCTCGCTCTTAAACTGGGAGTGCCTGTACCTAAAACGGTATTACTTCCTTCAAAAGAGCGTCCAGATAACACCAGTGAGACCTCTTTTAGAAACTTAAAATCACCTTTAGACTGGGATTATATGTTTGAGCATATAGGATGGCCGGCGTTTATGAAACCCTTTGATGGTGGTGGCTGGAAAGATGTGTATAAATGTAATGATGTAGACGACTTTTTTGCCAAGTATGCAAAGACAGAACAGCTAGTAATGTTATTACAAGAAGCCATTACTTTTGATGATTATTATAGAGTGTATTGTATAGGTCAAAAATATGTTCATATTATGCCGTATGCACCAGATAATGAACCACATTTACGTTATGAGACCACGCCAAAAACTACAGGTGCAGCTCATACTAAATTAATGAAGACCATAAAGGACTACACTCTTAGACTCAATACATCACTAGGATATGATTTTAATACCGTAGAGTTTGCCATACGCGATGGGGTACCTTATGCAATTGATTTTTGTAACCCGGCTCCAGATGCAGATATTAATTCTGTTTTCCAAGAAAATTTTGACTGGGTAGTCGAGCATACTGCAAAATTTGCTGTAGAGAAGGCCCTCAAGCATAAGGCTGGAACTAATAATACCTCTTGGGGTAACTTTGTAAAAGAAGCAATTACTCCACTCCCATTACCAAAGAAAAAAACGACCCTCAAATCTGTAGCAGAAGCAAAAAAAACGGTAGTAAAATCGGCTATTACTAAATCGAAATCAGCTTCCACTAAAAAAGATACTGCAACAAAGACGCCTAAGAAATAAAGAAAACATCACTTGCTAGCTCAAAAGCTAATCATGCTGTTTTTACAATTATAAATACTTAATAAAGAGTCTCGCCCCCGACTCTTGTCTAATTAATAAAATGCTGAGAAGGTTGCTTTCGCGAAAGCGAGAATATTCTTTTTTAATAATAAAAGGTTACGTATGCACAAATTTACATTGGGTATTGAAGAAGAATTTCAAATATTAGACAGTGACACCTATAACCTTAGATCCCAAATGTCTAAGATTATAGAAGGTGGAAAGATACATCTACAGGAGCGGATAAAAGAAGAGATGCACCAGTCTATTGTAGAAATGGGTACTAATGTATGTGAGAATATACATGCTGCTAGAGATGAGGTTTCTTACCTACGCCAGCAAATTATCTCGCTAGCAGATAATGAAGGACTAAAAGTTGCCGCAGCAGGTACGCATCCTTTTTCTCAATGGCATGAGCAGCTCATTACTAATAATCCTCGCTATGACGAGATTGTAAATGAGATGGGCGATGTGGCTCGAGGTAATCTTATTTTTGGCATGCACGTACACGTCGCGATTCCTAGTAGAGAAGAAGGGCTAGATATATTAAACGTGGCTAGATATTTCTTACCCCATTTATATGCGCTGTCTACTAACTCTCCTTTTTGGGAAGGGCGTGATACAGGCTTTAAATCTTACAGATCTAAAGTATTTGATAAATTCCCACGTACAGGAATACCTCCGTTTTTTAATAGCATACAGGAGTATGACAAGTTTGTTGATATTCTTGTAAAAACACGCTGCCTTGATAATACTAAAAAGATCTGGTGGGATATACGTTTACATCCATTCTTCCCTACGGTAGAGTTTCGCATTTGTGATGTAGTCATGACGGTAGATGAGGTAATGTGCATCACAGCACTCATGCAATGTATTGTTGCCAAAATTTATAAACTGCATAAAAAAAATCAAACCTTTAAGAGTTATAGACGCCTGCTACTCAATGAAAATAAGTGGAGAGCTGCTCGCTGGGGAATGGAAGCAAAGCTCATTGATTTTGGCATAGAGGAAGAGGTTCCTTTTAACCGGTTAATGAACGAACTGCTAGAATTTATAGATGATGTGGTAGATGAGCTTGACTGTCGTAAAGAGGTAAATTATGTGTACCAGATGATAGAACAAGGATCTGGCGCAGATAGACAATTACAAGTTTTTAAGGAAACTGGAGATCTTACTAAGGTAGCCCAATATGTGGTGCAGCAAACAGCCAAAGGACTATAGATTCATTATCTTTGCCTGCTTACATAATCCCTAGATTTATATAAGCTTATAATAATACAAAGCTTGTCTCAATAGCATAAAGAAAATGATGATGGAAAGGAGCTATAAAATAGCATTACTAGATATGAATGCCGGCGAACCTAATGAAGGAATGCGCTGTCTCAAAATGCTCGCTGGGGAATTTCTAGCGCAAGAAGGTATTAAAGGAAATTACGATATTTTTGAAGTTCGCGTTAAGGGTGAGGTTCCTAATATTGAAGATTATGACATGTTTATCTCCTCTGGAGGCCCCGGGTCTCCACTTGCTACTGATGAAGCTTGGGAAAAACATTTTTTTGACTTTTTAGATGCTATTTTACTGCATAACATGAATAATACAGTAAAGAAACACTTGTTTCTCATCTGTCATTCTTTTCAGCTCGCATGTAGACACTGGGATCTGGCTCGAGTTACGAAAAGGCGTTCTACCTCGTTTGGTATATTACCCATACACAAAACGGTAAGTGGACAACTTGAAATACTTTTAGAGGGCCTGAATGATCCTTTCTACGCGGTAGATTCTAGAGATTACCAAGTCATAGGGCCTAAGGAATGGAAACTTGAAACACTTGATGGACGCGTACTATGTAGAGAAAAAATAAGGCCAGACGTTTCCCTAGAACGTGCAGTTATGGCGATACGTTTTAGTAAAGAAATCTTTGGGACTCAATTTCATCCAGAAGCAGATGCTCAGGGTATGCTACGCTATTTTCTCAAAGAAGAGAAAAAAGCTATTGTAGTAAAGAAATATGGGAAGAAAAAATATCAAAGCATGATCGATCAATTAGACGATGATGATAAAATAATGAAAACCAACCATACCATTATCCCACGCTTTCTGGCGATAGCTGCACTAGCAAAGGATAATGCACAACTTATCGCAAAATGATCCCACATCTACGCAAAGCATTTAACGAAGAGTATAATGAAAGTCACTATGAAAAATTCCAGCAGGAAATTTTTGACACCTATGGGGAATACTCTGGCTTTAGGATTTCTGAGACACCAATATTTATTGATAAGAAACTCAAAAAATCACTTCTTGATGCCTGTGATGCAATTATAAAACAATTAAATACTATTGATTTTGAGGAAGTGCGCGATCGCTTTATTCCCAAGGATATGCAAAGTCCCGTACCAATGTCTCCGTCAGAATTTCTTGCAATAGATTTTGGTCTCTGTGATGATGGTAAAGGTGGAGTTAGTCCGCAACTTATAGAATTACAAGCTTTTGCTACTTTATATTTATACCAGCCTTGGCTAGCCAAAGCTTACAAAAAACATTACCCTGCTATCACTAAAACAGGTTTTACACCCTTCCTTTCTGGTCTTAATGAAGATACCTATCTCAAAGAGATAACTTCGCTCATTCTAGGGGATCAAGAAAAAGAGCACGTCATTCTCTTAGAACTATTTCCGGAGCAACAAAAAACGAGAATTGATTTTTGGGCTACAAGAGATGCTTTAGGCATTGACGTAGTTTGCATGACAAAAGTACTCAAGGAAGGAAAAAAACTTTATCGTATAAAAGGCGGTAAAAAAGTCCCTATACATCGTATTTACAACAGGGTGATTATGGACGAGCTAGTACAAATAAAAGATCTCAAAGTAGCCTTTAAACTAAGTGATGATCTTGATGTGCAGTGGGTATGTCATCCAGATTGGTTTTATCTTATCTCAAAGTGTATCGTGCCTATGCTCAAACACGAGAATGTACCACCTTCCTACTACCTCAATGATTATCCATCAGACATCCATCTAAAAGATTTTGTACTCAAACCTTTGTTTTCTTTTGCTGGAAAAGGTGTCAATCTTCATCCTGATCAAAAAGCAATAGATGCCATAGAGAACAAAGAGAACTATATCCTCCAGAAAAAAGTAACTTACGTGCCTGTAATCCCTACAAATACTACAAAAAGTAGTAAAGCCGAGATACGCATGATGTTTATATGGAGTAAAGAAGAAAGTCGCTTCAAGCCCGTTATTAACATCACCCGTTTAAGTAAAGGTGAACTTATTAATGTCTCCTATGCAACTGGTGATACTTGGGTAGGAAGCTCTATCACTTTTTTTGAAGAAGATTAATGGATGCATATTAAATGTCTAGATTTGAGTAATGTATGTTGCTACATAAATAGTAACCAACGTATTAAACCCTAACAGATGTATTATTTACCTGCACCCTCAAGATCTAAATGGTACTAGTAGAACTACTCATAGTATTAATAATTACAATAATTGATACAACACGAGTGACTTAATAATTTGTAATGCTTTATATCCTCGAAATCCCTTCTTATTTCTCTGCGCTTGCATATACAGGTTTTGCTATCTCTCTCATGGCATTTATCCCTGTGTATTCAAAAAAAATAAAAATTACCTATATCATACCACTACTTATTCTTGGTATGATACTTTACTTTGCAGGAGCACCACTACCATGGCCAGATCCATTATGGGAATTAGAATTTGGAAAGATTGTAAGTGAGGTTATAGTTATTATAAGCTTAATGACCGCCGGCCTTAAAATAGGCACTAGCTATAAGTGGAGAGACTGGAAAAAACCTATATCCCTAGTTGCGATTACTATGCCACTATGCATGATTGCTATATTTGCTATCGCTCATTTTTTACTCGAACTCAACGGACCTGTTTCCTTACTACTTGCAGCAGTACTTGCTCCTACAGATCCTGTACTGGCCAGTGAGCTACAACTAGAAGAACATCAGGATCTTAAAGAAAGAAATACTGGTTTAAGATATACACTTACCGCAGAAGCTGGGATTAATGACGGTCTTGCTTTTCCTTTTGTTTTTCTGGCTATTTTATGGAGTGAAGCGAGCAGCTTTGAAACTATAGACTGGCTCCACTTTATAAGTTATTACGTATTATTTAAAATTATAGGAGGTGTTATCATAGGAGCTATCATAGGTTTTATATACAGCTGGGTAGTTCAATATCATAGTAAGGAACACCAACAATATATTCTCAATGGTTTTATTGCAGTCGCACTTACGTTCTTTTCTTATGGTCTTGCAGAGATACTTAATACCTATGGGTTTTTGAGTGTATTTGCCACTGGTGTTTATATGCAATATCACTGTAGGAAGTCTATAGATAATAATGTAAATAGCTCCATGCTGCACTTTGCAGAAGAGACAGAAAAGCTACTTGTCGCATTATGGACCATCTTTTTTGGTGGAGCGGTCGTTTCTGGCATCCTATCTTATACAGATTTTAGTGGTATTATAACTAGCCTTGTCATTGTGTTAGTTTTACGCCCTATTTTTGGTTACACCGCAATGTTAACTACAGATTTTTCTAGATCAAAAAAATGGGCTATCAGCTTCTTTGGTATACGTGGCATCGGGAGTTTCTTTTATTTAAGCTATGCTTTGATACACGGAAGTTTTACAGAATATGAAGAGCTTTTTGGGATTGTGAGTTATGTAATTCTCTTCAGTATTCTCATTCACGGACTTACAAGTCTTCATGTAATCGACTATTTTAAGCGTATTCACAATGCTTCGTCTTAGATGTACTTTGCACTAATATATATTTCTTTATTGTTGGCTTAAAGCCAACATATCTCTTTTATCATGTTTATCACTATTCTTGTAGTATTTGTCGTTTCTATGTCACTCGTTGCTGGTGCCTTATGGGGATTGTACGGGAGATTATCAAAGAAGACAGAAGGTTTTCTTATCGCACTAGCTGGAGGAGCACTCATAGTCTCTGCAGTGTTAGAGCTTATAGAACCTGCAATAGAGGATGGTATGGTATTATTACCACTGCTATTTGTTTTTATAGGAGCTTTAGTATTTACAGTATTAGACTTTTATGTCAAAGAAAATTGGAGCTCAAAAGGTGGAGGTGCAGGCCTTCTAGCAGCCATCACATTAGACGGACTTCCAGAAAACTTAGCTCTAGGCGTGGCACTTATTACGGCAGATCCACTCGCTGTAGCCGCTCTTTCTGGATCCATACTACTATCTAACCTTCCCGAAGCTGCAGGAGGAGCAAAAGAAATGAAAGACACAGGCAGGTCAAAAAAAACAGTTCTCATAGTCTGGACTGCAACCGCTATTCTTCTTTCTGGAGCGGCGCTTATAGGTTACTTTTTTCTAGAAAATGTAGCTCAAGACACTCTTGATCTCATACGCTGTTTTGCTGGTGGTGCCGTGGTTGCTTCGCTCGCTATAGAAGTATTTCCTAAAGCTTTTAAAGAAGATAAATATTGGGTTGGTATTGCTACCGCCATAGGTCTTATCCTTGCTTTCTATCTTAATAGCCTGGCATAAAAAACACCTCCCTGACTAGAAGTTATTGTAAGATGATTGCAATAAATAGCTAGCTTTGCGCATCAATAATTATTAACTATGATCGCAGCTGTTTCTCTTTTTCTTATCATCACCATCTCTGTATTGATTACTAAGATCTCTACCATTGCATTAGTGCATACTGGTCTCTCTGAGGAAAGTGCAAAATTTCAATCTCGATCTGCTTATACTGGTGCAGGCTTAAGCACAGAGGAAACAGAAAACATCATGAATCATCCTGTGCGCCGTAAGATTATATACAACCTTATGCTCATAGGTAATGCAGGTATTGTTACTGCCATGTCGTCATTAATACTCACCTTTGTACTCCCTGACTCTAATGCTTCTAGATTTTATGGTTTTTTAATCATTGTAGGCGGTATTCTAGTATTATGGTTTGGGATACGTAGTAAATGGGTAAATCGTGGCTTATCTAAGGTGATTACTAGGATGCTCAAAAAATATACAGATCTTGAAATTCAAGACTATGCTGCGGTACTACATTTAAAAGATAATTTTAAAATTGTTAAAGCTACCGTAGATATAGATGGCTGGATGTGCCATCGCACCTTACAAGAATTAGACTTACGGGAAGAAGGAATTACTGTCTTAGGGGTAGAGCGCAAAGGTACAGGCTATTTTGGCTCTCCATCAGGAACTTTTAAAATGCTACCACATGATGAAGTAACACTCTACGGAAAATCTGATGGAATACAGAGTATCTATAATCGGAAGAAAAATCATTATGCACACTTAGAACATAAGAAGTTTGTAGAAAAGGAAGAAGAGCGCAAGGCAAATGATGTAGCCAAAATAAAAACGACTACAAAAGAAGCATAAGCCCGAAAGCACCACGATTTAAAAAACTACATTCTTGCTATTACTTTTTTTTTGAACCTATTCTGCTTTTGTCCATAGGTAGTTTTTTATACCTTTCACCCTAAAATACATATTATGAGCCGTAAAAAATCTCCTTCACTTAAAATGCGCATTCTTCACAGATACCTAGGCTTTTTCCTTGCAGGTATTATGGCGGTGTATGCAATAAGTGGAATTGTATTAATCTTTAGAGACTCAGATACTTTTAAGAATACGGTTATCATAGAAAAAACACTTGATGTTAACCTTAGTGCGCAAGAATTGAGCAAAGCAGTAAACAATAAAAGACTTAAAGTTACGAAGGAAGAAGCGGGAGTATTATATTTTAAAGAAGGTTCTTATAACAGTGCGTCTGGCGCTGTTATATACACTAAGACGGAGTTACCTTTTATTCTTAGTAAGCTCACCCATTTCCACAAAGCAAAATCTGGAGATCCTCTTTACATACTCAACATCTTTTTTGGGCTAAGCTTATTATTCTTTGTCATATCCTCCTTCTGGATGTTTATTCCATCAAGTCCCATTTTTAGAAAAGGAATGCTCTTTGTAGCAGGAGGCATTGCCCTTGCACTCATATTATTATTTGTGTAATTATATGCTTTTAAGCGTTATGCAAAGTATTTTTCTTTACTGGAGTGCGCATAAACTGCTGTTGTATGTCCATTACATCTTTTACTCCATCTAGCTCACATAGATAGTGAATCACTGCACGCATACCATTAAACATGACCTCATCTGCTTGTGGGTTTTTTGGCTTCATACTCTTACGACTTATTGGTAACTCATAACCGCAGGCACGTAAAAACACCCCTTCAATCTGTAATAGTTCGCTAGGTAAGTAACCATAAAAACGTTTACCAAAAGCTTCATTTACCTTCCCCACATAGTTAAGCACTAGCGAGCCGTGAGCATCTGTGAGATGCTTCCACATATCTTTATTATCACAAATAGTACCTGCTGCACAAGCGGTACAACATTCTGGATGCAAACTACCGTCATAAAATGCGATATATAGTTTTGATAATGCTTGTTCTAGCCGAACGGGAAATTTAGTAGTCATCACAAATTTTTATTTAAAGTTAGCATTTGTACTTGATATAATGTGTTAATACTGTGTACAAAAATCAATACGTTGCGGTTTTTATAAAGGAGCTTCGCACATCCTTTTTAATAGTATTACGACTCCTTTTGTATTGCTTTCGCGAAAGCGTACTTCTCATTTTCCCTTAAAAAATATAAGAATTCTTTGTAAGGCGTTTTAACTAAACGTAAAATATTGCTTTATCAAACGGTTAAGGCTTTACATAAAGGAAACGCTTTTTTAATAAAAAGGCTACGATTAGGTAACGTGTACGGCAAGGTGGTGATACTACTTTTAAACCATCAATTAATCCAACTAATTACTCAAAAAATGAAACAAGTACAATCAATTTTTTTAACAATGCTATTTATAGCAGGAAGTGGTGCTCTTTTTACTAGCTGTGACGATGCCGAAGATGGAATGGACGGCATAAACGGTATAGACGGTGTGAATGGAGAAGATGGTACAGATGGACAAAATGGTGAAGACGGTGAAGATTTTGAAATGGGGACTACCTTATTTTCAGATAAATCTGCTACGCCGCCTCTGGTTGCTATGTCGCCACAGTTTAATTATGTAAAAGCATATTCACTAGTATCTACTCCTGATGTTATAGGAGGAGATTTTCAACTTGCAGGATCTGCAGATGGATCTGGATTTTTAGTAGACGGTGAGGATTACATTTATGTGACTAACTGTGAAGATAGTTATGCTGTGGCACGTATACGTTTTGATAAAAATCTAGTTCCTATTTCTGGTGATTATTTACTAGACTCTGGGGTATCTGATTTTGCAAGACAATGTAGTGCTACTATGTGGGAGGCAGATGTACATGGAGGGACTGAAGATATTTTCTTATCTGCATCAGAAAGTATAAATTATGATGTAAAAGCGATCAATCCACGTGTAGCAACGCCAACACCTCAGGCAGACTTTGGACTAGATGCACTAGGAGAATTCTCATGGGAAAATGCAACTCCGCTTCCTAAAGATGCCTACTCTGGCGCTACTGTAATTATAGGTGGTGATGATGACTCAAGTAACTCTGAGGGACAAGTGGCGATGTACTACTCTACTGCTGGTGATGCAGATTTTACTGGTGGTGCAATCTATGTACTGCGTTTTAAGCAAGTATCTGACGGAATAGGAGGCGTGCAAGATGTAATGCCTAATACTTCATATAATGAGTCTTCCCTTGATTTTCAAACAGAATACGATGTAGAATTTGTAGAGATCCCTAATGGAGCTGCACTTACTAAAAATGAAATGGAAACTGCCTGTAATGACGTATTTGCTGCACAGTTTATGCGTGTAGAAGATGTAGATTACCAGAAGGGAGCAGATGCAAACGGTAGAAATGTATTTTTTGCAGTTACAGGTCGTGGTCCAGGACAAGGGACTTATAATGACTGGGGAACTGTTTATAAACTTGCTCTTGATGACAACAACCCACTAGAAGGTAAACTTACTCAAATCATAAGCGGAAACACGGACACAAATAATCAAGATGGAAATCTAGCGGTGTTACAAAGCCCAGATAACTTATGTGTTACAGAAAACTTCGTGTATGTACAAGAAGATCCTAACTCATTCTCGCGAGGTCACGCAGCTTACATTTATCAATCTGACTTAAGCGGTACAAACATCCAGCAAGTACTTGAGCTTGTAGTACGCCAAGACCTAGCAGATGACAACAGTACTGGCTTAAGTGGAGAATTTGGTGCGCTCATAGACATCTCTGATAAAATAGGAGAGCCTAATACATTCTTACTAAACTTACAACCTCACTACTGGAGAAGTGAAGATTTTAAGTCACTAGATGGTCACACTAATAGTACTTACGAGGATAACCAAGCATCACAAGTAGTATTACTGCGCGGTTTACCAAGATAAGAATAAGCCAGTTATAGTTCATAAAGCGCAATCCCTCTACAGAGATTGCGCTTTTCTAATAAACACATTTGCATGAAAAAAATAGTACACAAGCCGTTATCTATAATTATTTTTATGGCAGTCTCATTATTCTATAGCTGTAAAGGTGACACAGATAAATACACCTCAACACCTATTGCAAACTGGGGAGCATCGAGATTAATTTATTTAAATGAAATCACTAATGCGATTGCTGGAATAGACACCCTAAAAGAGCTTTCTATAAGAGACCCAAGAGCAAAAGAGGTTTTTAAAACACTACGTATAGCATTTAAAAAAGCAGAACCTTATGCCTCGTATCTCAATCCTGCAGTAGGACACCGAGTAAATGGACCTGCACTACCTATTTACAAAGAGGATAATGAAAAAACAATGAGTCCTGTAGGGTTACAAAAGATAGAAGAAAGCATTTATGAGGGAGAAATATCACAAGATCAGTATAACCAAGAGCTTACTGTCACTGCTGGGCTTTTACAAAATCTTAAAAAAAATATTGAAAAAAGAGAACTCAATGCACCAAGATATTTTACTGCAACTCACCAGCAATTATTAAGGGTTTTAAGTTTCTCTATCTCTGGATTTGATACACCTGTGAGTCAGCTAGGTATACATGAAGGAGCAATCTCTTTACAAAATTTACAAGATACCTATCGTGCAAGTATTCAATCTTTAATACAGTCTAAGAACGCAGCACTTGATCAAAATTTTGAATCACAAATTGCAGCGGCAATAGCATTTATAAACCAGCACAGTGACTATAACACTTTTGATCGCTATTCCTTTACCCGCAACCACCTTACTCCTATCACACGTAGCTGGGTTGCCATCCGTAAAGCCAGCGAGCTGTGGGATGGAAACCAGAGTACTCCCTTTAACTTTGATGCTCCTACATTTTTTGAAGACGATAGTTTTAATGTTAATTTCTTCACCCCTAGTATCAACAAGAATCCTACAGAGGAACAAATCGCTTTAGGAAAGCAATTATTTTTTGACAAAAAGCTATCTGCAGGTGGCACCATGGCCTGTGCAACGTGTCATGATCCAGAAAAAGCTTATGCAGATGGTCTTGTTGTTAATAGAAGTAATACTGGTGAACCATTACAGAGAAATACGCCTACACTCCTCAATACCGTTTTCCAACAAAACTTTTTTGCAGATGGACGATCTAACACCATCATTGATCAGGTCTCTGCAGTATTTACAAATGAAAAAGAGTTTAATACTAATGTGCATGAATTTTCTAAAAACGTACTCGAGGATCCTAGCTATGTAGAAATGTTTGAAAAGGCATATGGAGGAGTATCTACACGCAATACAGATGTAATTAAAGCAATCTCCTCTTACGTAAGTACGCTGAATAGTTTTGATTCAAAATTTGATAAAAATATGCGTGGAGATGAGGATACCTTTACAAAAGAAGAACAACGAGGCATGAATCTATTTATGGGTAAGGCTTTATGTGCAACCTGTCACTTTATGCCACTTACTAATGGTACAGTCCCACCATTTTTTGCAGAGACTGAGCGCGAGGTTATAGGTGTGCCAGAGACCGCAGAAAATAAAAATCTCGATGATGACACTGGCTATTACTGGCGTTTTGAGGTAGACCAGCACAAAGGAATGTTTAAAACGCCCACAGTGCGCAATGCAGCTGTTACTGCTCCATACATGCATAATGGTGTCTATACCACACTAGATCAAGTTATGGACTTTTATAACAAAGGCGGTGGCGGCGGTCTAGGATTTGATCTTCCACATCAAACGCTACCATTTGATAATCTTAACCTCACTAATGAGGAACTAGCTTCTCTAACTGCCTTTGTAAAAACACTTACAGATGATGTGATAGCAGATACTTACTAGCAGTTAATAGTAGAAAATCCAAACCTAAAAAAAGCCCATCGATCATGATGGGCTTTGTATATTCTCACGTTACATATATAATTACTGAACTGGCTTCCCAGCAGATTTCCAGTTGTTAATGCCGCCCTCGAGATCATAGATTCTAGTGAATCCTGCTTCTTTAAGCTGCTGTGCACACCTTGCACTTCTACCTCCCTTTGCACAGTACACATATACTGGTTTATCCTTATCTAGTGTTTCTATTTGAGCTTGCCAGCTAGGGTTATTCATCTCAAAATGTTTAGCATTTTCTAGGTGACCACGCTCCCACTCATTATCTCTGCGCACATCTACAAGTTGTGCTCCTGGTGCCATTGCTTCCTTCTCAAAGGTGTTAACGTCAACCACTGTGACTACTTCTCGTTGCGCAATGCTACTAACTTCTTTTTGAGAAGTAGCTTCATTACAACTCAACACAGAAATACAAACCATCATCACAGTAAGACTGTAGCTAACTAAATAGCCTTTTCTAGTGCGCTGCATCCCAGGCATTATAACCACCAAGTAAATTATACGTATTATTTAATCCCTTTTGCCCCATAAGAGCACATGCCTGTACACTTCGTACTCCAGAGCGACAATACACATAGTAGTTTTTATCCTTATCTAGTTTTTCTACCTCATCAAGAAAACCTTGACCTAAGTAAATATCGATATGTTTTGCCCCTTCTATCATTCCGTTTTCTACTTCTTCGTCCGTACGGACATCTAGAATTACGGCATCTTTATCTTGAGCAATTTTTTCTTCCCATTGTGGTATTGTTAAATCTGTCATTGTATAATTTTTATGTAATAGTACATATCACTATGAACTATCACAATTAGTATTTATTTAAAATTAGATGAATTATGTCAATTTAATGCTAGAAATATCTGCCTTTTTTATGGCACCATACCCACCTAGCACATTCACTATATTTTTTATGCCATAAGACCTTATTATAGATGCATAAATAAGCGATCTGTAACCTCCTGCACAGTGTACGTGATACGTAGTGTTTACATCAAGATCTCGAGCATGATCATGTACTTCATCTAGCGACTTGTGAGGCACACCTACTATGTGACTCGTTGCATATTCTCCAGCCTTACGCACATCTAGTGGATGCATGATAACGCCAGCAGCCATGCCATTTATAAATTCTTGTGCAGTTACTTCTTGTACGGCAGCTACTGCTCTTCCAGATTGCTCCCAGGCCTCTACACCACCTTTAAGAAATCCTAAGCTATTGTCATAACCTACTCTCGCAAGTCTTGTCACTACTTCTTCTTCAGTGCCTTCTTCGGCAATAAAGATTATTTTTTGTTGAATATCTGCGATGAGTGCTCCTACCCATGGTGCAAACTGTCCTTGCAATCCTACAAACCAAGCTTGAGGTAATGACGCTTTCGCGAAAGCGGAAACTCCTCTGGTATCAAGTACGAGCACATCCTTTTCATTTGCCAACGTTTCAAACTGAGCAGGAGTCAAGGCTGTAGTACCTCGACTGATAATGGTATCGACGTTTGTATTTGCCTTCTTATTCATCGCCACATTATGTGGAAAATATGCTGGCGGAAGTGCCAAACCATCTGTGAGTTCTTTAATAAAATCCTGCTTACTAAGCGTAAACGCGTAGTTATGTTGTTTTTGATTACCTAACGTATCACTAGTCTCACTACTCATATTTTTACCACAAGCAGAGCCTGCGCCGTGAGCAGGATAAATAATAACATCGTCAGATAGTGGTGCAATCTTGTTGTGCAAAGAGTCATATAAATGACCCGCGAGATCTTGAGTTGTTAAGCTTGTTTTGGCTGCTAGATCTGGTCTTCCTACATCACCTATAAAGAGTGTATCACCAGTAAAAAGTGCTTCTTCTTTTCCTTCCTTATCTTTAAGAAGGTAGCACGTAGACTCCATAGTATGCCCTGGGGTGTGTATGGTGGTAATAGATACATCTCCTAGCATAAACATCTCACCATCACTAGCACTGTGATACTCATAACCAGCGACAGCATTAGGGCCTAAAATGACGGTGGCACCTGTTGCCTTTGCAAGATCTACTTGACCACTCACAAAATCTGCATGAAAATGAGTAAGAAATATATACTTTATTGTAGTCTTATTTTCGGCTGCAAGATCAAGATAAGGCTGTACCTCACGCAATGGATCTATGATTGCTGCCTCTCCAAGCGAACTTATAAAGTAAGCTCCTTGAGCTAGACATTTAGTATATAATTGCTGTAATATCATACTATAATTTTATGTGCAAATTTACGAAATACTCACAAAAGATGTATTCCAAAAAAAATGAGCCTTTGCAAGGCTCATTTTTGATTTCGTTAGCGTTTCTACTTATGACTTTATAGCACAACCTATAGCCTTAGTTTCTTTAAGAGATACTTCTTTTCCTGATACAATCTCATCAAGCGCATTCTCAAGATATTTTTCTGTAACGGCTTTAGCATCACGGCTACTATTATCTATAGCCCCTATATATTTTACTATATTTTTCTCTTTCACTCTTTGTAATACATAAACATGTGGAGTTTTTGTAGCTCCATATTTTGGGTGTACTTCTTGACCGTCGTCTAGTAAGTATGGAAATGTAAATCCTTTATTCATGGCACGCTGCTGCATCGCCTTAAAACTATCACCAGGCTTGATATGTGGATCGTTTGGGTTTATAGCAATTACTGGATATCCTAATTCTTTATATTTTGTATCAATAGCAATTAGTCTATCTTCATTTGCAATGGAAAAAGGACAGGTATTGCACGTAAATACTATTACAAAACCCTTAGCCTCCTTAAAATCTTTTAAAGAAATCATAGCATTATCTACATTACGTAGATAAAAATCTCCTGCTTCATCACCTATTTCATAGCCTTTCCTATCTTTTTTTATTACAGCATTTGCTGCAAAGGCAGATACAACAACTACAAGGGCAAGGAGGGTTAAAATTTTAAAGGTTTTCATTATTATTTAATTAAGGTATTTAACGCTTCTTCTAATTGCTCATAAGAAAAAGAACGCTCATAAAATTTCTTTCTTTTTGAACTTGTAATAAGTGTTGCCGGTATTGCTCCACTCCAAGATTCATCTACTTTAGGTATCCATAAATTTGCATTTCCATCATTTAACAATATAACCTCAGATTTTAAGCTTTTATCATTTACAAATGATGTAAGTAATTCTAGTTGATCAGGAAAATCTAAGCTTACTAGTAGCACTGTAATATTGCTATTTGCATACTTTTTACCTAATTTCTCAAAGGCTGGTAATTCCTTAATACATGGAGCACACCACGTTGCCCAAAAATTAATCACCAAGGTTTCAGATGGATGCGATTTAATGTAATATTCTAAACCATCATAATCAAGTGACTTTATGTGAGTCCCGTCTATGAAAGTCTCTTTATAATCCTTTGTACCACTTTGGCAGGATGTCAAAATCATTACTAAAAAAGCTATTGCATATTTCACCTTGCAAAATTATGAGCATTGTATCTTCTGCAAATCTCAATTAACACACTTTATGAATGTATTGTTAAGATTATTAAGAGTTAACCGCATAAAAACTAGTCAAATATCTAGATGCCTAATTAAAAAACTCCAGCTTCTTTTTATATGTAGATTTTTTTGTGTGATTTAATTAGGAGTATTGCTATAAACTTATGGTTTTACGTATAGATAAACGACATATTGTAATAAGGATTGTACTATTGGTTTGTAGGTGTTATTGCCTGTTTAATAGATAATTAACCTCTATGTCTATCTTCTAAAAATTAATCATCTTTTGTACCCTAATTGTAAACGTCGTTATTACTTTGAGTCATCACAAGGAGTACAAAAACAATCTAGAGAAATAAAGAGGGTACAGAACATAGCTGTTTTCTCGTCAATGCAAAAAATAATCATCACATAATAAATAGTAACTTTATATACACTCTAATATCAAATACAAACTTGAGTAATGCAACACAAAAAATCACGTCTTAATAATAACAACATGTCAAAGATAGATTGCATTCTCCGTAAGTTAGAAACGCTATTAAAATGTTCACTATGAAAAAGAAAATCACAACAGCATTACTAGTACTCCTTGTGACTACTACTGCATTTGCAAATACAAATCCTATTCTTAAAAAAGTAATTGTAAAGGAAAGCAGTATTACTTGGACTGGAAAAAAAGTATTAGGACAACATAATGGCACCATCAAGCTCCTTTCTGGAACCCTAGAAATGGAAGGCAATACACTTACAGGAGGTAGATTTGTGGTAGACATGACAACAATTACTGTCACTGACTTGAAAGCGGGAGACGGAAAAGAAAAACTTGAAGGACATCTTAACTCAGCCGATTTTTTTGATACAAAAAATCATAAAAAAGCTACATTCCTAATTACAGAAGTTACACCTAGCACCACTGGTTACAGTATTGTAGGAGATCTTACTATCAAGGGTAAAACAGCGTCAATTCATGTAAACATGGCTAAAACAGATCATACAGCTACCACTGTATTTGATGTAGATCGCACAATATATAATGTGCGTTATGGCACTGCCTCATTTTTTGATAACTTAAAAGATAATGCCATATCAAATAACTTTGAACTTTCCATAAACTTGAGCTTTTAATCTCCTTTTAAACCATTTTTTAAAAAGCTATCTATATAATTTTATAGCTTGAGCTTTTATATTAAGAAAGTGGTTATTATCTTTACATCATAATGAAAAACAATACAGTATATACTTGGTGGTGGAGTACACAACAATCGTTGTCGTAAGCGCTTACCTATGTTTTACATATACAGCCTGTCTTACGACAGGCTTTTTTTATGCTCTCAAGTCGTGTTACAACGACTATAATTTAATGAACAATGATCTATACATTAAAAACTTCTTCAAAACGCCTTCTGGCAGACACCATAACTCCGGTATCGGTTTACTTAAGACTGCGTGATCGTTTTCCTAATAGCTTACTGCTTGAGAGTAGTGATTATCATGCAAATGATAATAGCTTCTCATACATTTGCTGTAATCCTATTGCTTCTATAGAAGTGGGTAGCGGTACTATAAAACAGCAATTTCCAGATGGTAAAAGCGAGGAAATAGCAGTTACAGATGATACTAACGTTATGGGTGTTTTAGACGCTTTCGCGAAAGCGTTCTCATCTACAAAAACCGCTCATAAGTTCATAAATAATGGCTTGTTTGGTTATTTATCGTATGACTCTGTGCAGTATTTTGAAGATCTTAAAATCTCCAAAAAAGAGGAGGATCTGAATATTCCAGATATCTACTATGCGGTGTATCAAAACATCATAGCCATCAATCATTTTAATAATGAGGCACATATATTTTGTCACAATACTTCTGGAGAAAGCAACATAGAAGAGATAGAGCAAATGCTCAAGTCAAAAAACTTTGCCGAATATAAGTTTGCTCGTAATAATGAGCTTACTAGTAATATCACAGATGAGAATTATAAAGCACTCGTAGATACCTGCAAGAAGCACTGCCAGCGTGGTGATGTATTCCAGATTGTACCTAGCAAGCGATTCTCACAACAGTTTACAGGTGATGAATTTAATGTGTACCGAGCACTACGCAGTGTAAACCCATCTCCTTACTTATTTTATTTTGATTACGGCGATTATAAAATTTTTGGATCTTCACCTGAAGCACAAATTATCGTTCAAGACAGAAAAGCAGAGATTCACCCTATTGCAGGAACCTTTAAAAGAACAGGCAATGATGAGCAAGATGCCATCCTTGCCAAAGAACTTGCAAAAGACGAGAAAGAAAACTCAGAGCACGTAATGCTGGTTGATCTTGCCCGCAATGACCTCTCTAGAAATGGACATAACGTTACGGTAGAAACGTACCGCGAGGTGCAATTTTTCTCTCACGTGATACATCTTGTGAGTAAAGTAACTGGACACATGCATGAGAATAGTAATACATTACAAGTTGTGGCAGACACCTTTCCAGCTGGAACCTTAAGTGGAGCGCCAAAACATAGAGCAATGCAGCTTCTCGAAAAATATGAAAACCGAAATCGCACATTCTATGGTGGAGCGATAGGTTTTATGGATTTTTACGGTAATTTTAATCACGCGATTATCATACGTTCTTTCTTGAGTAAAAATCATACCCTACACTGGCAAGCAGGCGCTGGTGTTGTATCTGGTAGTGACCCAGCAAAGGAATTACAAGAAGTATATAATAAACTAGGAGCGCTTAATAAAGCACTTGACATCGCAGAAGACATATAGACCATGAAAAAGATATTAGTAATAGACAACTACGATTCCTTTGTGTACAATCTTGTGCACTACCTAGAAGAATTAGATTGCATCGTGACCGTAAAGCGTAATGACCAGTTTGCACTTGAAGATTGTGAACACTACGATAAGATCCTTTTATCTCCAGGCCCTGGAATTCCAGAAGAAGCTGGTTTATTAAAAGCGGTTATAAAGAAATATGCAGGTAGCATTCCTATTCTAGGAGTTTGCCTGGGGCAGCAAGCTATAGGTGAAGTTTTTGGAGGTACGCTCACTAATCTGGACACCGTTTTTCACGGAGTAGCAACACAAATAAAAATTACACAACCTGACACAGTACTCTTTAAAGGTCTCAGTAACGAGATAGAAGTGGGACGTTACCACTCTTGGGTGGTGGCTACAGAAGATTTTCCACCAGCATTAGAAATTACTGCGGTAGATAAAAATGGACAGATTATGGCATTGCGCCATAGAGAGCTAGATGTGCGTGGTGTACAATTTCATCCAGAATCTGTACTTACTCCTGACGGAAAAACAATGATTAAAAACTGGGTACTTAGTTAAACATCGCATTATGAAAATCACACTACTACTTATATTAGGTTGCTTCCTGTTTATAGGAGGCTGCGATAGCACTAAGAGATCTGTTCAACCTGCAGCTCAAAGCGAGCCAGTGGTTGTGATAGAAGCATCTCCAGAACCTTTAAAAGAAGTACTACCAGAAGAAAAAACAGATGCACATAAAAAACTCATCTTCAACACAAAATTAAGTGTAAGCCCAGAAAAACCTTACTGGGTGCTTTTTTCGAACGGAACGTATCTATTATTTCCAGCGGAAACAAGCAAAGAAGACATGCGTAAAACTTCTAGAGGACTGTTACAGCGCTACAACAATGAGTCTTTTAAAGTTAAAAAATCACCTATTGTAAAAGGATGGGTAGCAAGCACTCCAAAAGGGATTTATAATTATGTATCTCTTGTACAAGCCAGCTCTCGTCTAGCAAGTAAAAAAGAGCTTGCGAGCATAGGAAAACAAAATGTAATGAAGGATAAGGCAAATCCTGTGATCATTCACATCAACATACCAAAATAATGAAGCATATACTCAATAGATTAATAAATCACGATCAGCTCACTAAAACAGAGAGTCGTGAGGTACTCGTACATATTTCTGAAGGAAAATATAATCACAGTCAGATTGCTTCTTTCCTTACGGTTTATATGATGCGTAGCATTACCGTGGAGGAACTAGAAGGATTTAGAGATGCACTGCTAGACCTTTGCCTTGCCGTAGATTTTTCTGAGTATAATGCTATAGACCTTTGTGGTACTGGTGGCGATGGTAAAGACACTTTTAATATCTCTACACTGTCTAGTTTTATCACTGCTGGTGCTGGAGTAAACGTTACAAAACACGGTAATTACGGAGTAAGCTCTGTGAGTGGTAGTAGTAATGTGATGGAGCATCTTGGGATTAAATTCAGCAATGATAAGGATTTTTTAAAGCGCTCTATGGATGAAGTGGGCATGTGTGTATTACACGCACCTCTCTTCCACCCTGCTATGAAAAATGTAGCTCCTATACGTAAAGAACTAGGTGTAAAAACCTTTTTCAATATGCTAGGCCCTATGGTTAATCCTGCGTTCCCTAGCAACCAACTAGTGGGCGTTTTTAACCTTGAGCTCGCTAGAATGTATGGGTATTTATATCAAAAAGGTGATAAGAATTTTACCATCCTACACGCCCTAGATGGTTATGATGAGATCTCACTTACGGGAGCCACAAAAGCAATTACTAATCATACAGAGATGATGCTCGAGCCAGCAGATTTTGGCGTAAGCCCACATCTACAAAAAGATATTTATGGAGGAGATTCTGTGGAGTCTTCGGCAAAGATATTTATGGATGTGATTTCTGGTAAAGGAACAGACGCTCAGAATAATGTGGTGTGTGCAAATGCAGGAATGGCGATTGCAACTGTGCAAGGCTTAACTCCTCTTCAAGGATTTGAAAAAGCAAAAGAGAGTTTGTTTTTTGGTAAAGCCGCTCAAAAACTAAGCAAATTACAAGCCTTAAGCAACTAAGATGACGATACTAGAGAAAATTACCGCAGATAAAATCAAGGAAGTAGCTTTAAGAAAAAGCCTTATTCCTGTGAGTCAGCTAGAGCAATCTGTGCTTTTTGAACGAGACATTATTTCGCTTGCTACGGCAGTGCGTTCTGGTTCTGGGATTATTGCAGAGCACAAAAGAAGATCACCTAGTAAATCTGTTATAAATAATGGATTAAATGTACAAGACGTTGCTCGTGGTTATGAGCAAGCTGGTGTGAGCGGTATGTCTGTACTTACAGATATGAAATATTTTGGCGGCTCGCTAGACGATTTGATTATCGCTAGAGCTTCGACTAGTTTTCCACTATTACGCAAAGAGTTTATAGTAGATGAATACCAGATTCTTGAAGCCAAGGCGTACGGTGCAGATGCGATATTGCTGATTGCAGCTACGCTTTCGCGAAAGCAAATAGAGCAGTTTTCAACCTTTGCAAAAAGTCTTAATCTCGATGTGCTTTGTGAATCTCACAATGAAGAAGAATTACAGAAGTCAATTATGCCATCTGTAGATATGCTAGGTATCAACAACCGAAATCTTAAGACCTTTGAAGTAAGTCTAGAAACGAGCAAGGAACTCATTAAAAAAATTCCAGACAATTTTATAAAAATCTCAGAAAGTGGCATTAGCTCGGTTGAAGCGATTAAAGAACTAAAACCACACGGTTTTCACGGATTTTTAATTGGTGAAAACTTTATGAAAACAGATAACCCAGGAGAGAGTGCCGCAACTTTTATAAAGCAACTAGATTAATGATAAACGTTCCCTACTCTAACAAGCAGCTACGCTACTACCTTTGGACTGGCCTGGCTTACACCATACTCGGACTTATAACCATTATCAT
>ENA-ORXC01000342-ORXC01000342.1-marine-metagenome-genome-assembly--contig:-NODE-342-length-35521-cov-4.466059_pt1 | contig 35521 bp, 19 predicted proteins | sample MGYA00237865_ERZ511478 | MGnify/ENA metagenome assembly ERZ511478
GTGCTCTTCCGATCTAAGAAAAGTAACAAATGAGTCTCAGGAATGGATGACTGAATATAATGCTCTTAACAAGACACTCGTTCGCCAGCGCATGAACATCAACACGAACAACATTGTACGTGATGAAATTCTTAATCGCTGGACAGGTAAAACCCTCGATATCGGAACAAACAATGCACCGTACACGCTCGGCGCACGGAGTACTACCAATGGTATCTTCGCAGGAAATGCACCTACTTACACAGGAGTACAGCCTCCAGTTAATGATGGTGGAACGGTTGGGTATAACACCCTTCTGAATGGCTCACGACTCCTCAAATGGGGTTCTAACGGGCAAGACGTACGTGAACTTCAGAAGTTCATTAATAATTACGTTCTCACTCCCGGAGAAATCAAATTACTAGAAGACGGCATCTGGGGACCGAAAACTAATCAAGGTGTGCGCACTTTCCAGACACGTTTCAACATTCTAATCGATGGCGTTGTTGGACCACAGACACGAGGCATGTTGCGAAATTTCTTGAATGATATTGGAACGCTCCCTGTAGAACCTGGCCCAGGGCCATATCCGGTTTGCTAGAAAATTTACACCTCTGAAAACCGATCGAGAGCATCATGCCCTCGATCGGTTTTTTATTGAAAATATATATCTACATTTATTTCATATCATTAACACGAATAACACTATCGAGCATCTTTTCCCAAGGGCTATGCAAAAATGTCATAATGAGCATCGATGGCACAACGACTAATGAAAGAATAATAAAGATGATAAACTTAATAATCATCATTACGGTATTTCCTAAAAATACGAAAATAGATTCAATCATATATACATAGTATACGCGATATATAGATTATGACTCAATCTTGACATAGATGCCCTTAGTATTTCTTGCAATACGCTCCGTTTGCCTGTACTGTAGAATATACATTCATTCATGAAGCAATTGCTATGTCAGAATCAAAAAGCTCAACAATCGAGCGGCCACCCGTGGTTGCTATTATGGGTCACGTTGATCATGGGAAATCAACGCTTCTTGACTATATCCGCAATGCAAACGTTGTAGACACAGAATTCGGCGGCATTACTCAGCACGTGAGCGCCTACGAAGTAGCCCATACAAATGCCGAAGGAACTAAAAAGCACCTAACCTTCATCGATACGCCAGGTCATGCTGCCTTCTCGGGCATGCGCCAACGTGGTGCTGCTATTGCTGATATTGCTATTCTCATCGTCTCTGCAGAAGATTCGATCAAGCCACAAACTATCGAAGCCATCGAGATTATCAAGACCTCAGGCGTACCCTACGTAGTAGCAATTAACAAAATTGATAAGCCCAATGCGAATCCTGATAAAGTTAAAACTGATCTCTTGGAGCACGAAGTCTATCTAGAGGGATTTGGTGGCGAAGTTCCCTATAACGAAATTAGCGCCAAGGTTGGCACGGGAGTTGATGAACTCCTCGAGACCATTCTCCTCGTAGCAGAACTTCAGGAGTTCACAGGTAATGCAGATCTCCCTGCATCTGGATATATCGTAGAATCACACCAGGATTCCAAGCGTGGCGTTACGGCAACGCTCATTATTAAGAATGGGGCGATTAAAAAAGGCCAGTACGTTGTAGCAGGCTGTGGTATGGCGAGTACACGCATTCTCGAAGACTTTACGGGCAAATCTATCGATGAGGCGCGATTCTCTTCACCTATACGTATTATTGGATTTTCATCACTGTGTAATGCCGGATCGGATTTCCAAGTATGTGAATCCAAGAAAGAAGCAGAGGAATTTATTAAACTCGCTGACACTACTGGCTACATGACGGCGATTCCTAGTGATATTTCTATTACAGAGACCACTATGGTTCCTATTATTCTGAAATGTGATGTAGCAGGGATGATCGAAGCCGTTGCTGGAGAAATAGAAAAACTTTCAGGTGATGGTATCTATTTCCGTATCGTACGCTCAGGAGTTGGCGCTATTAACGAGACAGATGTCGTAACCGCGCTCACCGATCCACAATCATTGATTATAGGATTTAATGTTGATATAGATAACAAAACTGATGGTATTAATGAACGTGACACCGTGAACATAACTACCTGGAATATTATTTATAAAATGTCAGAGTGGCTCCAGGAATACAAGGAAACCAAGCGCTTTAAAAAAGAAGTAGAAGAAGTAGGAGCCCGCGCTAAAATTCTCAAGATATTCTCTCACCAGAAAGGCGTATATCTCCTGGGAGCTAGTGTGAGCAGCGGGATTCTAGCCAAAGATGATCAAGTGCGGGTCTCTACCCCAGCGGGTGATATTATTAGCTACGGAAAAATTGTTGGTATGCAGCAAGCGAAATCAACGGTTACGAAAGTCGACAGTGGCGAATTCGGTATGATGATCGAAGCCACTGGTGACATTAAGGAAAATTACACGCTTGAAACATTCACGGTCACTCAAAAATAGAGTAGACTTATCATATATATGACACGCGAATCAACGGGCAGTGAGAGAAGCCTCCGACAAAACAAAATGAACGCCGAGCTCACTCGCCTTGTTTCTGGGGCGATTAATGAACTCGCGAATCAGCAGTCCCTTATCAGTGTGACGCGTATTGATGTATCCCCCAATTTCTCTGGGGCCCGTGTTCACCTTTCAATAATTCCTGAAGACCAGAAGGACACCGCCCTGGCCTTCATCAGACGCCACGCACATGACATCAGGAAAGTTGTGAAGAAGCGCATTGCAACGCGCACTATTCCCTTTTTCACCTTTTATTACGATGGCGGGGACATGCGACGTCAAAAGATTTTTGATACTATTGATACTCTCGATGAGATTACAGGAGCAGAAGATATTGAGGAAGTAGAAAGAGAAGAAGAAAAAGAGGTGTAGTTGGCTGACTTACCTGTATTTCAAAAGTAAAAAAATCTACCTCACCCAGGCGCGGCGTACGCCGCGCCTTCCCTCTCCTATATTGGAGAGAGTGATTTTTCTGCGAAAAAATCGGGTGAGACATAGCCCAATATAGATACTTCCCTTTTATTGGATAGGCACCCCTCCTAACCTCCCCTCATAGAGGGGAGGAACATCTTCGCTCAAAGATTAAGCTAGCTAAGAATTACCAATAATCAAACACTCAAAATACACTCCGCTGACGCTCGTGTATATTTTCATTTTTCTTAGTGCCGGGAGCGGGACTTGGTCACCACTATGGATCCTCGCTACGATTCGCGCCGCTCATCTTGCTGCGGTCTCATAGCCTCGACCCCGATTATTCAAGCCCTCCCTCGCCAAAAGAAAACACTCAAAATACACTCCGCTGACGCTCGTGTATATTTTCATTTTTCTTAGTGCCGGGAGCGGGACTTGAACCCGCACGCCGTAATTGGCCGAGGATTTTAAGTCCTCTATGTCTACCGATTCCATCATCCCGGCAAGGTCATGATGTCTTTTTTATGCTTCTTTAAAAAATAATCATGCGCACTTTTGGTACGTGAGGCCCTGGCCGGAATCGAACCGGCGCATGGCGGTTTTGCAAACCGCAGCGTTACCACTTCGCCACAGAGCCATGGCTACAGGATAATACATTATCATTGCGTTATCAAGGAGAGTACGATAGAATCGTTCACAGGATTACATATATACAGACTATGCAATCCCAATAACCATAGTGCCGAAGTGGTGGAATTGGTAGACACGCCTGCCTTAGGAGCAGGTGGGGCAACCCGTGCAGGTTCAAGTCCTGTCTTCGGCACAAATATCCATCCGTAGCTCAGTTGGTAGAGCAGCTGGCTCTTAACCAGACGGTCGAAGGTTCAAATCCTTCCGGATGGACAATACGATGAAAATACAGCACATGTGTGCTGTATTTTTATTGTATAGTTATCTCTTGGAATATATTATAAATTTATGCTGGGAGGATATATTTTTAACTGAGCAAAGCGAAGTATAAAAATAATTCGGCGCAGTAAATCCTTCCGGATGGACAAATGAAACAAGATCGTGATACGCATGTATCATGGTCTTGTTTTATTCATCCCATTTGCACTAATATACTAACTTTGCTACAATATATTCGTTTTGGGATTGCCCACTGATCGGGAATGTAAATTCTCGTGATTATAAAGAAAGCTCGAGTAGAATCTCGAGTTTTTCTTTTACTCGATTAAAATCTGCTTTATTGAGAGTTTCTAATCTGCATTGAAAACGCTTGCTGTGTAACATCCTAAATTGGCGTAAATTTCGCCTTCGCACGAAATTATCTACATTATAGCATAGTTACCCTACGGAGAACTATGGTGGAAATGATAGAAATAGTGGGTTTCTTTGGGTATTTTCAGCATTATATCTCGCTGATTTTAGGGCGCTATTTCGTGCCTTTTGTTGACTATATCCCCTACTCTCCTTATTCTACAAGGCTATTTGACATATCAGAGAAACTTGATTTTATACACATATTATGTTATAATATTGTAGAGGTGTCAATATCGACACAACTCAAACAGAAGCCCCAAAAGGCCAAATTTGAGATCACTTTGTAAAAGAAATAAAAATGAGAATCATAATTTGTACTTCATTCGCAGTAATTCTAAGTATTTTTGTATTTATCATGGGTGACTATGCAACAGGGTTTCTCATGATAGGGCTCGGCTTTACTGCCGGTTACCTCTTAGAGGGAATGGATCTAACGCCATACCCTAAAATCGACCGATTCTTCACAGAATGTGGATTTATTGTAATAAGAGTATTGACCACACTTAGTCAATACATACCGACTATCCTAATGGTCGTAGTTATCCTTTTATTATTCGGGATATTCTTAAAATCAGTATGGGGTGCAATACACCCCTTACCAAATTGGATATTCCAGATAGAAAATATTTGGATGCTATTAGTGGCATTTTTCGGAATTATAATGATTATACGATTTTTTATGATCCGAAAGAAAATTCCCAGACCCTACAGGAATTTGAGTACTGTAATCTTGCTTTTAACGAGCATATTCGCTTCTTTCATTTTATGGGGAGTTATTTTACTCCATCGAGGTGAGAGGCTATTTGCAATATTTGCAATATTCATAGGAACATGTTCTCTAATAGGAATGATTGCGCAGCTCTTAAATTCTAAGTCAAGCAATGAGAATTTTTTTAGATCATTGCAACAAAACTCAGTCACCGTCACCACTGGTGCTGCTGGATACATGTACCTTAGTACTTTTGCAAAGAATACCGGTTATTTCTTTAACAGAATAACCGGGATAAGAGAAAAAGGCACTATGCCGAGAACCATAATCGAGTGGTTATTGAGGCTCTTTTATAAAGGGGGTATCAATCTATTCGATGTTGTTGAGGCAGAAATTAAAATAGAAGGCTTTGACATTGACCAAGTTCCTAGTGGTGACACTGGAAAGCATTACACGCAGATCCCATACAAACATGTTGGCTCTGACATCCCTGAAGTAATTCCGATAACAATCTACGCCGAGATTGAAACCGGTTTACAGAATTTAAAAGCAGGCTACTTGATTAAATTTATGGCGGGCCTCTCCAATGCAGCAGCAGTCACAACCGCACACGATGCGGAAGACTGCAATCGTGCCCATCAGGCATATTTGGACGAGTTCAGTCCTGTATTCCAAAATTTTGGGACACAAACTATTGAGGCAATACTTATTGAAGAAGCCCGTGATCATGCCCAATCTCAAGAAGACATAAACGCACGAGAAAATTCAAGACCAACGACCCTCATCATAATGAATGATTCAGAAGCACTAGCTTATGCCCGCTCGAATAAATTGCTTTCGGGGGGATTTGATATTGCTTTCGGGCAAGAGGGTCGCACGAGACTTACAGAAATGATTTGTGATAAATTTACTGAATACACAAAAGTATCAGTAGGTACCAGAGCAGTGACCACGGGACAAGAAACTGAAGCAGCGAGAATAGCCAACTTTGTAGGGTATGTAATTCCTACAACCAAACCGGCTGTCTTTGATGTCTCTGCATGCGGAGAATTAGCTGAAAAGCTAAGGACGGCACAAGCAGAACTTGCTGTAGCAAATACCGACGACGAGAGAAGAAGGGTACTGGCTAAGACGAAACTCTTTGAAGACGAACAAGCTGCAGAGGGTGCAGCTGCATTCATAAAAAATGAACTCAAATCTGTAAAGGAATCAGCCCCTCGAGGATTAGACCCTGAATACAAAGCCCTCTTAATGGCGACGTATTTATTTGGAAAGAGTTCATTATTTTCTTCACCAAACTAAAATAATAACAATGACAATTGAAATTTGGAGGTTAATAGCAGTAATACTGTTTATCTTTGGTGCCATCATAGTATACTTCTGGGTAGATATTTCAGTATTCAAAACAATTGGCACTAAAGTAGATCCCTCTACTGGAAATAGAGTGGGTAAGCCAGGCGGTCGGAATTGGCGAATTCTAGCTAGGGCATCATTCATATTGGTGACAATAATTTTATCACTATGGGTATTAGAAGTATTTTCTTTTAATGGCACAATAACTCTGCCATTTACGAAAAAAAATACAACAACAATACCCTCATCACCAGACGATACATATCGTCTAATTGAGGGTAGGGATTCGACGGGTACCTTAATCGATTATCGCGACTATAGGTACCACGTTCAGTGGGATGACCTATCATCATTTGGATTTACCGTCGACACGGTATCCATGATGAAGAATGATACTACGTACATGGTTACGACACCATGTGCGCAGGATTATCATACCTGGGCGATCATCCAGGCCCAGAGCGTGCTCGAATATTATCGAGTATGCAATGGGAATTCGATACGGATTATACCCAGTACACCTGGAAAAGCCTTCGGGTTTAAATCCAGGATCCTGCAGGTTAAACTGCAGAAAAAGTGGAGCGATAAGGTAACCTTATTGTTCTACGAGGCGCCAAATTGGTTATACATGAATCCCGAGGGATTCTGTTATAATCGATGTACTTGAGGCAAACTACCCGCCCACTCTCGGCGGTATATCAAGACTGAGAGGCGCATTCCATTTTGGGGTGCGTTTTTTTCTTCCCTAATTATTATATTGCCTTACCCTGGATTCACACACATACTTCACATATATTATTCTCATGCATCTATGAATCCCCCCAAAGGAAAACACCTATGCAATACTGACTGCATAGGTGTCCTTGTTCACACAGTAATATAGCGCTGAATGAATTATCCTGGGAATTGCCCTACTCCTGGTACGAGTTCGTTCTGCAACTCACCCCCGATACCAATACCCAATGTTCGTGAAATGACCGCAATAATTCCCAAAATGGCAAGGATTACGAACAATCCAATAACACTCCGAATCAGGCGACTCTGTGCCTCTTCTTTCTTGTCGCCATCCTCAAACATGAATCGAATTCCATTAATCATTACGAAAAGTAGTGCAATGACAATAACGATATACCGAACAGATCCTAACCACCCTCCGAAGCTACTTGTCCATGTGCTCACGCTCGTACTACTCCCTCCTGGAATATACTGAGCAAAGGCTTGTGGCCCAACAGCTGCCCCGATAACGAGGAGCGATGCGATTTTAATACGTAAATTTTTCATAGTGAAATATATTATTCCAAACAGATACCTGATGCATGTAAAGCTCTGTCTGAGCAATATACCTAAAGTAACATTAAACAAGTTAATAATGTGCATATATTATACCACGAAAATATGTGTGGGTGGAACAGGCCCTAGTAACTTATCCACTCCCCCATATGCCCCAGAATATATAATGCGAGTGTATCCTAGTTATTATCTACCTGAATATAGGGCGGTTGCACCTCGCCACCGATGCCGATTCCTGTTGACTTGGAAATAAATCCGACCAATCCCCACACCGCCAAGGTGACGAAGAGTGCTGCTATCCCGAATATGAGAGTCTTGTTCCAGCGCTGACGATCTGCCTGATTGTCTGGCTCCATCATGAATCGTAATCCGGCAACCATAATCACGAGGAGCTCTATGGTGATCAGGAGCGTTGGTAATCCCCTGAACCAACTACTGAGATCCCCCAAGAGGACTTCTGCATTAACGCCACCCTCTGCAACCGGCTGATACCCTTGGGCATATGCCTCATGCACACCGATCATAGCCACGATCATGAATCCGAGGACAATGAGCGCGAGACTAGTAATCCTTCGTCCTAGTATCTTGCTTTCTTGTGCTGATGTTTTTTTCATATAATTATTACTCGTTGACGCTTAACTAGCGTACTGTACCGATCTGTAAGGTATTCTGAATGAATGCCACGAGCCCCCAAATTGCGAGCATGACGAATAATGCAATGAGTCCCCACATAATGAACTGCGACCCCTTTTTACGCTCCTCATCTTTATCGGCATTTACTACATAACGAATGATTCCAATCATGAAAAGGAGGAGCGCACCGAATGTGGCAATAGGAATAAGATACCGATTAATGATACATGTTGGATAGTCAAGGATTCCTTTAATAGTATCCTTACTCGCGCCCGTTCCGGTGAATGGGCCACAATTGCCTCGATCAGCATCTTGGGCGAACACGAACCAAGGGAATAATAGCGCCACCCCAGTGATCATCAATACATGCACACGGTCGTATATGCTGTAAGATTTGGTATTTACTCCTGTTGTATCTTGTAATTTTTTCATAAATAGTAATTACTAATTTCCAGTTGGATTAGATGCAGTATTGTCACGATTACATACTGATTGATCTCCATTTACAATTTTACAAATGGTATTGCTAATTGCGGTAGCGAGTGCCCATGATCCGAATAGGAGGATAATACCGAGGATCGTCCACATGAGAATCTTGTGCGCTCGTCCAATCTTCTCCGGATTACCTTGTGCCCAGACATACTGGAATCCTGCCCAAATGAGGGCCAACACAGCAATAGGCGATCCGATAAGGAGTACATAGCGCAGAATGAAGGCAATGATGTCATTGAATGTGTAGCTCACGCCATCAGTACCTATTACCCCACTGCCTCCCAAGGGATTACCCAGGAGTGATTCACCAAAATCAAGCTCTCCTGGGTTGTTGGTTTGATTTGATGGAGCTGTACTACCGGAACTGCTGGGCTCTGCAAAACAATTGATTTCATTGAATCGAACACACCAATTGTCGTTAATTTGATCAGCATAGTCTCCAGCACCAATTTCCTGTCCGATGAAACTACTAAAAGGTATCTTACTACTCATAGAGCAATCACCTGATGCATCTTGATTAAAAACACTCTCGAAAGTTACTCCACTATCTTTAATCTTTTTACATACACGACTACCCCAACCAGTATGAGTAATATCTATTTGACATAAAACATCAGGGCCATTCGGACATTTTGTTACCTCCCCAATAAGAACCCCTTGTGCTGAAGCATTTGTGCTGAAGCTCGCTAAGAAAAGTATAGAGCAGAGTATGAGCGTTGTTTTGTTGAAGAAATTTTTCATATATAGGTTAATTACTGTTGCTGCTGTTACCTCAGATTAAGGAGGCTATAGCTCTCGTCGAGGCCTATCAATCGGAAGAATGTCGCCACCGATATCCACGCTAATAATATTATAACAATTCCGATGAAAGTATTCAAAAATATCTTCTTCGCAAGACCTCGTTTATCAGCATTCCCCTGACTCCGTATGAACAACCAGCCAGCATACGCGAACGACATTGCCGCAATTGGTCCTGTTAGGAGGATAATGAATCGGATCCATCGACTGATCTGCTGTACCAGATCATGATAATTACACATATTCTTTTCAAAGCAGCCCATTATCTCGATACCAGCATTGGCACCATCGCTCTGGAAGGCATCTTTCGCATCTTCACACGCATTCGCTCCCGCGAAGTAGCTACCATCACTGTCAAAGTTCCACTTGCGGGATACTTCGCCAGCCGCATCAGTATGGCGCGTAATGAATACATATCGTTCTGAACCTCGGCGCCCACATTGCACCAATGCCCCATCATCCACCAGGCCAACATTAGGATCAATATTGGCATTAATGTTCAGATCATCAGGATTGAATGCGCCATCAGGTATACTAATCGTCCCTCCGAAGTTGAGTCTCTCATTATCTGCTTGAATTTGATCAATGAGTCCTAGATTACCATTCTCGAGATCATATTTCGCAACATGAGCGAGAATACTTGAATCATCAGCTCCATACAATGACACCCACCCCTGCCCCAACACATGACCCAGGTGTGTATTGAAGTAGTTGTCATTAGGTATAAAGATATCTAGGGGGTCATCTTGATACAGTGATGCGTAGAAAGGATCAGAAACGCGGTAGAAGTAGAGGTGATCTTCTTTGAGTGCTCTCCCGTTAAAGAGTTGTGACATATCAATAGATACCGTTCCTGGGGCGTCTAGCGTATCTGTAGGAAGGGTGATGAATATCCCTTGGCTTGTTGAAGTGTTAGGTGATGCGAGTACTTGTACCACACAGTCTTGGCACCAGGCTTGTGTAATAGCATCAGTGGTGAGTTGTGAGAAGGCTTGGTAATCACTCCAGGGAAGATCTGATGATACAGGAATGTCTAGAGTGGGCTCTGGAAGTACCTCATCATTGCGTGGTACCTCTATTACCTCTATGAGTAATTGCCCTTTTGCCACTTGTTCTGTTTGGTAGTTCTCTAATGTTCCTGCGAGGATGATATTGGTTGGTGATACGTAGGACTTTCCTGTTTCAGGACTTGTTGGGAGTTGATTGACAGGCTCTGGGGTATCTATGATAAGGCGGGCATTAGGAACCTCGGTGCTGTAGCAGATAACTTGATCTGCTGGTATACCGAGCTCTTCACTTCCTCGTTGTTTACACATGTCTTGTCCTGAGATACATGACCCTGGATCAGCATTCTGGAATTGCTGCAATGACTGTATACTTTCTTCATACAGAGTCTCAAAGAGTTCACACTGACTTTGCGTTTCGAATAGCTGTAATGTTCGTTGTCCTCCTAATATACTTCCATCTTGTTGGAAAGCACGGTAGTGCCATGGTTCGAAGAGGCGTGATGGTACCAGTTCTTCATCAGGTGCGATACAAGAGAGTTTCTCTATGTCTGATTCACACAAGAGGAATTGCTCAGTAGCATTACCTCCAGTATAGGTATTGAGGATGGTTGGCTGATCGCTCGTATACACCACCATATTAATGCCTCCTACGCCAACTTCACATGTAATAGCACTTTTCACACTTTCACATACAGGTAAATCATTGAATCGCAAGGTGGGTATGTAGTCACCTGACTCATGCGTGATGAGGTATTTGCCATCAGCATTGCGTAGGTAATACCAACGCTCGCTGAGTTGTGAGATATTCCCTTCACTTCCCTGCAATACCCCGAACTTATGTGGGCCTGCTACGAGAGTATTGGTTCCTTTGTCATAAATAGCGAAGGAGTCATCACGATAGGCATCAGCTACTACGAAGGAGAAGGTGTTGTTCGTGAAGGTAACTTCTGGATCATTGAGTTTCTGTAATTGTGGGCCGTAGATCATGTAGAGATCTGCTTCTGTGAGCTGATCTCCTGTTGTTGTAGGATTAAAGGGATCAAGGCGGTATTGTCCTGTATATGTAAAGCTTCCCCTCACCTCAGCATAACCCTCTGCTAGAGGGCCGAATACCGTATCAGTCAGATCAATGGGAATGCCCTCCAAAGGAGTATTCGGCCCATAGATACGTGCTTCTTGAGCGCTGATATCTATTTGCAAGGCACCAATCTGATTGAGACCTCGTGCTATTTGATCAATGTACGGTGCATTACTTGGGAGTTCCGCAAGTGATGTTGCGGTGACATTGCTCGGACTTGCTAGTGCTTGGCCTTGACTGTTGATAATCAGGGTGTCTCCTGGATTAGCCGCAGCCTGCTGAAGGAGTTGCTGGAATGCTAATGCTGATTGCTGTGCATCAGCCGGAAGGGCGTACTCTAGTTGCAAGAGGGTTTGATTACCTGATTGACCACGCTCTGTGCCTTCGGTAATGAATGAGGTGGTTAGATCAACGGTAAGACTCGGTACAAAGCGATTAAGAATATCAAAGCAGCTGGGCCCAAAGAAGGTAAAGCTCGAAAGAGCACCATTGTTAGGAGTAGCACCACTGATGCCTGGAATCGTGATGTCAAAGGGGTCATCTTCTGTTCCCAGGGGAATAGTGATGGGTATAGAGAAGGAGGGGTCAACAAATGAGAAGGCATAGAGGCCGAGTGGGTCGAGAGGCTCTCGTGTCTGATTAGGAGCTTGAAGATCTTGATCAGTTGCGGTTACGAAAGGGACTGATACCCCAGGTGGTGTTGCAAAGGTGTCAGCAAATTGCAATTGCCCTGTTTGTGCATCAGGAACGCGTGCGTAGATAGGTGCGCTGTCGTATTGATTACCCGTAAAGAGGGCGATACCGAGGTCAAAGAGGAGCCCTTCTCCATCCTCAATATTTTGCTGCGCATAGCCTTCTTGTGCCGCACGACATTGATCGAGGTAGTCTTCACGTGTAATGCTCGAGAAAATACCACTATCAACATTCCTCCAGCGCATTTGCGGCGTAAGGGTCAAGCCATTGGTATCAACGGTTCCGAAGATTACTGCACGGCCATTTTGCCAATATGATCTCCTCATATCAATAGTGAACTTCACATTGTCACGCGTAATATACTCTATTTGAGGTACGAAGAAGAGGTAGTCTTGGAAATAGGTATTCCATACATAGCCATAGGTAATGTATTCATTGAGCTCGGTATATACGATATCTTGTGGTTGATAGTGCAACGTTGATGATTCTCCTCCGTGACATTCAACAACAATCCCCGTTGGGTCAGATATGGTGCCGAGGAGTGTTGGTGAGAGTACGGGTGTAGGATTACCAATAGTATGATCGAGCTGATAGGCCTGGCGCTCAACAATGTCATTAAGTCCTCCAAATGCTTGATTATCTGATGTGCGCGTTATCTGATGATTTTGCTGTGGCCAGAGAGATATAAATCCATCGCCCTCATTGGTTGTTACTACTACTTCATAGCTGACTGGCGAGAGCTGTGTAAGGCTTTGGATTTCTCCCGAGAGCGTTCCTGTAGCAACGGCTTCCCAATCATTTGCATCAACATTTGCTACGGGATCTTGGAAATTCAGCGTGAAGGATACTTCTGTTGCATTAGAAAGTGGGTTGGCGTTGTTGCTCCTGAGAATAGCCACGGGAACGTGCTCGCTGGGTGTGACCGTTATGTTCTGTACACTGCTGGCGGTACCGAGATTACCCGCTGGATCAGTGAGGCTTACCAAGAGATTAGTGTTCCCTGAAAAGATTCCCAAGGGGATGAATTGAATACCTGGATATTCACATGAGTGATCAAGTGTAAAGCTCGCATCATCACGAACATTCACCACATACCCTCTCCCAGGACACGAAACAGCAACATGAGCAGGTGATGTCGTTGTAGCATTTGTCTGAGGGTGATAGATTGCTGGAGGAAGTGGTGCAACACGATCTACGATATATGATTGATGCTGTACGATGTGTTGACGGATTGAGCTCACGCTCTGTGTGTCAGCGCCCGCGATAATATCGTGCCCTAGATCAAATGAGAGTCTAACAATCCCTTCTCCTTCGATATTGCCAATGGTAACCAGATAATTTGTGCCCCCTGATTGCGTTACTGATTGGATCTCTCCCGTCACACTACTACTGCTACTGATCGTGAAGTCTGATGCGTCAACATTTTGAAGAATCTGATTAGAAAGCACCCGATATGATACGGTATCGGTGTTAAGAATAGCCTCAGGAGTTTCTTTAACGATCCTAATGGCAAGTTCTTGAGGATCAATTTCGAGATTGGTAAGCACCGTTGTTTCTCCTACATTCCCTGCTTGATCTGACACGGTAACTGACAGTGTTTGAGGGACAGCAGGATCAGCTGATCCCCAATCCCAAGGAATAGTAGTAATACCAGGCGCTACGCAGGTGTGCGTCAGGGTTTGGCCGTTCGCTTCGATGGTGAAGGTTTCTGTTGAATTTTGTGATCCCCATAGCTCAGTATCATAGCCATTCGTATTCCCCAAATATGATTGAAAATGACTGTAATTGATCAATTGATCTTGTCCTTGATTCTGTGCGGTGACATAACTCCCATCATTGATGCTCGTGCCATCATTCTGCGTGGTGTACGCACCTGCCTCATCGAGGGTATCGTTAATTTGTGTCGTAACGCCGTTAATTTGATTAAGGAAATCATTGTGTTGTGCCGTGAGCCCTGTACTGAATCCTCCTGCGTATCCATCCCCTAGTGGTATGAGGTTCTGGCTCTCATTGTTGGTGAGATCAAAGGGATTGATTTCATTAAGAGGGGTTCCTGAGATGGTTGTATCAGTGTCAGTGAAGTCACATCGGTCTATAGGGGTGAGGAGGTTCCCTGCGTAATCTGGAGCATGGTCATCTGTTGGATCAAGAGGATCTGTTCCTCGTACCATTTCAATAACATCAGGAACACAGCCTTCGTCAGTGTTCTGTGTCTTGGTGATGATTTCATTGAGCGAGGTATTCCTCAGTTCACAGTTAAGTAATGTTGGATAGATATCACAGGCGTAATGTCCATCCATACCGTGGAATACTTCATCCTCATCATAATCCCAGGCACCTTGGCGGTAGGGAGTATCTGGATTACGGGTATTAGTATTGAGTTCATCTTCTAACCAATCAGGTAACCCATCACAGTCTGCGTCAAAGATGTTCAAGTTAAAGAGATTACATCCTTCTGTAGGGAGGTCGCTTACACTCACAAAGAGATGACTCTGACTGTCAGTTCCTACATCATGACCATGAGGAACACTTGGGAGTTCTGTATTGATCACCTCACTGAATGGCTCAGCAGGTTGGAAGAGGTTCTTGAAGAAGCCCCCGTCTTTTTTCTCTTCTATGTTAGGAATAGTAGTATCAGAAGGCGGTGTGATGACCTTTCCCCCTCTGTTTCTTAGTATGATAAAGAGAATAACGGCAAGGAGAAGTATCCCGAGGAATCCCAGTCCAAGGTAGAGGAACTTACGTGATTGTTGTGGTGGGAGGGGCATAGTGTGGGCAACGGCGCGCCATCCATGCTAGCTCTAGCGCTCTTGGCTTGAAAAGTTTCTAAAGTCACTATTTGCTTCTCTATATAAATCATTAAGCCTATCATCGGCATCGAGGATAAGCGATGAGGCCTGGTCTTTGGAAGCATTATAGTCATTGATAATCGTAGTAAATATATCTCGGGCGCCTGATCTATTTGGCTTGAGCCATGCATCTGCAATAATACTTGACTGGTACAAAGACAAAACAAGCGGATCCCCCGTTGCCGGCACACCGAGCACATCTCTGCGTGTACTTGGAAGCCCAAATACATTAACCGTTTGTTGACTCACCTGATTACTCGTTAGCGCCGTGATCACTTGAGAAGCCCCAGCAACATTATCTGCAAGACGTGGAATAGCAAGGCCATATAAACGAGCAATAGTACGCTTAGGTCGATCAACCACTTGAGGCACTTCAGCAACAGAGAAATTCAAATTAGGATTCGCAAAAGCAAGTTCTGTGTACTCGCTTGCATACCCAAGATAGAATGCCAGATCGCCAGAGAGAAACATATCACGATCATTAGGAAGCGATGCATTCCATGAGTAATGACTCTGTGTACGATTGGCAAATGATGTATAGAACAAGAGTGCTTGCTCTGCAGGTGAAACGCCACCATTAACATCAGGTGCACGTAGTGTTGATTGGTATCCTTGTACTGGGTCAAGGCGTACGAGCGAGTTACCCAGCTGCATCATGAGTAATGAATACACATCAGGGGCATGAGTAACATTCGCCGTGGTCCCCAAAGCAATCGCAGCACGATTCACGGTACCAGTATCCGTAACATCAGTATAGTCAGGTGTTGTTTCAATAAGCTCGTTCCACGTTGTCGGGGGTGCAAGTCTGTAGGTCGTCGTAAGGAGATCTTTATTATAATAAAGAACCATAGGATCAATCATAAATGGAAAGGCGTGCGCACCATCATGTAAAAGAAAGATATCAGAACTATCTACAAAAGAACCCAAGTACGTATCGCGTGGCAATTGAGTATAGTCATAGACAAGGACGCGATTACGCTCTTGGAGAATTCGCTCATCATCAAGAATAACAAGATCAGGAGCATTCCCCGAAGCAAGCGCATCAATATATTCAGCATCAAAGGAATCGTTATCGAATGAACGATACGTGACTTCAGTATTCGGGAGTACTGCATTCATGTATGTGAGAATTCCTTGAAACGTGTTGAAATCTAATGTTCCCCATATCTCGACGGGGCCTCCAGCGCTGTCTGATCCACCACCAGATCCTTGGCGATTCGCAGCAAACATTGCCACCCCAATGACAATCCCCAGTACAAAAATACCGAGAAGAATCAATTGGAATTTCTTCGTCTTTTCACCCATATAGTCATCAGTATATCAGAAATCAAGTTTTCCCTGTCTCAAGTTATCACCACGCAATAACCCAACGAGCTCATGATATTCACACACTTCAGGATCTGGATCATCCTCCCAAAATTCTACATTAAGTATCGATTTGAGGGTCTTTTGCATGAGCTCTTTAAGCTCATGTACATGCTCATCAGGTATTTCGAAAAGTTCTTTGCGCGCCTCGCCATTGTCATGTGGCTCTATAAAGTCTATCTCGCCTTCTATCATGTGGAAGAGATTCTGTGGCATCATCCCCAAGAGCAGCTTGTAAAAAACAAGTTGCCGGTAATAATCACCTGACGCATTCTTGGTACCACCCATCAGCTCATTGTGTGATTTTGGCTTCCCTGTTTTATAATCAGTTACGCGTACGGTATTCTTGTCAGGATCAATAATAACCATACGATCGAGCACACCCGTTAGGCGTACATGAGTTGTATATGATTGCTCTGATGTGTTCGGAGAAAAGACTTCAATTTTTTCTTCTAATGGAAAAAGAACGCCATTAACGCGATATTCGTTTATGCTCACTATGGGCCAATCCGCAACATACGAGTCGTACCATGAAGCAAGACTTGCCTTTCCCTTCTCATACATATCTTTGCGGGCATGGTCATCTATATCCATGGCATCAATTTCTTTTGAAAATTCACCTATACATTCGTCTCTTTGCCAAAATTTAGGACCAGTCTCATTCATATTTTCAAAAAACTTTTGCAAGACCGCATGAACTGCCGTTCCGTATTTGAGATACGGTGTTGGAATAGCAGGCATACGTACGATATTTCTGAAAAAATACAACCACGGGTCTCTCAGGTAATTATTAAGTGCCGATACAGAAAAACCTGATGACATTACGCGTTCGCGGATATAATTTCTGAAACGTATTTTACGCGCTTGTCGTTTATCTGAATCTTCTTGATCATCCACCAATGATTGATTATATACTTCCTGTGATTGAATGAGATCTGTTATGGCCTCATGCTCGTGTAAAGATACATGCTCGGGAGAGATCTCTGTGATGAACTGACTCGGCAGTACATCTTTATCACGTTCATTACGATAATAACTGAGGCAAAGTTGCTGCTTGGCACGTGTTACTGCGACATAAAAAAGACGTCGCTCATCATCCTGGCTACTGAAATTATTTTCAGGTTCATCTAAATTCTCATCAGGCTTCTTTAATTCTATAAGCTCAGGAAGAAGGGGCAGAATTTCACGTCGCTTACGATTCCCCCACACACCATCAACCGCATGCACTATATAGACATAGGGGAACTCCAAGCCCTTGGCACTATGGGCCGTGACGAGCTGTACGGCCGAATTATTACTTTTTTGTGTCATTTTAATACGCATTCCATGCTCCTCAAGAGTATCGATGTATGCAATGATATCTTTCAGTCGCAATAACTTTGACCTTTTTTGCGCATGTATATATTCACGAATATGATCGAAAAATGCCTTCAGAGTATCCAGAATCTGGAGCCCTTCATCCTCTTTGAGGGCTTGCTCTATAATACCTGAGGCATACAATATCTTTTCAAATGCTAGCAATCCTCCATCAGTAGCGTCACACTGAAGCCATTGATCAAGGAGCTCGCGAAGCCTGTTGAAAGCTTCACCATTCTCCCACTGGTGATTCATCTTTTCATAGGTATTCAACACTTGCCATAGAGTCTGCTTTTTTCTCCGTGATGCATAGGTTATTAGAAAACTCGCATCGAGTGGATCAATGCCGGTAATATCTTGATATATAAGATTTGCCAGGGGAACATCATCACTCGGATGTGCTACTACGCGCATCATACCAATGAGTCTCTTTGTATATATATGACTCACGATATCTTGCCCTCCCAAAATATGTGAACGAATACCACGAAGAGAGAGTGCACGGGTAATTCCATCACCATCTTTATTCACACGATATATCACGGCAATATCATGAGGCGCGATATTTTCTTTTTCTATTTTTTTTTGAATATCGCTAACCAGAGCATTAAGTTCTTCTTCACGCGTTACATACTTATGTATCATTACCTTACTAGGAGATTTGGCATTTTTTTCTTTGTCGTATGACTTTAATGGCGTCTGGCTGGGAATGAGATCCTCTGCACCATCAAGTATTGCTTGGGTCGATCGATAATTTGTCACTAAATTAATCACTTCAGCATCTGGATAGCGGTCACGGAAACTAAAAAAATTCTCGATACTCGCCCCTTGGAAACGAAAAATCGATTGCTTCTCATCGCCTACAACAAAGAGGTTTGGCTGTTGATGAAAATTCGCAAGAATATCGACCAAGGTATTCTGTGCATTGTTTGTATCTTGATGCTCATCCACAAGAATATATTGATAAAGTTCCTGCAACGGCAGGAGAACATCATCATTTTTTTGCAAAATATCTATTGCACTAGTGAGCATGTCAGCAAAATCATAGCGTTTGGTCTCGTGAAGTTTTTCTTGATATCGCGTGTATATTTCAATGAGTTCTTTATTTTTAGAAATTTGTTTTTTACGTTTTTGATATTTTCCTTTCATCTTTCCCTTATGAGCTCCTTTTTCATAATACAAATCCTCAATACTATCGAAGCCTTTCTGTAGTATATCCATGCGCTCTATACATTGATCTGGCATTACCCCCTCGCGCTTAAGAGTGCTTATCTGAGAAAGAATAGTAGAAGCATAAAAGAACACATCGCCAAAAGGCTTGAGATAGGTGAATGTTCCATTTTGTAGAATTTCCTGAATATATTCAATCTGATCAACAGGAGTCATAGCAATACCTCCTAAAATATGTTCAAAATATTCTGGGTACGTCTGAATGATGTTGTCAGCAAAAGAGTGGAAAGTGGTGATCGTAACACGATAGGCCATCACGCCTATCATCTCCATAAGACGCATACGCATATTGCGCGCTGCAGCATCAGTAAAAGTGAGGGCCAAAATACTCTCGGGATCCATATCAGTCTGACGAAGAATATTCGCGATACGCAAGGTGAGAATCTGAGTCTTGCCCGTACCAGGACCCGCCATTACCAGAACCGTACCCTCGATAGTATCTACGGCTTGCCTTTGCTCTTTGTTGAGTCGATTATATGCATCATTAAATGCATCGGCATTGAGTTGAGATATTCGTGACGGACTATCGCTCTGCAATTCTTTCATATACAGAGTATACAGGGAAAATTATGTGGAGGCGAGAGAATGCTAATATTCAATTCGTGGAACATGACCAATTGAGTGATATGCTTGGCGCTCTGATATCCCTTGAACACTTTCAAGAGGAATAGGTATACGCTGCGGAATGAATCCAGCATCAATCGCAGCGATAACTGCAGCTGTTACATTATCAAGACTCCCATCGCCATATGCCCTCCCTTGTGTATGGAGAATAATATCAGCGTAGGTCTCTTGGAAGCGTATCAATGCCTTTTCAGTATAGTGACCAAAACACATGGTTTCCTTGCCTAGCGCGCCATTACCTTTTGCCTTCACGATGTAGCCATGTTGATTGAGCCATTCTTGGAGAGACTTAACCTGCCGACCACAATCACATCGATCCCACCCTGGCTTAATAGCAACCGCAAGTTCTGGAATTTCATTTCCATTATTTGTAACGAGGTTAGGCCCAAAATCAGCCTTATACAGACCAGGAGCTGTACGGCGTACACTCCTCCTGCTACCCCTAATCACTCGACCTGAATTATTATTTCCTATTTTTTCTGAAACCTTCTCAGATACCATATCTGAAATTGGATCAATGAGTTGCCCTAGATAATCTCTCGCAGTGACCGTTGCATTGTTATATACAATACTATTTTCTATATCGTCACTATCGATCACATAGGTAAAAGTACACGTAATGCTTTCATCCGGATCAAGGCCATTGTTTGATTGCGGGAAAGGCGCACATGTGGGGGCACCCAGACTGTCAGTGAGTTCGATATTTTGAAGTGGTGTATTGCCATTATTAGCAATAACTATTTTATAATCAATAGTATCACCAGGCTGTGGATCAGGTGATGAGTAATGAGTTTTATCAACAGATTTTTTAATAGTAATGCTTGGTATTGGGTCAAAAGATTCAGTTTTATATACTTTTTCTGTTTCAATAATTGCCCCTTCATTATCTCTGAATGTAGCGAATGCCTCATTGGTAATATATCCACCATCAATATCTAAGGGCTGAATTGGATACGTGAAAAAGCAGCTAATCTCTTGCCCAGCAGAAAGAGTGCCTGGCATAGTGAATCCTACACAAGAAACAGGATTTGATGCGGTAGCAAGTGAATCATTAACAAAGAAATTAGTTAGTGAGTAGTTACTATCGTTCTTTACCAGAATCTTATAATCTATAGTACTTCCTACTGGTGGCGGTAACTGCGAGTAATTAAGGTTGTCAATATCTTTCTGAATATCTACTGCGGTTATGAAATCAAAAGAAACAGTTCGTGATGCTTGCTCTTCTAGTACATTACCGTTATCAAGGCCTGTTACCGTTGCAGTGTTGCTCACTGCCTCCATGGCAATATCTCCACTCGTGATCTTATGCACGAAAGTACATACTACCTCTTGATTAGATGCCAAAGTTCCAGGCATAGTGAATCCTGGGCATGTTAGGCCAACACCAGGAGAAACACCTTCGAGCGAGTCAGCAATAGTCACATTTGTAGCATCTGCCTCTCCATTGTTTCTGACTCGTATCGTATACACAATTTCTTCACCTATAGACGGTACAGGTGGCGTATAGGTTTGACTTGTTACCTCCTTAGTAATAATTAATTCAGCCGAGCCTTGTGGTTCTGGCAACATTTCGGTAACTAGGTTAGAAGCAGTCGAGTCGCCATTACTACTTTCAACAAGAACTGAATTATTCACAAATCCATTCTGGATATCAGTCGGAGTAAGTATGTATTCAATCTCACATGTAATTATGTCACCATATGGAATAACATATTCTATTGGATCACTCTGATTAAATGGCTCAATAAAACTACACGCAGAATTTATCAAGCCATCGATGCTTGTATTATTATACTGAGGATAGGCATTTGAATCATTAAACAATTGATCGATAACTTGCACATCTGTAATCTCTACATTAGAAGTATTCTCTATCTCTATTTGATACGTAATCGTATCGCCCACAACAGCACCACCTGCGGTATAGTCAGTTTCAAAAACCGACTTGCTTACCTTCAAAGGATTTGCCATACGATAATCACACCCCGTACCTTCTGTCAGTACCTTCGCCCATTCGCGAGCCTTTTCATCATACCCGAGCTGACTAGGATGGACTTGATCAGGCGCAGGGGCTAACAGATGCTGGTTCTGAAAAAAAAAGTCATGAAAATCTCCCCCAGGATTAATACCTTGATCGCTGATAGATTGATCAATTTCCGGAAGAAAAGGAGCGTAGTCAGTATTAAAGCCATTTGGATTAGGAATAACAGCATATGTAGGCGTTGCCATCCAAATCTGATTAGAGGCAATACTAAGAGGGCCCGCTTGAAGATTATCAACAATACTATCCATATTTGCATTAAAAATTGCTGGAGTGTTCACCTCCTCTATGGCATCATTAGCTGCGAGCTCAATGATCGCCTTATTCGGTTCGAGATCTATTACTCTATCTTTCCATTCTGTTGTAGACATATAGGAAAGGTAGTCATTACTCTCATGGCCGCCCCATCCTTCATTCATGATAAAGACTGGATAATCATAACATTCAACTAAATAGTCATTTAAGACTGGCATAAAACTCTGATCAAACGGCACAGGCACCCCTTGGTTTGCCTGAAAAGGTCTCAAGGCTCCAGCTTGTGCAAAATTACGATTATCTTGCGACACATAACTTGATCCCAAATCAGAATCAGTCCAATCTAAAATTCCACTATTAGGAAAAGATGCTTGCGCAGCATTATGTCTCCAACCAAGATTTCCTTGAGTCAACGAATCCCCAATAGCCAGGATAATATCTCCAATACCCATGTGCTCTGCATAATCAGTAAGTCCTGGTATATCATTTCCATTTGCATCAACGCCATACACATCTACACGGTATTCTCCCTTGGGAAGATTATTAAATGTGGTTTCGAATGAATTATTGTCTGCGTTGTCTATGGTGGTATCAGCAAGCGTTGATACTAGGTTCCCTGTAGACATGTCAGTAAGTTCAAATCGTACACTGTCTGCTGTCGGCCAATTTTCTACTTTGATAAAAAGATCATTACTTGTTTGGATGTAAGGGATGGTATAAAAAAAATCATATGCAGCACCCGTGAATTGATCTGCCTTACCAATATCATGAATACTGCGCGTAGCAGTATTAGGTTCTGATGCGACGTTGCGTTCTGGGAAGATAATATTCGCATCGACTGCAAATGGTAGAGTCATAGCTAGAACGGATAAAGATATTATAATTTTTTTATATAAAGAACGTGAAGAAAAAAGTGCCATATGAACTTGATACTAGTTATACGAGAAGCTGAGTCAAAGATGATTTCCACAGTTTCATGATAAAGTATGTATTAAAGCTATTTTGTACGTACTATGTCAATGAGCCAATTTACAAGATTCCAGGAGTAGTGATGCTGATGTATGTTCTGATTATTTTCCTCTCGCGTGTACTCTAATACTTGCTCGCGCTGTTGACTCCCTCGTTCTCTCGAGCGAGGAGAACCCCCATCCACATGAGAAAGGTTTTCGTTTTTTTGATTACTCATATGTTCGTCATCATCAGGTATGTCTATACTAACCAAATCGAGAAATACGGCACCCGTGTAAATAGGTTCGTAAATGTCTATTATGATATCTTCAGCGTCACTCACAGTAGCAACAATGTTTTCTGTAATGCTATGTGCAATATTCACATCATACGGGGTAAGTATATATTCAACTAGACATATCAATTCCTCGCCTGGCTCAAGTACTAAATCCGTGCGACCACCAGATGACGTACAGGAATCCTCCTTCGAACCTTCTGCGTAGACAAATAACCCAGACTGTTTAGCGTCATCTTCAGCATGCTCACTCACTGACAATGAGAGATCTTCCATTACCACATTTGATTCATTTCTAATGATCACTTCATAGTTGATAGTATTACCAACTAAATATTGACTTAATGACGGTAAGCTATCATCACCTGGGATGCTGAGGGGCTCAATCTGATATATATCAGCAGAGATACCGTCATTAATTTTAAAACTACAACCCTGATCATGGGCTATTGTCTGTGACCACTTTCTTCCTTTTTCATTGTAGCCAAGCTGGCTTGGATGTATATCATCACCTGATATTAAATGAGAATTATCGCCAAAAAAATTGTAGAAGAGAGGGCCTGCTTGTATGCCATTGCCATCAATGGCCTCTACAATTTTCGGCAAGGTCTCTGACCAGTCATATGGATCATGTGGGTGGTCAGGCTGCGCAAGCCATATATAATCCTCACTAATATTATAAGAAGAAATGAGTTCATCAATAATAATATTTAAATTATTGACATACTCGACCATCGGCAAACTCTCATACACATCATTCGCCCCTAATTGAATGATGGCCTTGTTAGGCTGGAGTTGATTAATGGGGTTTTGCCAGTCGTGGCCTGACATATACCGAAGGTAATCTTCTGTGTTATGCCCTGACCATCCCTGATTCAAAATAAAAACAGGATAGTCGTAACATGACGAGAGATTGTCATTTAATACCGACATGAAACTTTGATTAAAAGAAATCTTTCTATTCTGAGCAATTTGCCAACTCCAATAATCACCGGCCTGTGGAAAATTACGATTATCTTGAGAAGTATTATCTGGAGACACTATTGAATGAGTCCAATCAAAAATACCATCAATAGGATCAGTTGGATCGGCTTCGTATTTCCACCCAGCAACTCCCTGCGTCAACGAATCCCCTACAGCAAGAATAATGTCACCAATACCTATGCGTTCTGCATAATCAGTAAGTCCTGGTATATCATTCCCATTTACATCAACGCCATACACATCTACACGGTATTCTCCCTTAGGAACATTAGTGAAAGTTATTTCGAATGAATTATTGCCTGCAGTGTCTATGGTGGTATCAGTAAGTGTTGCTATTACGTTTCCTGTAGACATATCAGCAAGCTCGAATCGAACCCTATCTGCTGTAAGCCAGCTGTCTACTTTGATGAAGAGATCGTTGCTCGTTTGAATATAAGGGATAGTGATGTCATATTCATACCCATTTACAAATGCGCTACTATTATTTCCATATCCATTAGCATGATCTTGGAAAGTTACTGTTGCTGTATTAGGTTCTGATGTGACGCTACGTTCAGGGGTGATGATGTTTGCTGAAGCACCTAGGGGATGTATTAACAACCCTAATCCAACAACAAGGCAAGACTTGCGTATATATGAGTACATAATGTTAGTGCGACATGTAAATTATATTGTAATTTCAATAACAACTTACACGTCCATATGTTTTTACTTTTATTTTTTATGTATTTATTTAGTAAGTACGCTGTATGTATCCAATATCATGCGTAACGTACCGTTCTGAAGTTCCTCCAATCTGCCATAATGCCAAGGGATTACGTAACGGAATCTCTCCACGATCGATTGCTTGCATAATAGATAGTGTCTTCCATCCAAAATATCCAGTTCCCTCCTCGAGACTCAATGGCGCTAGTACCCAATCGCTGTATGTCTCCTGGAAACGGATCACTGCCATTTCGGTACGATGACCATAACATTCTGATTCATTACCATACGACCCTAATCCCTCTGCGGCAAGATTAAATCCATTAACATTGAGCCACGACTGGAGCTCCCTCACCTCATCGGAACAATCACAACGCTCCCAATCAGGTGAAATAGCGAGCACTTCTTTTGGTGTTACCTCATCCATAACATCATTGAGAATCGGCATTCCTGTCCCTGTTTTAATAATAGTTCGTCGTGAGCCTCTTCTTTTAGTAATCGTTTCTGAAGGGTTATTATTGCCCCCATTCTCATTGTTACTATTCCCATTAGGGAGCTTAATCTCCATCAAATCTCCACCTGAGACTCTATTATTTCCAGATTCACCCATGACCGAAACAACATTTTGAACTTCTTTATTATTAATATCTGCATCATTGAGCATATACTGATATGTACATACGATACTATCAGTTGGATTGAGCCCATCAGGCGCAATGGTGAATGGTTCGCAGCTTGCCAAAAGTGCACTAGGATCAATGAGCGTATCCTCGATGCTTATATTGGTAACAGGCGTATTTCCATCATTAGTAATTACTATCTGGTATTCAATGATATCTCCCACCTGTGCTGCTGGTGTAGAGAAATTCGTATTATCTGTACTAGTTTTCACAACAGAGAGACTCGATGTCGACTGGAGTGTCTCCTCAACAAGGGAGGTCATTTCTGGTATTCCATCAGCATTAAGCGTTGCGGTATTTACAATAGTTGCGCTATTGGAAATATCAGTAGCAGATATTGCATAGGAGAAATCACACTCGATTATCTCTCCAGGCGCCAATGAAGATACAGCCGGAGTACAATCAGGAGTTCCTAATGAATCTTGAATGTTTATTCCCGTAACAGTAGTGGTTCCTTCATTTCTCACGGTAATCTTATATAGAATAGTGTCGTTAACGATCGGGGGATCATTCGGATACTCATAGCTTCGTGAATCAACCTCCTTGGTGAGAGACAATTCAGATTCGAGATACTTTGCCTCGCCCTCTTCAAATGAGAAAGCATAGAGCGTTGCGTCATTCGTCATAGTGAATTTCAGCACTACTTCCTGACCTGCGAATTGTGCGAGGCTATCGTCTGTGGGATTCCACAGCACGGGATCATCGTCAGTATCACCGTACCCATCAGCATCCATAGGAGTATCAATGTATGCACGAGCTGGCTGAGCAGCTACATTATAATCAGACTGTGCAAACCCAGTTAGGGGATTAGCGAGAGCTGTATCATTTTTATCAAATACCTCTACGTAATACTCTCCACTGTTTCGATCTCCACTAATTTCGAGATTCGCCTCACCAGCTGGAGGCACCGTAATTGGATGTGTCACCCACTCACCTGACTGACTCTGGTCCTCTGCACGATGACCAATGAAGCCGTCTTCGCGGAGGGTATATAACATCGTTTGATTAGCATTAATGATTGGTATTGCCCCGTCTAGATCTACTCCTCCGTATACATCGTGATGATATTCACTATGAACAACATAATAATATATCTCACGAGTATCTTTATTTAAAATAATATCATGACCATACACCTGACCCTCATATCCAAAAACATCTGCTGCCGTTGAACCATCAAGCGCTCTAGTATTCACATCATCAACAGTAGAACGATCAATTTCTGGGAAAAAGAATCCATGATGTCCCGATTCTGCAAAAGCCCATGTTGGATACAGCCCCTCTTTAAACTGAAAATTACTACCGGATGATTGAGCCCACACTGGTGGCGTCCAATTGTCATGACGAAATACTGATGGCGAGCCAACAACATTGTCAAAATAATGCACCATACCAGGATTATAGATATCAGGACTTGGTACTCCTGTATTTTTTATACCTTGCAATGTATTGGCATTTGAATAGTAAGGGCTGTTCATGGGTGATCCGTACTTTGATGTATATGAATTACCGGGACCTAATACATTATCTTGCGTATAATCACCCAATGTCTCGATGACCATAACAGCATTATTGCGAACATTTCCCCACACCCCCGCGTTAGTAATATTCCCATATGACACACCTACAGTAAATCCAGCCATGTTTCTCCTTGCATTACCTGGATTGCCCCACTCACCACCCCACCCTCGTACAATTGGAGCAATATTTGTTTTGCCCGTACCTCGCGTCGTGTCACGAATCAATATATTATTCGAATCGAGGGCATGTGTATCGAGCTTCTTGGAACCATTTGCATTAATTGAATAATCAACTAAGGCAAGAGGTCGAAATATCGTCTCTGTTGCATTAGTAAAATTAACACCATCTAGAGATTCAGCAACACGCAGCTGCTGGTCTCCTGGGGCCAAACGATACACGGCATAGTATTTGCCGACCCCAGAATCATCAGCATAAAATACATTATTAATCGCCTGACCAAAAGTTATTGGATTACCATTAGGTAAGGTATTATTATTCGCAACCATAGAATCGTATACACTATCACCAGAAAGGGTCATCACATTAGAACCGTTCACATTATATGGTGTGAAATTTATTCCATTTGAACTTTCAGAAATCAAAGTCTCAGGAAGTGGACCATACACCCACGGTGTTTCATATTTAAAGAGGCCGCCATTTGGCGTTACTGCCACACTCCCCTGTTCAATATCACTAACATAGGACCCTGTCTCCCATACCTCTTCGATATTCGTCGTCTTACTATAATCAGTTACCGTCGGATCTATTACCAAATATCGGCGAGCATCAGTACCATCATTATCACCTGTATACATGAACGGCCCCGAAGGTGGCGCCTGTGCAGAGACCATCATTGGCATGAACATACTCACGCCGAGTACTACTGCCATGCATCTATTGAGTAATGTATTTTTTTTCAAAGAACGTGCTAGGGTTTTATTCATATGATCCTCATACTAGTGAGAGGATGGCCAGAGTCAAAGATGATATCCCCAGCTTTCGCCAACATCCATCACCAGACCTCATGTCGGTGATTTGAGTCAATAGAAAAGCCTCGCAATATAACGGGGCTTTTCATGTGTATTCATTTGAAATCAAATAGCATACTTTACTCACTACATGTATATTCAACAGCAAAGAAGTCAGGGCCTACGCTCCACTCGAGATCAAATTTAGCATTACCGTTCAGTATATCAATAGAATCGAAATTCGATTCAAGACCAGCTGAATTCAAGCCCAGGAGTGTATCGTCCTCCTGAGTAAACCCCCTTACAGAATCAATAGTAACTCCATTCAGTAGCTGAATAATACCGATCATGCTATCCGTCTCGCTATCAATAGTTGGTAGCACTCCTGCGTAGAGTGTTCCCTTGCCTGTTTCTGAATCAAAATCATTAGCAACATTCATGAATCCAGATTGTGGAACAAAGTCTGTGCTATTTTGAATAGAGGCAAGTGATATTTGCTCAAAATCAAAGAGGTTATACGTCTGTCCTGCAGCGAACCCGCTAAGGTCGTATGAGGGAGGATTCGATGGATTCCAATCAGTTGACACGGGTGCAGCAATCGTAATCATAGCATTCTCGCAGAATGTAACTTCTTGGATTTCTTCTGACTCACCATCATTACTCGAGGCATTTGATCGACTAGAAGAGCGAGTCCTTCTGTCATTGCTGTTCACGAAAATAGTATCATCATTCTCGACAACAATAATTTCAGAGGCGATCTCTTGATCAACCGATGTCTCTGCGCCGAGCACTGAAGGATCAACCATACCCCCCACCTTCTGCGGTGCATTGTCTGCGAAACACAAGGCATTCATTACTGCCATAGTGAGATCACCCACATAGGCATCGCCATGGTCATTCGCATAGTTACGTTCATTGATACCGAAATCTGCCTGGAACTCTTGTAACCCTTTGGTAGTAGCCCCGCGCCCAAAGCATCCCGTGTATTCAGGATGATCAAAGTACCCGAGATTACTCAGACACATCTGTACTGCCAGCGCCTCGGCACCACAATCACACACGCCGATATTCTCAGTAAGAAGAAAGTCATTCCCCTCAGGTGAATTAGTGATATACGCAGTATTCGTGTATGGCGTATATGCGGTGAATGTAGAACGATAGGTTCCAGCACCGAGTGAATTAGGCACGCCTACAGTATATCCGCTCGATTGATACACAGAATTATATGACGCTGTGTATGATGTGTTAGATGTATAAATATCATCACCTCCTCCAATACCATCATATCCACTATCCCTATCGGTATCAGACGTATCTGCGTCAGTGGTTGTACTTACTACCTCTGCAACACCCTCTTCTTCATCTGATTCCTCTCCTTCCTCATCAGTTCCTTCTGAATTCTCACCCTCTTCCATTGTGAGGGATTCCTCTGTAATATCTTGATCGAGTTGGGCGCGCTTTTCAGCACGCTTGCCACGACCAACAAAAATAATAAGCAGCACAATTGCCAACAATAGTAGTAACCATCCGGTCGTTCTTAATCCTTTGCTCATAGACGTATCTTATCTGTATGCACTTTCTCCTTGCAATACAATATTAATTGTTATTTGTGAATAATGTAGACTTATTATAAGTGCAGAGATAGTAAATGCAAAGATGGCGGTCACTACATGACATTGAAATCATGATGTAAATAGATTAAAGGACATAATATATATCCTATAAATACCATAAAGGACAAAAAACACCCTGGGGAGGGTGTTTTTATTCTATTCTAATAATTTATAATAAATTATTCACAACTTAGTTCTGACTGGTAAGTTAGCCATATCGTGCTAATCTTATATCCCGCATCATTTCCATATTTCGAACCTGTTGGATCTTCAAAGAAGAAACGCATTGACCAATCATCAATACTACTCCCATTTCCTGTAAGCATTCCAATTAGATCAGATGGTAGAGGTATCCTAGATGCAAGCCGTTCCCCGTATGGAGCCGTTGTATCATTACCGTATGAACAATTACCATTAGGGAAAGGTTGTATCAGATACTCATCGCCATTACTATTCTTTATTTCAAAATAAATGTCTTCTTCGCAAACTGATGATTTGAAATCTACATGACTAGAAGGATATTTCACTAAGTAAGCCGGACTTGCATCTTCCTCATCAGCAACCCATTCATCAAGTCCAAAGCTTATGAACGCATCCCCACCTGAAGCAGTTGCTGTAGAGAGAGGATTAAGAGAAAGATCAACAAAGTTAGTATTTGATGGTACACCACTTACTACCCCTCCAGTAGGAGTATTGCTTGTAATAATTGCAGCAGAGTTCAAAGTACCGTCGTATATATCTGTATTCTGACCAGCAACTTCTGCGGTTGAATTATACTGCGTTACGGTAGACGCCCAGGAACCTGATAAGAACAATGGCGGCACAGGATCATAGACAAGAGATCCGGTATCGAATACAAGAGTTGAGGCATCAAATGCAGGGGGAGCTGCAAATGCCTCAGCCTCCACACCTACTAGTCGCTCCAGATCCCAACCACCTAGGTAATTGTATACTTCTGGTTCACAAGCTAGAACCTCTTCAGCAACACCGCTAATGGTACCTATATCAGTGGTCGTACCATCTGCACAAGTTGCAATAACTTGAACTGTCCATGGGTTTGCTGCAGCATTTGGCGTTACCGTCAAAGCCCCTGTGCTTGCATTAATTGTTGCGGGTAGATTTGTAGGATTCTTTGTTCCAATTGAGTACATAATACCCGTACACCCATTAAGTCCTGTAGCACTTACCGTAGAGGTTACTGGTATACCAACAAAATTTGTACCGAGATCCTCATCTGGCATGCTGATTGAAGGATCTGGTTGTGTTTCAGTTGCCTCACCACTAATCGTACCATCATTAAACGTACCGTCTGAACAGGTTGCACGAACTACTACATTCCAGTCACCTGCTGCACTCGGATTCACTGTTACTACACCTGTGTTTGCATCAATAGATGCAAACAAGCTTGTTGGTGAGGTTGATAGAATTGCGTAGGTGATTCCTGTACATCCATTTGCTCCTGTTGCTGATACTGTTGACTGCACTTGTGTATTAACAAGAGCAGGAGCAAGTGGTTCATCTGGCATGCTTACTGATGGGCCCTCTGGTTCTGGGTCAGCATCACGTACTACTACTGAATTACGACTCCCGCCACTGCGGCCTGTGAACATTCCTGTCTGTGTTGTATCTACTGCCGCCTTGTTGTTGTCATTCATAATATCATAACAAAGGTGATTCATGATCGCCTGAGTAATCATACCTGCATATGGACTATCCTCTTCCCCATAGTGATTAGTCCTACTCTCGTCGAATCCAAAGTACTGCTGGAAGCTACCAAGCGCGACCTGTGTTTTGTGCCCAACGCAGTTGGTCTCGAATCCTGGCGCACCATGACCTGATTGACTGACCGTGAACCCAAGATCGTTAAGGCACATCTGAATAGCCGCTGCACCAACATTATTAAACTCACCACGGCAATCGCATCGTTCGATATCCTGCGTGAAGCTAAAGGCAAAACCTTGCGTGTCATAGTTCCCAGGTACTCCGTAGGAAGAATCACGAACCGTTGGAAACACCTGATCGAGTGGGACCGGCGATACGAGCTGTGCATTCGCCTGACCCACACCTGCAAAGCCAATGAGAGCGATCCCGAATGAAAAGGCTAATGTGTATAATAATTTTTTCATACTTTTGAAAGAAGCGAGTTCATATCATTCATTGCAATTAATTAATGCGTTGCAAGAAAAATACTACTCCCTGATTAATGTGATACATTGGTGACTAATATACTCACCATTATATTCCTTCAACCAATCACATGCAAAAGGGTTATCAACAGAAAAACCCGCCCACCTAACAAATAAGCCTTCTCCCAATAATACCCAAGCCAAAATCACACAATAAAAAACACCCTGAGTAGGGTGTTTTTTCAAAAACATTAGATTAATCTGCGCAGTAAGTATAGTCTACATTTATACCTACATACCTCATAATATAACCATCTTCATTTGTTGTGTAATTTCCATTAGGGTCAGTATACCTTGTCTCGAAGGTGAATGTATCACCTGCACTCATAGGTGTTCCTATAAATGGAGCCATAGCTGTGTTCAGAGTAGCCTTCTCACCTGCATCTAGATTAAACTGTACACCACCTTGTAAATCACATCCCACAAATGGCTTTGATACGATTTGCTGCCCATTTGGAGCAGTGATGCGTATTTCAATATCTTCCTCACAAACGCCCGTAGCCGTAGCAGCAGCTGGGAAAGCTGGATTTCCAACGTTTGGACGCGAATCTACAAACCAAGCACGCGACTCAATACCAGTAATGGTACCTGTTGTACCTGCTGGAGTACCCCCTGTTCCACCTGCTCCAGAAACATACGTATTTTCTGTTAGATCAAGATAATCTGCATCGTTAGCAAAAATATTATCATCACTCCCTACCCCTTCAAGTGTAACCTCGTTATTACATACTTGTAGTTCTGCCGCAACCGTACCCTCGACTGTAGCAGTTGTAGTAGGTGTTCCACTTGAACATGCCCCTTGGACAATAACGCTCCAACTACTATCTGGAAGTGTTGGTGTTACTGTTACTGCACCAGTATTTGGATCAATAGTTGCACCAAGCCCCCCTGGAGACTGTGATTGTATTGAATAAGTAACGGGATCGCATCCATTCAATGCCGTAGTTGCTATAGGATCAGAGATAACTTCTGCCCCTGCTGCATCCTCACCAAGATCTTGACCGATCATTTCGATAGTAGGATCTGGTTGTGTTTCAGTTGCCTCACCACTAATCGTACCGTCATTAAACGTACCGTCTGAACAGGTTGCACGAACTACTACATTCCAGTCACCTGCTACACTCGGATTCACTGTTACTACACCTGTCCCTGCATCAATTGATGCATTTAAGTTTGTTGGTGAAGTTGAGAGGATTGCGTAAGCAATTCCCGTACACCCATTTGCTCCTGTTGCTGATACTGTTGACTGCACTTCTGTGTTTACAAGAGCAGGAGCAAGTGGTTCATTTGGCATGCTGATTGTAGGATCATTTCCTCCGCCAACCCCACTCACAGTAAGCGTCGCGCTCCCTGTATTTGGCGTACTGTCATCGCCCGATGTCACACTTGCATTATTAGTAACCGATGAGCTTGTCGCGGTATACGATGCTGAACATGTCAATGTAGAATTACCTGACATTGATACAGAACCATTCGCAACTCCACCACAAGTAATTGGACCAAGTCCCGCAAGATTATCTGTAATCGTAATTCCTGTGTGACTTCCTCCATTATTTGTTGCTAGGTCAAAGTAGAATGTAACAACATCACCTTCTGATGCGTTTGCTGGAACAACCCTCTTTGTCATAGTGATCTCTGCATCAGCTCCTCCACCATTTCCATTATCATCACCATTCTGATAGATGATAGTAGTACTGCTACGGCTCCCACCTGAGCGACTTCCACCACCTGATGAAACGGTTGATTGTGTAGTTCCTGCCTCATAGCTCCGTGCATCATTAGCCCCACTCTCGCCGAAGCAAAGGTGATTCGCCAATACCTGACTCACCTCACCGAAGTATGCTGTGTAATCACCAAAGTGATTCATGGCTTTTTCTTCGAATCCGAAGTACTTCTGGAATTGATCGATTGCGTCGACTGTCTTGGCACCAACACAGTTCGTCTCCATACCGAATGATCCCGGTCCTGAACTCGAAACGTTGAATCCAAGCTTGTTCATACACTGTTGTATAGCCTTCGGTGCGACATTCAAGTGCCCCCCAGCACATGCACATCGATCAAAGTCTATTGTGTAACTGAAGGCAAAGCCATCTGTGCTTTGGCTCCATGGAACACCGTATAATGCTGAGTTCGCGGTTGTTGGCATCACTTCACCCAAGGGTACTGGTGATTCTAATTGCGCGTGCGCTGTAGAACCAAAAAACCCGGCGAAGATTACTGCCAAGAAAGCAAAACTCAACGAAAGAATTAATTTTTTCATATTGTTTACCATATAAATTATTTACTGCTCATTTATATTACATATAAATTCACCGTACTGTTAATATCAACAAACGTGTTGCTCGTGTATTAACATTATCGAACACTCCTGAACCAATATCAAACGAGTAATGCACAGGTTGGCGTGTGGGCAATCTGAAGAGTAGTGTGTCAATAGGATATTCAGGGAGAAAATTTGGGGTGTAATGAGTCTACGGGACTACATTACCTCACCCGCTTTTTCTGAAAGAAAAAGCACCCTCTCCTATAATAGGAGAGGGTCGATGCGCTTGCATAAGCGCATCGGGGTGAGGTATTTCATTATGCGGAGAAGACAGGATTCACTCATGAGTATAAACTTATAGTATGTAGTATTATCAGTAGTAAAAAATACCCAACAAAAGTTGGATATTTTTTACTATGCGGAGAAGACAGGATTCGAACCTGCGAGGGATTGCTCCCAACCCGCGTTCCAGGCGGGCGCCTTAAACCTCTCAGCCACTTCTCCTGGCTCCATAGATTCACCAACCCCTAGATATTATGTATTACTTTATTTTTAAAAAACTACCTTCCTACCATTCCCTTCAGGCGCTTTACACGCTCGGCAGCCGGTGGATGCGTTGAGAAGAGAGCCGTAGCGCTCTTGCCCAATCCAGCTCCAAATGGATTAGAAATGAAAAGATGCGCTGTGGCTTCGCTCGCACTTTGCATTGGCCCGAGATATTTACTATGGTCATGAATCTTCTGCAATGCGCTGGCGAGACTCTCGGGATTCCGCGTCAACTCAGCGCCCGTCGCGTCAGCCAAGTATTCACGATTACGCGATACCGCAAAGCGTAAAATTGATCCGAATAGTGGCGCGAGTACTGAAATCGCCAGACCGATCACTAGTGTAATAATATTACCCCGATCATCATCCATACGACCACCCGCAACACGTGCACGTATCATGAAATCTGCTGCGATTGATAGCATTCCCGCCAGAACAACTGCCATGGTCGAGACCAAAATATCACGATTCTTGATATGCCCTAATTCATGAGCAATCACCCCCTCTAGTTCTGCGTGATCCAGGATCTTGAGGAGTCCTTGCGTCACAGCTACAGCACCATTCTTGGGATTGCGCCCTGTCGCAAAGGCATTTGGTACATCTTCTGCAATAACATAGACGCGCGGCTTGGGGATTCCTGCAGTAATCGCGAGATTCTCTACCATACGGTGCAATTCAGCAAATTGACGCGGGTCAGCTGGCTGGGCCTTGGACATCGCAAGAGCAACCTTGTCAGAGAACCAATAACTCACGAGATTCATAAGAATACTGAAAAATACTGCCCCAT